>Ga0187788_10000006_pt1 | contig 44577 bp, 35 predicted proteins | sample 1015_BV01_MP10_2_FD_133008 | JGI IMG/M metagenome (GOLD analysis project Ga0187788, IMG submission 133008) | Tropical peat soil microbial communities from peatlands in Department of Meta, Colombia - 1015_BV01_MP10_20_MG | ecosystem: Environmental > Terrestrial > Soil > Wetlands > Peat | place...
ATCCATCTCGCGGCGGAAGGCCTCGCTCGGCCCCAGAATGTCCGCCTCGGTGAGGGGCGGCAGCTCAGCGCCTCCCTGCGTGAACAGGTCGCCGCACAGCAACGTGCCGGTTGACTCCTCAATCATCACGCCGGCGTCCCAGCCGTGTGGAGTATGCGGCGTGTCGATGTAGCGCACGCGCTTTTCGCGCCCGAGCTCAATGACTTCGCCATCGGCCAGCACGCGCGGCGGACGGTCAGCCATGTCGTTGAGCGACACCAGGCAGCCGGTGTGGCCATGGGCGACCTGCGCGTTGGGCGCCACAGCTAACCACTCGTTCATCGCGCCACATTCGTCCGCCTCGTAATGACCGAACGCGATCCAGCGCAGCTTTTCGGGCGGGAGGATCCGGGAGAGCGCCTCGCGGTTGAGCGGAAACATTTTTCGCAAACCGGTGTGGAACATTAGTGGCTCGTCTCCGAGGATGACGAACTGGTTGAAGGTAAAGCCAGCCGGCGGCGCGATATCCGGCACGAAGGTCGAAAGGCGGTAAATGCCATCGGCGATTTCGTCGATTCTGGTTTCCATGGTTTCCTCCCCTAAGCCTTGGTGGCGATAGACATTCGCCAAATTTCACTATACATATGCGTGTACTGAAATTGTGCAGCATTGTCAATATCGATGCACGCGATCGTGCAGTGAAATTATGACGCGGACCTACACCCTGAAGAAGCGTGCCGAGCAACAGGCCGAGACCCGCCAGCGGATCGTCGAGGCCGCAGTCGAGCTGCATTCGAGCCTGGGGCCGGCTGCGACCACCTTCAGCATGGTTGCCGAGCACGCCGGTGTGCAGCGCCACACGCTCTATGCGCACTTTCCCGACGAGCGCAGCCTGGCCATGGGCTGCTCCGGGCTCGTCCACGAGCGCGACCCGCTTCCACAGGGTGCGGTCTGGCGCGGCATCGCCGACCGTACCGAACGGCTCACGACCGCGCTCTCCGCAATTTACGCTTGGTACGAGCGCAACGCCTCATTGATGGGGTGCGTGATGCGCGACGCCGAGCATCACGCGCTAACGCAGGAGATCGTCGCCTTGCGAATCGCCCCCGTGGTTGCCGGCTGGCACGAGGTGCTCGGTGTAAAGCTGAGCGCGAAACAGCGCGCTATGTTGCAGTTAGCGATCAGCTTTTTCACGTGGCGGACCCTGGTTCGCGACGGTGGTCTCGCACAGGACGCTGCGGTCAGAGTTATGGTTCAAGGCATCGATGGCGCGAATAAATCTTAAGCCAGAGTATTGCTGCCAACGATAGTCACGTCATTGTCCGCTATGGTCCATAGCGGAATACTGCGTCGAACGCCGATGACTGCTTTCGGAACAAAGCGGATATCGCAATTCGGAATTTGCTGCGACTGATTTTCCATTGCTCTCGGGGCCGTGAGACCTTCCTATAGCGGAAGGAGATTCGTGGAACATGGCTTCGCTCGATACCGTTAGCCTCGCCATATTGCTCGGCAGCCTGCTCGTCCTTGCCGGCATTTTGTCTAGCCTGATCGCGTTGCGTTTCGGAGCGCCGCTGCTGCTCGTGTTCCTCCTCGTCGGCATGATGGCTGGCGAGGGCGGACCCGGCGGCATCAAATTCGATGACGTCGGTACCGCTTACACGGTCGGTTCGATCGCGCTGGCATTGATTCTGTTCGATGGCGGTTTACGCACCCGCTTCGCCAGTTTCCGCAATGTACTGGGCCCCGCAGTGACACTGGCGACCGTGGGGGTATTGATTACGGCAGTTCTTACTGCGCCAGTGGCAAAATTCGTCCTCAATATTGGCTGGATCCCGGCACTCCTTCTTGGAGCGGTTGTGGCATCGACTGACGCAGCTGCCGTGTTTTTCCTGATCAATGCGCGGGGCCTGCGGTTACGCTCGCGCGTACGCGCTGTTCTGGAGGTTGAATCCGGTACGAACGATCCGTTCGCTGTATTTCTTGCCTTGCTGCTCGTGGAAATTCTGCTAGTGGGCGACCAAAGCTGGTCGCATGCAATGGTGACTTTCCTGCGTGACGCGATCTTCGGCTGTGTCATCGGTTTTGCTGGCGGGCAAATCATCGCCCTGGTGCTCAATCGGCTCGTGCTGGCACAGGGTCTCCATGCGCCCTTCGTCGCCGTCAGCGCTTTGGTGGTCTTTGCATTTGCCAATGCCGTACATGCGTCGGGATTTCTCGCCGTCTACCTGGCCGGTCTTGTTGTTGGCAACAAGCAGACACGCGCCCACAATTCCGTTGTTGCCTTTCTCGACGCGGCCACTTGGCTGGCGCAAATCGTGATGTTTATGTTGCTCGGTCTGTTGGCCTGGCCGCACCGCCTGGCCGACACCTTGCTCGGTGCAATAGCCGTCGCATTGGTTCTCATGCTGGTCGCGCGGCCGGTAGCTGTGTTCCTTTGTCTCGCGCCGTTCAAATTTCAAATGAAGGAGAAAATATTCATCTCCTGGGTTGGCCTGCGAGGTGCCGTCGGCATTTTCCTTGCATCGATTCCGCTGCTTGTCGGCCTACCTGGAGCCTACCTTTATTTCGACGTTGCCTTTGTTGTGGTGCTATCGTCGTTGCTGGTGCAGGGGTGGACGGTGGCATTGGCGGCCCGCAAGCTCGACATCTCGTATGCACGCGCTGATCCGCTTCCGCGCCGTGTCGAACTTGATTTACCCGGTCAACTCGCGCGCGAAATTGTTGGCTATCCGGTGCCGGCAAATAGCCCATACCTGCGACGCGGGCTCATTCCGACCTGGGCACGTCCGACGTTGGTCGTTCGCAACGAGGAAATTCTCACGCCTGCCGAGGCTCACCCCGTACGGGAAGGCGACTACGTCTATCTGCTGGCGCCGCCGGAAAAAGCGCAGGCACTCGACCGCTTCTTCGTCAGGATGCCGGCGCCGGCGACACCCGACCCGCGGCTGCTCGGCGACTTCTTTGTGCCTGGGACTGCGACACTCGGCGCATTGGCGGAAATCTACGGCCTGCAGGTTGCCGCCGATCACACAGAAGTCTCGCTCGCCGATTATTTTAACGAGCAGCTTCGACGCCGGGTGAAAACAGGTGACATCGTCGAATTGGGACCCATTGCCCTGCTGGCGCACAAGGTTACCGGCGGCCGTGTAACGACAGTAGGCTTAAGGCTGGCCGAACCTGAAGGCCCGGCCGATCTGCTCGGCCGTGCCCAGACCTTTTGGAATCGAATCCGGAATTACCTCGGTTAAAGTGTGCGCCCTGAGAGGGCTGGAACGCGGTGCGCCAGCCAGGCGCCGCCAAACAAGACGGCCGTCCAGAACAGGTCCCCGAGGACGGTCTTGTCAAGGAATGGCAAGGCGGCGACATAGCACTGTGTCAGGCCTTCGAGCGTGAGCGGATATATTCCACTGAATGCCCAGACCGCGAAATTCGTGGCCACGAAGAAAATCAGCGAGCACGACACCATCGCCACGACCACCGGCACCGCACCCGGCCATCGACGCACCAACATCCCTGCGAATGCGGGGAGGGTTACGGCGAGACAGACAACCAGCGTGATCCGCCAGTCGTCGCCCGCGAGCGTAACGTTGCTCAGCAGTACGGCGGCGAGGGGCACGATCACGGCCAGAACGGGCAAACGGAGCATCCGGCCTGCGAACAGCGCGCTGGCGGCGAATGGCCACATGCCCGGGACATGCGGTAGCAGCCGCGCAGCCACGTTCAAGCCAATCAGAAAGGCGACCAGCAGCAAATCCATCCAAAGGTCGGCACGGTTTTTGTGCAGATGCATCGTTTGCGTCCTATCAATTGTTCGAGGAGCATAGCACGCTTAAGCCGAAATTTCCTACTGCCTTGGCGAGATCGCCGTTCGTGGCCTTACGTTGCGTGTTTTTCAGCCCATTCGGAAATAATTTCGGCCAGCTGACCGAGCCCCTCGGTAAGCGCAGCCGGACCCGGCTGAAGAATCAATGTGGATTTTATCTCGCGGACCCAGTGATCGGCGACAGCTGGGATCGCAGCAAAGCCCGGACGTGTTGCGACTTTGGCCGGGACAAATTTCTTGCCGCACCAGGAGCCGACGATGATGTCTGGACGCGCCGCTATGACATCGTCGATGGATACGATGCGGTCCTTGGCATTCTTGCGCATGGCAAGCTGCGGGAAGACTTCGATCCCGCCGGCGGCCTCGATCAGTTCCGACACCCAGGCAATTCCGGAAATCATCGGTTCGTCCCATTCCTCGAAATAGACGCGTGGCCGGCGCGTTAACCGCAGCGCACGTTCGTGCACGGCATCGACCCCCGAGGCCAGCGAACTTGCCAGTGCATCGGCTTTGTCGGCCGCGTTGACCAGCGCGCCGAGCGTGCGCACCATGTCAAGGATGCCGCCAACGTCACGCTGATTGAAAGCGTGCACCGCGATGTTGTTGCGAATGAGCTCGGCAACGATATCGGCCTGCAAATCGGAGAATGCGAGCACGAGATCCGGCTGAAGCGCGGCGATCTTTGGTACGTCGGCGGAGATGAAGGCCGAGACACGTGACTTCTCCCGCCGCACCTGCGGTGGGCGCACCGCGTAGCCCGAGACGCCCACAATCCGGCGATCCTCGCCGAGAAGATAAAGTGTCTCGACGGTTTCCTCGGTTAGGCAGACGATTCGTTCGGGAGGAAACATGCGTGATTATAGCAGATCGACACCGCCAATAGCCGCGACACGCCCTGCTTCGATCATGATGACGCGTGTTGCCAGCGACTTAACTTCGTCAGCGTCGTGGCTAACGTATACCATCGGCAACTTGATTTCGTCTCGAAGCCGGACGAAATAGGGCAGGATTTCGCGCTTACGAGCAGCGTCGAGCGAGGCAAGGGGCTCGTCGAGCAACAAGAGTCGCGGCTTCATCAGGAGCGCCCGGCCCAACGCGACCCGTTGGCGCTCGCCGCCGGACAACGCACCGGGACGGCGCTTGAGCAAATGAGCAATCTCGAGCAGCCCCATCACGCGTTTGACCTGTTCGTCGTCACGTGCTGCGCCGCTAATCCAGCGGCCATAGTCGAGGTTGTGGGCGACAGACAGATGCGGAAACAGCCGCCCGTCCTGAAACACGTAGCCGACGCGGCGCCTGTATACCGGTTCGTCAATTCCGGCCTTGCTGTCAAACACAACCTCACCGTCGATGGTAATGTAGCCATGGTCGGGCTTTGTGAGCCCGGCGATCGTGCCGATGATACTGGTCTTGCCTGAACCTGACGGACCGAACAGAGCTGTCACACCGCTGGTACTCTCGAATTTCGCGTCGAGTGAGAAATCGCCAAGTCTTTTGTCGATGTCGACGGTGAGCATGTCAGACGCCGTGCACGCGCGCGCCGGCGCGCCGTCCGAACCACTCGGAGGCTACAAGCGCAACAAGTGAAATCAGAATGGCAATGAGCGCGAGCCTGAGCGCTTTCGCATCGCCGCCGGGAACCTGTGTCAGTGTGTAGATTGCCGCCGAGATCGTTTGCGTCTCGCCCGGAATGTTAGAGACAAAGGTGATCGTAGCGCCGAATTCACCGAGCGCACGGGCGAAACCCAAGACTGCACCGGCAATAATCCCGGGCAGCGCCAACGGAAGCGTGACGGTTGCAAAAGTCCAAATTCTGTTGGCGCCGAGCGTCGCAGCGGCATCTTCGAATTTGCGGTCAACGGCCTCAATTGACAGTCGAATTGCACCGACCAATAGCGGGAACGCCATGACGCCGCAGGCCAGAGCCGCGCCGGTCCAGCGGAATGAAAAAACGACTCCGATGTCTGCCAGCGCAGCGCCAAATAAACCTCTGCGTCCAAACGCGAGCAGCAGGAGATATCCGGTCACGACCGGAGGCAGGACCAGCGGCAGGTAGATGATCGCGTTGAGCAGGGACTTTCCAGGAAAATCCTTGCGTGCCAGCACCCATGCGATCGCGACGCCGAATGGCAAGGAAACCGCGGTGGCGACAAGCGCCACCCTCAGCGATAACGCGACGGCCGTCCATTCTTCCGGTGAAAGTTGCAGCATCTCCTGCTTACGCGCCGCCGCGACTATTTCCCAAATAGCTAAAGCCATACTTCTCAAAAACGGCCTTTGCGTCGCTGCTACGGATGAATTGCAGATATCTCGTGACGTCCGCCTTGGCGTTGGCGGTCGCCGCGACCGGATAAATCACCGGCGGGTATGAGTCGTCTGGAAACACCCCCGCGATCCTCACGTTTGGCTCAACCTTGGCGTCGGTCTCGTAGACAATGCCAATCGGGGTTTCGCCGCGCGCGACGAAGGCGAGCGTGGCACGCACGTTTTCGGCTTGTGCCAATTTCGGTTCTGCGGCTTGCCACGCCCCGAGCCTCTCAAGCGCCGCCTTGGCGTAAAGTCCCGCCGGCACGGCTTTAACGTCCGCAACCGCGATGCGGCCATCACCGGCAAGCTTGGCGATATCGAAACCCTGTTCGATCTTGACGTTGCCGATTTTCGAATCCTTGCCGGCGATGAGCACGAGTTTGTTGCCCAACAGATTGATCCGTGTGTCCAGCTTAATTAAATTCTTGCCGGCCACATAGTCCATCCATTGGAGGTCAGCCGAGATGAAGACGTCGGCTGGTGCCGCGGATTCGATTTGCTTTGCGAGCGCAGAACTCGCTGCGTAACTCGCGGTCACCTTGACTCCTGTCGCTTTGGTGAAGGCCGCATTGACATCGTCGAGCGTATTCTTCAGTGACGCCGCGGCAAATACCGTGATCTGCTCCTGTGCGATCAACGGTTGCGGCGCGCCGGAGAGCGCGGCGATCAAAATGAAAAACACGAAAAGCCGTGCGGACATGGCGGTTCTCCTGCGGCAGGGAATCTGAGCCGCTCTAGGCTAAACGAGGATAAGGTCGGAACCGCCGTTCCGGCTCGTGCGGCGCGCCCACAGCGCACCGCCATGACCCTAGCAAGTCTTGCCGACCGGGGTAAAGTCTCGCCTTGGAGTGGGGGGAAGAATGCCGGATGCAAAACCCATCGAAGGTGAGTTTGACTACATCATCGTAGGCGCGGGCTCCGCCGGTTGCGTGCTGGCCAATAGATTGTCAGCCGATTTCACAAAGCGCGTCCTGCTGCTTGAGGCCGGTGGCAACGACAACTGGATCTGGTTTCACATTCCAGTCGGTTATCTCTTTGCGATTGGCAACTCACGCGCGGACTGGCTGCTAAAGACTGAGGCGGAACCGGGTCTTAATGGTCGCATCCTTAATTATCCGCGCGGCAAGGTAATTGGTGGTTCTTCGGCGATTAACGGCATGATCTACATGCTCGGCCAGGCCAGTGACTATGATCATTGGCGTCAGCTCGGCCTGTCTGGTTGGTCATGGGACGATGTGCGGCCGTACTTTCGCAAGCACGTTGATCATTTTCTCAAAAGCGAGCATCACGCCGCCGGCGGCGAATGGCGGGTCGAATATCCACGACTAACTTGGGAAATTCTTGACGCGTTTCGCGCGGCGGCGAACCAATACGGCATTCCCACAGTCGAGGATTTCAATACCGGCGATAATGAGGGCATCTGTTATTTTCACGTCAACCAGAAGCGGGGCCGCCGATGGTCGGCGGCGCGCGGATTCCTCAAGCCGATATTGCGGCGTGAGAACCTTCAGCTCGAAACTGGCTGTCTTGTCGAGGCATTGGAATTGAGCGGCATGCGCGCGACGGGCGTCCGTTGGCGCCAGAATGGAGAACTGCGGAGTGCACGCTGCCGCGGAGAGGTGATCCTCTCAGCCGGCGCAATCGGCTCACCGCACATCATGATGCTTTCGGGCATCGGCCCTGCCGCGCAGGTATCGCAATTCGGAATCCCGGTCACGCTCGACAAGCCGGGCGTGGGTGCCAATCTGCACGATCATTTGCAGTTGCGTATGATCTTCAAGGTCAAGGGCGTGAAGACATTGAACGAGACATACGCGTCGCTTTTCAACCGGCTCGGCATGGGGTTCAATTACGCGCTCCGACGGCGTGGACCGATGACGATGGCACCGTCGCAACTCGGCGCCTTTACCAGGTCGGACCCTTCACAAAGCAGCGCCAATATCCAGTATCACGTGCAGCCGCTTTCGCTCGATAAATTCGGCGAGCCGCTGCACCCGTTCCCGGCCTTCACGGCGAGCGTCGCCAATGTGCGCCCGACCAGCCGCGGCGCCCTCACGCTCAAATCCAGGGACCCAACGGAGCCCCCGGCCATACAGCTAAATTATCTATCGACGCCTGAAGATCAGCGCGTGGCCGCCGATTCCATCCGCGTCACACGCAAGATTGTGGCGCAGCCAGCACTGAAAAAATACTCTCCGGCCGAATACTTGCCCGGCGCATCTGTACGCGATGACGACGAGGCAGGTCTTATCAGCGCCGCTGGGGATATCGGTACCACGATATTCCACCCTGTCGGTACGGCGCGGATGGGCCGCGACGATGATACCCGCGCAGTGGTCGATGCGCGCTTGCGCGTGATGGGCATTGATCGCTTGCGTGTGGTCGATGCCTCGGTAATGCCATCGATCACATCCGGAAATACCAATTCGCCGACCATGATGATTGCGGAAAAAGGCGCGGCGATGATTTTGGAGGACCAAAAGCGTTTATAATCGAACCGCGGATCAATGGAGGGGTGTCATGAATCTCGTGGAGCGAATTAAAGGGATCCTGCTGCAACCGAAATCGGAGTGGCCGGCAATTGAGCGTGAGCCAGGTGATGTTGGCTACCTGTTTCCGAACTATGTGGCGATCGTCGCAGCCATTCCGGCGGTGTGCACATTCATCGGCACGTCAATCATCGGCATTGGCGCATTTCGTGTCGGCATCGGTCTCGGCCTCATACGCGCCGTCGTGGTCTATGCTTTATCATTGGCCGGTGTTTTCGTCGTTGCCTACATCATCGACTTTCTTGCCGGCAACTTCGGTGCCCGAAAAAGCCCCGATAACGCAATGAGGGTATCGGCCTACGCGCCAACCGCGGCCTGGGTCGCGGGCATATTTAATATCATCCCGGCGCTGGCCTTCCTGGGAATACTCGGACTGTACAGCCTCTATCTGCTGCATACCGGCATCGTCGCTCTGATGAAACCCCCGTCGGACAAGGCTGTGGTCTATACGATCGCTGTCATCGTCTGCGCGATCATTGTCTGGGTCATAATTTTTGGCATCACCGCGATGCTGTTCGGCATGTAGCGCAAATCAAGGCAGCGCCTTGAGATGGCGGATCGGACGGCCGGGCGCGATAGCCTGAGCCGCGGCGACAATAGCGTTGGTGTCGATACCATAGTGGCGATAAAGCTCGGCGAGGGAGCCGGTTTGACCAAAGTGCTCCACGCCGAGCGGACGCACTTGATGACCGGCAACAGCACCGAGCCAGGCAAGCGTTGCCGGATGCCCGTCAAGTACAGTGACCATGCCGCAGTGCGGCGGCACTTCACCCAGCAGCCGCTCGATATGTGAACGGGCGTGCACGAGACCGCGCTCGCGTGCGCGCTGGGCCGCGGCCCAACCTGCATTGAGCCGGTCGGCTGACGTTATTGCCAGCAGCCCGACATCGCGACGGTCCTCGGCCATGAGCCCGACGGCTTCGATGGCTTCCGGCGCAACAGCGCCGGTGTAGGCAACGACCACCTGGCAATTCGGTCCTGGCTTGCGCTGCCAATAGGCACCGTCGACGATCTGTTGGCGCAATTCCGGCGTTATTTGCCGCTGAATCTGCTCCACCGGCCGCGTCGATAGTCGCAGATAGACTGAACCGCCTGTCTCGTCGCGAAGCCAGTTGCGCTCGGATGGCGCCGCGTCGCCATCCTTCTGCATGTAGGAAAAGGCCCAATTCATAATGGTTGCAAGTTCGTCGACATAGGCGGGTTCGAAACTGGCCAGTCCGTCCTGCGCCAGCCCTATCAGCGGCTCGGCGATGGACTGATGCGCGCCACCTTCGCCAGCCAGAGTAATGCCGGACGGCGTTGCGACAAGAATGAATCGGGCGTCCTGGTAGCAGGCATAGTTGAGAGCATCGAGGCCACGCGCGATGAAGGGATCGTACAGCGTGCCGATCGGGAGCAACCGCTCGCCATTGATAGTATGGGACAAGCCAAGCGCCGAAAGCAGGATGAAAAGATTCATCTCTGCGATGCCAAGCTCGATATGTTGGCCTTTGGGCGAGAACTCCCAATTGAAGGTTGATGGGATGTGCTCGCTTTTGAACGTGTCGGCCATGGCCTGGCGTGCAAACAGGCCGCGCCGGTTCACCCAAGGACCGAGGTTCGTAGATACGGTCACATCCGGCGATGTGGTGACGATGTGACGGGTGAACTCGCTGTCGTTTCGGCCGATCTCGTTGAGGATCGCGCCGAAACCCGTTTGCGTGGACATCACCGGTTGGATGGTGACGGGAAGACCGTTCGGTACATCGAGTGTTGGCGCACCGAGGCGCCGCTCGCCGCCGGCTGCGAACGGGACGCGCGCAAGGAATGATTGCAATCGTTCAGTCGCGACTGACAGGCCCTCGAACTTGTCCCATTCGTGGCCGGGGCGCACGTGCATGGCCTGGCGGAAGGTTTCCATCTGCTGCGGCGTCATCAGGCCCGCGTGATTGTCCTTGTGGCCAGCAAAGGGCAGTCCAAAGCCTTTTACGGTGTAACAGATGAAACAGGTGGGCTTTTCCGGATCGGCTTCGTGGAAGGCCTCGAGCACGGACGGCATGTCGTGTCCGCCGAGATTGTTCATCAACGCGGCGAGCTCTTCGTCGGTTCGTCGTTCAATCAGCTTGCTGGCGTCGCCCTGGTCGCCGATTTCGTCGTTGAGCCGCCTACGCCACGCTGCGCCGCCCGCGAACACCAGCGCCGAATAAAGTTGGTTCGGGCAATTGTCGATCCATCGTCGCAACGTCTCGCCACCGGGCTCGCCGAAGGCGGCTTGCTGGAGCGAGCCATATTTCAGAATGACCACGTTCCAACCGAAGTTCTTGAACAGCTGTTCGTAACGCGCCCACAGGCCTTCGCGCACGACAGCATCGAGGCTTTGACGGTTGTAATCAACGATCCACCAGCAATTGCGCAGGCCTTGCTTCCAACCCTCCAGCAGCGCCTCGAAGATATTGCCCTCGTCGAGCTCTGCGTCACCGACCAGCGCCACCATGCGGCCTTCCGGACGATCGAGGCACCAGCCGTGCGCGCGCACATAGTCCTGTGTAAGAGAGGAAAACAACGTCTGCGCCACGCCGAGGCCAACGGATCCCGTCGAAAAATCGACGTCGTCGGCGTCTTTGGTGCGTGACGGATAGCTTTGCGCGCCCTTGTAGCCGCGAAACGCTTCCAGACGCTCACGTGTCTGCTTGCCAAGCAAGTATTGGATGGCATGGAAGATCGGGCTGGCATGCGGCTTTACGGCGACGCGGTCCTGCGGGCGAAGAACGTCGAAATAAAGGGCCGTCATAATCGTCGCCAGCGACGCGCTCGATGCCTGATGGCCACCGACTTTCAAGCCGTCTGAATTCTCGCGCAGATGATTGGCATTGTGAATCATCCAGCTTGCAAGCCATAGGACCTTGCGTTCGAGTGCGCCGAGGACTTGCAGCGTCTCGGTGTCTGTCGGACTGGACTTTTGGGTGCCTTTGGGCATCGGCGTTTCGACGCGAAGATCAATGTTTGTCGTTGGCCAGACTTGTGTTCTTGTCAGGCGCTTCCAGGACAGTTTTGCACGCCGGCGGCAGGTCGGCGAGCATCACCGGCTTCGGCGGTTTTGCGGGTTTTGATGGCGCGATCTGTGGACGTAGCACTTTGTCGGAGAACCAGTAGTTGAGCTCCTTGGCGCTGCAGCCGTCGTCGCCGGGGACCGGCGGCTGGGCGCGGCAGCTTGGCGAATCGGCGGGGCAGCGCAGACGCACGTGGATATGGTCGTGGTGGCCGTACCAGGGCCGCACCTTCGCCATCCAGCTGTCGTGTGCCTTGTTTTCGACGCGGCACAGTTCCTTCTTGATGGCGGCATTCACCAGTACGCGCTCGACTTCCGGCTGCTGGGCGGCGGTCTTGATGAAGGCGACATGCTGCGGCGTCCAGGTCTGCGGGTTGAGGTGTTTCCAGTCGTCGGACACCAAATTAATGGCCGTTATCTTGTCGCGTTCCTCCTTGCTCAACGTGCGATCCGGCATAGGCATGAACCAGATGTCGACATCGAGGCCAATCTGATGGCTGGCGTGATCGGATGGCGATGGGCCACCGCGCGGTTGTGACAGGTCACCGACCAAAACACCTTTCCAACCGGTGACCTTGGCTGCGAGCGGTGCAAATTTTTCAAGGAAATGGATCAGACTGGGGTGTCCCCAATAACGGTTACGCGACACGCGCATCACTTGCCAAGTTGGACCGTTGAGCGGGAATTCAACGCCACCGGCAAGACAGCCGCGCGGGTAGTAGCCGATTGCCACGGCCTTCCCGAGGGACGGCAGTTGCTTCGCGCCGAAGAGCTGCTTTGCCGGCAGGGTCTTTTCTTTTTCTTGCTCGTTCATTGCCGGCTTCTGGGGCGGAAGCGGCGCGGTCGGTGTGGTCGCTGCGGTCGCTTGAGTTTGCGCAACGGCGGTGTGCCTGGCGATAGCAAGAGACCCGGCCGCAACGGCCAGTGACAACACGAATGGGGCTACGAATCGAGCGAACATTGCGTTTCCAATCCAGCGGGTTCGCCTTCGCCTGACAATATGTATATTAGCACACCTGAGGCAAAAAGACGGTTGTGGTTTGGGTTCCGCGCGCCGCGTTACACGTCGACTTTCAGCGCCGCAATAAACGCTTCCTGCGGAATATCGACTTTGCCGAATTGCCGCATGCGTTTTTTCCCTTCCTTTTGCTTTTCCAGAAGTTTCCGCTTCCGGGTAGCGTCGCCGCCGTAGCATTTTGCGGTGACATCCTTGCGGAAGGCGCGCACGGTTTCGCGTGCAATGATCTTGCCGCCGATTGCGGCCTGGATTGGGACCTGGAACATGTGCGGCGGAATCAGCTCCTTGAGCTTTTCCGCCATCGCGCGGCCACGGGATTCAGCGCGAGTGCGATGGACGAGCATGGCCAACGCATCGACCGGTTCACCATTGACCAGCATTTGCAATTTCACGAGATCAGCTGGTCTGTAATCGGTGAGATGGTAATCGAAGGAGGCGTAGCCGCGCGACACCGACTTCAAGCGGTCGTAGAAATCAAAGACCACTTCATTGAGCGGCAGGTCGTATTTGACCATGGCGCGGTTGCCCACATAAGTAAGTTCCTTTTGCTCGCCACGGCGGTCCTGGCAAAGCTTGAGGACCGAACCGAGATACTCGTCGGGCGTCAGAATGGTCGCCTCGATCCAAGGTTCCTGCATCTCTTGGATGTGGTTCGGCTCAGGCATGTCGACCGGATTGTGGATTTCGAGTTCTTTGCCGGTGGTGAGCTTAATTTTGTAGATGACCGAAGGCGCGGTCGCGATCAGGTCGAGGTTGAATTCGCGGGACAAGCGCTCCTGAATGATTTCCAGGTGTAAGAGGCCGAGAAAGCCGCACCGGAAGCCGAAACCAAGCGCAGCTGAGGTCTCCATTTCGTAGGTGAAGCTGGCGTCGTTGAGACGCAGCTTACCCATTGCCGCGCGCAAGTCCTCAAACTGCGCGGCGTCGACCGGGAAGAGTCCGCAAAAGACCACCGGTATAGCCGGCCGGAACCCGGGCAGAGGTCTTTCCACCGGATGCCGATCGTCGGTTATTGTGTCGCCGACGCGTGTATCGGCCACTTCCTTGATCGATGCAGTTAGCATGCCGATCTCACCGGGACCGAGTTCGTCCACCGGCTGAAGCTTCGGCGTGAACACGCCGGTGCGGTCGACCTCGTAACTGGCATTGGTGCCCATCATGCGGATGCGCTGACCCTTTTTCAGCGCCCCATCGACGATGCGCACCAGAACGACCACGCCGAGATAAACGTCGTACCAGCTGTCAACCAGAAGTGCCTTGAGGGTGGCGTCACGGTCGCCTTTCGGGGGTGGCAGTCGCGTTACGATCGCTTCCAGCACTTCCGGCACGTTCAACCCGGTTTTGGCAGAAATTTCGATTGCGTTACTGGCGTCGAGACCGATCACATCCTCGATCTGCTGTTTCACCTTGGCCGGTTCGGCCGCTGGCAAGTCCACCTTGTTGAGTACCGGCACGATCTCGTGGCCGTTGTCGATCGCTTGATAGACGTTTGCCAATGTCTGCGCTTCAACGCCCTGGCTGGCGTCGACCACGAGCAACGACCCCTCGCAGGCGGCGAGCGACCGGTTGACCTCATAGGCAAAGTCGACGTGGCCCGGCGTGTCAATCAGGTTGAGCACATAGTCTTTGCCGTCGCGCGCCTTGTAGTTTAGTCGCACAGTCTGCGCTTTGATTGTGATTCCACGCTCGCGCTCGATGTCCATGGAATCGAGCACCTGCTCCTTCATCTCGCGTTCCTCCAGGCCGCCGGTTAGCTGGATCAACCGGTCGGCAAGAGTCGATTTTCCATGGTCTATATGCGCAACGATGGAGAAGTTGCGGATATTCTGGATCGGGGACGCCGTCATGGCGGCGGGATAACACCGGGAGTTAAAGGCGGCAAGGAGCGAACGCGACGACTTTTCCGCTCAGAAATAAGCGGGAGCGCGGCCGCCTGTTCGGCGACTAATACCGGTAGTGGTCGCTTTTGAACGGACCAGCCTGCGGCACGCCAATATACGCGGATTGCTTGTCGCTAAGTTTGGTGAGCTTCACACCGATCTTGTCGAGGTGCAGTCGCGCGACTTTCTCGTCGAGATGCTTTGGCAGGGTGTAAACCTGATTCTTGTACTTGCCTGGGTTGGTCCACAATTCGATCTGCGCCAGCGTCTGGTTTGTGAATGACGATGACATGACGAAGCTCGGATGACCCATGGCATTGCCAAGATTCACCAGCCGCCCCTCGGACAGCAGGATAATGCGCTTGCCGTCAGGGAACTCGACTTCGTCCACCTGAGGCTTGATGTTGTGCCACTTCATGTTGCGGAGCGACGCGATCTGGATCTCACTGTCGAAGTGGCCGATATTGCAGACGATGGCGCGGTGCTTCATTTTCCGCATATGCTCGAGCGTGATCACGTCCACATTGCCAGTGGCCGTGACGAAAATGTCGGCGCGCGGCGCAGCGTCTTCCATTGTGACAACCTCATAGCCTTCCATCGCCGCCTGCAACGCGCAAATCGGATCGACTTCCGAAACCATCACGCGGCACCCGGCCTGGCGCAGTGACGCGGCCGAGCCTTTGCCGACATCGCCGAAACCGGCGACCATCGCTACTTTGCCGGCCATCATGACGTCGGTTCCGCGGCGGATGCCGTCGACCAACGACTCGCGGCAGCCATAGAGATTGTCAAACTTCGACTTGGTGACGCTGTCATTGACGTTGATCGCCGGAAACAACAGGCGGCCTTCCTTCGCCATCTGGTAGAGCCGGTGGACGCCGGTCGTCGTCTCTTCCGACACGCCCTTGATGCTGACAGCAAGCTTGGCGAACCAGCCGGGTTTTTCCTTGAGTGTGCGCTTGATCAGCGCGAACAGGACTTCCTCTTCCTCGTTGCTGGCTCCATCGAGAAATTTCGTGTCGCCTTTTTCGGCGCGCAGCCCCAGGTGCACTAGCATTGTGGCGTCGCCGCCATCGTCGAGGATCATGTTTGGCTCGCCGCCATCATGCCACTCGAGAATCCGACGGGTATATTTCCAGTAGTCGACCAGGCTTTCGCCCTTGACCGCGAATACCGGAACGCCAGCTTCTGCAACGGCTGCGGCCGCATGGTCCTGGGTCGAATAGATATTGCAGGAGGCCCACCGGACATCGGCGCCGAGTGCAGTCAGCGTCTCGATCAGCACGGCAGTCTGGATGGTCATATGCAAGGAGCCGGCAATGCGGGCACCCTTGAGGGGTTGTTTGGGTCCGTATTCCTCGCGCGTGGCCATCAGCCCGGGCATTTCGGTTTCGGCGATGTTTATTTCATTGCGGCCCCAGGCGGCGAGCGAGATGTCCTTGACGACGTAGTCGCCAGTCTTGGCCTTCGGCTTGGCAGAAGCGGTCATAACGGTTCCTGACTGATACGGGATGGTCTGGCTGGGCGCGCCTATAACAGGTCGGTGCGTGTCCCGCAACGCATATATAAAGATTTCTTTATGTAAGTGAGCGGATCGGTGAGTTAGTCGTCTTCACCGAACCCGCTGGCGACCAGTTTGCACAGTGTCTCTACGGCCGTTGAGGCATCCTTGCCGATGGCCTTGATCGTGATGGTAATGCCGGGTCCTGCGGCCAGCATCATCAGTCCCATGATCGACGTGCCGCCGACTGTTTCATGGCCGCGCGTAACGGTGATCGCAGCGTCAAATTGTTCGGCGGTCTGCACGAATTTTGCCGAGGCACGGGCGTGCAGTCCCTTCTTATTGACGATTTCCACCTCGCGCACGACCGGGGTGTCGTTCGCTGAAGCGCGTGCACTCATTTACCGTTGAGAACCCGGCTGGCAATTGTGCAATATTTCCGGCCCGCTTCCTGAGCAGCAGCGACAGCATCCTGCAATGGGCAAATCTCTCGAATCTTGGCGAGTTTTATGAGCATCGGGAGGTTGATACCGGCCAAAACCTCGACCTTGGGCTGGCTCATCACAGAAATGGCTAGGTTGGACGGTGTGCCCCCGAACATGTCGGTGAGGATCGCGACGCCTTCGCCACTGTCTACGCGTTTGACCGCATCGAGGATGTTTTTGCGGCATTGCTCGACGTCATCATCGGGGCCAATGGTAATAGCCTCGATCTGGCGCTGGGGGCCAACCACATGCTCCAGCGCTGAGCGGAACTCAATGGCGAGCCGCCCATGGGTCACAAGTACGAGGCCGATCATCCCTAACTCCTCGCGGGCGCTACGCTGCGCCGCACGAAAGGGCGCACATTCACGCCCATTTGAAGCCCCGTTGCAAGGGCTTGCCTCGCTATATAAGCGCTCTGCTGCACTGCGGAAAGATGGTGCCAAAGGGGGCTCGGTTACTATGTTTTCGGCGGCCCCGATCCTAGGCCCGGTATAGTTAATTTTCCTCGCTCGGGTCGAGGGCGCCGGGGGTAGCCCAACCAAAGGCCGCTGGTCAATTGCCCGCAGGGGGGAGGCGCACAACCGCCAGCACCTGTGCCAGCCGCGCAATTCCGGCTGCGACCGGAAGCCGCGGCAGAGTAATCTTATTGATTGTGCCGATTCGGGCCGCCGCGTCAGGGCTCCGGGCTGCATCAACCGCCTCGAGATCGACGATCAGCCCCACCACCGCAATGGGCTCAAATTCGATCCGACGGATGCCAAGGCCATGGATTTCAATCATTCCGGCCAGGGTCTGCGCCGGTCGCACCAGCAGGCGGCCAGAACACCTCTCCACGTGTGCACGATCATCTGCAACCAGCCTTGCGAACGACACTAGGCCTTGTTCGGCGGCCATCACGAGGTTCCATGCGAGCATTGATTTGCCGGAGCCGGATGGCCCGCGGATTAGTACCGCTTTTGGGCCGATGAGAACGGCCGAGGCATGAATGGTAGAGACGTCGGCCACCATCACATTGCCGGTAGCCGTACGATGAAGCGGGCACCGAGCACACGCGGCTCCGCTGTGCGGCCGGCAACCGTGATGCGATTCTGAACTCGGATTGTGCCGCCATGGGCTTCGATGATCTGCTTGGAAATCGACAGGCCAAGACCGGAATTTTGCCCAAAGCCCTGCTCCGGGCGATCCGTGTAGAAGCGTTCAAAAATCTTGTCGAGCGCCTCTGGCCGGATGCCGGGTCCGTCATCGTCGACCAAAATCTCGACAGCGCTTTTGAGCCGGCGGCACGTGATGCGCACGGTTCCGCCTGGGGGCGAGAATGAGCGCGCATTATCGACCAGGTTGCTAACGACCTGGCCAAGCCGAGAGTCGTGCCCCGGCACTTTGAAATTTGACGGGGGGCCGCCCTCGAAGGCCAGCGTTACGTTGACGTCGTCGGCGCGAATCTCATTGGCAGCTTTGACCAGAGCATCGAGCAATTCGGCGAGGTCAACCGGGGCAGCCTCCTGGCGCTGCAATTCGGCGTCGAGCCGGCTGGCATCGGAGATGTCGGAGATGAGGCGATCGAGCCGTTTAACATCGTGCTCAATGACCGCAAGCAAACGCTGGCGGCTCTGTTCCGACTTGGCGACTGGCAGCGTTTCAACCGCCGAGCGTAGCGAGGTGAGGGGATTGCGCAATTCGTGCGCGACATCTGCAGCAAAGCTCTCGATTGCCTCGATGCGGGTGTAGAGGGCATTGGTCATGTCGCGCAGCGCGCCCGACAGCTCGCCGATTTCGTCGCGTCGGCCGGTGAAATCGGGAATCTCAACGCGAGTACGAATGCGGCGACGGACGCGTTCGGCGCCGTCGGCGAGGCGTCGCACGGGACCGGCGATAGTGCCGGCGAGAAGCATGGACAGCACGACCATGACGCCGGCAGCCACGAAAAATACTTTGACGATGGCGAGACGTTCAGCCTCGACCATGTCGTCGATGTCGGCTCCTTGCGTCGATAACATCAGCGCGCCGCGCACGGCGCGGAAGCGTTGCACCGGTACCGCTACCGATACGATCACCTCGCCGCGGTCGTTCACCCGCACCATGCTGGCATGCGCTCCGTTGAGCGCTTGTGCGACCTCTTGATAGCCCTTGCCGTTTTCCGGACCGAGTTCGTCATAAAGAGGAAGGTCACCGCGACCAAACCATCGTCGCAACGCTATAAATGCGCGCTCCATCATACCGGGCTTCTCGGCGCTTGGTGGCGGGAGGTCGAAGCGCAGGACGTCGCCGCGGCCATAAAGATTGCGACTGTCGAGAATGAGAACGCCGTCACGGTCGTAGATACGAGCGCGCGTCTTGGTTGGTGATACGAGACGGCGTAGTACTGGCGCTACCCGCTCAGGATTGATCGGAAATTCAATGCCGGAAAGCGAATCATCCGACGGGCCGTAACTTTCACCTGCCTGCAATTCCAGAAGCCGATCGGGATCAATCGTGATCGAGTCCGTTTCGACTGTGGCGGAGGCCGCGATCGCACCGGCGATGATTTCGCTTTGCGTCAGCAAGCTCTGCACGCGCGCATCGATCAATCCGGCGCGGAATTGCGAAAGGTAAAGCACGCCGGTGACCAATGCGACCAGGCCGGCGAGATTGAGAAAAACGATACGCCTGGTAAGGCTGGAAAAACTTTGCGAGACGAAGAATTGCCAAGCCGAGCGCATGACGCGCCGAGCCGCACTGCTCTGCTCGGGTTCCGGACGAGCGCTTTCCGCGCCTGGCCGGTCGGCTTCGGCGTTCTGCGCGACAATTTCCGCGGTACGATCGAGCACGTCGTTCAATCCAGCCGGGTTGACCGTGGGCCATTCACCAGGCGCATGATCTTTTCCGAAAACCGGGATCACGCGCGATTTGACCCCAACATTTTACCGCAAGCCGGGGCCTTCGTCAGGCCGCTTTGACTGCCGCTGTATTAAGAAATTCGTCATTCCTTAAAGCGATACCCGACGCCATAAAGCGTCTCGATCATCTCGAAATCGTCGTCCGCCACCTTGAATTTCTTGCGCAGTCGCTTGATGTGGCTGTCGATCGTGCGGTCATCGACATACACTTGATCATCATAGGCAGCGTCCATCAGCGCGTTGCGGCTCTTGACCACGCCGGGACGGGTTGCGAGGGCCTGCAGGATAAGAAATTCGGTGACAGTAAGCGTGACCGGTTCACCTTTCCACGTGCAGGTATGTCGCTCAGGGTCCATGCGCAGTTGGCCGCGCTCCAATACCTTGGCGGAATCGACTTCCTTTTGAGGGGTGCCATCTTTCGGGCTGGAACGTCGCAGCACAGCTTTCACGCGTTCAACGAGGAGTCGCTGCGAAAATGGTTTGCGGATGAAATCGTCGGCTCCCATTTTGAGGCCGAACAATTCATCGATCTCTTCATCTTTGGAGGTGAGAAAAATGACGGGAATGTCTGTCTTCTGGCGCAGACGTCTCAGCGTCTCCATGCCATCCATGCGCGGCATCTTGATATCCAAGATCGCAAGATCCGGCGGCGACGTCTTGAAACCGTCCAGCGCCGAAGCGCCGTCGGTATACGTCATGATACGATAGCCCTCGGCCTCGAGCGCCATTGACACAGAGGTCAAGATATTGCGGTCGTCGTCGACGAGAGCGATTGTCGGCATGAGCCCCTCTTGTGTGACGTCCCGCGCTTTTTGAACCCCATAAACAGGGTCCGAAATGTGGCCTCTTTGCAACAACTATGTGATTCGGTAGCGAATTCAACCCCAAGAGCCGAAATCATAAGGCCATTGGACCGGCAACCCTTAATAGTGAGTAACTTGCAATGAAGCCCGATAATACCTTCGATGCCAGCCTGGCGGCCAAAAAGTTGCTGCGTGAAGGCCGTTCGGGGGCCCTCGCGACTTTGACGCCGGTGTCAGGCGATCCTTATTGCTCGCTGGTGAACGTCGCGACGACGGCCGATGGAGCACCACTCCTTCTGCTGTCGAAGCTGGCGTTGCACACGAAGAACATCCTGTCTGATGAGCGCGTGTCACTCATGATTGACGAACGCAAGGAAGGCGATCCGCTTGAGGGTGCGCGCGTCATGCTGATGGGTACGTGCGTGACAAGTTCCGATCAATCGTCAGGATCCTCCTATCTGCGCCGTCATCCTGAAGCAGAAGCGTTCGTGAACTTCGCAGACTTCACGTTCTATCGGATTGAGATCGCTCGCGCCCATCTCGTTGCCGGTTTCGGACGTATTGTGGATCTCAAACCGCAGGACGTGCTGACCGATATTTCCGACGCCGGGGCTCTCGTTGATTCCGAGATCGATGCAATCGCGCACATGAATGCGGATCACGCCGACGCCTGCGGACTTTATGCGACCAAGCTGCTTGGTGCGCCTGACGGCGATTGGCGCTGCGTCGGCATCGATCCCGAGGGCCTCGAACTGCAGAACGGGCGCACGGCGCTGCGTTTGCCTTTTCCACAACGCGTCACCGGGCCTGGTCCGTTGCGGACGTTGCTTAAACATCTCGCCGATCAGGCGCGGGCAAAGTGAACGCGGGCGGCGGCCCACGCTCCCGCACAGGTGGCCTCTTGCTCCGTATGGTCGCCAAGCGTCTCCGGATGAGTCAGACTATGGCAACAAAGTCCGGGAGCGAAACGATGCGTAAAATCCTGCTTTCGATATTGCTAGGCGCCGCTACGACTATCGCAATGAATCCGGCTTTCGCCGGCGAACCGATCGCATTGCGCGACATGGGTTCCTTTCATGTCGGTGGACGCGTGGTGGAAATTTCCGGCAAGCCAGTGAAAGAACTCGTGCTCGGTGCCGGTGGCGTTCCAGCCAAGATCGATCCGAATGGCCCTTATCAAGTCGAGCAGATGTACGTGCAATACTTTCTGCCGCAGAATCGCAAGGGCAAGTATCCGTTACTGATGTGGCACGGTGGCGGTCTTACAGGAGTCACCTACGAGAGCACGCCCGATGGCCGCGAAGGCTGGCTTAACATGTTCATCCGGAAGGGCTGGGATGTTTACAATTCCGATGCCGTCGAACGCGGCCGCTCAGGGTTCGCACCGCCGGATGTTTGGAACAGCGAACCGAATTTTTTGACCAAAGCCAACCCGTTCGAGCGGTTCCGCATCGGGCAAGGTGCCGGCTCGTGGAATGCGGATCCCGCCAAGCGGAAGGTAAATGTCGGCAGCCAGTTCCCTGTCGAGGCTTACGACAACTTCACCAAGCAGGTCGTGCCGCGGTGGACCAATACGGACGAAGCGATTATCGCCGCTTATACCGCGCTGGTCGACAAAGTCTGTCCCTGCGTTCTTCTATTCCATAGTCAGGCGGGGGGCTTCGGTTTTGCAGTTGCCCAGGCGCGGCCTGACAAGATCAAGGCGATTGTTGCGGTAGAGCCGGCGGTCGCCGGCGACAAGGCACAGGCTGGCAAGCTGAAAAATATCCCGACTTTGATTGTTTATGGCGATTACATTCCGCTCGACAGCCGCTGGCCGAAAATGCGGCAGATTGGCCTCGACTACGGCGAGGCCGTGCGCGCTGCGGGTGGCATGGTGGACGTGGTTAACTTGCCCGAGGTCGGCATCAAGGGAAATTCGCATATGCTGATGATGGACAAGAACAATGCCCAGATTGCCGATCTGATTCAGAAATGGGTCGTAGACAAGGGCTTGGTTGAGTGAACCCGCCGCGCGGGCCGGGCGTCGGCATTGATGCAGTGCAATGCGGCCTGCAAACCATGCATGCCATTTTTTCTTGGCTTTCGAGAGCGCCCTGACTATGGTCGCGCGCTTCTGAACAAGAGGCTATACTAATGTTTTAGGCGCCGCGGCGCGGACCGCAAAGGTCCACAATGGGTTTACTGATAACGCGGCTGAGTTGGGAGGAAATTGCGTGCAAGAGCAGGGTGTGCGGAACGGCGCCTATGGTGCCGACAAATTCGGCTTCAAAGACGTGGCCGAGGTGCGCTGGAATCTGACCGAGCCGTCACTCTATGAGTACGCGATCACGGCGGGCGAAGCTTCGTTGGTCGCAGGCGGTGCGCTGTGCGCCGAGACGGGCCATCACACCGGCCGCAGCCCCAAGGACAAGCATACGGTCGTCGACGATCTCACCAGGGATTCAGTCTGGTGGGACGGCAATCGCAAAATGTCCAAAGAGAATTTCGACAATTTGCTTGCTGACTTCATCAAACATGCCGAAGGCAAAAAACTCTTCGCGCAGGATCTCTATGGCGGTGCTGACCCGATATACCGCGTGAAGACGCGCATTTTTACCGAGCTCGCCTGGCACTCCCTCTTTATCCGGCAACTGTTGATTCGTCCTGAGCGATCCGATCTGGCCGGCTTTGTCCCCGAACTAACGATACTTGATTTTCCGTCGTTCAAACCTGACGCCAAGCGCCATGGTGGCCGCGAAGGCTCGGATACGATGGTTGCTATCGATTTCACGCGCAAGATCGTGCTCATTTGCGGTTCGTCGTACGCCGGCGAGATGAAGAAGTCGGTATTCACGACGCTCAATTTCTATCTGCCGGCACAGAACATTGTCCCCATGCACTGCTCGGCCAACGTCAGTCACGAAGGCGAGAGCGCGCTGTTCTTCGGACTCTCGGGCACCGGCAAGACAACCCTTTCTGCCGATCCGAACCGGATTCTCATCGGCGACGATGAGACGGGCTGGGGCCCCGACGGCATTTTTAATTTCGAAGGCGGCTGCTACGCGAAGACTATCAAGCTCTCGCGGGAAGCGGAGCCGATGATTTGGGACGCAACCAATCGCTTCGGCGCGGTGCTGGAAAACGTGGTATTCGATCCGGTGACGCGCGTTCCTGACTATGACGATGGCTCCAAGACCGAGAACACACGTTCGGCTTATCCACTGGACTTCATTCCGAACGCGTCCCGCTCGGGCCGCGCCGGCCACCCGAAAAACATCGTTATGCTCACCGCGGACGCCTTTGGCGTGATGCCGCCCATAGCGAAGCTCACGCCAACACAGGCGATGTACCATTTCCTTTCAGGCTATACGGCAAAAGTTGCCGGCACTGAAAAAGGTCTGGTCGGTGTACAGCCGGAATTCTCGACCTGCTTTGGTGCACCCTTCCTGCCGCGGCATCCTTCTGTCTACGCAAACCTGTTGCGCGACTACATCAATAAGCACAATGTTGACGTGTGGCTGGTCAATTCCGGATGGACAGGCGGCAAATACGGTGTGGGCCGCCGCATGCCCATCAAGGCAACACGTGCACTGGTGACCGCCGCGCTCAACGGGTCGCTCAAGAGCGCCGACTTCCGCACTGACCCGTATTTCGGTTTTTCGGTGCCGACTTCGGTGCCGGGCGTCGAGCCGCACTTGCTCAATCCGTTCAAGACCTGGAAGGACAAGGCCGAATTCGACAAGACGGCGCGCGATCTGGTCGACATGTTCCAGAAAAACTTCGCCAAGTTCGAGTCACATGTCACGCCGGACATCAAGGCGGCAGCGCCGGAAGTGCGTATCGCGGCCGAGTAATTTTCAAAAGCAGATAAATAAAAAGGGCGGCCGGTAAGCCGCCCTTTTTCGTTCCGCTATCCAGGCTCAGCCATTGGTTTGCGACAACTGCTGCCCGATTCGGTTGAACCGTGCCTTTTGCTCGCTCGTAAGCAAGGCATAGAAGTTATCAAGCGCCGGCTTCACCGTCTTGGCTGCATCGCTCATCGCCTGGAGGCGTTTCTCCATAACTTCCAGCCGTCCCGGCGGTGTGATCGGTATCTCATCCGGACAAGCCGCCTGCATGATTGAGACCGCCCTGTTGGTCGCCTCTTGCAGCTTGTTCAACTCGGCCTCCTGGACGTCGGTCGGATCGAGAGCATCCTCGATCTTTTCGATCGGCAGGTTGGCAAGACCTGGCTTTGGCTGCTTGCACGTATCCGCCGCCTGCGATGCTTCGCTCGCCTCGGCGCTGGTCGCCGTGTTCTTTGGCCCGAGTTCGTTGAAGCGTTCTTTCTGCTCGTCGTTAAGCGAGCTGTAGAACTTTTCAAGCGGAGGCCGGACCGTCGCCACCGCCTGTAGAGTTGCATCAAGACGAGCGGTCATCGATTCAAGACGGCCCGGAGGCGTCAGTGGGAAAGCATTTTCCGCGGGACACGAAGCCTTGAACGCAGCAGCCGCATCCTCACTCGCTTTGCGCATATCGCCGAGCAATTGCATCTGCCCGGCATTGAGGCCGACCTTACGTTCGATGTCGGCGAACGGCCAGGCGGTAATTCCGCTACCGGGTTGCCTGCACAGCTCTTGTACTTGGGCGTAAGTCGGATGCTGCACGGCCGACGCGGCGTAGGCGTAGCCGTAGTTTGCCGGCGGGCCGGCCTCGCCCCAGAATACTCCGTCAAAGAAATCATCATACGCATACGCCCAGTAGCCATCGTCGTAGCCGTACGGCCAGAATGCATAGTCGAATATGTCGGAGTACGCATAGGGCCAGAATACCGGGCCGAACCATGCCACGAATCTTGCACGGTGCCCGTGTCGCCACGCGCTACGTGCTGAGTCCCGCGCGAAACGATCGCGTGCGTTTGTACCGCCAGCTCGCTGCGCGAAGCGGGAAGCGAACCGGCCCTGGCGGGCGGCATCTGTCGTGACACGAGCATCGCCGTTGCGCCGATTTGCGCGCGACGTCTGTGCGTTAGGTCGCAATGCATTCGGCTGCGCCAATTGTTGCCGGCCGAGTGCCCGCTGTTGACGCGCGTTGCGGATCTCCTCGCGTCGCTGAGCCCGCTGGGATGCGGGCAAACGACGCAATTCACGGTCCTCGCTTCGACGAACTGCGCGCTCGGCACGCTGCTGTTGACGCGTGCTCAACTGGTGCTGATGCGTATTCAGTTGGGCCGATTGACCCTGTGGCGCGGAGCGCGTCTGTACCCGCGATTGCGCCCGCTGCTGACGCAATTGATTTTGCTGCACACTACGGTTGACTCCAGTTGGCTGATTATGCGGGACCGCGAGACGTTGCGGTACAGAATGTGGCGTCGCAAATCGCGTGGCAGGTGCAACGCGTGGTGTCGCCATGTGGGGCGCGGCCATCCTTGGTGCCACGTGAGGCGCCGCCATATGCGGTGCCGCCATACGTGGCACCGCTGCCGGTGCCGCCGGCCTGGCAGCAGGTGTGCCTCCCGCCGGCGCCGCTCTCGCGGCCCCGTGCTGCGGCTGCTGCGCGCTGGCGGCCAGCGGCCCCGTTGCTACCAGCGCCGCTGCCAGCACCAAAAATCCCGTTTTTCTTGTCATAATTGAATCCTCCACAGTTCCGGAACTGAGTTCCGTCCTTCAACTGATTCAACGGCCAAGGGTTCATCGAACCGGCGGTCAATCGTGCGGATGTGATGAAGATGAATATCTTGTAATCTTCGCGGTTGTGGCACCGCAGTTCGGTACGGCGCTAGACGCGCCTTAAAGGGCGCCAATCGCTTCGATTGGACAATTATCGGTTTGAGCCGCTGCTGCCGCTGGCGCGCAGCCTTTCGATCAGTTCCGTGGTCGGATAGGAATCCGCTGCCATGCCGAGCTTCATTTGCGCCTTCTTCGTCGCGCTGCGTGTTCCGTTTCCGATCTTTCCATCGATTTCACCGACGCCTTCGTAGCCCTGTTTGGTGAGCAGCTGTTGTAGCTCCATGACTTGCTGCGTCGAGAGCGGTGCGATGGTTGCGGCGCCTGAATGGTCAACGTTTGGGGCACCCGCAAGCCGGGTCGCGAAATACGCAACGGTGGTTGAATAAACCATCGCCGAATTCCATCCCAGGAACGCCTTGAAATTCGGGTAAGCAAGGAACGCCGGTCCGCGGCGGCCCATCGGCAGGATAAGGGAGGCCGGCAAGTCGTCGGATGGTAGTGAACCTTGCGCAGCCTTCACACCCCACGCAATCCATTTCGAGCGTGGGTGCTGGATGCTGACATCAGCCTCCTGCCATGGCAGGCTCGGAGGCACGTGAACCTCTTGCAACCACGGTTGGCCGCGCTGCCAGCCAAGGCTGACCAGGAAGTTTGCGGCCGATGCCAGAGTGTCGGGAATGCTGTGGATCAGGTCGCGGCGACCATCGCCGTCGAAATCAACGGCATTCTTGAGGTAGTCGGAGGCGGTGAACTGCATGCCACCGAACTCTCCCGCCCAGTCGCCGATCATATCCTCAACGCGTTGATCACCGCGTTCGATGATGCGCAGCGTATCGAGCAATTGCTGGCGAAAAAAATCCGGCCGGCGGCAATCGTAGGCAAGAGTCGCCAGCGCACTCAGGATGTTGTAGTTGCCAAAATTTGCGCCGAAGTCGCTTTCCAGGCCCCAAAAGGCCGTGAGCACCGGGGCCGGCACACCGTATTTCTGTTCGACCCGCGCAAACAGGTCGGCATGCTGCTTGATCTTGGCGAGCCCGGTCGGGATTCGGCCGCCGCCGACCATGCGGTCAGAGAATTGCAGGAAAGTCTGGTTGAACACCGCCTGGCCGTGATCACGGCGAATGATCGCTTGATCGAATGTCATGCTCGGCGTTGCGGCGGCGATGACCCGCGGCGAAATTCCTTGCGCAGCGGCTTCCTTCTTGAAATCTTCGAGCCAGCGCTCATAGCTGCCGGAGTTGCGGCAGCTGGCCGCAAAAGTCCGTTGTGCGGGCATCGCGCCAAGCACGAACACCAAGAGCGCCAACGCTATTTTTCGCATCGTCCAGTCCGTCTGTTATGGGCCGAGATACTGATCTGCCAAGTTTCGGTTATGGCAGAAAAGGGACAGATTTTCGAGCCATGCGCATCGCCTTCGGCCGCGCGTGCGGACAATTGCGACGAGACGCGACTTGTTATTTCATCAAGTGTCGTGCAGCATTGAGCAATTCGCAATGCGATGAAGAAATAACCATGCGCCCTTTCCGGTGGCCGGGGGAACAGTGGAAGCGTCGTCCGCAATCGAAATTGCAAAACAAACATTGCTTTCCGGCGGCCTTATTCTAGCCGTCGGCACGGTCACCGGCTTTGTGGCCCGTAAGATCAAGGTGCCGGACATCGCCTTGTTTTTGATTGTCGGAATGGCGATCGGTCCGGCCGCGTTTGGACTGGTTAATATAAAGCCCGACTCGGCGCTCTATCAGATCATTCTTTTGTTTGGCGCCAGCTACATTCTCTTCGATGGCGGCGCGTCGCTGCGGTTCGAGGTTTTGAAAAAGGTGTGGATCACGATCGTCGTTCTCGCGACGATTGGGGTTCTGATCACCGCAGCTATAACTGGCCTCGCCGCGCATTCCGCTCTTGGCGTTCCGTGGATCGTGGCCCTTTTGCTCGGCGCGGCAATCGCATCAACAGATCCGGCAACTCTGGTCCCCATATTTCGGCAAGTCAAAATTCGCGATCGCGTGGCTCAGACGGTCATGAGCGAGTCAGCCTTTAACGACGCGACTGGAGCCATCCTGACACTCGGTTTATTGGCAATAGCAAAGGGTACCGGTGAATTCTCGATTGCGATGTCTGTGTTCGACCTGTTCAAGCAAACGGCGATCGGAATCGTTGCCGGCGCTATGCTTGGATATGTGGCGGTATTTTTAATTGCGCACGAACGTTGGGCAGTCCTTGCGGAATACGCATCGGTCGTCACTCTGGTGGCTGTCATCGGTGCCTATTTTGCAGCCGACAACCTGCACGCAAGCGGTTTTATGGCTGTTTTCGTCTTCGGTATCGTGATCGGAAACAAGGATGCGTTCGGATTCAAGATGACGCCCAGCGAGGCGCAAAAGCTCGACGAGTTCGTAATGACCACTGCATTTATCATGCGACTGTTCATTTTTTTGTTGCTCGGATCTCAAGTGGACTTTCATCTCATGGGACAATATTGGCTCGGCGGGATTATTGTTGTCGCTATTCTCATGCTGGTTGCCAGGCCGGCGACGGTCTTTCTTTGTGCGCTGCCCGATCGGCGCGCAAAATGGACCTTGAACGAGATTTTGTTTATGTGCTGGACGCGCGAAACCGGCGTCATCCCGGCCGCGCTCGTCGGTATTTTGCTTGGCATGAAGGCGCCAGGCGCGGAGGTTATAGCGGCTGTCACGTTCATCGCTATTCTGATGACGATCTTGATTCAGGCACCAGCGACAAAGTGGCTTGCGGAAAGCCTGGGCCTTTTGGAAGAGACCAGAATGCCGCGAGCAAATTGAGCAAGGAAGCGGTGAGTTCTGGTGAACAATCGCAGGAGGTTCTCAATGGCAACTAACGTCCGCTTTTCCAATCCGAATACTCTTGCCAAGCCGCCAGGCTACAGTTACGTGGTCGAAGCCACAGGTCCCAACCGACTGATATTCATTGCCGGGCAGCTTGGACTCGACATGGAGAACAAACTGGTCGGCATGCCAGGTGATTTCCGCGCGCAAGCGAACAAGGCGATCGAAAACCTCAAGCTCGCGCTTACTGATGCCGGCGCGACCATCAAGGACGTGGTGAAGATCAACAACTATCTGGTCGACATGACACACATCGCGATTTTCCGTGAAGTGCGCGATGAGCATTTCAATATGGCGGCGCCGCCCGCGAGCACGACGGTGGCAATTTCGCAGCTGGCACGTCCAGGCGCGCTGTTCGAAATCGAGGCAATTGCCGTTCTTCCTGCCAAAGCCGCAAAGTCTGCACGATCAGTCGTGAAGCGCAGCGGCAGCAAGGTCAAGTCGCGGCGACGGAAACGAAAGTGAGTGGAGCGAACCGTCTCACAAGCCGACTCGTTCGCTTCAATGCGCTTCATCCCAATTGTCGGCGGCTCGCGCGTCGACTTGAAGCGGCACGTGCAATGAGACTGCCGGGTCAGGCGCGCTTTGCATCACGCTTTTGATGATCGGAAGCGTGCGCTCGACCTCGTTCGCCGGCACCTCGAAAATCAGCTCGTCATGCACTTGCAGTAACATCCGTGCGCCGAGCCTGTCTTTGTGAATTTCGGGCTCAATACGGATCATGGCGCGGCGGATAATGTCAGCCGCAGAACCTTGCAAGCGGGCATTGATGGCGGCCCGTTCATTGAACGAGCGGATCGAAGGGTTGCTCGCCTTGATATCGGGATAGTGGCACTTGCGTCCGAACAACGTGAGGACGTAGCCGTGTTCGCGACAAAATTCGCGTGTTTCGTCCATATAATCGCGAATGCCCGGGAAGCGCTCAAAATATTTCTTGATATATGCTCCGGCTTCTTTGCCATTGATTCCCAGCTGCGCTGCGAGTCCAAATGCGGAGATGCCATAGATAATGCCAAAATTGATTGCTTTCGCACGACGGCGCACCTCGGGGGGCATGTCCTGCACCGGCACCCCAAACATTTCAGACGCGGTCATGGCGTGAATGTCCATACCGTCCTGGAACGCCTTTCGTAGCGTGGGCACATGGGCGATTTCTGACAATAGCCGCAACTCGATTTGAGAATAGTCAGCCGAGACCAGCTTCATGCCCGGCGAAGCGATAAAGGCCCGCCGGATCTTGCGACCGTCGTCGGTCCGGATCGGGATGTTCTGCAGGTTCGGCTCGGATGACGAAAGCCGCCCGGTCGAAGTAGCGGCAAGTGCGTAACTCGTATGCACACGATGTGTCTTTGGATTGACGTAGGTCGGTAGCGCCTCGGTATACGTCGAACGCAATTTCGATACCTGCCGCCAGCCCAGAATGACCTGCGGAAACTTGTGACCCTGCTCGGCCAGTTCCTCCAGCGCACGAGCGCCCGTCGACCATTGCCCGGTCTTTGTCTTTGTTCCTCCGGGCAATCCCATTTGGCCAAACAGGATGTCGCCCAACTGCTTTGGGCTTCCAGGGTTGACCTGCGTTCCTGCAATCTTGTTGATTTCGCCCTCGAGCGCCGCCTGCTTCTTTCCAAAGTCATTGGAGAGCTGCGACAGCACGCCTGGATCGATCGATATGCCACGCTCCTCCATGTGAGCAAGTACGCGCGGCATGGGCCGTTCCAACGTCTCATACACGGTGACGACCCTTTCGGCGGCCATGCGCGGCTTCAACGCCTGCCAGAGGCGAAGAGTTACATCCGCATCTTCAGCGGCATAGGCTGCTGTCCGGGCAATCGGCGTCGCTTCAGGCGTAAACGCGGCGTTGTTCTTCATTTTGTTCTTCATGTCATTGAAGCGTGCCGGGCTTCGGCCCAGGTAGCGTGTGGCGACGCTCTCCATGTCATGCGATGCTTTACCGGCGTCCAGCACGTACGACATCAGCATGGTGTCGTCAGTTGCTCCGAGACGGATACCGCGGCAAGCCAGCACCACACAGTCCCTTTTTATGTCGTGACCGATCTTGACGACGCTGCTGTCTTCCAGGAGCGGTTTAATCGCATCGAGTGCGGCACGCTCTGCGATCTGTCCGCTGCAAAGTTTTGCCGCAAACAATCCAGACGTTTCTCCCTCGCTCGCTTCTCGATGTCCAAGCGGCAGATAGGCGGCTTCGTTTGGGCCCACGGCCAGCGCTATGCCGCACAGCGTGGTCTGCATCGGGTCGAGGCTGCTGGTTTCGGCTTTGAGCGCCAGTATGCCGGTTTCATGCGCGCGCGCGGTCCAATAGGCAAGGCGATCAAGCGTCCCTATTGTCTCATATTTGGCAGGATCGATCTTGCTGGCCCGCAACGCCTCGAGCCGGCGTTCGGACAATGAGATCGGTGTCAGGCGAGCGGAGTCGATGCTCGAACCGGCCGCACCCTTGCGGGGAGCCGGTGCAACAAGAGGGAGCTGCCCCTGTCCGCTGGTACGGCCCGCGGGAGCAGTGGATGTCCTTGAAGAATCGGATACCGCCGCGGTATCGACGGCGGACGCATCCGCCTCGATCCGGCTTGCGTCGATACCGGCCTTGTCGGCAACGCGCTGGGTCAGGGTTCTGAAACCCATCGCCTTGAGAAAGGTAATCAGTGCCTTGTAGTCCGGTTCGTGCACGGCGAGGTTTTCCACCGGCACCTCAATCGGTACCCGGTCGTCAAGTGTGACGAGCTTCTTCGAGAGGCGCGCGGATTCGGCATTGTCGATAAGAGCTTGGCGACGCTTCTCCTGCTTGATCTCGCCTGCGCGTTTGAGCAGCGTTTCGAGATCGCCATACTCACCAATCAGTTGCGCCGCGGTTTTCACGCCTATGCCGGGCACGCCGGGAACATTGTCGCTTGAATCGCCGATCAGCGCCTGCACCTCGATGACCTTTTCTGGCGGCACGCCGAATTTCTCGATCACCTCCGTTACACCGATACGGCTGTCCTTCATGGTGTCGTACATGATCACGCATTCGTTCACGAGCTGCATGAGATCCTTGTCGGACGAAACAATGGTAGCGGTCGCGCCGGCCTCACAGGCGATACGGGCATAAGTCGCTATCAGATCGTCGGCTTCGTAGCCGGCTTGCTCGAGGCACGGAATCTCGAACGCGCGCACTGCATCGCGAATAAGGGGAAACTGCGGGATGAGATCGTCCGGAGGAGGGGGTCGATGTGCCTTGTAGTCCTTGTACATTTCCGTGCGGAAAGTCTTCTCCGATTTGTCGAAGATGACGGCAAGATGTGTCGGCCGCTCTTCCGGCTTCATCTCCTTGAGTAGCTTCCATAACATGCTACAGAAGCCATAAACGGCATTGACATGCGTCCCGTCCGCCGTACGCGGCTCAAATCGGATTGCATGATAGGCACGGAAAATGTAGCCGGAACCGTCCACCAGAAACAGGTGATCGCCTTTTTTCAACGGCCGCGCGCTCGGCGAAGCAGCTGCGGGCTTGGCTGAGGCGGCTTTAGCGGGCTTGGCGACAGTCTTGGATTTAGCGGGGGCTGGCATAGTTACGAATGTGGCCCTGGATGCCACGTTAATCAATCCGCCAAAAAAGTGCGGTCACAGGAAATGTGCCTTGTCTCACACCTCTCGCCACTGCGGATGGCGCCTGCTATGCAGGCGCGTTCGGCAAAGGCCGAATTGGTTTGTCATTTTAAAGATGGATAATCCATGCGCGTTGCCATGATCGGCACCGGCTATGTCGGCCTTGTTTCCGGCGCCTGCTTTGCCGATTTCGGCCATGAGGTCGTCTGCGTCGACAAGGACAGAGCGAAGATCTCCGCGCTGGAGCGCGGCGAAATGCCGATCTATGAGCCGGGACTCACCGATATGGTCGCGGCCAATATCCGGGCAGGCCGGCTGAAATTCGCCACCGAACTGACCGGCGCGGTCGCCGCCGCGGATGCAGTGTTCATCGCGGTCGGCACGCCCTCGCGTCGCGGCGACGGGTTCGCCGACCTCAGCTTTGTTCATGACGCCGCTCGCGAGATCGCGGGAGCGCTCGACGGCTTTACCGTTGTAATCACCAAATCGACCGTGCCGGTCGGCACCGGTGACGATGTCGAGCGGATCATCCGGGAGACACGGCCTGATGCCGATTGTGCCGTGGTGTCGAACCCGGAATTCCTGCGCGAGGGCGCTGCCATCCAGGATTTTAAGCATCCCGACCGTATCGTCATTGGCACCGCGGATGCGCGTGCGCGAGAAGTGATGAGCGAGTTGTATCGTCCGCTCTATCTCAATCGTTCGCCGATCCTGTTCACCAGTCGCCGCACGGCTGAGTTGATTAAGTACGCCGCCAACGCTTTTCTTGCGACCAAGATCACTTTCATCAACGAGATCGCCGACCTGGCCGGAAAAGTGGGCGCCGATGTACAGGAGATCGCCCGGGGCATCGGTCTGGACAATCGAATTGGCTCGAAATTCCTGCATGCCGGTCCGGGCTACGGCGGCTCATGTTTCCCCAAGGATACGGTGGCGCTGATCAAGACCGCGCAGGACCATGCTGCGCCCCTGCGCATTGTCGAGGCAGTGGCAGCGGTCAACGACGCGCGCAAGCGGGCCATGGCACGCAAGGTATCAGCTGCTCTCGGTGGCGAGCTGCGCGGAAAAACCGTTGCGGTGCTTGGACTGACGTTCAAGCCGAATACTGATGACATGCGGGAGGCGCCGTCGATCCCTCTCATCACGGCCTTGCAAGACATGGGTGCCAAGGTGAGGGCCTATGACCCGATCGGCATGGAGCAGGCCAAGGGCCTTATTGGCAACGTCACGCTCTGCAAAGACGCCTATTCCTGCGCCGAGGGCGCTTCGGTGCTTGTAATCGTCACCGAATGGGAACAGTTCCGCGCGCTTGATTTCGAGCGACTCAAAAAGGTCATGGCGCAGCCGGTACTCGTCGATCTGCGCAATGTTTACCGTCCGGAAGACATCGCGCGCCACGGTTTCGCGTATGAGAGCATCGGACGAGCGCGGACGTGATGTTTCATAGTATCCACAGAAGTTGCCATGCCCCGCGAAAGCGGGGCATCCAGTAGACGCAGCTTTACAATAAAATCGCCGCTTCGGTTTACTGGATCACCCGCCTTCGCGGGTGACGACACTCGCAAAATGCGAACCTTCGATACGCCTCTGCCTATCGACGCGGCTTTGCCGCAACTCATTGCCTTACTCGCCGGCAATAACGCGTCCGTTCTGGTGGCACCACCCGGTGCCGGCAAGACCACGCGCGTGCCGCTCGTCTTGCTCGACGAGCCTTGGGCGAAAGAAAAAAAGATTCTGGTACTGGAGCCGCGCCGGCTCGCGGCCCGGGCTGCTGCGGCACGTATGGCGGCGACGCTGGGAGAACAGATTGGGGACACCGTTGGTTTACGCGTGCGCTTCGGCTCAAAGGTGAGCAAGCGCACTCGCATCGAGGTAGTGACCGAAGGCGTCTTTACGCGGCTCGTGCTCGATGATCCATCGCTGAATGGCTTCGCAGCTGTCTTGTTTGACGAATTTCATGAGCGGTCATTGGACGCCGATCTCGGTTTGGCTTTGGCGCGCGAGGCGCAGCAGGGCTTGCGGCAGGACCTCAAACTGCTGGTGATGTCGGCAACGCTTGACGGAGCGCGCGTCGCTTCACTGCTGGGCGACGTGCCGGTGGTCGAAAGTGAGGGTCGCGCCTTCCCGGTGGAGACGCGGTACCTTGGCCGAGATTCCCGCGCCCCGATCGAGCGTCAGGTCGCCGAGGCCGTCGAACGCGCGTTGCACGGCGAAACGGGCTCGCTGCTGGTGTTCCTGCCGGGCGCAGGTGAAATCCGCCGGACTGAAACGTTGCTGAAAGAGCGCGTGGCCGATGCGTATGTCGATATCGTCGCGCTTTATGGAGCACTTGACGCACGCGAGCAGGACCGTGCCATTTCGGCGCCCTTGCCAGGTCGACGCAAAGTTGTACTGGCGACCTCGATTGCGGAGACTTCGCTCACGATCGAGGGTGTGCGTGTCGTAATCGACAGTGGTCTCTCACGCGTGCCGCGCTATGAGCCTGATGTGGGCCTGACCCGGCTGGAAACAGTCCGTGTTTCGCGCGCGGCAGCGGATCAGCGTCGCGGACGGGCTGGGCGCACGGAGCCGGGCGTTTGCTACCGGCTGTGGGATGAGCCGCAGACCGGATCCCTGGAGCCTTTTACGCGACCGGAGATCTTGTCCGCCGATTTGTCCTCCTTTGTCCTCGATCTGGCGCAATGGGGTACCGCCGAACCCGCGAAGCTTGCTTTTCTCGACGCGCCTCCAAACGCTGCGCTCAGCGAGGCCAGGATGCTGCTCGTAGAGCTCGGCGCCATCGACGCTCTAGGCCGCATCACCGAAGAGGGTCGCAAGCTGCGTGAGTTACCGTTGCCGCCGCGACTGGCTCGCATGGTTGTCGATGCGGCGGCGGAAGGTGCCGGCGAACTTGCCGCCAGCATCGCCGCTATTATCACGGAGCGCGGCCTCGGCGGCACCGACGTTGATTTACAGCATCGGCTCGACAATTTTCGCCGCGACCGCTCCCGCCGCGCCGACGATGCGCGGGCTATGGTGAAACGTTGGGCGGAGACGGCTGGCGGATTCGAAAACGGCGAACGTTCTCCGGGCTCGCTTCTTGCGCTGGCTTATCCTGACCGCATCGCCAAGAGCCGCGGCGGCGGGAGCGGCGCTTTCCTCCTAGCGAACGGTCGTGGCGGGGTGGTCGATTCCGCTTCGTCGCTTGCACGCGAACCATTTCTTGCGGTTGCAGAACTCACCGGTGCGGCGGTAGCGAGCCGCATTGTCCTGGCGGCCCCGATTACGCTTGCTGAGGTCGAGGGACTCTTTACCGATCAAATTGAAGATAGCGAAACGGTCACCTTTGACATTGCAACCGGTTCGCTGCGCGCGCGCCGGAGTCGCCGACTCCATGGCTTGATTTTGGCCGAACAGACAAGACCCGTCGCGCCAGATGCCGCTAGCGCCAGACTTTTGGCGGAAGGCATCGTCGGACTCGGCGTGCACAAACTGCCGTGGAGCAAGTCGCAATTGCAATTTCGCAACCGCGTGAATTTTTTGCGGAGAGCTGAAGGCGGGGAGTGGCCCGATCTCACCGATAGCGCGTTGGCGCGGACGCCCGATGAATGGCTCGCACCATTCCTTTCTGGCAAAACTGCGCTGTCGCAAATTGGTGCCGACGATCTGGCTGCAGCGCTTGAAACCTTGTTGCCATGGAATTTGCGCAAGCGACTTGATACCGAAGCGCCAACGCACTTCGACGCTCCGTCAGGCTCACAGATCCCCATCGATTATGAGGCGGAGGAAGGACCAAAACTCTCTATTCGCGTGCAGGAATTATTCGGGCTTGGAATTCACCCCGCAATTGCCGGCGGGCGGGTGCCGTTACTGATCGAGTTATTGTCACCGGCACACCGGCCGGTACAGGTGACGCGCGATCTGCCCGGGTTTTGGCGTGGCAGCTACAGGGATGTACGGACTGATCTGCGCGGCCGGTATCCGAAACATCCCTGGCCGGATGATCCTTTGACGGCGCCGGCGACCCGCCGCACGAAGCCCCGCGGCCAATAACTTTAATTGTCCTGAATTCGGTTACCGGAAGGACACCATGGCCAAATCCGCGCGCGGTGTCGCGTGTTCGTTAAGCCCCCCTTGATCCTCGCATGTCAGGATCACCCATAGTCACTGGGCCTTGTCATGCGCCTGCTTTTGCTTTTTGCAGCCGTTTTGCTTGGGGCTGGCGGGTATGCCGCACGCCTGGCCGACCACGCCGTCGAGGCGCGCCCCAATGCCCAAGCGTCGGTGGTGCAGCCCGGTTACGAACCGCGTGAACCGAGCACTTCCGGTCGCAGCTTGATCCTGGATGGCGACCGCCAGGGTCATTTCCAGGTCGAGGCCAGGGTTGAGGGGCGCTTTGTCGACTTCATAGTCGACACTGGCGCGTCGCTGGTCGTCCTGCGCGAGTCATCCGCCGCGCTGGCGGGGATTCATCCTCAGCAGCGCGACTACACCGCCACGGCAATTACGGCCAACGGCAGAATCAAAGCAGCGCGCGCCACGATTGATCGTATCGAGGTCGGCGGCATTACGGTCTACGACGTGCCAGCCATGGTGCTGCCCGACGAGGCGCTGGCAAAAAACCTGCTCGGCGTCTCATTCCTGTCTCGGCTTAAGCGCTACGAGTACGCCAACGGCCGTTTGGTGCTCGAACAGTAGGACAAAACTTCCGATTTCACCGACTTCGTGGACGGAGCGCTTTGCCGGCCTCCGGTGTTAGGGTATTGGAGTTGCCCGCACTTTGTCTGAGGGTCTGATGTTTCCGACGCCGAAATCTGCACTCACGCCAAACACTTATGCCTATGAGTCCTCGCCGCTGGTAAAGCCGACAGGATTTCGCGAATACGACGCTCGCTGGCTGCTGGAAAAAGAAATCAATCTGATGGGCGTGCAGGCCCTTGGGCTCGGCCTCGGGACGCTCATTCGAGAGCTAAACGTGAAGCCGGAGATCGTCACCGGGCATGATTTCCGCAGCTATTCGTCAGCAGTGAAAATGGCGTTGGTCTCCGGCTTGATCGCGTCTGGCTGCAGGGTTCATGACATCGGTCTCGCCATAACGCCGATGGCCTATTTCGCCCAATTTCAGCTAGACGTGCCTTGCGTTGCCATGGTCACAGCCTCACACAACGACAACGGTTGGACCGGCGTTAAAATGGGTGCCAACCGTCCGCTGACCTTTGGGCCAGTGGAGATGAAGCGCCTTAAGGAAATTGTGCTGGGCGCGAAATTCGAATTTAGAGAAGGCGGCAGTTACGCATTTGTGGAGAATTTCCCCGAACGCTACATTGCAGACCTCACCAAACGTCCGAAGCTAAAGCGCAAACTCAAGGTGATTGCCGCCTGTGGCAACGGGACTGCGGGCGCCTTTGCACCGAGAATTCTGCAAGCCATTGGCTGCGAAGTCGTGCCGCTCGACTGCAACCTCGATCATACCTTCCCGCGTTATAACCCCAACACCGAAGACATGAAAATGCTTCATGCCATGCGTGACGCGGTGCTGGTCAATCGCGCTGACGTTGCGCTCGGGTTTGATGGTGACGGCGATCGCTGTGGTGTGGTCGATAATGAAGGCGAAGAGATTTTCGCAGATAAAGTGGGTGTGATGCTCGCGCGCGATATGTCCACGATGCATCGGAACACGACCTTTGTGGTTGACGTGAAATCAACGGGTTTGTTCCTCACGGATCCGGTGCTCAAGGCAAACGGCGTGAAGGTCGATTACTGGAAAACCGGTCATTCCTATATCAAGCGACGCGTGAACGAACTCGGCGCCATTGCCGGGTTTGAGAAATCCGGCCACTTTTTTTTCAACAAGCCGTTCGGCCGTGGATACGACGACGGCATGATCTTTGCACTCGCGGTTTGCGACATGCTCGACCGCAATCCAGAAAAAAGCATGGCGGACTTGCGTAAGGCGCTACCCAAGACGTGGGGCTCGCCGACGATGTCGCCGCATTGCGATGACGAGAAAAAATACGCGGTGGTGGAAGCCGTTGTGAAGCAGTTCGAGAAAGCCAAGGCGGACGGCACGAAAGTCGCCGGGCAATCAATTCGCGAACTGGTTACAGTCAACGGCGTGCGCGTTACCGTTGAAGATGGTACCTGGGGCTTGGTGCGCGCTTCCTCAAACAAACCGGAGCTTGTCGTGGTCGTCGAGAGCCCGGTCTCGGCGCAGCGCATGCGCGACATGTTTGAGGCAGTCGATGGCGTGCTGCGCACGCATGCAGAAGTGGGCGCCTACAATCAGACGATCTGAAAACCGCGGCTACTATCGGCGCGGTCTGAGACGATAAACTATGCGTATCGTAATTCTCGGCGCCGGCCCTGCTGGCCTTTATCTGGCGTATCTGGTCAAGCGCCGGCGGGCCGATATCGACGTCACCGTCATTGAGCAGAACCCTGCCGATGCCACCTTCGGCTTCGGAGTGGTGTTTTCTGACCGGGCATTGGAATTTTTACAGGAAGACGATCAGGAAACGTATGCAGCGATCGTTCCACATATGGAATCGTGGAGCGATATCGCCATTGTTCATCGCGGTGAGCGTATAGCGATCGACGGCGTCGGCTTTGCGGCCATTGGCCGCCTGAAACTCCTGCGCCTGTTGCAGGCGCGCGTGCGCTCGGTCGGCGTTGCACCCGTTTACAGCCGGATGGTGAGAAGTCTTGACGAATTGGACGGGGCCGATCTCATCGTTGGCGCCGATGGCGTGAATTCGCTGGTCCGGCGAACCTGCGAGCAGGACTTCGGCGCCACCACGCGCCTACTTACAAATCGCTTTGCGTGGTTTGGTACCAGCAAGCGGTTCGAAACGTTGACGCAGACGTTTGTCGCGACCGAACTCGGATTTTTTAATGCGCACCATTACAGATATGCGCCCAATCTCAGCACCTTCATTGTCGAGGTCGATCAGGCGACCTTCGCACGTGCTGGCTTCGCGCAGATGGGAGAAACGGAAGCCCGGACGCTATGCGAGCGTGTATTTGCGCAAACTCTGGACGGATGCCCACTGATCTCGAACAACTCAATCTGGCGACAATTTCCTATTGTGCGCAGCAAGCAATGGTCGGTTCGCAATAATGTGCTGATTGGGGACGCGTTGCACACCGCGCATTTTTCCATTGGCTCAGGGACGCGGCTCGCAATGGAAGACGCGATTGCGCTCGACGAGGCGCTGGCGCGCCACCCAGAAGATATCGGTATGGCGCTCGCCGCTTTTGAAACGGTGCGGCGGCCGGTCCTGGAAAAATTGTTAGCAGGCGCCAATGAAAGTGCAATCTGGTACGAGCATTTCGCCGAGCATATGAAACTTGCACCAATCGATTTTGCCATGAATTACGTCACCCGCTCGGGCCGAGTTGATATCGACCGGTTACGCAAACTCTCCCCGCGTTTCGTCGAGAAATTCGAGCGGCATCGCTCTGGGGCCTCTGACAGGCCGCCCGCAGGTTAACAATTAATAAAAACTACAGCGGTATAACGCCCCACGATCGGGCGGGTGGATCGGCTTGGGCAGCATTTTAGAACACGGCTGGCAGCCTTATGTCGTGGCTGTCTTTGTTGGGCTTGCTGCGGTGATGTTTATGCACCGCCGGCGTCAACGAAGCGTGGATGTGAGCGGTGGCAGCGGCGCCCTGCTATCGATGGTCATCAACAATATGACGCAAGGCGTCATCTTGTTCGACGGTCGAGAACGCGTTCTCGTCTGCAACGATCGCTATGTCGAGATGTATGGTTTGTCGTCCAATGTTGTGAAACCAGGATGTACCTTACTGGACCTGATCAAGAACCGAATAACGACTGGCAGCCTCAACATTGACGCCGAAAGATATCGCGCCGAGATTTTAAGTGCGGTGCGCCAGGGGCAATCAATGAATCGTATTGTTGAGACTCCTGACGATCGTGCCATTCTCGTCGTCAACCGGCCCGTTAAGGGCGGTCAATACTGGATTGGCACACACGACGATATTACCGAGCGAATTCACGCCGAACGAAAAAGCGCTGCGCTATCAGAGCAAGGGCGGCGGCGCGTCGAAATCGAAACCGAGATCCGCGCTTTTCGTGAAAGTGTCGCAACTGTGTTGCGAACGGTGGCGGAAAGCACCGCGGCGCTAAAATTGATCGCGGTAGCCTTGTCGAATTCGTCCGGCGACACATCAGAGCGTACCGCGGGCGCCGTCAACAGCTCAAACGAAGCGAGTGCCAACATGACTGCCGCGGCAGGGGCCGCCGAAGAGCTGATCGCCTCGATTGGCGAAATTGGCCGTCAAATCAGCCAAGCGGCAGAAGTTGCGTCGCATTCGGTCGTTGAGGCGCAATCGACCAATGAGCAGATGACGCGTCTCACCGATACGGTGCAGCAGATCGGCGAGGTCGTCAGCCTGATCCGGAACATCGCCGGGCAGACGAACCTGCTCGCGCTCAATGCGACAATCGAGGCCGCCCGTGCCGGTGAAGCAGGCCGAGGCTTTGCGGTCGTTGCGTCAGAAGTTAAATCGCTCGCGGTACAGACTGCGAAGGCGACCGAGCAAATTGCTGGCCAAATCGAGGCCGTGCAGAGTTCAACCCGTGTTGCGGTCGATGCTATTTTGCGGAACACGGAGCGCATGCGGGAAATCGACGGTTATACCTCGGCCGTGGCGCTATCGCTTCAACAGCAAGACAGCGCGACCGACGAGATCTCGCATAATGTTGCGAGCGCAGCGGAGGGTGCCAATGGACTGGTCACCGTACTCAACGAAGTGACTCGGGCGGTCGGCGATACGCGCAACGCTGCCGAAAAGGTGCTCGAAGCATCCGAGACGGTCGAAGCTGCTGCCATGAGTCTTCAACGAGGTATCGAAGGCTTTCTTGGCCGCGTCGCGGTCTGACCACAGCCAGCGCTAATCCTTCTCTTCCTTGAATGTCTCACGGAAAGGATGTGCGGGATAGACGCCCAGCACCGTCAATTCCTTGGAAAAAAAGGCAAGTTCTTCGAGCGCGAATACGAGAGCACGGTCGTCCGGGTGGCCCTCGACGTCCGCGTAGAACTGTGTGGCAAAGAAATTGCCGCCAACCATGTAACTTTCGAGCTTGGTCATGTTCACGCCATTGGTAGCGAAGCCGCCCAGCGCCTTGTAGAGCGCGGCCGGTACGTTGCGTACCCTGAACACGAAGGTCGTTACGACTTTGCCCTTGCCCGGCTGCGCCCATTTTTTCTCGCGCGATAGCACAACGAAGCGCGTGGTGGAGTGCGATTCGTCTTCGACATTTTCTTTCAGGATGTCGAGGCCGTAAATTTCCGCCGCCAGCCGTGAAGCGATCGCCGCTCGGGTATTATCCTTGGCTTCCGCCACTTCGCGCGCCGAGCCGGCGGTGTCGGCGGCAACTACCGGCTTGAGCTTCAGCTCACGGATGACATTGCGGCACTGGCCGAGCGCCATTACGTGGCTTTGCACCGTCCTGATGGTCTTGAGGCTCGCGCCTTTCGGAGCCATCAGCTGATTGCGGATTGGCAGGAACCATTCGGCGATGATGTGCAGTCCGGCGGTCGGCATCAAATGATGGATATCCGCGACACGCCCCGCGACCGAATTCTCGATAGGAATCATGCCGAGGTCGACGTCACCGGCAACGAGCGCCGCGAAGCAATCCTCGAAGGTAGGGCAGGGCACCGGCTCATGGTCCGGATAAGCCTCACGGCACGCAAGATGTGAGTTTGCGCCTGGCTCGCCCTGAAAGATGATCTTCTTTTTGGCCATGTCCCACCGCGTCTTTGCGCATGATCTCGCCCTAAAACCTGCAAATCGTGTTTCGGATCATGCGCCCGGGGGTTCCGTACGCGGACCTTCGCACGTGAGTCAACCGCCGAGCAGCCTGCGCGCCTTTTCCAGATCCTCGGGTGTATCGACGCCGAGCGGCACACTCTGCACGATCATCGCATCAATGCGCATTCCGGCGTCGAGCGCGCGTAGTTGCTCCAACTTTTCGCGCTGCTCGTTGGCCGACGGCGGCAACTTGACGAAGTGCTCCAGTGCCGCACGACGATAGGCATAGAGTCCGATGTGATGGTAATGCGGGCCGGGGCCGGTTGCGTCTTTACGGGTGAAGTTCTTGGCCTGAATGCGAGCGGGGCCGATCTGCTGCCCGGAAATTTTGACGACGTTTGGATTCGTCCGCTCGGCAGGGTCGGTAATAACAGCCGCGAGAGTGACGATATCGACTTGTGGGTCGTTGAGCGGCTTGAGTGAGGCACGGATATCTGCAGGGTCGATGGTCGGGAGATCGCCCTGGACATTGACAATGATGGCGATGCGTTGCTCCGGGTCGATCGCCTGCAGGGCTTCATAAATGCGATCCGATCCGGACACATGATCGCCGCGCGTCAGGATGGCTCGGCCTCGAGCCTTTTCCACGGCTGCAGCGACCGCCTCTGAGTCGGTCGCCACGACGACCTCGCCAATTTTGGCGGATTCGGCGCGCCGAAGCACGTGCACGATCATTGGTGCGCCGTTCAAATCCGCCAACGGCTTGCCCGGCAAACGTGTGGAGGCGAGGCGCGCCGGAATGAGGATGATTGTGTCTGGCATCGGGATTGCCGGAAAGTCCGGTCGCGCGTGAGCAAAGTCGATAATGCCGCAGGCGCTTATACGGGTTGCCATGGGCCAGGCAAACCGGTATCTCATCGCCGCTGCCGGAGCCCCGGCGGTCGTAGCCCCGCATCGTCTTTAATTCCCGCTCCGGGAGCCGTCTTTCGATGAATTCCTTCGAACTCAACAAGGTCCTCGGCGCCATTCTCGGCACCTGTCTGATCATGCTTGCCCTCAATATCGGTGCGGGCGCTATTTTCGCGCCTGAAAGGCCGAGCAAGCCCGGCTTCAATATCGCCGTCAAAGAGCAGGCCGAGGGTGAAAAGAGCGCGGCCAAAGAGCCGGAGCAGCCGATCGAAACGTTGCTGGCCAAGGCCTCGGTGGAAAAAGGCCAGGCGACCGCCAAACAATGTCAGGCCTGCCACACCTTTGAGAAAGGCGGGCCGAACCGGGTCGGGCCCAATTTGTGGAACATCGTGAACCGCCCGCGCGCATCTGAAGCTGGCTTCAACTATTCGGCAGGGATGAAGAGCAAGGGTGGCAATTGGAGCTTTGACGAACTCAACAAGTTCCTGGCCAATCCGCGCGGCTATGTCCCGGGAACGGCTATGACTTTCGCCGGGCTGTCGCGGCCGGAGCAACGCGCCGACGTGATCGATTACCTGCACACGCTAGCCGACAGCCCGGTCCCGCTGCCAAAGGCGGCGGAAGGCGCGCCGGCGCCGGCGAGCGCCGAGCCGGCCAAGAAATAGTCGATCAGCGATACCTCATCCAAACAGCCGGGCGACTTGCCCGGCCGTTTTCGTTAAGATGGTCGTTGCGGCGTTTGGCCACGGAAAATTGACGTTTCAGCTGCCCATTGCGCGCCCACCCGGCTGGCGAGGTATCGAAAAACCGACATAATCACCCGCGACTGCATTGCGGGGGCGGCCTGTCGCCGGAGAAGCTGCATGAGACTGAGCCGTCGTTCCGTGCTGCGTGCCACCGCGGCTGCCTTTGCCACACCCGCTCTAGGCGTGTTGGGCCCGTGGCCGATCGGCCGCGCAGCGGCTCAGGCGCAAAACTGGAGGCATGCGCTGTCGCTGTTTGGCGACATCAAATATCCCGAAGGATTCAAGCATTTTGACTACGTCAATCCAGATGCGCCACAGGGCGGCACTGTGCGCCAGAGCGCGCTGGGTACCTTCGACAATTTCAATACAGTGGTCGCGGGCGTGAAGGGGAGCATCGCCAGCGGCACCGATCTTTTCATTGAGACTCTCACAGCGTCGTCGCTCGACGAGGTATCGACCGAGTATGGATTGCTGGCGGAAGCCATGAGATATGCGGACGATTATTCGGTAGTTACCTATCGCCTCCGCGCCAAAGCACGCTGGCACGATGGCAAACCGATTACACCCGACGATGTCCTCTATTCATTTGACGTACTGAAGAAGAACAGCCCCTTCTACGGCGCTTACTACAGGCATGTCGTGAAAGTGGAGCAAACAGGCGAACGCGAAATCACCTTCACATTCGACGGCCCCGGCAACCGCGAGCTGCCGCAGATTGTTGGCCAGCTGCCAGTATTGCCAAAACATTGGTGGG
>Ga0187788_10000007_pt1 | contig 42917 bp, 41 predicted proteins | sample 1015_BV01_MP10_2_FD_133008 | JGI IMG/M metagenome (GOLD analysis project Ga0187788, IMG submission 133008) | Tropical peat soil microbial communities from peatlands in Department of Meta, Colombia - 1015_BV01_MP10_20_MG | ecosystem: Environmental > Terrestrial > Soil > Wetlands > Peat | place...
GGGCCAGAAGCAGCGCCGGCTTCCGCGGCGCCGCCGCCTCCGGCCGGCGGGGTAATTTGGATTGCGGCGGCGCCGGAAGTTTCCGCATGCTCGGGATTCTTACCCTGGGCCGCGTGGAAGTCGAGCACGTCGCTGGTCAGCTCTATGGTCTGACCGTCCTTGCCCGGCGGTGGAGGCTGCAGGAGGTGGACATCCTGGGCGGCGCGAATCGAGTCGGCCCGTGCGTTGCGGCCGAAGTCCACCAATACACTGCCTGCGCTGCCCTGCATGGCGCGGTCGCCGGCAACGTTGACCGACACGCCTCCCGTCAGCAGAGCCGATTGCAACTCATTCTTGCCGTTCACACGGAGTTCCGCCTGCGGAGCCTGCGCCTGGATGGCGCTCTTGCCGCTGACCTGCGCGCTCACCTGATCGGAGGCCAGCACATGATCGACGGTGTTATCGGGCCGCAGGAAGACTGTCAGCCTTCCTGCGTCCACCGTGCTGCCGTTTCGCGTAACCTTGGCATCCTCCAGGGCCACGCGCCGCGGGTTCTTGGTGATCTCTCCTTTTCTGGCTACCAGCGTGGAATTCTGCTCGCCGGAGGTCTGCAATCGTATGTTCGAGTCAAGCAGCAGCGCGTTCGCCTTGGGGTCATACTTGGCTCCCAACGCAGAACCGCTTATCTGCGGGACGCGAAACTCAATCCGCTCCTTGGTGTGCGCGATGCCCGTGTCCTTGTTGAAGACCAGCCCGCTGGTCTTCAGGTGGATGGGATTCTTCAGCTCGCGCGGAGGAACCTGATCGGAGCGCACCTCCCCGCTGGCGTTGCCTTCAAGGTCGATGTGCACTTCGCCTTGCGCCGTCACGTTGCCGGTTTGCGGATCATAGGCGAAATCGGAGCCGTAGATCTGGTCGTAGCGATTCGACTCGCGGCCATAAACCACGATGCTGACGTCCTTCAGCTCCGCCTTTCCACCCTGCTTGTATTGAACCGCGTTCGAGGCGTGCAGGGTGAACAGCGTGTGCCCGCCTTGCGACTTGGAGAGGGTGAATCCCTGGGTGCTTTGCTGAATCTCGACGCCCAGCTTTTGCGGCGCGCTCTGGAACAACCGGCGCAATCGGTGCCGGCCATAGGTGTAGAAACCCGCCACCAGGATCAGCAGGAATATGGCCGCCGAGGCAAACCAGATCCTGAGCCGCGAGACGCTAAGGGGCATTTAAGATCTATCTTATATCTTGCGATGGCCGCCAGATTGCTGGTTCGCCCTGGCCTAGAGGCTTTTTGCCTTGCGCAATGCACAGGATCATGGCATCTTGAGCTATCCCACACGAAAGGATGCCCGAGATGGCTGTACGCAAAACCAAATCGCAAAACGGGCAACCGTGGCTGTCAATCAGCGGTGGTTGTCTCAGGGCGTCCAACTGCGCCCATTAGTCCTGGGCGCTCTCTAAAGAAATAGACAAAGACCAAGTGGTTGCCTAAACAGCGAGTTCTCTCGCCTATGCGGCTGAGATGTCGGCTTTGCTGCCTGCGCGCACCGGGTTGTTCCAGCGAATCTCTGCCACGAGATGGGGTTAGCCTGTCTTGAATTGAGCCATTTGAGATTAAGAGAATGTTTGAACTCTTGAAAAGTATGTTCAGTGGCCATAACCAATTCGCTTCCGGCGGATTGCTGCTCATGATCATCGGTGGAATAGGTGTCTAATGAGAGCCATACCCCAGAAGTTGTGGGAGTGGTTCGTCTGCCAGACGACGATGATGATCACGGTTAAGGACGACGATGCAGCCTTCGTCTGGGTTAAGGAATGGTTTTTGGAACAGGGCTTTCTGCAGCGGATTCGAAGGGTGGATTTGGATACTACCCTGCGCAATGACGATATTGCTTTGATTCCAGCTCCAGGACGGCACTTGTTCTGGCATATGGGCAGACCGTTCGTAGTGGAGTTTTACCGCAGCCAGGACACAACAGGGCGATCGTTGCGACGAAGCGAATCCCTCACCTTCTGGACGATCGGCAGAAGTCGGAAATTCCTGAAAAGGCTTGTAAACGAAGTCGTGGGCAGTCATGAACGGAAGATCGGATCATCCCTGTTTGTCCACAATGAGTACTGGACGAGATCTCTGGGCTACAGCCCGCGCAGGCTGGAATCAGTTATCTTGAAGCCGGGAGAGAAAGATCATCTGATTCAGGACGTCGAGATGTTCAAATCATCGAAGAAGCGCTATTCGGAATTGGGCGTCCCTTATCACAGAGGGTACTTGTTCTACGGTCCTCCTGGGACCGGCAAGACTTCTCTGGTTTCGGCAGTGGCGGCACGCTTTGGAATGTCTATCTATACGGTAAACCTTAACGAGTTCAACGATCGAACGTTGGCGAATGCGATCCACGATGTGCCGCCGAAGTCCGTAATTCTGTTCGAGGATATCGATTGCATGAATACGCCAAAGTCGAGGGTGCCTCACGGTGAATGGATCGAGCGTAAGGGTGAAGACGCCCTCACCCACGATCGACTGGGCGTTACACTTTCCGGACTGCTGAACGTTTTGGACGGATTCAGTGCGCCGGAAGACGTTTTGTTCGTTATGACCACCAACCGAATCGGGGCTCTTGATCCAGCGCTGCTCAGGCCGGGACGCATTGATTACAGGCTCCTCCTGGGAGAGGCGAGCGAACAGCAAAAGATCGAGCTCTACCAAAGATTTTTTCCCACCGCATCAGAGTCCGAAGCAAAAAGCTTCGTACGGATGCATGGTTCGGCAACGACCATGGCCGAGTTCCAAGGTTTGCTGCTCGGATCGGAACAGGGTTGCCCAGCCGAGGAGTTGCTGGCGTAATCCATGTCACGATTTGAGCGTCTATTATGTATAGTCTGAGCGTGAGTGAGGTGAGCTCGCAGCACGGCTGTGACTCTTGGTCCAAAGACCTGGAACGGAGCGGCGGCGGGGGTGTAGATGTCCGTTCTGACGGTTTCCGACTACGGTTTCCCTGGGGGCTGGGCCGATGCCACCGACATCGGCGGGCGCTCGCGCTGGTACTGCGAGCAACTGGAGCGGGGGGAGATTCTTTACTTCCTGCAGCCGCCGTTTCCCCTTCCCACAGAAGATCGCGAGTTTCTGCTGGGGCTGCGTTCCACGCTCTCCAGCGTACACAAGAACATCTCCTACCGCCCGGCTTCGGGAGTTCTAGGGGGCTTCCCGGCCCGCGATCCGCAATTTGCCCGCCTTGCCGGCATCCTGGGTACCTACTCGGCGCAGGTGATCAGTTTTCTGGGAGATTTTCTCCGGCCCTACAGCCAGCGCCGGTTCCTGGATTACGCTAGTTTCCGCCCGATCGAAGAGGAAGGGCGCAGTCTGCCGCTGCACAAGCGCAACGATCTGCTGCACGTGGATGCATTTCCCAGCCGTCCCACGCATGGCGGGCGCATTCTGCGGGTGTTCACCAACATTCACGCGAGCCGGTCGCGGGTATGGGCGACCACGGACCGCTTCCCGGTGCTGGCGACGAACCTGGCGCAGAAGGCAGGCCTCAAGAGTTTCGCGGCCCGTGGAGACTCCCTCGGCTCGCGCCTGCGGCGGGTTCTGCACCAAACGGGCCTGCCGGTGCCTGACCGCTCCCCTTACGACAGCTTCATGCTGCGATTCCACGACTATCTGAAAGAGGACTCGGCCTTCCAGGCGAATTGCCAAAAGGTTCGCACCGAGTTTCCGCCGATGTCCACCTGGCTGGTGTTCACCGATGGAGTGCCACATGCCGTCCTGGCGGGCCAGCATGCGCTCGAGCAGACATTCATCATTCCTGTGGATGTCCTGGTTTGTCCGGGTGAGGCGCCTATACGAGTGCTTGAGAGCCTGTGCGGGCGGGCGCTGGCGGAGCCGCTGAGAGGGCGCGGGCAGAGCAACGCCCAATAGGTCCTGCCTCCCACACCCGAGTGACGCTGGCACAGTCTGGTTGCCAACTGCTAACGCAAGGTCCTGCGATTCAGATAGGGGACAGGTCCGAAGGCCTGTCCCTTACGCGTCCATGCTCAGAGCGACATCGGTTCAGCGGCTGAAACTCAGTCCGCCACGCGCTACTGTTGGGGCTTGGCCTCTGGCTTCTTGGCTGCGGCCGCCGCCTTTGGTTTCCAGAACGCCGGGTCGGCGGCGATCCACTTCTCCGACACGTAGCTCATCTTGGGGTTGAACATGAACAGGTTGCTTTCGGCCGAGTCGATGCAGGCGCCTTCCAGCTCCGCCAGCTTCTTCATTCCCTCCTCGCCCATGACGGCGGCAAACTGCTTCGAGTCCGCAAAACTGCGATCGATTTCCGCCGCGCTTTTCATGGGCACGAGCACAATGTAGGTCCCGCCGCTGTCCCGCCCGTACATGTCTTCGAATACCGCCCAACGTCCGGTCGGCGCCGCCTTTTCGTAGCCGTTGACGTACATCTTGACTAGAGCCTCCCATTCCTTCTGATGTCCGGGGCGCACGTGGAAGCGGGAGATCTCGAAGTAGCGCATATGCGGAATGTCGGCCTTGGCGCGAAGGCTGTAATCCTCGCGGTAAACGAAGGTGCTGGATTCGGTCGAGGTAAGCAGTTCGCCGTCGGCGACGCCAGCACGGTCGAGCGCGGCCGAGAGCGTGGGATTGTTCAGGACGCCCAGGTTGTCTTTCTCCCACGCTTCAAAGGAATCGTAGCCGACAAAGAAAAGCGAGCGGGACACGCCGGTAAGGGAATCCATCGCCAGGTAGTGGGTTGGCCACTTGGCAGCAGTGAAGGCGTTCACAAATGCGCTCTCGGTTTTCACGTGCGGGCTGCCGGATTTGCCAGGTTTGACAAATTCGCGTACCACCACCAGAACTTTGGGAGGCGCCATCCCTTCATCGGTTTGCGCTGCGACTGTACCTGCGGTCGTCAACAACAGACACAACACCAGCCAAAGTCGTGTATGCCTTGGCATATATCGTATGCTCCTTTGATCAAAGAGACTTGCTGGAATCGGGGGTTCATCTTACGCGCTGGTCGGGGCTCGTCAAGCACAAACAAGCGGGAACCATTCGAGGAAGATGCGATCACCCTCACCACCGAGCGCTCCCAACTCCGACTTGAGGGCTCTGTGCCTTGCTGGCTCAAGACGACAGCACATCATGCTCCTCGCGAGCAGGAGCGCGCGCCGTTCGGCGCAGATCTTCGATGGACAATTCCAGCCCGCCCCAGTCGGGATGGTCGTTGAGGCCGAGGCGAAACGCTAGGTCCACGCGGTCTCCCACCACCAGGGGTTCACTCGCAAGTTGCTCGGCCATCCGCCACCCGATGGCCGGGATGGTGGGCGAGAAGGGCCTCGGGGCCGCATCGCTCGTCGCAGACTTGGCGTCCCCGGCGCCTTCGTCGCCAATATGCTGAGCGTCTTCGTGCCCGTTGCTGTCTCTCTCCCGCGCGATACGCAATTTCACATGCTTGTCCTTCAGGATGCGCGGAGGAAGTTGGATGCGCAGGTTGCGTCCCACAAATACCGGTTCGGGGTTGCCCATGCCGAAGGGTTGCAGCTTCTGCAGGGCACTGTAGAAGCCGGGACTAAGCTGGTCGACAGCCAGTTCGCCGTCCACCTCGAGGCAGGGAATGAAGTCCTCGGGCGCCAGGCGGGTGCGGGCGTGGGCATCAAGTGCAGCCCGTAGCTGCGGAATGCGCTCGCAGGGAAGACCGAGCCCGACAGCGTGCGCGTGGCCTCCAAAGCGGGTGAACAGCTCGCGGCACGACTCCAGTGCCTCCAGCAGATGGAAGCGGCGGATAGACCGCCCGGAACCGTGAGCTTCGTCGCCAGCGCACGACAGCACGATGGCGGGACGGCAATAGCGCTCCACCACCCGAGTGGCAACGATGCCGATCACGCCGCGGTGCCAGCCATCCCCGTCCACCACGATGCAATAGGCTTCGCGCAGCGCGGGCTCATTCTCCAGGCGCTGCTCGACCTCCGTCAGAATGCGCTGCTCCTCCTGCTGACGCTCCGCGTTGAGCGTGTCTAACTTCTGGGCGATCTCGCGAGCCCGCGCCGGGTCCTTCTCCGTGAACAGCTCGATCACGGTCTGCGCGATGTCCATGCGCCCGGCAGCGTTCAGCCGCGGGGCTACCCGGAAGGCAATGTCTCCGGTGGTCACGGGGCGTGATCCATCCAGCGCCGCGACTTCCAGAATGGCGCGCAGGCCGGGATTCACCGGACGGCGCAGTCCTTCCAGTCCCAACTTGGCGATGACCCGGTTTTCGCCCGTAAGCGGCACGGCATCGGCGATCGTGGCGATCGCCACCATCTTGATGAAGGAAGGCAGTAATCGCTGCCGGCCCCTGGCCTCGAGCACCGCCTGGGCCAATTTGAACGCCACTCCTGCTCCACACAAGGCCTTGCAGGGATAGCTGCAGCCTGCCTGGTTGGGGTTCAGCACGGCAAGCGCGCTGGGCATTCCCTCGTCGGGGAGGTGGTGGTCGGTCACCAGCAGGTCCACGCCCAGCCGGGACGCCGTCTCCGCCGCTGCGAACGCGCGTATGCCGGTATCGACGCTGATGATCAGCCGTATGCCGGCGGCCGCAGCTTGCTCGATGACGTCACCCTTCATGCCGTAGCCGTCCCGAATGCGGTGAGGAACGTGGAATTCAGTTGTCCCCCCGCACAACTCGATGGCGGTTTTCAGGATCACGATGGCGGTGGTGCCATCGACATCGTAGTCGCCGTAAATCAAGACCGGTTCCTGCCGGGCGATGGCAGCCTCCAGACGCTCCACCGCGGTCTTCATTCCCAGCATGCTGTAGGGATCGTGCAGCTGGTCGAGGGAAGGGGAGAGGAAGGCCGCCGCCTGCTCCGCCGTGCGGATGCCCCGAGCCGCAAGCAGCCGCGCCAGCAAGGGGGAAGTCGGGATTTCAGCGGCCAGAGACTGGACCAGGGTGGGGTCTGCCGGGCGGTCTATCCAGCGCACGATTCAGCGCTCGTCGTCCTGGTCGGGTTCGTAAGTGATTCCCCCGAAGTCTTCCGCCATGTCCAGCAGGCGCTGATAGCGGTCGTACCACTCGGTGGAAAGTTCGCAGAGGAATAGCGTTCCCTGATGGGGAAAGCCGAGCTGCACGAATCCCGTCTTGCCCACGTAAGCGCGCAGCCAGCGGGCCTCTTCCACGTCTTCCTCGCTCGCATAAGGGGCGCTGCGCAGCCGGTCCACGAGAAAATCGACGTCGTCACGATCGAGCTGGGCGTGGTTCATGGTGAGGAATGTTGAGCCGCTGCTCTTGGCCAGCTCCACAAAGTCCTTCCACGATTCGGGATTGCCGTTCAGGTCCCACATCACGCTCTGCACTTCCTCGCTCACGTAGCCATGAAAGCGCTGCATGCCATGGCCTTCGATGAAGGCAGTCATGTCATCGCGGATAGTAGTGAGATCGTCCTGCATCGACAAGTGCTCGCTAACCCCAAAGTGGGCTGGTTCCGCCATTCCGTGCATTGCTTGCGACAGACTTTTGGCGGCTAACCATCCCCATCATACTCCGGGTCTCCAGTGAAAAGTAGAACCCGTTTGGGCGAGTGCAGGCCGGTCAAGGCCTAGCGGGGAGACCTCTGCTTCTCACTGCGAGCCAGGACATTGCGGGCTGCGAGAGAGATTTTTCGCGGCTGCGCGAGAGCCCGCAGAGTGTCCGGCGTTGTCGATCCGGCGCGTTCGGAGACTGCACTGGAAGGAGGTTCTGGACGGCATCGGGCGCCCAGCGTGCGGTCCGGCGCCCTATGTTAAACTTTTCGTTTGGCTGTCTGATTCCGCGCGCACATGCTGCTTTCCAAAGAATATGTCGGGTATCTGGCCCGCCAATTGACCAAAAGGCTCATCGCAGACGAGTTCATCGAGAGCTCCAAGCCAGCGGAGGTCGAGGTACGAGTCAATTCGGCGCTGATCGAGGAGCTCGCACTGGAGGATCGCATCAACGATGAAGTGCGCGCGATTCTCGAGGCCTACTCCGACGAGATGCGCAAGAGCGGCGCCAACTACCAGGAGATGTTCAAGAAGGTGAAAGGCGAGCTGGTGCGCAAGTACAAGGCGGTGCTGTGAGAATCAGCCGCGACAAGGTGAATAAGCTGGCGCACGCCGTCACCGACGCCCTCGCCGACATGAGCAATGTGGAATTCGTGGAGGATCGCAACTCCATCCGTCTGAAGACCCGCGAAGTGCTGGAGGAGCTGCTGAAGAAGGAAGCCGCCATCGATGCGGCTGCCCGCCAGAAGATCGAAACCCAGAAGCGCACCATCCTGGAAGGCTCCCAGGAGTGGGACATCCTCTATCGCAAGTATTACAACGAGGAGGTCAAGAAGCTCGGAATCTAGGCGCGGGGTGGGTTTCCGACCGCGTCCGCGAGAGATCCAGAGCTTCCCCGCCATGCCTCCTAGGACGCCCTGGGAGTTTCTTCTGCCCTGTCTCCGCCCACCAGCAAGCGGATGGTTGACAACAATTCCGGCAAGTGTACGGGCTTGAGAAGAAGCCGGATGCCTTTGCTGGCGGCAGCCTCGCTGATCTCCGGTTCCGCAAACCCGGTAAGCAGCAGGCAACCGATGCCGGGGTATTGCCGCCGTGCGGTTTCAATCACACCCAAACCATCCTGTTCGCCGCGAAGCCCCAGGTCGCAAATCAGCATGTCGAATTTCGACCTGGCCAGCAGTTCTTCTGCTTCCTTCGGCGAACTTGCGCTCGCGACGTCATAACCCTGGTGGCGCAGGACAAGCTCGTACGTCAGCAGGACCGCCGGTTCATCATCAACCACCAGGATTTTCCGCAGGGCAGCCATGAAGGGCTCAGGTCAAGCTACGAATATAGTTTGAACTCCCCCGCCGCGGAAGTCATCCTTCAGCCGGAATCCGGGGAACCGGATATCTGATAGTTGCGTAACTGCTGACAGGCGGTTTTCGCCGGCGCCAAGACACAGCCTGGGCTGTGCGAATAGCCGGGCTATAATCAACGTCAGTGGTATGGTCATGGCCTCCCCCTTCTACCAAAAGCTTCGGCGCAGGCTCTTGGCAGCCGGAGTCCTGCCCCTGGGAGGGCTGGCGCGTTTCACCCTCTATCTTCTCGGACTTGACCTGTTTCTGTTTCTGGCGGGCCGGATCACTTACTGGATCCGGCACACACCCAGCGTCAGTCTGGACGCATGGGTCAGCTTCCTCACTTCCATCGGCGGTACCCTGCTGATCTGGCTGGTGGTGCGCTGGATCCTGCGCCGTGCGATGTGGCGCTTGCGCAACCGCCTGATCGTCACCTACACCGTCATCGGCGTGATTCCGGTCCTTTTGTTGATCGCGATGGGCCTGGTCATGTCCTATCTCTTCGTTGGCCAGTTTGCCACTTATGTTGCCACCTCCGACTTGAAGGTCGAACTCAGCAGTCTGGAAACCTTGAACTCCCATCTGGCGTCGGAGGTCGCCTCTCCGCTGCGGCAAGGCAAGAACCTGTCGCGCAGCGTTCTACAGAACGCCAATGTGCGCGAGGAAGCCTTTCCCGACCGCATCGTCACGGCCTGGTACCGCGGGAAAGGCGAGGTGCTGGAGGCTACTGTGGGCGAGAACGGATCGGGGCCGGGCAGCAGCGATTCCCGCCTGATCGCGCCTCCGCAGAAAATCAAGGGTGATGTCAGCAGCCTGGTCGTCGATCAGGGTAAGGTTTGGCTGCGCGCCTTGCGGACCCTTCCGGTGGGCCAGGAAAACTTGACCGTGATTTCCAGCGTTCCACTCAACAAGGCGCTGCTGGAAAGGCTGGCCGCCGATATCGGTTCCATCTCCCTGGTCCCGTTCACGATCACGGAATCCTCGCCTCAGCGGCGCCGTGAGGAAGTGCCCAATCGCCTGCGCATCAGCGAGTCCAACGAGGAACTGCAGCTCGGGCGGGCGGGCGGCGCGGAAACCGACGAAGAGGGAATCACCGCCGGGACCCTGCCGCCACCGCGGTACGCGCTGGATCGGGAGGTGACCTTCCCCAGCACCCTCACCTTGCTCGACTGGCAGAGCGGCGAGTCTCGCAATGCGCTGATGCTGGTTCGCACCCGCCCGTCCCTGCTTTACCAGCGCCTGTTTGTCGTCATCGGCCAGTTTGCCAATGCCATCCTGATTGCCCTGGGTTTCATTGCCATCTTCTTCGCAGTAATCGAACTGGTGGCCCTGCTGATCGGAATCGGTCTCAGCCGCACTGTCACCCGCTCGATCGCAGCCCTCTATCGCGCTACCCAGTTCGTCAATCGCGGTGACTTCAGCCACCGCATTCAGGTGCAGTCCGACGATCAGCTAGCTTCCCTGGAAAAGTCCTTCAACGGCATGACCGAATCGCTTCAGAAGCTGATCGCCGAGCAGAAAGAGAAGCAGCGCCTGGAAAACGAGCTGGCCATCGCTCAGGAAGTGCAGGCGCAACTGTTTCCCAAGCAGACGTCGGACCTGGCCACCCTGGAATTCTACGGTGTATGCCGCCCGGCGCGAACCGTCAGCGGCGATTACTACGACTTTATCCCGCTGGGACCGGACAAGGTGGCGTTGGCCGTGGGCGATATCAGCGGAAAAGGTATTTCCGCGGCGTTGCTGATGGCCACCATTCACTCCGCGGTGCGAGCCTACAGCCTGGAGCGCTCTCCCGCTCTGGTAGCGGCCAACGTGGGCGGCGGAGGGACCACTCTCTCAGCCTACGCACCCTCCGCCTTCACCGATCCCGACGCCGAGGTTTCTCCCGCACTGCTCTGCACCATGCTCAACCGCCAGCTCTACCAGAGCACCCCCACCGAAAAGTACGCCACCATGTTTCTCGGAATCTATGACGGCCACACTCGCCGCCTGACCTATACCAACGCCGGCCATCTGGCGCCGCTGATCTTGTCGCGGGACGGGCGGGTGCGGCGGTTGGACACCGGCGGTACGGTGATCGGCTTGCTCGACGGCGTCAGCTTCGAAGAAGCCACTACGGAACTCCGGCCCGATGACATCTTGCTCGCCTACAGCGACGGCGTCACCGAGCCCGAGAACGAGTTCGGGGAATTTGGCGAACAGCGCCTCGTCCAATTGGTGCAGGAGAACCACAATCTTCCCATTGCCCGCATCTCCGAGCTGGCGCTGGCCTCGGTCAGCGACTGGATCGGCCCGCACGAGCAGCCCGATGACGTGACCCTGGTGCTGGCGCGGGTGAGGTAGCCGCCCGCCGTCGGCAATCACCGCCCGCCTTCTACAAATGCTCGTTGATTGGATGTCTGGCCGGTTTGGCTGGAGTGTGGGCTGCTCTCAGGCTGCCGGAGGAGAGTTCCAGCAGCTCGTTCGCCAGCAGCTGCACCACTTCGAAACAATACTGAGAATCGTGGCGGACAATCTCCAGCACTTGATTGCGGCTCAGGAATCTCACGCGCGCGGCCTGCGCGGCTTCGGCGCTGCAGACGTGATTCTGCCCGGTCACCGCGGTGGACAAGCCGAGCAGACTGCCTGCGCTCGCCGTGCGGATCGCAGTCAGGCGATCGCCGGAGCGGATGACGAGGCGCACTTCCCCCTCCTCGACGAGATACACACCCTGCGCCGCATCGTCCTGGCGAAAAATCAATGCTCCGGCAGAGAAGCAGGTCGCTTCCACGGCCGCAAAGGCTGCCAGAAGGTTGCGCTGGAATTGGTGGCTGCTGTCATAGGTGTGGGAATGCGTTTTCGGGTCGGGCAAGGACATAACGCACCCAGTCGGCTGGTTTCATAAATATCGCTTGGAGGTGGTGGGATTCTCCTCGGCGATAGTAGCCCGAAGATTGTGGCGCTGGGACGGCGCGGCTAAGCCGGGCCCCTTCAAAGCCAGCTTATGAAACAAGCTGTACGCATGCTGGCCGCTGGCCGCCGTTAAGGCAGTGATTCCAATCACATGCCGCAGTGTCCCAAGCTTCTCGGGACAATGGGTTTGCGCACAGTTTTGATGTAAATTCTTGTGCACAGGCGCCCTGGTAGATCAAACTCTCATACCAGAGTTTCGCTGCGGTGGTTCTGGTCATCCCCCGGCCACGCTGCCGGCTACTAGCAGAATTGTAGGATTTGACCTGGCGGCGCTGAGCTTCCGCGGAAATCTGGATGGGTGACTCCGTGCTCGAGCAGAAGCAACTGAAGCCAGTCGGATTGCGCTATGCCCGCACGTTGCAGATTGCGGTGCGCACCGCCATCATGCTGGGCGTCGAACACCCGGTTACGTCGGGGCCCATTCAGCAGAGCTTCGACCAGCTGATCCTGATACTCAAGCAAACCCGCGAGCTGGTGATCGGCTTTGTCGACGACCGCCTGATGCTCAACAACCTGCTCACCAAGGAGTCCGGAGTCGCTCACCTGGAGAATGAATTCCTCAAGCGTGGCATTGGGGCCGTGCGCTTCGAGCCAGGCTTGACCCTGGCCCGCTACCGTCAGGTAGTTGGGGTGCTCTCCACCGCCCCCAAGCTCATCGCCGCGCAGGGGGGGCCCAGGGTTTTTCTGGAACAGAACGCCATCGACGGCATCCAGTTCTTTCCCACCAGCAAGGACAAGAAGCGCACTGAGGAGGGCGACACTATCCTCGAAAGTGATGCCGCTACTTATCTGCGGACCCATGATGTCAAAGAATCGCTTCCCGCGGTCGCCATGGAGGCCATGGGCCTGCTGTTCGAGTCCGCGGGCTTAGTGCGTCCTCCGGGCGTCGGCGGGCCGGATGACATCATGAATCTTATCGGCCCAACCCTACAGACAGCGCTCACCCAGCAGCACGGGGACCCCTACAAGGCCTACACCGCATTGGCGCGCCTGCTGCAGGGAATGAAACCGGACCTGGTGCTCTCCGCTTTTCCCCCGGAACGCCGCGCGGAATTGAGCGCCATGCCGCCCGACGAGCTGGCCACGGAGCTGATCGCGGACACGGCATTAACCTGGGCCAGCCAGCGGCTCTCCACCGCCCCCAAGTCGGCCGATGCCTATGTGGTCGAGGAAGACGTGGTGCGCGTGCTGGCCCGCAGCCTCTATGCCACCCAGATGGCAGAGAAGCTGGCTGCCAAGCTGGCGCGCTTCGTCCGCGAATACAGCTTTCCTCAACAAACCTACGAGAAAATCCAGGACGAGCTGCGTTGGGTGGCTCTTCCGCCCGATCGCAAGCAGGCCCGGCTGCTGGAGACTCGCCGCTACAGCCGCACCGAGTTTCTGCGCCTGATGGACCACCTGAAGGAGAGGATAGCCAAAGGCAGGATCGACGATGCCGTAGCTCTCGCCAACCACTATCTCGGCATCCTGGGCATGCCGGCGGATGAGGTTCAGCCCGAGGAACTGAGTCGGCTTACAGAGCTCATCAACCTGGTGGCTGGCCCAGGCGCCGAATTTGCCCAGACCGCCACCGAGAGGCTCATCCCCGAGGTCCAGGGAACCACCTTCCAGGGGTTCAAGCATTTCCAGTTGGTGAATGCCCTGGCGGCTCTCGCCCAGACCGCCTCTCTCTACGAAAACTATGAGCAGGTACAGAGGATCGGTCTGGTGCTCGAAAAATTGATTGCTCAGGATTTGGAGACACACTCCGGCTGTTGCGGCAGAATCCTGCCGCGGCTGTTGCTACCGCCGCAGATCGAACGGATCATAGAAATCTACCTACAGAAGCGCGACGACTCCGCCTGGGCGCAGAGCGCGGCCATCATGCTGCGGCGCACAGGATCGGGCGGCCTGGAGCTGGTCTTCCACCGCCTGGAGAACGAGAAGCAGGGTGGAAACCGTTTGGCCCTGCTGCGTCTGCTGGGACGCGCCGGCCAGACCGGCATCGAAGTCGCGCGCCGCCGCCTCGCCGACGAACGCTGGTACGTGGTGCGAAACGCCTGCGTAGTGCTCAGCGAGCTGCGCGACCCCGAACTGCTGCCCCAGCTGGCTCCAGCGCTCCGCCATCCCGATGAGCGCGTCCAGCAGGCAGCGGTTACCGCTGTCCTGAAGAGCCGCCTCGCCGGTCGCGGTCAGGTGCTGGCGGGGGCCTTGGGAGCGCTCGGCGGCCATGTGTTGGAAACCGCCCTGGACGAGCTGATGTTCCTCAAGGATCCCGCCATGCTCGCGGATCTGGAGAAATTCATTTTCAGCGCCGGCTCTGCCCGCACCTCCGTGCTGCAGTCGGCGATCCAAGTGGTCGCGGCCATCGAAGGGGAGCGATCGTCGGAGATCCTGGTGCGCGTGCTGGCCGACTCCAACCTCGCCGGACCGATTCGCCGCATGGCAGGAGTGGCGCTCGGCCGCCGCCAGTCCGAGCACACTCGTTCCCTCATGGAGCAGGCGGCTTCCGGCCCACATGCGGATGACCTGCTGGCCGAGTACCTGCGCGCCGCCGAGTCCAAGAAATAGACGGTGGTTTAGAATCAGCCGGTGCCAATCCCATTCCATCTCCTGCTCGCATTCGGTCTTCTCGCGATGGCTTCCCCGTCTCAAACGCAGGAAGCCGAAAAGCCGCCGCAGGTGCGAATCAATTACCTGAACGTGTGCAATCCCACCGATGCCGAGCAGCAGGAAATTTCCGCCGCCCTGTCGCGAATTCCCCAACCGCAGTTCGCTTCCGATTTCGAGATCTCGCGCGGACGCTCCACCATGGAAGGCGCCCCGCCTTCGCGCTGGGTGCGCATCCGCAAGGACTTCCTTGCCGGCTCGCCATTCGCGACCTCGCAATACTCCATCAGCGTCGATGAGAAGGGCGTTGCCGAGACGCTGGTGTTCAAGATGAAGGAGACCAAGGACCCCCAGGTCTCCATCACCAACAGCATCACCGGTGCTTCTTCCGCCGCGGCTGTGCTCGCCACCGACACCCCGGCAGAGCGCGTCCGTCTGGAGCGCTTTGGCAAGCCTTCGATTGTGCTGGCGCGTTGCCGGGGCGCCGATCAGACCAGCTATGAACCCTTGTTTCGCCAGGCCTCCGAGATCCTGGCGCGCTATCGCTCAGCTCTGGGCGTGAGCCGCACCGTTCCTCGCGAGCTGGCAGCGCTGGGAGTTCCCGGCATGGCCGCCGGCGCCAGGCCGCCGGCAGCCAGGAGAGACTCCCATTCCGATTCGGCTCCGAAACCTTGAGAACGCAACAGGCTCCAGGCCGTGGTTGAAACTTTCGCAGGCTGAAACAATCAATATAAGACCCATGGAAAATCGCAATTCGCATCGCCAGACTGTGATTATCGGCTCCGGATGCGCCGGCCTCACCGCCGCTATTTACGCCGCCCGCGCCAACCTGAAACCGCTGGTGCTGGCCGGTCACGAGCCCGGCGGACAGCTCTCTCTCACCACCGCGGTTGAGAACTTTCCTGGCTTTCCCGAAGGCATTCAGGGCCCGGAGTTGATCGAGAACATGCGCAAGCAGGCCGAGCGCTTTGGCGCCGATCACATGCATGGCGTGGTAACCGCGGTGGATCTCAGCCGCCGCCCCTTCGCGCTCACCGTGGGCAAGGAGATGATCCACGCCGCCACCTTGATTGTTGCCAGCGGCGCCTCGGCCCGTTGGTTGGGCCTACCCAGCGAACAAGCGCTGATCGGACACGGCGTCTCCTCCTGTGCCACCTGCGACGGCTTCTTCTTCAGCGGCAAGAACGTCGCCGTCATCGGCGGCGGAGATTCCGCCATGGAAGAAGCCATCTTCCTGACTCGCTTTTCCCCCAAAGTCACCGTGATTCACCGCCGCGATCAGTTCCGCGCGTCCAAGATCATGCTGGATCGTGCGCACCGGAATCCCAGCATCGACTTCCTCACCGACACCATCGTCGAAGATGTGCACGACGTGAGCCAGAAGGAAGTCACCGGGCTCACGCTGCGCAACGTCAAGACCGGCAAGGTCTGGAACCATCCCGCCAGCGCCATGTTTTTGGGCATCGGGCACATTCCCAATACCCACGTCTTTCGCGGCCAGCTCGACATGGATGGCGATGGCTACCTGATCACCCGCGATTACGTCTTCACCCGCGTCCCCGGCGTCTATGCCTGCGGGGACGTCCAGGATCGGCGCTACCGCCAGGCCATCACTGCCGCCGGCACCGGCTGCATGGCGGCCACCGAAGCCGAGCGCTTCTTGGAAGCGGAGGGAGAATGAGGCGTGCGCGCGGCCTGCGCTTTGTGATCGGCGTACTGGCCGGCGGCTCCTCCCGGGTGTGATAAAAACGATGTGATCAAAAACATCGAGGCCCATGCAACCGAACCCCCTCCCACCCTGCAGACGGAAATCCCGAGCCAGCCACCCGCTGCTCGCCCGCAACGCGCCGCTGATGGCGCCGTCGATCAATCCTTCAGCCACGCCTTTGTCCCCCCATCCTCCACGTTCTCCTCTGAACTCCTGGGGAGAAATGTGCTGAGGGCTCTTTTCATCTGGCTTTCTGAAAACCGCCGTTTGCGTTCCTTTGCCGAAAACTCATCTCTGGCCCAGCCCATGGCCAGGCGCTTCGTGGCCGGCACCACGGTGGAGGAGGCCATCGCCGCGGTTCACGAAGTCAACTCCCGCGGTATGACCGTTAGCATCGACAACCTGGGCGAAAACGTCACCAACGCGGAGGAGGCCCGCGCCAGCGCCCGTCTCTATGACCAGATTCTTGATCAGATCCACGCCCGCCGGCTCCAGGCCAATGTGAGTTTGAAGCTCACTCACATGGGGCTTGACGTGGACGAGAATCTGGCGCGCGAGTTGGCTTGCGGCCTCATTGACCACGCTCGCCTGAGCGGAAATTTCGTGCGCGTGGATATGGAGGGCTCTCCCTACACCCAGCGCACGCTCGATTTCGTCCGCGAAATGCATCGCCCGCCCGGAAACGCTGGACACGTCGGCGCCGTGATCCAGAGCTACCTTTATCGCAGCGAGAAGGACGTGGAGGAACTGCTGGCGGAAGGGATTCGCATCCGCCTGTGCAAGGGCGCTTACAAGGAGGCGCCGGCGATCGCTTTCCAGAAAAAGTCCGACGTGGATGCCAACTACATCAAGCTGATGAAGGTACTGCTCAAGAGCGGCGTCTATCACGGCATCGCCACCCACGACGAGCGCATCATCGAAGCCACCAGGCGCTTCGCCCGGCAGGAAAAAATCCCGGCGGAGGCTTTCGAGTTCCAGATGCTGCATGGCATCCGCCGCGACCTCCAGGAGCGGCTGGTGCGCGAAGGATGGCGCATGCGCGTGTACATCCCCTTCGGCACCGAGTGGTATCCCTATTTCATGCGCCGATTGGCAGAGCGCCCAGCCAACGCGTTCTTCATCGCCAGGAATCTGTTCCGTCGGTAAGGGGAAGGAACCCCCGGTGCCCGCCTGGGAACCCCGAAAATTCCGTCCCATCGGCGCGCTACCTGTTGGCTTTTTTGTTAACATCGGAGTGTGAGCGACGGGCGAAATCCCGGGCTGCGGGAAGAGTTCTCGTTACTGGTAAGCCACGATATCGACGAGGACCGCATCTCCCTGGAGCGGGCAGCGCTGACCATTGCGCGCACCGAGTATCCCCACCTCGATGTCGAGCGCTACATCCGCGTTCTTGACCGGCTCGGCCGCCGCGTCGCCGCCCTTCTGCCCTCCCTGGCCGACGCTCAGCAAACCATCCAATGCCTCAACCGGGTTATGTTTGAGGAGGAGGGTTTCTCCGGCAATACGGAGGACTATTACGATCCCCGCAATTCCTTCCTGAACGACGTTCTGGACCGCAAGGTTGGGATCCCCATTACGCTGGCCCTCGTTTACATGGAGGTGGCCCAGCGAGTCGGCTTTCCCCTGTTCGGGGTGGGAATGCCGGGGCACTTTCTGCTCAAGCATTACGACGTGGATGGTCGCGAGACCCTGATCGATGCCTTCCAGCGTGGTTCCATCCTGACCCACGAGCAGTGCCAGCAGCGCCTCGACCACATCTATGCCGGCCACTTGCCGCTGCAGCCCGAGTTCCTCCACACCGTGAGCCGGCGTCAGATGTTGACCCGCATGCTGAACAACCTGCGCAACATCTATCTCACCCGGCGCGACCTCCGCCGGGCCCTGCTGGTCGTGGACTTGGTGCTGGCGGTTTACCCGCGCTCGCCGGAGGACATGAAGCAGCGCGCGCAGTTGCGCTTCGCCTTGGGACAGCTCCGTGCTGCGGCCGACGATTTCGACACCTACGTGCGGATGTCTCCGGACGCCTCCGACGCCGACGAAGTTCGGCAGGCCGCCCTCTCCATCCGGCGGCGCCTGGCTCTGATGAATTGACCTGGCACCTGCAGCCGGGTGCGCCATCCGGCTTCCCGCAATCCGCTTCAGTTCGGCCGCAGCCGCGGAATCCAGCGCGGAACCTCCCCGCAATAGCCGGTGTACATAGCCCCGAATCTCCTGGTTAGACTGGGTTCCTCGTGGAAAATCACGATCAAGTGATAGATCAGCGCCAGCCCGCACACGTAAGCAGCCAGCCACCACGAACGCGCAATGAGCGCCTCCCCCGCAATCACCAGCAGAACGCTAACGTAGATCGGGTTGCGGCAGCGTTTGTACAAGCCCCTAGCGACGAATTTTGCGGGCGGATCGATATAGGCTGGCGTGCCCTTGCCGAGAAACGAGAACAGGCCCGCGCACCAGAAGTATCCAGCCGCTCCCACGACCACGCAGGCAAAGCCGAGATACGTGAAGGCAGAAATCGGACGCGCAATCCTCAGCCAGGGATAGGGCAGCAGCACCGTCAAAAAGCCCTCGACCACCACGGTAAAGATCACGGTTTTGATCGTCGGCCACATCTGAAGATGAGATAGCAGCTCTTGCGCGGGGGATTGTCAAGAAATTGTGAAGATTTCTCGCCTGGCCTGAGGAAGGATCCGAGACTATCTCGGGGCAGCGGGGCTGGCAGGCTCGGCCCGCCCAAGGTTCAGGTCCAGCGACCGTTTTAGCAGATTCCTCTCGTCGTCTGAGAACGTGCTCTTGAACTTGTCGGACTCCAGGATCTGCTGGCGCTGGCTGGGCGGCATCATCTGCAGATCACGGTAGGCGCGGCGCACCATCCCCTTCCTCTCGTCCGGAAGAGTGCGGAACTGATTGAAGACTCCCCACGCCTGCTGCTGCTGCTCGGGCGTCAGCCGGTCGAAGGTTTCCATCCGCTGGATCACGCGGTCCTTCTGCTGCGGCGGCAGGCTGTTGAACCTCTGCAAGCGATCCATCAGCTGCTGCTGCCGCTGCGGAGGAAGGGCCTTGAAATTGGGATCGTTCTGCAGGTTCTTCTGCTGCTGCTCCAGAGGCAGGTCCTTGTTCTTCTTCAGCCATTCTCCGGCGTGCCCCCCCATCCGCGCACCCGGACGGGGCGCGTTCTCGGGGCGGCGCTGCGCCACCCCGGTTTGAGGCAACGCCAGCGCTACTCCCAGGAGCGCGGCCATTAATTTGGATCGAAGCCCAGACACGCTTTGTTCCTCGTGCTACTGCGCTACCTGCTGCCCATCGTCATCATCCAGCAATTCGAAGTTGGCCAGCAGGTCGTGATTCTCATCCAGAACCTTCAAGTCGGACACCGCGGAGCTGGTTAACCCGTTCGGTATGCTGGCCACCGGCTTGCTCTTCCCGCCCCCGGTGAACAGCGAAATGCTCAGCAGCAGCAACGCCGCCGAGGTCAGCGCCAGCGCCGGCTTGCGGAACCATGCCAGCCAGCCCGCGGGCGTTTCCCGTGCCGCCTCCTCCCGCACCCGCGCGCGCAGGCGCGTCATGAAATACGGCGACGTGTCCTGGGGCGCTTTCCACTCGTCGAGCAGGTTCATGGTCTGCCTCAGCGACTGCAACTCCGCCGCGCAGCCGGGGCAGGAGCGAACGTGCTCTTCGGCGGCGGTGCCCGCTAGCCCCGCTTCGCCGACGGCCAGATCGAGCAAATGTTCACGAAATTCGCTGCACTGCATGATGCTTCCTTTATATGAACTCTTTCAGCCGGTCGCGCAGTGTCTCATAAGCACGAAACAGCAGCGACTTGGTGGCTGACTCACTGATCTTCAAGACTTCTGCGATCTCCCGGTACTCCATTCCCTGGTACTTATGCATGATGACCGCCAGACGCTGTCGCTCCGGCAGTGCCTCCACGTGTTTGCGGATAGCCTGCAACCGTTCTCGGCGCAGGATATCCTGCTCGGCGTTCAGCCTCTGGTCGGGCAGATCCAGCGTCGCGCCCGTCTCTTCGTCGGGCTCATCCAGGCTGACGCTCATCTCCGGCCGTTCGTGCTTGGTGTCCCGGATATAGTTTACCGACAGGTTTGACGCAATGCGGTACAGCCAGGTGCTGAACTTGGCTTCCGCATTGTAGGTCTGACGCGCACGGTAAACGCGCAGGAAAACCTCCTGCGCCAGCTCCTCAGCCACGCTGGGGTTGCGAGCCACCCGGTACATGAAGCCCAGCATCGGGCGGCGGTATTTTGCGACCAGGTAATCGAAGGCCGAATCATCGCCGTCCCGAACCCGCAGCATCAGGTCGGCATCGGTCAAACCCTCCGACGGCGCCGGCGGACGCGGTACCACGCGCTCCTGCCGGACCCCGACGGCAGTACGCCCCGAGCCAGCCAGCAGCCCTCCCTCCATGGCTACGCTGCTCACGTCTATGGAAACACCTTCAGAGCCAGAAAGTTGCGCCGGATCATCGCCTTCGGCAGGCGGCCCCGGGCCCTCCGGGGACGGCGTAAGTCTCGGATTCTGCGAGGGATCGGCCATCTGGCTGGAAAGCTGCCGGGACGGGAACTCACTCTCTCCCCGGCGGGCCGCCCATTATCGCAGCCCCCTCTGAGTCTGGCAGAGTTTAGGGGATTGTTCAATGTGCCGAAGGGCAACCCCGGGGGGACGAACGGAAGCGATGCGGAGGGGGCGTCTGGGGCAGCCCGCAAGGGGCCAGGCGCAGGCCTCCAGAGGCGGAGCCGGAACCGGACCCGGATCCTCTCACCGGGATTCTGAGCGTAATGGCGATTTATCAACAGATCACGTGAACCACAGGCGCGTGGATGCGTACCTAGAACAACCTAAACCCCTTCTTCGAGGGGCGCGGAGGCCACAGGACCTTGCCCTTCTGCGGGTCGAACAGAACCACATTGTGTTTCTGGGCAAGTTCAAGCACAAAGGACCGGATTTCTTCCGCCCGTGACCAAACGACTGACATAAGGACGTGATGACCCGAACGGCTGAGAAGGAGTGACCAAGGGCAGTTATCGACTTCTTCCTCCGCGACTGTATCTAACTCGGGATAGCGTTGTGTCAACTCGGTATAAAATTCCGAAATACCGGGCCTCTCTGGGCCACCACCGCACTCGTCAGCGCACAGTAGACGGTACGTTTTCTGAGCTTCTGAGTCACTCAGGGCAACGCCGTCACTGCTCCAAAACTGCGAGGTCAAAACTCATAGTCGATAAATACCGTCTTGTAATTAGTGAGAAGGCGATTTATCGTCAATTACCCGAGGTTTCGCGTGCAACGTTCCGTCGCCACACCCGATGTTCATTCTGCAAAACGATGAAACCGGAGGGTTGCTTCGCACCGGGTTGAATAGATGTTCCAACTGCGGCAAGAGCGGCATGTCCCGGCGCGGTCACCCTTATGCCCCACGCTGCAAGATTTTCAGGCGGCGGCTCATTGCCCACAACGTCAAAACCTTCTATCGGGCCAATCACGACACGACCTTCCCATCGCCTATCGTTCATCGCCAAGTATGGGCGTCCGGCTGAGTCCATTGTCCAGATCGACACAATGCGGCCGGATGGGTCGACCAACTCGAACCGGCGCGCCCTTGATGCCGATGTGAGTTCAGGTGACGTTGTTGGGTGGCCGATAAGCCTTTGGCCGAGTGTTCCGCCAAGAAATCCAAATACCAGAGCACCTGCCCAAATAGTTAGCATCTTCACGGTGCAAACCTCGTATCTTTGGGTTCACAGAATGCTACTCGGATAGACACCGCAGGTCAGTTGTGTGCGTCAATTGTTGAAAACAGGCGTTTGCACACATTGACCCAGAAACTTGGCATGCCCTGACCCGCCATGTTTTTGCCCGCCCCGGCATGAAGGGCCCGTCAACACTGCCGCGAAACGGGAGCACAAACGAAGGTGGTGGAGTTCACTCGCACTGTTCCTTTGTGTTCCCATGCGGCGGGCTGATAGAATCCTAAGTGATTGATAGTGTGGGCGCGGGCGCTTAACTCAGCGGTAGAGTGCCATCTTCACACGGTGGAAGTCATAGGTTCGAATCCTATAGCGCCCACCAGTGCTCCTCCGGATTGGCTCGGAGTTCTGAATCTAACGAGTCCTGGTCAACATCGAAGCATTTGGTACTTGCGTATCTACAAGCACGGCGGGTAACATCGTAGGCGTCTTCCGTTCGCAGTTACGCCCCCGAGCTGGCGAATCCGCGCACCGTTTCCTAAAGCGCAAGACGAACGAGAATTGATCCTTAGCCGCATCCGGCGCCTCCTGTGCAGGTGCGGCGCAGCTTCCGGATCACCTTTTTGAGGGGGCGGGACCCAACGAACCCGACGACTGGATTTTTCCGCATCAGCGGGCACACAAAAAACGAGTTATGAATACTGGACCGAATCACCCCTCCGCAGGCGGGGGCGGTAAAGGGCGGCGGCGGCGTGGACGCCGGGGTGCCTCCGGACGTCCCGGCGGACAGCCCGGAGCTACAACTCGCGGCGCCAACCACAACTCCGTCTTCACCCGTCCCATGGACCACAACTATCGCACCGGCAACGGCCACCAGGGCGGCGGTCGCTCCCGCATGCGCCCGGGCGGGATGGTGAGCGCCTACGTTCATCCCGATCCCGAGCCCGTGGTGCACAAGGACGAGAACGCCGCTCCCCGCATCTTCGCTTTTGTGGATGATCTCTTCTTCCTCGCCAAAATCCAGGAGGTCTCGCGCAAGATCAACGTGAAGGTTGAATTTGTGAAGACCGACCAGGACATCCTGGAGCGCATGAAGAACAACGGCAATGAGAAGCCCTCGCTGATCATCTTCGACTTGAACAACAACAATGCCAAGCCGCTGGTGACCATTCCGAAATTGAAGAAAGAGCTCAAGAAGGGAACGGCCATCATAGGCTTCCTCTCCCACGTCCAGGGGGACTTGAAGCTTAAGGCGCAGGAGGCTGGCTGCGACATGGTCCTGCCACGCTCGGCCTTTTCCCAGAACCTGCCTTCGTTGCTCCGCCGTCACGGATCCACCGACGAGCCGGAATAACTGTTGTCATGTCCGATTGTCTTTTCTGCCGCATCCTCGCCGGGGAAGTTCCCTCGCGCAAGGTCTACGCCGACGAGCGCGTTTACGCCTTCGAAGACATCAATCCCCAGGCTCCCACCCACGTCCTCATCATTCCCCGCAAGCACATCGTCGGCCTGAAGGAAGCCGCGGATGGGGACGCGGAGCTCATCGGGCACACCCATTTGGTTGCCGCTAAGATCGCCCGGGAGCGCGGAATCGAGCGAGGCTATAGGACGGTGCTCAACGTCGGTCCGGACTCAGGCCAGTCGGTGTTTCACCTGCACCTGCATCTGCTGGGCGGCCGCAGACTAGCCTGGCCGCCGGGATAGCTTCCATCCGGCATCGCATCCAGCCCCCCAGCTAATCCAGCCGCACCAGGAAGATGTTTCCTTCCGGCGTCGTGTTCTCGCGCGCCAGTTCTTCGGCGCGATGCTTGTCGTCCTCGGGTACGCGAATGCGGATCCAGTAATCTCCTACCGGGCTCGCGAATTCCAGCACCTTGGCCGTGCGGTACCGGCGCGTCAATTTCTCCTTCAACTCCGTCGCGGCTTCCGCATCCTGAATCGCCCCGATCTGCACGCACCAGCGCCCTCCCTGCGAAATGTCGGCGGGAGCTCCCAGCACATCCAGGCGGACCTTGGCCGTGCCCGGTCTCCACACGTCGACCGCCTTGGCAGCCGCGGCCGAAAGGTCGATGATGCGGTCCGGCACAAACGGTCCGCGGTCCGTGATTCGCACGATCGTGGAGTGGTTGGTCTGGAGATTGGTCACGCGCACCACGGAATTGAGCGGCAGAGTGCGGTGTGCCGCCGTGAGCTGATTCATATCAAAGATTTCGCCGTTGGCGCCGCGGCGGTTGTGGTAGGGAGGCCCGTACCAGCTGGCGTAGCCCACCTCGCTGAAAATCGGTTCACCGCTTTCCCGGGGCGCGGAGACCGGCGGAGGCGCGGGAGCCGAACTGACGGTTGGCGCGGAAGGCCTAATAGACGGTGGGGGCGCAGGGACCTGCGCCTGCTGGTGCCGGTGGCTGCACGCGGTCACGGCAGGGAGAATGGCCAGGCACAGTAAGCCCAAAAGCCGAAAGCTTAACCCTGCTTTTTCTTCTGATCGTCGAGGTAGTCCGCGAACTCCGCCAGCTTCTGCGCTGCCGTGCGCAGGGCGCGGGTGGAGTGATCGCGGGCGGCAGGGACCACCTCCGCGTTCAGGTAAGCCACCAGCCGTTCCGTCTCCTGCTCCAGGTCGCTGACCGTCTCGCCGATCTTGCGGCCCACACGCTCCCCCCATTCTTCCAGGGGCTTGCCGGATCGGGGATCTTCCTTCGTAGTCATGATTGATTCTGTTCACTCAGCCCATCTGCGGGCGCCAGGCGAGCCGATTATGGCCCGGGCCCATCAACGCGGTCAATCCCGTCCCCCCTGTAGACACTGGCTCGATAACCAGCATCAGCGAGGCAAAGGATACTCGCGCAGGACAAATTCCGTAGCCTGCTGCTTGCTGCTGAGCTTGCCCTCCAGTTGCAGGTCTTCGACCGCCGCCAGCATTTCGCGAAACGGCGGTCCCGGCGGGTAGCCCGCCGCGATCAGATCCGAGCCCGTGATCAGCGGCTGCGGGCGCATTTCGCTGGGCGGGGTCTCTTCGATCTTTCTGCAGACAAAGTCATAGAGCGTCAAATCGCCGTGACTGCCGAGGCAATCGATGCGATGCAGCTCCAGGTGCTCCTCGAAGCGGGGAAGCCGCAGGAAGCGCTTCAGAGTCGATTCCTTCATCCGCAGCACATCGGCGAAGCGCAAATGATTGGCCACCAGGGCAGCGATCTGCTCCCTATCCTCGTTCGACATGCGCAAGCGATGGCAGATTTCCTCGGCCATCCGCACTCCCACCTCCACGTGCCCATCGAAGCGAATTCGGTCGGGTGCGACGCGGAAGGTCGGAGGCTTGCCTACATCGTGCAGCAGGGCTCCCCAGGCCAGTGTCCGCGAAGCCTCGGGCTTCAGCATCTCCAGCAGCAGAAGGGTGTGCACCCAAACGTCTCCCTCAGGATGGTATTGCGGAGGCTGTTCGACCCCCTTCATCCGCTCCACCTCCGGCAGCGCCTCATGCAGCAGACGCGACTCATCCAGCAACTCGAAGGCACGGCGTGCATGACCCTCGGTCAGCATCTTGGTGAGTTCTTCGCGGATGCGCTCCCGGCTGACCTGCTCGATGTCCGGCGCCAGCCGCTGCATGGCGGCAAAGGTCGCCCCGTCGATCTGGTACCCGAAGCGCGCGGCAAAGCGCACTGCCCGCAGCATGCGCAGCTTGTCTTCCGCGAAACGCCGTTCAGGATCGCCGATGGTGCGGACGATTTGCGCGTCCAGATCCGCGCGCCCGCCCACGAAGTCGAGGATCCGGTCGTGGTTGAGCGGATCGAGCATCAGCCCATTGATCGTGAAGTCCCGGCGCAGCGCGTCTTCCCGCGGCTCCCGGCTGTAGCGGACTTCGTCCGGGTGGCGGCCGTCGCTGTAGAGGCCATCATTGCGGAACGTAGCCACTTCGATGGCCTTGGGATGCTCGGGCAGCGCGCCGCTGACCGAAGTCCCCTCCTCGCCAACCGGGATCAGCACCACGCCAAACTGCGCGCCGACGGCGTAGGTGTTGGGGAAGATGCGCATCACCTCCTGCGGGAGGGCATCGGTAGCTACGTCATAATCGGCGGGCTCCCGGCCCAGCAGAAGGTCCCGTACACAGCCGCCCACGAAGTACGCCTGGTGACCATGCTGGCGTAGCCCACGTACCACTTCGATGGCTGCTTCCTTAAGCAAAACCGCAAGACCTCACCATTTATGTTCCCATAGCTTTCCAAGAATGGCGATCAGCAGCAGGCCCGTTGAGGAGGCAGGAGTAAGATTTCTGGCCCGGAGATCAGCCCGGCATAGGAGGCGCATGAAGCTGGGGAAGGAAGTAGCGGAGTTCGTAGATCCTTATCGCATCACCGACGGTAAGGGATTCCACCTCCAGGATTACGATCCGGCCGACACTCACGGTCTGAAGTCAGCCGACCGGCAGAAGGCGCTCGACTTGCTCTCCAGCGGCATCTCCATGCTCACCGACCTTCAGAGCAAGCTGTACGCACAAGACCGCTGGGCGCTGCTGCTGATCTTTCAGGCGATGGACGCCGCCGGCAAAGACAGTACCATCAAGCACGTTATGTCCGGGGTCAACCCGCAGGGATGCCAGATCTATTCCTTCAAGGCTCCCTCGGCCGAGGCACTGGATCACGACTACCTCTGGCGCTGCATGAAGTGCCTTCCCGAGCGCGGGCACATCGGCATCTTCAACCGCTCCTACTATGAAGAGGTTCTGGTGGTGCGCGTCCACCCAGCGGTGCTCAATGCGGAGAAGCTGCCGTCTGTCCTGGTCACGAAGAAGATATGGGAGCAGCGCTTCGAGGACATCAATGGCGTCGAACATTACCTGACCAGGAATGGAATCGTGATACGCAAGTTCTTTCTGCATCTCTCGAAGAAGGAGCAGCGAAAGCGGTTCCTCAGCCGCCTCGACGAGCCCTCCAAGAACTGGAAGTTTTCGCTCTCTGACGTCAGGGAACGGCAATTCTGGGATCAATATCAGGGCGCTTACGAGGAGATGATTCGCGCCACCTCGTCCGAGCACGCTCCCTGGTTCGTAGTTCCGGCGGACAACAAGTGGTACACCCGCCTGGTGGTCTCCGCGGCGACGGTCGAAGCTCTGCATTCACTCGATCTCGACTACCCCAAGGTGGACGCCGCTAGGCGCAAGGAAATCGAGGCCGCGAGGAAGGAGTTGGGCGACAAACCGAGAGCGGGCCAGTAAACGCCGCTTCCCCAAGGCCGCCTCCCCAACGCCGGCTCTGGTTTCAGCTACGATAGAAGCATGGATACGGGCCTGATCCTGGGTATTGAGACCTCCTGCGATGAGACCGCGGCGGCAGTGGTCCGCGGCGGCGAGCAGGTGCTGTCGAATGTGGTTCTTTCGCAGCTCGCCACCCATCAGCCTTATGGCGGAGTCGTGCCGGAGTTAGCCTCGCGCGAGCACCTGCGCGCCATCGTCCCGGTTGTTCGCAAGGCCCTGGAAGATGCCGGGCAGACCTACGAATCCGTAGACGCGCTGGCCGTTACCCAGGGACCGGGACTGGCAGGCGCGCTCTTGGTTGGAATCTCCTATGCTAAGGCGCTTGGTTTCGCGCTCGACAAACCGTTGATCGCCGTCAATCACTTGGATGGCCACATCCACGCGGTACTGCTCGAAGAGCGCCAGAAGGGTAACCGCGAGCTTCGGTTTCCGCTGCTGGCGCTGGTGGTCTCCGGCGGACACACCCACCTCTACCTGGCACAGGAAAAACAACGCAGCTGGACCTACCAGAACGTCGGCCATACCCGCGACGATGCCGCCGGCGAAGCCTTCGACAAGGTGGCCAAACTGCTTGGTCTCGGCTACCCGGGAGGCCCGGTGATCGACAGGCTCGCCCCGTACGGCGACCCCGCGGCCATCAGGTTCACGATCGCGCAGATGAAGCATTCGGACCGCAAGAGTCCGCAGGCCCGCACCAGCGACGGGCAGCCGCGCTTCGACTTTTCCTACAGCGGCATTAAGACGGCGGTGCTTCGCTACGTCGAGACCAACCAGTTGCAGCCTCAGATCGAGATTCGTCGCAAGGCGCTGCTGTCGCTGCCCACGCCGTCGCTTGAGGATTATCGCAAGCTGTGCGACCAGCGGACTCTGGATTTGGTGGCCTCGTTCCAAAACGCGATGGTGGAAGACCTGGTTTCCAAGACCTTGGAAGCTGCGCGTCAGTACGAAATCGCCACCCTGTTCGTCACCGGCGGTGTGGCTGCCAACAGCCGCTTGCGCCGACGCTTCGAGGATCAGGCAGCGCAGGAGGGGCTTCCGGTGTACTTCCCATCGCGTCCGCTCTCGACCGACAACGCCGCCATGATTGCCGCGGCCGCGTATCCCAAACTGCTCGCGGGAGCGCTTGCTCCTGCGGAGTTCTCCGCGGAGGCATCGCTCGCCTTGCGCTGATTGCCGGCAGCGAACTATGCCGCAAATTCTTCCTGCCCCGGCACACACCATCCGCGGCGGCGCAGCCATCGCTTGGTGGGGGACAATTCGCGGACTGGATCAGGATTCGTTGGTCTGCGTGTTCTCTTCGATGGCCATGTCTTTGAACTCGCTGGCTTCAAAGACCTCTCCGCACTCCTTGCACTCGACGTATTCCACGTCGTCCTGGCGGGCCACGATTTGCACGCGCGGATGCTTACACACTGGCTGCATGCTGACTCTCTGGGGGGATGCGTTGGTGGGTATCGGCCGGTTACTTGTACTCATATCCCGGAACTGGCCCCCGAGGTGTTCCCCGGGGTTACTCCGAGCATGCCCGAATCTCCGCGTATTCTAGACAGGCGCGATAGCTTGTCAAGTGCCAGCCGAAGAGTCAAGCCTCCTCCCGCGCGCGTGTGCCTTGCCGCAGATGCGGAGGCGGGGTATGATCCCACCTTGCCGATGTCGGCCCCGCTTGGCTGCCATTCCAGGCCCAGCCGATAAGGGACGCCGCCCGAGTCGGTCTACGTCACCTTGGTCCGTGTGTCGCTTTGTGTCTTCTCGGGCCCCAAAAGGGGAGCGCGCTTGCAGGTCGAGGTGGAACCGAAATCCCGGGCAAAATCACCCCTATTCCCCCACATCGGCGACCGCACGCAGCCGTTCTACCCGAAAACCCGACCATTTTGGGACTCAATTGTTAAGCTATTCATCCTCCAAGGGTTACCGTTCAATGCATAGAACGACTGCTCCCTGAAATAGTTTGCCAGGCTGCCGCCAGCCGAGTAAACTAGATATGCGACCATTTAGGTCGTAGTTGAGCCGTTTCTCCGATGATCAAGCTGACCAAGAAAGCGGACTACGGGCTGATTGCCATGAAGCATCTGGCGGAGCACGACCGCCAGCGAGCTTGCAGCGCCAAGGAATTGGCGGAGGCCCACGGCATTCCCACGGAACTGCTGGCCAAGATCCTGCAGCGGCTGGTGCGCGCGCGTTTGCTGGTCTCGCATCACGGAATCAACGGTGGCTACAACCTGGCGCGTGACGCGCGGACCATTTCCGCCTTCGATGTCATCAAAGCCATTGATGGGCCGCTCTTCCTCACTTCCTGTGTGACCCATCGCGGCGAATGCGAGCAGACCAGTCGCTGTACCGTTCGCGAGCCGTTGCGCCGGGTCAGCCTGGGGATCGAGGAAGTGTTGAGCAAGCTCACCATCTGGGAGCTGACTCAGGAAGCGGAAAATTGCCCAGGCTCGGGCGAGGAACTGGTAACCCTGAGTTCGAAATCATAGACGGGCCTCTGCGGAGACCGGGAGAGACGAAGATGAGTGCGACTGTGAGCAACAACGGAAATCATAACGACATCCGGCTGCCCATTTACATGGACAACCACGCCACCACGCCGGTGGATCCGCGCGTTTTGGAGGCGATGCTGCCTTACTTTACCGACAGGTTTGGCAATGCTGCCAGCCGCAATCACCAGTTCGGCTGGCTGGCGGAGGAGGCCGTCGAGACCGCACGCGAGCAGATCGCCAAGCTGGTCGGGGCCAGTGCCAAGGAGATCATTTTCACCTCCGGCGCCACCGAAAGCGACAACCTGGCCATCAAGGGCGTCGCCGAGATGTACCGCGAGAAGGGAAACCACATCATCACCGCAGTTACCGAGCACAAGGCGGTGCTGGATACCTGCAAGCGGCTGGAGAAGTATGGCTATCGCGTCACTTATCTGCCGGTGATGAAGGACGGCCTGATCGATCTGGACGACTTGAAGCGGGCGATCGACGACAAGACCATCCTTGTCACCATCATGGCCGCGAATAACGAAATCGGTGTCCTGCAGCCGGTTGCCGAGATCGCCAGCATCTGTCGCGAGCGGGGCGTGCTGTTCCACAGCGACGCGGTGCAGGCGGTGGGCAAGGTCCCGATCGATGTCAACCAGCAGAATATCGACCTCATGTCCATTACCGCGCACAAGATTTACGGTCCCAAGGGCGTGGGAGCCCTGTATGTGCGGCGCAAGAATCCGCGCGTGCAGGTGGCGCCCATCATCGATGGCGGCGGTCACGAGCGGGGTATGCGCTCGGGAACGCTGAATGTGCCCGGCATCGTCGGTCTGGGCAAGGCCTGTGAGCTGTGCATGCAGGACATGCCGCAAGAGAGCAAGCGCATCTCCGCGCTGCGCGATCGTTTGAAGGACAAGATCATGGGCAGCCTTGATGAGGTCTTCATCAACGGTTCGCTTGAACACCGTCTGCCGAATAACCTCAACATCAGCTTTGCCTACGTGGAGGGCGAGTCGCTGCTCATGGGAATCAACGATGTGGCCGTGTCCAGCGGCTCGGCTTGTACCTCCGCCACCCTGGAGCCTTCTTATGTATTGAAGGCTCTGGGAACGGGGGACGATCTGGCGCACAGCTCCATCCGCTTCGGGCTGGGGCGTTTCAACACTCAGGCGGAAGTGGATTACGTGGCGGAGCGCGTGGTGGAAACCGTAAACCGTCTGCGCGAGCTCTCGCCCTTGTATGAAATGGCGAAGGAAGGCATCGACCTGAAGAAGGTGGCGTGGGCCGCCGAGTAGGGCATTTTCCAGGAGAATAGAAACATGGCATATAGCGACAAGGTACTCGATCACTACACCAATCCTCGCAATGTGGGATCGCTGGACAAGAACAGCGACCAGGTGGGCACGGGGTTGGTGGGGGCTCCCGAATGCGGTGACGTCATGAAGCTGCAGATTAAAGTCAACCCCAGCACGCAGATCATTGAAGAAGCCAAGTTCAAGACCTTCGGCTGCGGCTCGGCGATCGCCTCGTCCTCCTTGGCCACGGAGTGGGTCAAGGGCAAGACGGTGGATGAGGCTCTGCAGATCAAGAACACCGACATCGTGAAGGAGCTTTCTCTTCCCCCGGTGAAAATTCACTGCTCGGTGCTGGCGGAAGATGCGATCCGCGCCGCTATTGGTGATTGGAAGAAGAAGCAGGCGGCCAACAGCGCGGCGCCGGTCGCGGTGGAAGCCAAGGCGGGGAACTGACCCTGGTCGCGGCGCGCAGGCTGTCCTGCGGGACGCGAGGGCACTGGTTATGGCAAGCACGGAGAGTCCGGCGGCGCCATCCGCGCAGGCAGCGCGGGGGCTGGTGGTCACCGACAAGGCAATCGCCAGAATCAAGCTGGCGATGGCCAAGGAGGGAGTCTCGCCCGAACAGGGAGGACTGCGTGTGGGCGTGCAGGGCGGCGGGTGCTCGGGGTTGAGCTACAACATTCGCTTCGATTCCCAGCCGCGCGAACGCGACCGCATCTTTCAGTTCGGCGATGTGCGGATCTTCGTTGATCCCAAGTCTTTCATCTACCTGCATGGCATGACGCTGGACTACGAGGAGACCCTGATGCACCAGGGGTTCGTGTTCAAGAACCCCAATGCGCAGAAATCGTGCGGTTGCGGAACTTCGTTTTCCGCCTAGCGCGAACCTCGAGCGTCTTCTCCCGGTATTGCATTGGCCCGGCGGCTCGCTTTCTTGGTGCCAGCCGGGCTGATTCGCGTAAGGTCGAAAATATGGCAGCATCTCAGAAGCCGAGCGGTACCTCCATCATCCTCAACCATGAGGAGTCCAGCGCCTGCTGGTCCTGTGGCAGCATGCGGGCAGCGCACTTTTGCAACGCCTGCGGTAAGGTCCAGCCGCCCCTGCCGGCTGACTACTTCTCCTTCTTCGGTCTTCCCCGCAAGCTGAACCTCGACCCTGCAGTTCTGGAACGTGAGTTCTACCAGCTGAGCCGCAAACTGCATCCGGACTTGTTTGCCCGGTCATCGGCCGAGGAGCAGGGCTGGAGCCTGCAAAAGAGCTCCCAGCTGAACGACGCTTATCGGACGCTGAAGGACCCCATCACGCGGACGGAATACCTCCTGAAGCTGGAGGGCGTGCAGTTGGAGGAGCAATCGAAGACCGCCACCGATCAGGCGCGGGCCTCCGGACAGGTCAAGAAGCAGGTGGTTCCTCCCGAGTTGCTCGAAGAGGTTTTTGAACTCAACATGCAGCTGGAAGAGGCGCGCATGAACAAAAAGGCCGGCGACGTGGATCAGGACCTCGCGCGCCAGCTCGCGCAGACCAGGCAGCATCTGGAAGAAAAGTTCGACGCCCTCTTTCAAGAGCTGCAGGGTTACTGGGCGGAGTGGGACACGCTGATCACCCGCGCCGAAAGCGGCCAGGATACCTCGGGCGAGCGGCGCAAGGTCCGCGACACGATGGTCGGCCTGCTGAATCGGCGCTCTTACATACGGAACCTCGTTCGCGATGTAAACGAGGTGTTGGAGGGCTAGCAGGAATTGTCAGCATCGGCAGCTGTGGCTGATTGCTCATTGCGAATTGCTTCTTATGTCTGAAGAACGCGTAGTCGGAATCGATCTCGGAACTACCAACTCGCTTGTAGCCTACATGCAAGGCGACGAGCCGCTGGTCATTCCGGGCGAGGACGGCTCCAATCTGGTTCCCTCGGTGGTGGCGATCGATCCCCAGGGACAGATCGTCGTCGGCAATCTTGCCCGCACGCTCCTGATTGAAACTCCCGAAAGAGCTGTCTATTCGGTCAAGCGGCTGATGGGGCGCGGCGTTGAGGATATCCAGGATGAACTCAAGCTCTTCCCCTTCCGCCTTGCCGAGGACCTCCAGCCCGGCGAAGTCCTGCGCATCAAGCTCGGCGATAAGGACTTCACGCCGCCCGAGATTTCTGCCTTCATCCTTCGCCAACTCCGCCGCAACGCCGAGCGCTACTTCGGAGCCCCGGTGCGCAAAGCGGTGATCACCGTTCCGGCTTACTTCAACGATGCGCAGCGCCAGGCCACCAAGGACGCAGGCCGCATCGCCGGACTTGAGGTTCTGCGTCTCGTCAACGAGCCCACGGCCGCCTCCCTGGCCTACGGGCTGGATAAGAAGAAGAACGGCATCATCGCGGTTTACGATTTGGGTGGCGGCACCTTCGACATCTCCATTCTGAAGCTGCACGACGGAATTTTTGAAGTCATCGCCACCAACGGCGACACCCACCTGGGCGGCGACGATATCGACAATCGCCTGATCACCATCGCCCTCGATGATATCCAGGGCGATCTGGGCATGGATCTCCGGCGCCATGCCGAGACCGTGCAGGCGATTCGCAAGGCGGTGATCGAGGCAAAGATCCGGCTGTCGTCGGAGCCGGAAGTCAGTCTTGACGTGACCCTGCCCGGCGGCAAGCCCTACCAGCGCACCATCAGCCGCGAGAAGTTCATCGAGCTGGCGGAGCCGATTTTCCAGCGCACCGTCGCCCCCTGCAGGCAGGCGCTCAAGGATGCAGGCCTGCGTCCCGAGCAGATCGAAGAGGTTGTTCTCGTTGGTGGCTCCACGCGCATTCCGCGGGTCCGCCAGTTGGTTGAGGAATTGTTTCTTCGTGTCCCCCATTCGGAGCTGAACCCGGACGAGGTTGTGGCCCTGGGAGCGGCCGTGCAAGCGAACATCCTGGCGGGTGGTTCCCAGGCAACCCAGGAGATGCTGTTGCTTGACGTCACCCCGCTTTCCCTCGGCATCGAAGCCCTGGGCGGCGTGGTCGCCAGGATCATTCATCGCAATTCAACCATTCCTGCATCGGCTACCGAACACTTCACCACCGGCGTCGATGGCCAGGCGAACGTCGCCATTCACGTGCTTCAGGGAGAGCGCGAGCTGGCAGCCGATTGCCGCTCCCTGGCGCGCTTCGACTTGAAAGGCATTCCTCCCATGCCCGCCGGCCTGCCGCGTATTGAAGTCAAGTTCCTGATCGACGCCAACGGCATCCTGCACGTCTCGGCTCGCGAGCAGCGCAGCGGCAAGGAAGCGGAGATCGAAGTTCAGCCCAGCTACGGCCTCACTGACGATCAGGTCGAAAGCATGATTCTGGATTCCTTCGACAATGCCGAGGAGGATTTCCGCCGCCGCCAGGTGATCGAGGCCCGCAACGAAGCCAATACCATCCTGGCTGCCCTGGCTAAGGGGCGATCCGGTCCGGGCTGGCAGCAGCTCACTTCCGATGAGCGCAAACAGGTTGAGAAGCTGGAGAAGGGTCTGCGCGCCGTGATGGATGGCGACGACTACGCCGCGATGCGCAAAGCCATCGATGCTCTGAACCAGGGCACCACGAACCTGGCGGAACTCATGATGGATGCGGCGGTGTCTTCGGCCCTCAAGGGCAAGACGTTCGAGCAGGTGGATGTCGGCGAGGGACCCTCCGCTCCCCACCCGTTTGCCCCCGCTGAGTTCAAGACGGAGCGGTAGTCAGCGCGAGGGGAAGAATTCTGTAGAGGACGACAACAATGGCCCAGGAGAAAACGCAAGGAGCAAACACAGCCACCGTGGAAGCGCCCGGACCCAATACCGTTCGCGTCACCTTCCTGCCCGAAGGCAAGGTCGTGGAGTTTGAACACGGCGAGCTTCCATACAAGGACCACGGCAAGCCCGAATCGATCCTCGACGTGGCCTTGAACAACGGCATCCACTTGGATCACGCCTGCGGCGGAAATTGCGCCTGCACCACCTGCCACGTCTGGGTGAAGCAGGGAGCGGAGCTGCTCAGCAGCATGGAGGACGATGAGGCCGACCGCCTCGACATGGCCGCAGACCTGCAACTCAACTCTCGCTTGGGATGTCAGTGTGTAATTGAGAAGCCCGGGGAAGTGGTAGTCGAGATCCCGGCGTGGAATCGCAACTACGTTTCCGAAGGTGGAGACCACTAGGCAGGGAAACTACACTTGTCATCCTGAGCGACAGCCGGTCTTGCTTTTTCGACTCGCATGTTTCGCGGGCGCGGAGTCGAAGGACCTTGCGTTTTGCTGCTTTGATTGATTTCCGCCCTTTCCATCAAAGGAGAATCCATGCCCCCACAACTTACCTGGGACAGCGCCGAAGATATCGGCATTCTGCTGGCGGAGGCCCACCCCGACAAGGATCCCCTGCAGATTCGCTTTACCGATCTGCACAAGATGGTTATGGAACTGCCGGGCTTTGCCGATGATGCAGAATCCTCCAACGAGGGCAAGCTGGAGGCGATTCAGATGGCCTGGTATGAGGAATACAAGGAGAACCAGGGCTAGGGATTCCTTCTCCGCCCTCTCTCCGCAAGAAAGAGCGTGCCGTACCGCCGCGCTTTGCTGTTCCAGCCTCAGTTACTCGCGTTTCGCTCTACGCGTCCACCGTCTGGGCCGCCTCAATGCTGGCTTCGCGCAGGAAGCGTGCTGCCTCTTCCGGCGGCGTGGGGTTGATGTAGAAGCCTGTACCCCACTCGAACCCTGCCGTCTTGGTCAGCTTGGGCATGAATTCGATGTGCCAGTGATAGTGATCGTTCTGCGGATCCTGCACTGGAGAAGTGTGCAGCACCAGGTTATAGGCTGGGGTGTCGAGAACCAGATCAGCCTTATTTAAGAGCGTCTTGATCGAGCGCGCCAGGTTCTCGTACATGGAGGACGAGGAGTTCTCGTATGAGGATTCGTGGCGCTTGGGCAGAATCCAGGTTTCAAAGGGAAAGCGTGGAGCGTAGGGGGCGATAGTCAGGAAGTCCGGATTCTCTCCCACCACGCGCGCTCCCGACTCGCTTTCCTGGCGGATCACGTCGCAGAAGACGCAGCGTTCCTTGTAGATGTAATACTGCTTGGCGCCCTCCAGTTCTTCGGCGACCTGCTTGGGGAGAATCGGCAACGCGATCAGTTGCGAATGCGAGTGCTCCAGGGACGCGCCGGCTGCCTCGCCGTGGTTCTTGAAAATCAGAATGTACTTGAAGCGCCGGTCCTGTTTCAGATCGAGGATGCGGTCGCGAAACGCCCACAGCACATCTTCGATGCGCTTTTCTGGAAGCGTAGCCAGGGTGGCGTTATGGTCGGGCCCTTCGATGATGACCTCGTGAGCGCCCACCCCATTCATCTTGTCGAACATTCCTTCCGCCTGGCGGTTCAGGTTGCCTTCGATGCCCAGGGCAGGGAACTTGTTGGGCACCACGCGCACCGTCCAGCCGGGCGTATCGCGCAGCGCAGGCGGCCCTCCGTTGTGGTTTGGGCGATAGGCAAGCACTTCCGGCGGGGTCTTGGACTCGTTGCCGTAGCAGAAAGGGCAGAATCCGCCCTTGTTTTGCACTCTCTCACGCACGAAATCAGTGGGCCGCTTGGCCCTGTCGGTGGAGATAATGACCCACCGTCCGACAACAGGATCTTTTCTTAATTCGGGCAATTCTTGGTCCTCTCGCCCAGGCTGGCGCCACTCCCTCTACGCCAGCGGAAAGGCGTTCTTATAAAGGCAAAACTCTGGAGTAGCTTCTAGATTTTCGCAGTAAACACTCAAAATGTCGAAGCGAAAAGCCGGTCTCGACGGTAATCGCCGCAGGTACTCTTGCGCCACGCGCGACAGATGCTTCTTCTTGGCACGGTCCACCGCGGCTTCGGCCGGCTTCACGGCGCGCGTGGTGCGGGTCTTCACCTCGACGAAGCAGAGCACGTCACCGTCCCAGCCAATCAAATCAATATCTCCCCGCCTGCGAGGAGAACGAAAACCTCTGGACACGATCGTGTAACCGAGACGCCTGAGATAAAAGTAGGCAGCATCCTCCCCGGCTTCGCCGGTAATCAGATGCTCCGGCTGTTTCGGTGGATGCCGCCGGACGGGCACGACAGCCGCGATACGATCCACAACCCCTACGGCCATCTCTAGCAGCCTGCCAGGCATGAGCAGCACTCTCCTGAGGCCGCATGAATCAGGGCCGGCAAGGCCTCGGACGCACGCCACCTCGGAGTACGAAGTTTAACGATTTTTGTGCGGCGTTGGCAATTGAGCCGCAAGGATGGAAGAGCAGAGGCGGTTGCAAAGCGGGATTCTCCACCGCGCAAATTTTCAGCGCCATCGACTGCTCTGTCGGGCCGAAACTTGAGGCTGGAATTTCCCGGCACACCTTCTAATGAGAGCCGAGACCGAAGACCCGGTCTCGGCCCCCTCAGTTAAGTTTGTTTCGCGACTTCCTTCAGGCAGTCTTCCAGGATGTCCATGGCCACGTCCGCCTGCTCGCGCGTAATGATCAGCGGCGGAGCCACACGCACGGTATTGGGACCGCATCCCAGTATCAGCAGGCCTTTGAAGAAGGCGGCCTCCACGATCTTGTCCCGCAGTTCGGGCGCTGCGGTACGTTGCCGTTTGTCGCTTACGATCTCCACCCCGATCATCAATCCGCGGCCACGAACCTCGCCTACCAAGGGCACGGTTGCGGACCAGGTCCGCATCCGGTCCATCATGTGCTCGCCAACGCTCGCGGCGTTCTTCAGGCCGTGGCGTTCCAGCACGTCCAGCGTCGCCAGCGCGGCTGCGATTGCCACCGGGTTACCGCCAAACGTGGAAGCGTGCGAACCAGGGACCCAGTCCATGATGTCGGCGCGCGTCATGGTGACTCCCAGGGGCATACCGGAGGCAACGCCCTTAGCGACGCAAACGATGTCGGGCTCTACACCCGAATGTTCGATCGCCCACCATTTCCCGGTGCGGCCCATACCCGACTGCACCTCGTCGGCCACCAGAAGAATCCCGTGCCGGTCGCAGATCTTGCGCAGCTCCTGCAGGAAGTTATTGGGAGCAACCACGTAGCCCCCTTCGCCCTGAATCGGTTCAACAAAAATGGCGGCCACTTCCTCCGGTGGCAGCACCGTCTTGAACAGCTTTTCTTCCAGGAAGCGCGCGCAATCCAGCGCGTACTGCTCCGCGTCCTGCGATCCGCCTGCGCAGTCGCGAAACGCGTTGGGATAACGCACGTGCGTCACCCCCGGCATCAGCGGCGAGAAACGCCGCTTTTGCTGCGGCTTGGAGGCGGTCAACGCCAGCGCTCCCATGGTACGGCCGTGAAACGCGCCGTAGAAGGCGATGATGTGTTGCCGCCGCGTGTGGTAGCGCGCCACCTTGATGGCGGCTTCGATCGCCTCAGCGCCCGAGTTCCCGTAATAAAACTTGTGGGGACCGGGCATGGGCGCGATCTTCGAGAGCCGCTCCGCCAGGCTGATCATCTGTTCGTAATAGAAGTCAGTCCCTGACATGTGGATCAGTTCGGCCGCCTGTTCCTGGATCGCCTTCACCACCTCGGGGTGGCAGTGGCCGGTCGAGCAGACGGCAATGCCGGCCGCAAGGTCCATGAATTCGTTGCCGTCCACGTCTTCCACCATCACGCCCCGGCCGCGCTTGGCCACCAGCGGATAGGAGCGCGTATAAGACGGCGAAATGTAGGTCTTGTCGCCTTCCAGCACCCGCAGCGCATTGGGACCGGGAAGGGCGGTGCGAATGTTGGGGCCCACGGGAACCAGAGTCTTGCTGGACATGAGAAACCTCCAAAATGGCTGCGCACGAAAACGTGCTGAGAAACTGATGGTTCGCAAAAAAGGCTACCGGTCAGCAGGATGAGCGATTAGTCGCAGCCGAAGAGGAACGGTCGGGCATTCGAAGGGAGAAGATTGAGTCCGACACGCGGATGGCTTAGACGAATGCGCAGCGCACACGGCAGTGCCGCCTGCACTAAACCCTGATACTGGCCATGAGAGCGCACACTCGTACTCCAACCCGCATTATAGCCCGGCGCTCTGTGCGGCGTAACCCCCAAAGCCTGCTCCTTCCAGTGGGCAAGGACCAGTTTGGGCTGGTTTCTGCGGCCATAAAAGATGACTTCAGGGGTTGACCCGCCGGTTTCGAGGGACCAGCCCGGGGCAAGTTGCCTTCGCAATTCCCCGCCGCGATTTAGCGAGTCCTCAACCCACCTTGTCGCGTCTGTTAAGTAACTTCCTCAGTTTTGGGGCTCGATGTCAGCTTCCGAACAGCATCGCTTTCGCGTGATCCTGGCCTTCGCCCTGGTGTACGTGTTTTGGGGCTCCACGTATCTGGGAATACGCATCGCTATCGAACACCTGCCCCCCTTCATCATGACGGGCGTCAGGTTCCTGATCGCTGGTCCGCTCATGCTGCTCTATTGCACGCTGTCCGGCCGTGGAGTGCGGATTACGGGGCGCGAAGCCCTTCGCCTGGCCATCATTGGTGTGCTCCTGCTGACGTGCGCCAATGCCACGCTGGCGCGGGCCGAACTGGTCGTGCCCAGCGGACTGGCGGCGCTGCTGGTGGCCATCATTCCACTCTGGTTGCTGGTACTGGAAACCTGGGTATTCCGTGGCGACCGTGTATCGGCCAAGGGAATTGCCGGTTTGCTGCTGGGCGTCGCCGGCATCGCGGTACTGCTCTGGCCTCAGTTGACCGCCACCACCGCCTTGGGACGCAAAGAGCTGATGTATTCCCTGGCGCTGCTGGCGGCCTCGTTTGCCTGGGCGCTGGGCTCCTCCTTTGCCAAGCGCTGGCAGAAGGGAATCGATCCCTTCGCAGCCAGTGGCTGGGAGATGACCTTTGGCGGTGCTGTCAACCTCCTCCTCGCCTTCGCGCTGGGCGAGTCCCGTCGCGCCGTGTGGACTCCCAGGGGAATTGCGGCGGTGGCGTATCTGGTGGTCTTCGGATCCTGGGTGGGATTCAGCGCCTACATCTGGCTGCTGCAACATGTGCAGATGTCAAAGGTCTCAACCTATGCTTATGTGAACCCGGTGGTAGCCGTGTTTCTGGGTTGGGTCGTGCTGCGCGAACGGGTGGACGCCTACATTCTGGCGGGGAGCGCCATCATTGTCGCCGCGGTGGCGCTGGTTACCGCTGCGGAGGTGAAGCCGCGGCCCGGCTCGCTTGAGGAAGAACCGCTTCCGGTGGTGGAGAGTACCGGAGACTGAATTGGTTCCGGGTTGGGCCTCGGCCTCCCCTCAGCTCAATCCGCGGCCTTACCCGTCGTCTCTTCTTCTACACTCGGCTCGAGGACCTCGTATGGTTTACGGTATCGCCAAGTCGGAAACCTTGCAGCGCAAGGCAGAGACACTGCAGCGATTGCACAAGGGCCCCAAGATTCTGGCGCTGATCAACGTCTGGGACATGGCCAGCGCGCGCCTGGTGGAGCGGATGGGTTTTCCCGCCGTGGCCACCAGCAGCGCGGCAGTGGCAAACTCCCTCGGCTACCCCGATGGCGAGCGCATCAGCCGCAACGAAATGCTTAATGTAGTGGAGAGAATAGCCTCCGCCGTACAGCTTCCGGTCACTGCCGATATGGAGGCCGGCTATTCCCGCGAGCCGGAGCAGATGGCCGACACCGCGCGCGAGTTGATCGAAGCCGGAGCCGTCGGGCTGAACCTTGAGGACAGCCTTGAAAATGAATCCAAGATGGTGGATGTCGGACTCCAGGTAGAGAAAATCAAGGCGGTTCGCTCCATAGCAGAGATCGCTCGCGTGCCGCTGGTCTTGAACGCTCGCACCGATGCTTACTGGTGGAAGGGCGCCGATCCCAAGGCGAGATTTGCCGACGCCGTGCGGCGCGCCAATCTCTATCGCGAGGCCGGCGGAGACTGCATCTTTGTCCCGGGATTGGTGGACAAAGGCGAAATCAGCCGCTTCCTGCAGGAGAGCCCGGGCCCGCTGAACATACTGGCCTCGCTCCCGGGAGCGCCTTCCATCCCCGAGCTGCAGGAGTTGGGAGTAGCTCGGGTCAGCCTGGGCGCCGCACCTTACCGCACGGCCCTCGGGGCCTTTCGCCGCCTGGCCCAGGAGATGCTGGCGTCAGGAACCTATCGCACCCTGGCCGAAATGGCGATTCCATCCCCGGAGATCGGTGCGCTGTTTCGTTAGCCCAGCGCGTTACTTCCGCCGCCAGCGCGCGCCGTCTTTGGTGATCTCCACGATGATGCCCATCTGATTCAACTCAGCGCGGACTGCGTCGGCGCGGGCAAAGTTGCGCGCCTTGCGCGCCGCCTGCATCTCGTTCACAAGCTTCTCAATCGCAGCGTCACTGGTCTCGGCCGCGGCCGCTATCTCCAGCGTGGCCGGGCTGATCTTGTCCGCTCTCCCCTCTGCCCTGGCCCAGTCCACTGTCCGGCGAACCTTCGCGGCATCGTCGTCTTTCAGAACCGCAAGAATCGCGTCGAAGTCGTCCATTGCTTTCAGCAGCGGCGCCACATCATCCTTGCGAAGCTCGCCGGCGTCGGCTATGGCATTGGCGTCGCGCACCATGTCGAAAGCAGCGGCCAGCGCCTGCGCGGTGTTGAGATCGTCAGCCAGGCTGGCGTGCAGCTTGGCAGTGGTGTCTTCGCCCAGCTTCGCTATCGCCGGATTGGAACCAGCCGGTGGGTTCGCCTTTTGCAGGCGAAGCTGAAACGTGCGCAGCCGTTCCACTGCGCTTGCTGCCTGCGTCAGGCCATCGAACGTGAAGTTCAACTGCCTGCGGTAGGGCACCGAACTCAGTAGATACCGGATCGACGACGGCTTGTGTCCCATCAGGATCAGGTCCCGCAGAGTATAGAAGTTGCCCAGGCTCTTGGACATCTTCTCGCCTTCCACCAGCAGAAAGCGGGCGTGCATCCAGAAATGCGCGAACGGCTTGCCGGTGAGTGACTCCGACTGCGCGATCTCGTTCTCGTGATGGGGGAAGATCAGGTCCTCCCCGCCGCAGTGAATGTCGAAGCTCTCTCCCAGGTATTTCATCGACATCGTCGAGCACTCGATGTGCCAGCCGGGGCGCCCGGGGCCGATGGCGGTGTTCCAGAACGCCTCCCCCGGCTTGGGTGCCTTCCACAGCGCGAAGTCGCGGGCGTTGTCCTTTTCGTATTCATCGACGTCCACCCGGGCCCCGATCTCGATGCCCGTGAAATCCTTCTTGGAGAGCTTGCCGTATTCGGGATCCTTGGCGATGCGGAAGTAATACGATCCATCCTCGGCGCGGTAGGCGAAGCCTTTCTGCTCCAGCGCCGCGATGAAGGCTGCCATTTCGTCGATGTGCTCGGTGGCCCGCCCCACGATCTCCGGATGCTCGATGTTCAACGTGTCGGCGTCTTCCAGGAAGGCCTGTTCGTACCTTTTGGTGTACTCGCCGACACTCACGCCCGCTTGGGAGGCATTGCGGATGATTTTATCGTCCACATCCGTGATGTTCATCATGTGGCGCAATTGGTAGCCGCCGCGCAGCAGGAAGCGCCGCAGGATGTCCACAAAAATGAAGGTGCGGAAGTTGCCGATGTGCCCGTAGTCATAGACCGTCGGGCCACAGGCGTACATGCGGACCAGAATGTCGTCGAGGGGATGAAATTCTTCTACCCGGCCGGAGAGCGTGTTGTAAAAGTGCGGCGCCATATTCACCCCGAGGGGCGGAAGTCCTCGGGGGTCCGCAGAATCGCAAAACTCCCGCCCGATTCTTGCGGACGAACCAACCTCCTTCGAACGAATTTTGATTGTAGGGGCGACGGGAAGAAAGGGTCAATCTATCCACGGAGTTACGCGTGATTACCATAGTGGCTTTTTCGATTCGGGAACAACCGGCCCCCTAGGCCGCTCCCGCCGTCCGCGCAGCACTCAGCCTCTTCAGCCGCCGCCCCACCAGAAAAATGTAGTGAATTCCTGAGAGCAGAGTGAAAGCAAACGTCAGCCACAGGCAGATCAGGCGGCCATAGTGGATCAGGCTGTTCTGCGTGAGCTGTTTCAGCAGAACGAAAAAGACCGTCAGCACCTGGAATCCGGTGTTCAGTTTGCCAAAGATGCTGGGAGAAAAGTCCCGCAGCCCGGTGGTCGCGTACAGCACCGCGGAGATCGCCAGAATCGATATGTCGCGGCTGAAAACCAGGACGGTGAACTTCCAGGGAATCATCGCCATGAAC
>Ga0187788_10000008_pt1 | contig 41685 bp, 38 predicted proteins | sample 1015_BV01_MP10_2_FD_133008 | JGI IMG/M metagenome (GOLD analysis project Ga0187788, IMG submission 133008) | Tropical peat soil microbial communities from peatlands in Department of Meta, Colombia - 1015_BV01_MP10_20_MG | ecosystem: Environmental > Terrestrial > Soil > Wetlands > Peat | place...
CTCTGCAACCGCCTCGATCATCACCGAAAACGCGCCCGCCTGCGCGACAGCGATCGTATCTTCCTCTATGCGCACCCAATCGGCTTCATCGCGGCCTTGTGCCCGAAAAGAGCCGATCGTGTTAATCGCCTGAGGCGTCAACCCGACATGGGCCATTACCGGCACGCCACGATCGGAGAGAAATCGGATTGTCTCCGCCATCCGTTTACCGCCTTCGACCTTGATTGCTCCGCAGCCTGTTTCCTTGAGCACGCGCGCCGCGTTCATGAAGGCTTGCTCTTTCGATGCTTCGTATGAAGCAAACGGCATGTCCACGACCACGAGCGCGCGTCTCGAGCCGCGCATCACTGCGTGCCCCTGCAAGATCATCATTTCAAGCGTGACAGGAACGGTGGTCTCGAGGCCGTGCATCACCATGCCGAGCGAATCGCCGACCAGAATTACATCGCAGTGTGCATCCACAATGCGCGCTGTATGTGCGTGGTAGGATGTCAAGCAAACGATCGGTTCTCCGCCCTTGCGTGCACCTATGTCAGGGGCAGTGAGCCGCCGGATTTCGTCCTGGACCGACATTGTTATTTTCCAAACACCGGCACGCCGATCACGGCCGGATGGAAAGCGTAGCCAAGCGCGAGATAAACAACGACACCGAGTCCAACCACGATAGCATCGTTGGTCCAGCCTGCCGGAGCGGTCGAGGGCCCGAGATCGCCACGCCGTTTGGCGGCGATGCGGGCATATACACCCCAAGCGAGGAACGCGCCGAACAGCAGGATCGAGCCAAGATCGCCATTGGAAAGCAAATGAGCGAGGGCCCAAGTCTTCACGCCGGCGAGCATCGGATGCTTAAGGCGGGTCTTAATATGACTCGGCACAAAGGCAGCAACGACGAAGATCACCGCGAACAACATCAGCCCGACTGTGATGTGCCGCATGAAGGCGGGCGGTGACCATATTTGAACCCATTCATGCGCCCGGTATTGCCCGTAGCCCCAGATGATCAATACGAGGCCTGCGAGGGAAACGATCGCAAATAACCCGCGATAGGCATGTGGCCCCACCCGCGCGATAATATCTGCGCGCGCATGGCGGAATGAAACAAACAGGTGCGCGCCGAGAAAAACCGCCAGACCGAGAACGAGAATACCTAAGCCCATGTTACACTCATGTCAGTTAACTGCCGCAGTAGAGGATCGTGACTATCAATGCAAGCTCCCGTCGTTCAATACATATCCCAGATGACAACCTTGACATATCACTTGCCGAAACGCGTTGTGGGAGCGCTCTTGCTGTCGCTGGCGACCGTCACGCCTGTAGCGGCGCAGGACTGGCCGACAAAAACTGTGCGTATCGTGGTGCCCTTCGGGCCCGGATCGACCCCAGACATCGTCGCACGCCTGGTTGCCGATGGCCTGCAACAGAAATATCCCGCCAGCACATTTGTCGTGGAAGACAAGCCTGGCGCGAGCGGCAATCTCGGTACCGATTTTGTCGCAAAGGCCGCGCCCGATGGATCGACTCTTGGGGTAAGTATCGGCGGCCCGCTCGCCATCAACACCTTGCTGTTTTCGAAATTGCCCTATGACCCCGGCAAGGACATTGCACCCGTTACTCAGCTAGTTACCCAGCCGAGCGTTCTCGCCGTTAGTCCGAACCTCGGGGTCAATTCTGTTGCCGAGCTCGTCACGCTGCTGAAGAATAATCCCGGGAAATATAACTTCGCTTCAATCGGAAACGGCTCGCTGTCACACCTTGCCATGGAAGCGCTCGCTATCAAGGCCGGTGCCGAACTTGTGCATGTCCCCTATACCAGTTCGCCGCAGGCGATTACTGCCGTAATACGCAACGATGCGCAGATGACTTGCCTTCCGGCGATAGCAGTGACACCGCAGGCTACAGCTGGCGTGGTAAAAATTCTCGCGGTTTCTACCGTCAGGCGCTCACCTTATTTGCCGGACGTGCCAACCCTGAAAGAGGCCGGCGTCGACGTTGAGGCTGACGCCTGGAATGGCTTGATCGCCCCCGGCGGTACACCAAAGCCGATCGTCGACAAAATCAGCAAAGATGTCGCCGAGATCATCCGGCGGCCGGCGGTGCGCGAAAAACTGGCAACACAATTGATGGAGCCGGTCGGCTCTTCACCGGAACAGTTGCGCGCCCGCATGGACGGTGAGATCGCCCGCTGGGCACCGGTCATCAAGTCCGCAAACGTAAAATTGAACTAAACTTGTCTATCCTTCTCGTCCTTGATGTCGGTGAAGGAAATTCCGGACGCGCGTTCACGTGTGTAATCGAGAATGAACTGATTACGCGCCATGAAGACCCTGTCGCCGTCGAGGTCTTCGGCGCAGCTCGAATAGTTCGCTTGCACGAAATCTTCGAGCTTTCCTTCGTCAGACGAGGCGATCCATCGCGCAAGTTGGAATTCGGGCTGTTCGAAGCCGATCTCCAACCCATATTCCTCCGATAGCCGCACTTTCAAAACGTCGAGTTGCAAAGGACCAACGACTCCAACCAACGCCGGCGCACCGTCAAGGGGACGGAAGACCTGCACTACCCCTTCCTCCGCCATCTGTTGGAGCGCTTCTTTCAGCTTCTTCGCCTTCATTGGATCGCCGAGCTTTACCCGGCGCAATATTTCCGGTGCGAAATTTGGGACGCCGAGAAAAGCGATATTCTCTCCTTCCGTCAGCGTATCACCGATCCGCAGCGTCCCGTGATTGGGAATACCGACCACATCGCCGGCGTAAGCTTCTTCAGCCAGTGCTCGATCCTGCGCGAAGAAAAATTGGGGCGTGGACAGCGTTAGCGGTTTGGCAGTACGCGTGAGTTTCGCCTTCATGCCACGGCGCAGCTTTCCCGAACAAAGGCGCGCGAAAGCAATACGATCACGGTGGTTGGGGTCCATATTGGCCTGAATCTTGAAGACAAACGCCGTCATCGAGTTCTCGTGCGCATCTACCGTACGCACGTTAGAAGCCTGTGCGCGCGGCGCTGGTGCAAACAATGCTAATGCATCAAGCAAATCCTTGACGCCGAAATTCTTGAGCGCCGAACCAAAGAACACTGGCGTGAGATGACCCTCCCGGAAGGATTTGAAATCAAACGTGCGACAGGCATCCTTCACCAAGGCCAGTTCGTCCGAGATCGCCTTGACGTCGAGCATCGAATTTTTGGCGGCAAGCGCCGCCAGATCAAGCGGTTGGCGCTCAACTGTTTTCCCATCCTCGCTGACTAGCCGCATGTCGCCGCTAGCAAGATCATAGGTCCCCGCGAAGTCGCGACCCCGACCAATGGGCCAGGTCATCGGTGAGGTATCGAGCGCCAGCGTTTTTTCAATCTCATCGAGCAGCTCAAACGGATCGCGGCTCTCGCGATCCATCTTGTTGATGAATGTCACGATGGGGATGTCCCGCAACCGGCAGACTTCGAATAGCTTGCGCGTACGATCCTCGATGCCCTTTGCGGCGTCGATAACCATCACCGCCGAGTCAACTGCGGTCAGTGTGCGGTAGGTATCTTCCGAGAAATCCTCGTGACCCGGCGTATCGAGCAGGTTGAAAACCCGACCATCGTAATCGAACGTCATCACCGAGGTGACGACCGAAATGCCACGTTCCCGTTCAATAGCCATCCAGTCAGAGCGGGTCGAACGGCGATCTCGCTTGGCTTTCACCTGACCGGCGAGATTGATGGCGCCGCCGAATAGCAACAGCTTTTCGGTCAGCGTGGTTTTGCCAGCATCCGGGTGGGAAATAATTGCAAACGTGCGGCGGCGGTCGACTTCGGCAGCGAGCGGCGTCACAGCGATCGAATCGGAGGTAATCAATGGCTTGTTCATAGGGCGCATGTGGCAGGGAAAGGCCGCCGGATCAAGGGGCCGATCTAACTCACTACCGCGGCGTATTGCTCCGGCTTGAACCCGACGAGCAACTTGCCTCCGCCAGCATCGAGCACGGGACGCTTAATCATCGATGGTTGCTTGAGCATCAGGGCGATGGCTTTCGCCTCAGACAAACCCGCCTTGTCCTTATCCGGCAACTTTTTGAACGTCGTCCCCGCGCGATTGAGCAAAATCTCCCAGCCGACTTTCTTGGTCCATCGCTCAAGGCGCTCTCGTTCAATCCCTGCTGTCTTGTAGTCATGGAAGGTGTAGTCGACGTGGTGCTTGTCGAGCCACGCGCGCGCCTTCTTCATGGTGTCGCAGTTCTTGATCCCAAAGATCGTGACGGTCATCGTACGATTTCCATTAGCACCTGATCTGGTCAGAAGGCCGGTCGCCACTTTCGGGACGCACTATTCCCACTCGATCGTACCGGGCGGCTTTGAGGTCACGTCGTAAACGACGCGGTTGACGCCCTTGACCTCGTTGATGATGCGCGTAGCGACCGTGCCCAAAAACGTCATATCGAATGGATAAAAATCTGCGGTCATCCCGTCGGTCGAAGTAACGGCGCGCAAACCGACGACATATTCGTAAGTACGAAAATCACCCATGACACCGACAGTTTTCACGGGCAGCAATACCGCAAATGCCTGCCAGATATCGTCATATTGGCCGGTGCGGCGGATTTCCTCGATGTAAATTTCATCGGCAAGCCGCAGAATGTCGAGTTTCTCTTTCGTGATTGCACCCGGGCAGCGGATGGCGAGGCCCGGACCGGGAAACGGGTGCCGGCCGACGAAAGCCTCGGGAAGACCAAGCTCACGACCTAGAGCCCTCACCTCGTCCTTGAACAGTTCGCGCAAGGGCTCGACCAGCTTCATGTGCATGCGTTCCGGCAGGCCACCGACATTGTGGTGCGATTTGATGGTGACCGAAGGACCGCCCGCAAACGACACACTCTCGATCACGTCCGGATAAAGGGTGCCTTGGGCCAAAAACTCCGCACCGCCGATTTTCATTGCCTCCGCCTCGAACACGTCGATGAACAGTTTGCCGATGGTCTTGCGTTTGACCTCGGGGTCCTCGACGCCTTCTAGTGCCTTGAGGAATTTCTCGGATGCATCTGCGTGCACCAGTGGAATGTTGTAACTGTCGCGGAACATCGTGATGACTTTTTGAGCTTCGCCGAGCCGCATCAATCCGTGATCGACAAGCACGCAGGTAACCTGATCGCCGATTGCCTCGTGGATCAACACCGCGGCGACCGCACTGTCGACACCACCCGACAATCCGCAAATTACGCGGCCTTTCCCGACCTGTTTGCGAATTTTATCGATCGCCTCTTCCTTGAAGGCGCGCATCGTCCAATCGCCGGTGAGGCCAGCGATCTTGCGCACGAAATTGCGCAGGATCGCTGCGCCGTGCGGCGTATGCATCACTTCCAGGTGGAATTGGGTGGCGTAGAACTTGCGTTTGTCGTCACCGATAATGGCAATCGGAGCATTGGGGGAAGTACCGAGAACACGAAAGCCTTCTGGCAATTTCGTTACCCGGTCGCCGTGGCTCATCCAGACCGGATACTTCTCGCCCTTGCGCCACACGCCTTCGAACAGCGGTGTTTCATCGGTAACGGTTACTTCGGCGCGGCCGAATTCGCGATGATGCCCGCCCTCGACCTTGCCGCCGAGCTGTTGCGCCATTGCCTGCTCGCCGTAGCAAATACCCAGAACCGGCACGCCCGATTCGTATATCGATTTGGGTGCCAGTGGCGCATCTTTGTCGAGGACCGATGCGGGTCCGCCCGACAGGATCACTGCCTTTGGCTTCATTTCGCGAAATGCTGCTTCGGCCTTCTGATAAGGCACGATCTCGGAATAGACCCTTTCCTCCCTCACGCGGCGCGCAATGAGCTGCGTAACCTGGGAGCCAAAATCGACAATCAGAACTTTGTCGTGCATGGACGGCGACGTGTCCCGAACGTGTCCGGAATCGGGCGCGCAATGGCCGTTCGGGGTGGCTTTTTGCGGGCTTTGCGCTGCCGGGTCAAGCCCGACCTTGCGGCACGACGTCAGCCGCGGACGCGCTTGGAAAATTTATTCGCGGCTGACAGTTGGCTCAATGCCGGGCGTTGTCTACCACTGGACCCAGCAACGGAATCGCGGAAATCCATTTCCCGATGCGTGAGCGGCTATGCTCCTCAGGCTTGGCAATATCAGCATTGGCGGGCGGGATAGAATCCGGGATCGACCCTGGCGGGACGGGGTGATCATCGATCGCCTGCGCTGCCCCCGGTGACGGTGCGATAGAGACCGCTGGCGGGAGTGCCGGCGCAGGCGATGGCTTAACGATCGGTGTCGGAGAAGGTACAGGCGGTACCGCCAAGACAGGATCATGCGATGCAGGCCGCTCCACCGCTACCGGCGCTGGTTGCGGCCTCGCGCTATCGCGCGCCGGCGCCGATATTGACTCTTTGTGGGTCACGAGCGCCTGGCGAACTGCATCAAGCCATTGCGCATCCGATATATCCGGCTCGCGACGCGCAGGTTCCGCAGTAACAGGGGCCGCAGCTGTGACGGGTTGTTTGACCGGCCCTTGCAGTCGCGGCTCGACCTTGCGCACCGGCTCCTTCGGCACTGTTTCTGGCCGTTGGGCTTTCGGGGCCGCCGGCGCGACCGCAACAGGAGCCGCAGTCATTTCGACGGCGAGCAGTGTCTTGAACGCGGCAGTCGCGTCGGGATCGACCGAGCCGCAAGTCTTCTCGAAGGTCTCCACATCACGGCGGACGAGAATACGTCGGGTTGCAGCATCTACGTTCTTGTCGAGCATGGCGACAATGCCGCTACGGAGCCCTTGGCAAGTTGTCTCGGGAGAAAAATTGGCGCGGTAGAACGAATAGCCACTGGCAATGCCAACGGGAACCGCCAATAGCGAGCCGAACATCTGGATGGCGGTCACGAACCGGGTCAGCCCCGATGCCTTCCGGGCGGGATAGGTACCCGAATTCGCGCGCGTATCCTCATGCGCGTCCACATGAAATGGCGGATCGCGCCTGGCCACCAGCATCGATAACCTCGAAAAAGAACCCGCAGTCCCACAGTCACTGAATCATCGCGGAAAAAGTAGGCCCGGATTGGGGCACAATCGGGGAATTCCGTTTGCACTTTATTACCAAATGTATACGGAAACCTTACGCGCCACGTCGCAGAACCGAGACGAAAAACCCATCAGTGTCTGTCGTCCGAGGAGTCATCAAAATCCCATGCTCGGACAACCGAGCCGCCTTGCCAAACATAAAGGCCCGCTCACCAAGAGACTGAATGATGCCTTCCGGCGGTGGCACTGAAAATTCAGCGTGCCGCGCGAGGAAATCACGTACTTGCGCGCCATTTTCCTCCTCCAGCACCGAGCAGGTTACGTAAGCAATGCGCCCATTTGCTTTGAGCAGCGGGACGGCACGGTCGAAGATTTCAGCCTGCTCCTTTTGGCGCTGCTCGAAAGCTCCTGGCCGAATCCGCCATTTGGCATCCGGATTACGACGCCAAGCGCCCGTCCCCGTACATGGCGCATCGATCAGTACGAGATCCACATGTCCGGCCAGATCGTCAATTTCCCCGCCAACCGATTTGGGCGTACGCACCTGGACATTGCGCGCGCCAGAACGCTTTAGGCGGTCGTAAATGGGAGCAAGTCGCCGTTTGTCATCATCGGTCGCATAGATCTGCCCCTTGTTCTGCATCATTGCCGCTATCGCTAGCGTCTTGCCGCCCGCACCGGCGCAGAGATCAACCACCTGTTCGCCCGGTTTGGCAGCCGCGAACAGCGCCGCCAGTTGCGATCCTTCGTCTTGAATCTCGAACAAACCCTTGAGGAACGCCGGCTCGGCATGGACCGCAGGACTTTTTGCGTCCGCAGAAAGGCGAATGCGTAAGCCCCACGGCGACCAGCGGGTCGGCTCAGGCTTTAGGTCGGACAGTATCGCCTCAGTGGCGTCGCGCTCAGCCTTGAGCGTGTTGACCCGCAGATCCAAGGGCGCACGCGAGGAAAGTGCCGCCCCTTCCTCTGCGCGGTCGTCGGCGAACGCGCGTGAGAAATACGGTTCGAGCCATTCTGGGTAGTCACCGAGCACGTGTGGTGGCGCACCGCTGATATCAGCGGTCTCCAGCCGTTTGTGCTCATCAGAACTCAGTGCCTCAGGTGCATACTGCGAGCCATCGGCAAGTCTGCTGATCGCCTCAACGTCAAGCCCGCGCTCGCGCTTGAGCATCCCCAAGAGGATTGCGCGTGGCGTATCTGCGCCCATCACAAAAGCGCTCGACGCACGCCGACGCAGTGCGTCGTAGACCAGCCCGGCAATGGCAGCGCGGTCGCCTGAGCCGGCAAAACGATGGGTAAGCCCCCAAGCTTTTAGCGCATCGCCCGCCGGCCGGCGCTCTTTTTCAATCGCGGCAAAAACATCGATGGCGGCAGCAAGGCGTGCCGCCGGCGTCATGGCAACGCAATTGCGATGCGCACGATGTAGATCATCCACATGATGAACAATACAAGGGCACCAACACCATAGAATGCGCCGCGAACGCGGACATTGTTGTTGGTCACATGGACCACCGCCTGCAACACGCGCATCGCGACGAAGACCCACGCCAGAAGAACGAAGAGAAGATCGGCACTATGAGTAATGATTTCAAGAATCGTCAGCACGTAGAAGAGAACTGGCAGCTCGAACTGATTGGCGAACGCATAACCGAATTGCGTGGCGCGCACCGGCCAATTGGGTTCACGTAATGCAATATCTGCAAAGCGCGTCTCACCGCGCTGAAGCGACGAGGTGCGGAAATACATCATTCCGAACATCACACCGAAGGTAAGCAGCACTTCGACAAACAATGGCATAAGGACAAATCGGATTGACATCGGATAGCTCTTTTACACACGGCTCGGATAGTTCGGACTTTCGCGCGTAATCGTCACATCATGCACATGACTTTCGCGAAGACCCGCGCCGGTAATGCGGACAAATTCTGCCTTCGCATGCAGTTCATCGACGTTCTTCGCACCGACATAACCCATGGCAGCGCGAAGGCCTCCGGTCAGCTGGTGCAGCACGGTTGCAGCTGCACCCTTGTAAGGCACCTGGCCCTCGACGCCTTCCGGCACCAGCTTGAGGGTGTCTTTAATATCCTGCTGGAAGTAGCGGTCGGCCGACCCGCGCGACATCGCACCGACGGAGCCCATGCCACGATAGGTTTTGTAGGAGCGCCCCTGATAGAGAAAGACTTCGCCCGGGGTTTCGTCTGTACCAGCCAGCAGAGAGCCAACCATGGCACAATCGGCGCCGGCAGAGATCGCTTTGGCCAGATCGCCGGAATATTTGATGCCGCCGTCAGCGATCACCGGCGTCCCGGCCGATTTTGCCGCATCGACGCAATCCATGATGGCGGTCAGCTGTGGCACGCCAACACCGGCCACGATGCGCGTCGTACAGATCGACCCAGGACCGATGCCGACCTTGATGGCGTCGGCGCCGGAGTCGATCAGCGCCTTTGCGCCTTCGACCGTGGCAACGTTGCCGGCAACGACCTGAACTTTATTCGACTGGCGCTTGATCCGTGTAACGGCGTCGAGCACATACCTTGAGTGGCCATGCGCCGTGTCGACCACAACAAGATCGACTCCCGCCGCAATCAGTGCCTCGGTGCGGGCAAAGCCCTTATCGCCGACTGTCGTTGCCGCAGCCACCCGCAGTCGACCCTGCTCGTCTTTGCAGGCGTTTGGATTGGCAACAGCTTTCTCCATATCCTTGACGGTGATCAACCCGACGCAGCGGTACTGCGCATCCACCACAAGTAGCTTTTCTATTCGATGCTGGTGAAGCATCCGTTTGGCTTCGTCCTGGCTGACGCCCTCGCGCACCGTGACGAGCTTCTTTGTCATCAACTCGGAAACCTTCTGACGCGGATCAGTCGCAAAGCGCACGTCGCGGTTTGTGAGAATGCCGACCAGTTTGCCAGGCTGCGAGTTGCCAGCTCGCTCAACCACAGGGATGCCCGAGATACGGTTATCCTTCATCAGATCGAGTGCCCGCTGAAGCGTCGCATCCGGTTCGATGGTGAGCGGGTTCACGACCATACCCGATTCGAACTTTTTGACTTGGCGAACCTGAGCCGCTTGTTCCTCCGGCTCCATGTTGCGGTGGAGCACACCGATGCCCCCGGCCTGCGCCATAGCGATCGCCATTTCGGCCTCGGTCACGGTGTCCATGGCCGAGGCAATGATGGGGATATTGACCGGGATCGACCGCGTGATGCGCGAACGGATATCGACGTCCGCGGGTAGCACCTCCGACAGGCCGGGCTTTATCAGCACGTCGTCGAATGTGAGCCCTTCGCGCGGACTAGCATTGTTTTTTGCGGCCATCGCCAACTCCGTCTGCCCCAAAAAGGCATCGGACCGGCCGGCACGGGGTTAAAATTGCCCGTTGCGAGGGGTTCCTCGCCTTGCGTCACGGCCCGCTTTTGGGTTGGCGTGGGTCGATAGCACGGGATGATGCCGATTCCTAGGGCAATCGCAGATGGCTGTTATGAACTCGTAAACGTGAAGGAGCCTTCCTTCCGCCGTCGCTTTACGCTTCAAGAGCCCTGTCTCGATGACGCCCACGCCCCGCCGGATCCTCCATGCCCCGTAACCGCATCGTCCCGCTGATTATCGCGGTCGCATTGTTCATGGAAAACATGGATTCGACCGTGATCGCCACCTCGCTGCCAGCGATCGCAACAGATATTGGCACAAACCCGCTGGCGCTTAAACTCGCGGTCACTTCCTATTTGCTGTCGCTGGCGATTTTCATCCCGGCGAGCGGCTGGACCGCCGATCGGTTCGGCGCACGCACGGTGTTCAGCGCAGCAATTGCAGTGTTTGTGCTGGGGTCAATTGGTTGCGCGCTATCAGGCTCGCTTACTGATTTCGTAATCGCCCGCATCGTTCAGGGAATGGGCGGCGCAATGATGACCCCGGTTGGGCGCATGGTGGTGGTTCGCACAATCAGTAAGCGCGAGTTGGTCGCCGCTATGGCCTGGGTGACCACACCCGCCCTCATCGGGCCGGTGCTTGGTCCACCGATCGGAGGCTTCATTACCACTTACGCGACGTGGCATTGGATTTTCATCATCAATGTCCCGATAGGTCTTCTCGGTATACTCCTTGCCATACGCTACATTCCGGATGTGCGCGCTGAGACACACGAGCGTTTCGATATCGTCGGCATGGTCCTCGTGGGTCTTGGCATCGGCGGCATGGCTTTCGGACTCTCAGTGCTCGGGCTTAACTTTCTGCCCTGGACCGTGGTCGCCGGGCTCGTGTCAGGCGGCGCATGTTTTATTGCGGCGTATCTCGCGCACGCACGCCATGCGGAAAATCCTGCGCTCGACCTCTCACTTTTCAGACTGCCGACATTTTTCGCGAGTGTCGTCGGTGGATTTATTTTTCGTCTCGGGCTCGGTGCGTTGCCTTTCCTGCTGCCGCTCATGCTGCAGATCGGTTTCGGTAGGACCCCATTTCAATCCGGCATGATTACTTTCGCGACTGCATTTGGCGCCATGGGCATGAAGTGGGCAACGGCAACCATTTTGCGGCGTTTCGGCTTCCGGACGATACTGGTCATCAACTCCATCATTAGTTCGGCTTTTCTTGCCGTTTGCGCCGGCTTCACGGCAACCACGCCTGTTGCCTTGATGGTGATTCTGCTTTTCGTTGGAGGTTTCTTTCGGTCGTTGCAGTTCACGAGCATCAACACGATCGCCTATGCCGATGTGGAACCCAAACGTATCGGCCGAGCGACCGCCCTGGTTAGTGTGGCGCAGCAATTGGCGGTTTCGACCGGGGTCGCGGTCGGCGCAATGGCGGTAGAACTCACCCTCCACGTGAGGGGCAACGGTCCGCTGCAAGCCCAAGATTTTCCACCGGCTTTTCTTGCGGTGGCGGCGATTTCGGCGCTCTCTGTATTGATATTCGCTCGACTATCCCCGGAAGCCGGAGCGGAAATGGCCGACAGGCTTCCGACCCCCGTGGAGACCTCAGATCAGCGCGCCGGCTAGGCGTCGGCGGCGCGACGAAATCCCGTAGCTAACAAGTATAGCTCGGCCGAATCTGTGCGGCTTGCTGGGGGTTTCACATGTTTGACGCTTTTATAATCGCGTTTGAGCGAAGTTAGCAGCGCCGCTTCGGTTCCGCCTTGCAGCACCTTGGCAAGGAAGGTACCGCCGGGAGCGAGCACCTCGCGGGCGAATTCAGCGGCGGCTTCCACCAACGCCATAATCTTCAGGTGGTCGGTGCGAGCGTGACCCGTCGCATTGGCCGCCATATCGGAAAGCACGACATCGGCCGGGCCACCTATCATTTCTTTCAACTTGGCGGGTGCGGCGTGATCGAGAAAGTCGAGCTTGATGAAGTTCACTCCCGGCATCGGCTCCATCGGCAGGAGATCAATAGCGATCACCTTGCCATGCTTAGGCGATCCGATCCGCTCGGCAGCAACCTGGCTCCAACCCCCAGGTGCGGCACCAAGGTCAATAACGCGCGACCCTTTTTTGAAGAAGTGCGCCTTGTCGTCGATCTCGATTAACTTATATGCCGCCCGCGAGCGCATGCCCTCCCGCTTGGCGCGCGCAACATAAGGATCGTTGAGCTGACGTTCCAGCCACAGGCGCGAAGACACCGATCGGCCTTTGCCGCCCCGAACTCGAATTTTTTTTTGGCGCGGGCCAGCACTCCTGCCATGCACGGTCACGATATCGACGCCTGATTGCCGCCGCCCCAAGCGCCGTCCTCACGCATCATCTGCACAAGCATGCCTTCCCGCAGGCCACGATCGGCAACGCGGAGGCGTGGACAAGGGAACGCGCGTTGGATCGCTTCGAGAATCGCACAACCAGCAAGGACCAGATCGGCGCGCTCGGCACCTATGCAGGGGCTCGCCACACGGTCCTCGTAACTCATGGCAAGTAGGCGCTCGATCACTGCGTTGATTTGCTGCGCGTTCATCCAGCAGCCATCAACGCGGTTACGATCATAACGCTTGAGATTGAGATGCACGCCGGCAATTGTCGTCACCGTGCCCGAAGTTCCGAGCATGTGGATGCCGGAAGTTCCTTCTCCGCCGTGTTCGCGCACGAACGGCGCGATCAACGTGGCAATTTCCAATACCATCGCTTCGTAGCTTTCGCGGGTCACAGTGATGCCGCCGTGGCGCTCCGCGAGGGTTACAACACCGTGCGGCACGGAGATCCACCCGCGAATTTGCGGCAATGGTGGGCCGCCGCAGCCCCTTTGCGAACGGGCAAGCCGCACGACTTCAGATGACCCGCCCCCAATATCGAATAAAATCGCGCCATCGGCCTGCGGATCAATCAACGGAGTACAGCCAGTTGCGGCGAGCTGCGCTTCCGTCTCGCGATCGATCACCTCGAGCGTAAGGCCTAATTCATCAGCAACGCGATCGAGAAATTGCGCACCGTTCTGCGCGGCACGACACGCTTCTGTGGCAATGAGGCGTGCCCGCGTGACGCCTTTGTTCTTCATCTTGTTCCGGCAAATTGCCAAGGCCCCTATCGCACGGGTAATGGCGGCCTCGCTCAGGCGGCCCGACGATGAGACCCCTTCTCCAAGCCGGACGATACGAGAAAAAGCATCGACAACCCGGAAACCTTCACCGGACGGCCGTGCCACCAGAAGCCGGCAATTATTGGTGCCAAGATCGAGCGCGGCATAAGTCGCCCCGCCCCGGTCGCCGCCAAGGCTGGCATCCGGACGTTCAGGCGACCGCCGACCCCACCTGGGCCGCGCAAGCGGCGCCGGGTTGATAGCGGGGTCGAGGCCTGGGATGTCCCCGGCCTCGCCGCTCATGCTGTCGAAACCTTCCTACCGTTCCGCAAGCCGCCTTATCCGGCGCGTCGCGGTTGTGGCCATGTTTTGTCGATCATGAAAAGTGTATCAGTGTCTACGCCTCACGCAACCCTCCGTCGCGAAAGCTATTCTTGTGCAAGTATTCGGCCTGCTTTAATTGACAACACGTGAACGAGAAACCTTTTCCGAATGGATGATCGAACCACCGAAACCGCACTTTCGCTGACCAAATTCGGCGTCGGTCAACCGGTCCGCCGCAGCGAAGACCCTAAATTGGTGCGTGGCGAGGGCTGCTACACTGACGACCTCAGCCGGCCCGGCCAGGCCTATGCTGTGATGGTTCGCAGCCGCGACGCTCATGGTGTCATAAAATCAATCGACACCACCGCGGCCAAGACGATGTCTGGCGTGCTCGCGGTCTATACAGCGGCCGATCTGTCCACGTACGGCCCTCTCAAATGCGGACTACCGCTGAAGAGCCGCGATGGATCGCCGATCCGCTATACGCCGCGACCAGCACTTGCGAGCGATAAGGTCCGCTTCGTGGGCGATCCAGTCGCATGCGTCATCGCCGAGACGATCGCGCAGGCGAAGGATGCCGCCGAAGCGGTGGCGATGGATATCGAGTCACTTCCGGTCGTGATCAAGGCTGCGGACGCGGTGAAGCCTGGCGCGCCACTCGTGTTCGATGCAGTTCCAAACAATACCGCTCTCGATTATCACTATGGCGATGCTGCCAAAGTCGCCGAGGCCTTCGCAAAAGCCAAACACGTAACGAGGCTCGAGACCTCCAATCAGCGCATGGTGGTCAACGCCATGGAGCCACGCGCGGCGATCGGCGAATACGACGCGACCAGCGGGAAATGGACGCTCTACTCCACGAGCCAGGGCGTGCACGGCATGAAGACGTCGCTCATGGATATCTTGGGCGCACCCTCTGACCAAGTACGCGTGGTCACCGGTCAAGTCGGTGGATCGTTCGGCATGAAGGCTGCGGTCTATCCCGAATACGTCTGCATCCTGCACGGAGCGCGTTCGCTGGGCCGGCCGGTGAAATGGACCGATGATCGATCCGGCAGTTTCGTATCCGATCATCACGGCCGCGCGCAGGACATGGTTATGGAAATGGCGTTCGATGAGAACGCGCATATCTTGGCAATTCGTCTTAGCGGCTACGGTGATATGGGCGGCTACCTCGCTCAATTCGGGCCGCTCTTGCCTACCGGCAATCAAGTCAAGAATATCGCCAGCGTCTATCGTACGCCGCTCATCGAGGTGGCGACAAAATGCGTCTTCACCAATACAAACTTTGTATCAGCCTATCGTGGCGCGGGGCGGCCCGAAGGCAACTATTATGTCGAGCGCACGCTCGATCTCGCCGCAAGCGAACTCGGTATCGATCGTCTCGACTTGCGCAGGCGCAATATGATCCGCAAGAGCGATCTGCCGTTCAAAGCTGCTTCGGACATGACATATGACTGCGGTGACTTTCTCGGCTTGCTCAAGCAAGCCTTGGATGGGGCCGACTATGCCGGGTTTAAAAAGCGCAAACGAGAAAGCAAGAAGCGCGGCTTGCTGCGCGGACTCGGCATAGGTTGCTATCTCGAAGTCACCGCGGCGCCCGGCAAGGAGCTCGGTGCGATTCATTTCGAGGCCGACGGCACGGTAACCATCGTCACCGGCACGCTCGACTTTGGAATGGGTCACGCGACAACATATGCACAGATTCTCACGGATCTTCTCGGTGTACCATTTGAGCGTATCCGAATGGTCGAAGGTGACAGCGACCGCATGGCGTTCGGTGGCGGTAGCGGCGGATCACGATCAGTGATGTTCGTAGGAACGGCACTGACGGAATCTGCTGCAATCGTCATCGAACGCGGCAAGCTGATCGCTTCGCATGTGCTTGAAGCGTCGGTTGGCGATCTTGAGTTCAAAGCAGGCCGCTTTGTAATCGCGGGCACTGATCGCTCGATTGGCTTGCTGGAATTGGCAGCGCGATTGCGCGCCGGCCTTAAGTTGCCGGAGGGAACGCCGACTTCTCTCGACGTCGATCACGTCGTGAAGGATCCTGTCCCTTCCGCCTTTCCGAACGGCTGTCACATTGCCGAGGTCGAGGTCGATCCGGAAACCGGTGCCGCGCACGTGGCGCGCTATTCCGCCGTCAATGATCTCGGCACGGTCGTCAACCCGCTCCTGGTTGAAGGCCAGATTCAGGGCGGTGTCGTTCAGGGTCTGGGACAGGTATTGCTGGAACAGGCGGTCTACGATTCCGACGGCCAGCTGGTGACGGGCTCGTTCATGGACTACGCCATGCCGCGAGCCCACGACGCTCCTATGATTAACGTCATGAGCCACCCAGTACCAACCAAAAGTAACCCACTGGGCGCCAAGGGCTGTGGCGAAGCTGGCACGTCGGGTGGCTTACCGTCAGTGGCAAATGCGGTGATCGACGCGCTTTCAGACTTCGGCATACGCCACCTGGAAATGCCGATGACGCCCGCGCGTATCTGGCAGGCGATTCAAGACGCCAAATCCAGGCAAGCATCCTGAAAAGCGGGGGGCCACCGTTACTGATGGCCCCGTCAAAATTGACAGACCGCGATCAGACCGGACCGGGCAATTTCACGTTCTTGAGCGGCATTGACCGAACGCGCGTACCGGTCGCTGCGAACACGGCGTTGGCGACCGCGGGTGCAGTCGCTGCCGTACCAGGTTCGCCGATGCCGCCCCATTTCTTGCCGCCGGAGAGCGCAAGATAAACTTCGATCTTCGGCGTGTCAGCCAAACGCACGACCTGATATTCGTCGAAATTCGCCTGCTCGACGCGTCCCTGCTTTATCGTGATCTCGCCATAGAGCGCAGCCGAGAGGCCATAGATCACGCCGCTCTGGATCTGCGCCTCGACGATTCCGGGATTGACCACATGGCCGCAATCCACAGCCGCAACGACGCGGTCGACGCGCACCTCGCCCTTTTGGTTCACGGTCACCTCGGCAACTTGGCCAATAATTGAGCCATAACATTCGTGGATTGCGATGCCACGGCCGCGCCCTTGCCCAAGCGGCTTACCCCAATCGCTTTTTTCCGCGATGGTATCGAGCACGCCGAGGAAGTCGGATTTACCAGCCAGCAGCGCTCGGCGGAATTTGTAGGGGTCCTGCCCCGCCGCCTGCGCCAGCTCATCGATGTAGCCTTCAACGAAGAACGCATTTTGCGAGGAGCCGACAGAACGCCAGAACATGACCGGAACATGAGTATTCTTGAGCATGCAACCAACGCGCACGCTTGGGATCGCGTAGGGAATATTTGCGAATCCCTCGACCGCCTGCGCCTCAATGCCGTTTTCAACCTTGTTGATCCCGGTCGAGCGGAGAATCGACCCTACGGCAATCTTGGCATCAAAAGCGGTCGGCATCCCATCCGCGCCGAGTGCGGCTTTCATCCGCACTGCGGCCTGCGGCCGGTAGCGGTCGTGCGTCATATCCTCTTCGCGCGTCCATACCAGCTTCACTGGCTTGCCGACCACTTTGGCAACCAAAATCGCCTGGCGCATCTCGTCGTTGATCGACCGGCGTCCGAAGCCGCCGCCAAGAAAGCAATTGTGTATGACGATCTGCTCCGGCTTGAGACCTGAGGCAGCTGCCGCTTGCCGGATCGTGCCCATTGGCGTCTGCGAACCGAGCCAGACGTCGAGCTTGTCGGCCTGGAGATTTACCGTCGCGTTAAGCGGCTCCATGGTTGCATGCGCGAGATGCGGGGCTTCGTACACCGCCTCCACAATCTTGCCACCCTTGCCGAATGCATCCTCGACGTTGCCATCATTACGTGCGTTCACCATCGCGCCGTCGAGTGTGTCCCGATAGAGCTTTGCAAACTGCGCGCTGTCGGTGTTGCCAGCCTCGCCGACGTCCCATTCCGGCTTGAGCAAAGCCAAGGCTTCCTTGGCTCGCCAGAACCGATCAGCAACAACGGCGACGGCATTGTCGAGTTTGACCACCTGCAATACACCACGGCGACCTTTTGCCGGGGCCTCATCCACACTCTTGAGCTTGCCCCCGAATACCGGGCAAGCAGCGACCGCCGCATAGACCATGCCCGGCACCTGCGTATCGATGGCGAACTTGGCCGAGCCGTTGATCTTGAGCGGTGTGTCGAGGCGGGCCACCCGCTTGCCAATCAGCTTGAACTGATCGGGAGTGCGAATTGCCGGCTCTTTGTCGAGTTTGATCTTGCCGGCATCTGCGGCGAGTACACCGTAATCAAGGCTTCGCCCTGTCGCCTTGTGCGTGACCTTGCTGTTCGCCGCCTCGCATTCGGAAGACGGCACGTTCCAACGCTGCGCAGCGGCGGCAATCAACCGCTCGCGTGCACTGGCGCCAGCCTGCAACAGCATTTGCCATGATGTGCGCACACCGCGGCTGCCGACGGTAGTCATCGTGCCGTAGACTTCGTTCTCGCGAAGATTGCGCGCAGGCGAAGCATACTCCACCTTTACCTTTGACCAGTCGCATTCGAGTTCCTCGGCGACGATCATTGGAAGCGCGGTGATGGCGCCTTGCCCCATTTCCTGGTGCGGCGACCGAATTAGAATGCTCCCGTCAGGATCGATGGCAAGGAAAGCGTTGACCTCATTCGGTGCACTCTCGGCGCCCCATGCCTGCGCTCCGATGCTGGCGGCATCGGCAAGGCCGGGAAATGCCACGCTAATGGCGAGGCCGCCCGCAGCGGACGTGGCGGCGACAACAAAATGACGCCGGGTGATAGAGGTGTTCATGATCTGGTTCATGGCTGGGCTCCCACTCACGTCTTCATCAGTGCAGCAGCGCGATGGATCGCGCTGCGAATGCGGACGTAAGTGCCGCAGCGGCAGATATTGGTCAGATTGGCATCGATATCGGCGTCGGTTGGCTTCGGATTCTCTTTCAGGAACGCCACCGCTGCCATGATCTGCCCGGATTGGCAGTAACCGCACTGCGGGACATCCTCTGCGAGCCATGCCTGCTGCACGGGGTGTTTTGCTTCGGGGGACAGGCCCTCAATGGTCGTGATGCTCTTGTTGGCCACATCACCGACCTGAATGCTGCACGAGCGGATGGCCTCGCCATCCACGTGAACGGTGCAGGCGCCGCATTGCGCGATGCCGCAGCCGAATTTCGTACCGGTCATTCCGAGTTCGTCGCGGATGACCCAAAGCAGCGGCGTTTCCGCTTCGACGTCCAACGAATACGCCTTTCCATTAACCGTGAGTGCAATCATGGAGCCCTCGCTCGTTCTTCCCTGGCCGGGAACCCGTCAGTACCCGGCCGCCGCTAAAGTGTAACACCGCAGGTCCCCGCGTCACTTCAAAGATGATTGTGATCTGCGCTTTTTTTATACGGTTTTAAGGGACATAGCCGCATACCCCCACAACATGGGCAATCCACTGGAAATGCATTGGATAAGCAGCGTCGCCCAAGGCATAGTCCGCCCCCTTACGGAGTATGCAGCATGAGCCAAGCGGCTGACGTCCTTGGGGCCAGCCGGCCGTCGTACGTTCGCGTCGTCGGCGCAGTGAGTGCGGCGCATTTTGTGTCGCACTACTACATTATTTTGCTGGCGCCGCTTCTGCCGTTCGTGCGTGCTGAATATGCCGTCAGCTACACCGAGATCGGGCTGGCATTCGCCGCATTCAATATTGTAACGGCAACCCTTCAAACACCGGCGGGATTTCTGGTCGATAGAATTGGCGCGCGCGCGCTCCTGGTTGCCGGACTCATGATTGGCGCCGGAGCCTTTATTCTCGTGGGTCTTATCGATTCATTTTGGGTTCTGGTGGCGATGTTCGCCCTCGCCGGCGTTGGCAATACCGTCTATCACCCGGCCGACTATTCGCTACTTTCGCATCACGTGCCGTCCAACCGAATTGGACAGGCGTTTTCGGTGCATACCTTTGCCGGCATGCTTGGTTCGGCCGTCGCGCCCGCGAGCTTGCTCATTATGCAGAGCCAATGGGGCTGGCGCGGTGCTTTCATCGGTGCGGGCGTGCTCGGCGTTGTGGTCGCGGCGATTTTGCTCGCGATGCGCGATTTTTCGTCCGTTCGGGTGGGTTCCGCCTCAACGCGACACAGCGCAGACAATACAACCGCCGGCTGGCGGCTGCTATTGTCAGCGCCGATTCTGCTCAATCTCGTTTTCTTCGTGTTGCTCGCGATGATAAGTGGCGGGCTTTACAATTATTCTGTGGTCGCGCTGGGCGCTCTCTACGGAACTCCTGTTGCCACTGCAAATGCAGCCTTGACTGGCAATTTACTGCTGTCAGCCATCGGAGTCTTGATGGGCGGTCTTCTCGTTGGCCGTACAACGCGCCACGGGATGGTGGCGACGATCGGCCTTGGTGCGATGGCAGTTTTCACCGCATTTATCGCCCAAATTGATCTTGGCACCGCAGCTCTCATTGGGGCTATGTCTTTGACCGGCTTTTTCTCCGGCGTGATCATGCCGTCGCGCGACATGATCGTACGTGCAGTCACTCCGGCCGGGTCGTTCGGCAAGGTATTCGGTTTCGTCACAACCGGCTTCAATATCGGTGGTATCATTTCGCCGTTGATTTTCGGCGCAATCATGGACCACGGAAATCCGCGCTTCGTATTTCTCGCCGTGGCGGCTTTCAGCCTCATTGCTATTGTCACGGTTGCGACGCGGCCGCGGCTGGCTGAGTAATCCGCGCTATTGCCCGCGGACTTGTCAAATTGATCGAATTGCCCCATGTCATGGGGCTTCTGGATGGCTGCCGACGGGCCAAATTCGGCTCCAAGCCCCATTGGGGAATAGTTCAACGGTAGAACATCGGACTCTGACTCCGAGAATCTAGGTTCGAATCCTAGTTCCCCAGCCACTGCATCGTTTTCACTCCGCGAAATCGCAAAAGGCCAAACCGGTTGCGGGTCGGCAACACCGCCCGGAATTGGACTGGCCAACAACCAAATTGTGGCTCATCTTAATGGCGGCTGCCGGGTGAAATTAAAAACGGTCAAGGGAGGAAATGCCGTGGCTCAAACCATAGAGGGATTCGTCGGAAACGCACTGGACGAGGCGAAGATTTCGCCGCTCCATCGGAGAGTTATCGGGCTCATCGCCGCCGGATATTTTTTCGACGTCATCGATTTTACGATTTTCGGCTCGCTCGTTCCTCACATAATTCAATCCAAATTCGCGACCGGCGCCGAAGTCGCGGCCATAGGTAGCGCCACCATCTTCGGAATGTTCCTCGGTACCGCCGGCCAGGGCCAATTCGCTGACCGCTTCGGGCGCAGATTCATCTATCAGTTCAACCTGCTGCTGTTCGGCACCTTCACGATACTCGGTGCTTTCGCTCCGACCGTCACGTGGCTTATGGTGGCGCGTTTTATCGCGGGCATAGGTATCGGCGCCGAACAGCCGCTCGCTTTCTCCTATGCCGGAGAATATTCGCCCAAGGCCATCCGCGGCCGCATCCTGGCAATCGTTCATTTCATCGGCGGCGCCTGCGTCTGGCCGATCGGCACGGCACTCGTGCTTCTCCTTGGCAGCCTGTTCGATTCACCTGAGCAAGTCTGGCGCGGCGCCTGGCTTATTATTGGCATCGGCGCTTTGATCGTTTGGGTGTTCCGCTTCACATTGCCGGAGTCGCCGCGCTATCTGGCGACGCATGGCAGAGGCAAGGAAGCGCTCGACGTGCTCGCGCGCCTTGGCATTGCGGCGCCAAAAGAACAGCTCAGCAGCGATGCCGCCAGCGACACCAAGAGCGATCCGTTCGGCGTCGTGTTCCGTATGTTCCCAACTCGCGTGATCGCCGGCATGATCTGTTTCACGGCGTTCTTCGGCGTTGCCATCGGGCTCGGCGCGTGGTTGCCGAACATGATGAACGCAAAGGGTTTCACGATCACCAAGTCGCTCCAGTATACCCTTGCCATGAACTTCGCCGTGCCGTGCGCCAGCCTGTTCATGATGTATGCCCTCGACAAATGGGGTCGCAAGATCACGTCGGTTTGCGCCTTCGTCGCCGCCGGTCTGATGGCGATCGTGTTTGCCAACGCCGGTACACCTATCGAACTCATGGTTGCCGGTTTCATCATGATCTTCTTCGTTCAGGTGGCCGGCAATTCGATGCAGATCTTTACCTCCGAGGTATTCCCGACCAATGCACGGGCATCCGGCTTCGGTTGGGCGGCGGGCGTCGGCCGGCTCGCAACTGCATTCATTCTGCCGACGATTTTGTGGGTGCAGACCGGCTGGGGGCTGACAACGGTGTTCGTCTGCCTCGCTATCCTGCTGCTGATTGCTGCCGCCTCGGTCACGCAACTCGGTCCGGAAGCGCGGCAGAAGGGCCTCGACGAGATCGCCCCGCCGACCGGCTGACGGTCTCTGTCAACCAATACGGGGCCCGGACCGCGTCTGCCGTCCGGGCCTCGGCGCATCGATTTGATACGTGCACAATTGTGACTTGTTGACAGATGAGTGTGGTGGCGTCGGCTAAGAACGTCCGGTTTCTAGGCCGTAGCGATCAGGGCGGCAGGCCCGATGGCGTGCAAGTCATCCTGCACAAGGGGCACGCTTTTGTCGGACATATGTTCAGCGACGGCTATTCGGTCATCGACGTGCGCGACCCGCGCGATCCAAAAACTGTGGCTTTCGTCGCCGCGCCGAAAAACACCCGGTCGCACCATCTGCAAATTCACGGCGACATCCTGCTTGCCGTCAACGGCCCCAATATCTGGGCGATGCAGCAATACGCAACGCAGCAGGACTACTACGCCAAGTCCCTGATCGACTCGGTGCAGACCGAACAGCCGTTCGCGGCTGGCTTGCGCGTCTTTGACGTGTCCAATCCGGCAAGTCCGCGCGAAATTGCATTCCTGCACATGCCTGGTTTCGGGGCGCACCGCACATGGTGGGTCGGCGGCCGCTATGCCTATGTGTCAGTGCACTTCGAAGGATTTATCGATCACGTTTTGGCGATCATCGACGTGTCGGATCCCACGCGGCCGCAACTCGCGGGGCGCTGGTGGCTGCCCGGCATGAACCGAGCCGGCGGCGAAACTCCGCCGCCTTCGTTCGGCAAGCGCACGGCACTGCATCATCTTATCAGTGCCGGAAACATCGGTTACGCGGCATGGCGCGACGGCGGATACACCATTCATGATTTGACCGATCCGCCGAACCCGAAATTGATCAGCCACCGTAACTACGCGCCGCCGTTCGGCGGCGGGGCGCATACGCCATTGCCGTTGCGGAAGCGCAAGGTTCTTGTGCTCGCCGACGAAGCGACATCGGCAAATTGCGCAAACGGATTGGCCTACACGTGGCTGATCGACGTGCGCGAGCCATCAAATCCGGTATCGATCGCCACGCTGCCGACGCCCGCAGATGAAGATTTCTGCGCCAAAGGTGCAAAATTCGGACCGCACAATTTACATGAGAACCGCCCTGGCTCGATGCAGACCGAGGATCTCATATTTGCGACCTATCATAATGCGGGATTGCGGATTTACGATGTACGCGATCCATTTCAACCGAGAGAGATTGGATATTTCGTTCCGCCACCGCCGGAGCGGATCGTCGATCAGCGTCCGAATCCCGCCAAGGTTATCCAATCCTGCGACGTCTTCGTTGATGCAAGCGGCGTGATGTATCTCACCGACACCAATGCCGGCCTTTACATCCTGCAATACGAAGGCAAGTAGCGAGAAAGGGAGCTTTGAAGGAATGCCTCAAAGGTTTGGACGTCTTGCCCTGCATATGTGGACGATCGATACCACCCCGCTCGCCACCGCGCTCGATGCGGCCAAACAGGCGGGTTTTGACGCAGTCGAACTCCGCCGAACCGATTTCAAGCGATGCTTCGACGCCGGCATGAGCAACGCGCAGGTCATCGATCTTATCAAGAGCAGTGGGATTCCTTGTGGTGTGCTGGGAGTCGAATACGGCTGGCTATTTGCCACGGGTGATGAGAGCAAGCGGCTGTTTCAGGTGTTCCGCGAATCTTGCGAGAACGCGGTGGCCCTCGGTTGCGACACTCTGATGAGCGCGCCGGGCCAGGTGAACGGGACGATCAGGGACGCAACCAAGTATCTCAAGGATGCCGGAGATATCGCCGCCGAATACAAACTGAAGCTCGCGATCGAATTCAATTCGCAGCACGACGTGCTCAACAACCTGGGCGTCCTGACTGAACTGATTGAAGGCGCTGACAAACCGAATTGCGGCTATTTGATCGATGCGTATCACTTCACGCGCAGCGGGGCCGGCGGTCGCGGTTTTGAAAATGTGCCGCCCGAGAAGATTTACTGTTTCCAGTACAGCGACCTGTCACCGAACCCGGTGACAGGCGTGCGGCGGCCGACCGATCGGCTTCCACCCGGCAAGGGTATAGTGAAATGGCACGAGATGCTCGGACTCCTGGCTGAGAAAGGCTATACCGGCTACCTGAGTTACGAAGCGCCTAATCCTGATCAATGGGCCCGCTCGCCTTACGATGTCGCACGTGAGGGCGTAGAGCTCACACGCAAATTATTGAAGGACGCCGTCCCGGATTACGTCAGTTGAGGTCAACCATGGCATCAGAACAAGAACTTCCGCTCTTTCTCGGTTTGAATGACAAATCGATCACCGACATTCCCAAGACCGTCGAGAAGCAACGCTATATGACCAGCGTTGCTCCCAAGGCCGCCAATCCAGGTAAATGGATCGAACAGCCGCGCATGCCGATCCCGACCGGCGAGCACGCCGTGATCGAATGCCAGGGAAAGATCCACTCTATTGCCGGGTACGCTAAGCATCGCGTCGACCAGATTTTCCATCAAGTGTTCGATCCGAAAGCCGGCACCTGGTCGCTGAAGGCGCCCTTCCCCCTGCCGTGCAATCATGTGGCGGGCGTCTCGATCGGCACGAAGATATACACGTTCGGCGGCTTCATCGAGCAGAACCGCTGCCCGCATTCCAAATGCTTCGTCTACGACACCGCAACCGACCAATGGGCCTCGATAGCCGCTCTCAGCCGCCCGCGCGGTGCAATGTCGGCGATCGTCCTCGACGGCAAGATCCATTTGCTTGGCGGGCGGGACGTACGTTCAGTGGAATGGCACGAAATCTATGATCCCTCCACCGACAAATATATCATCCTCGGCGGCATGCGCGGCTCGACCGGCACACAGCCTTTCGTCGGCCAACGGGACCATATGGGAGTTGCAGTCGTTGACGGCAAAATCCACGCCATCGCTGGACGCATGGATTCCTATGATTTCAACACTGGGCTCAATGCGGTCTACGATCCGAAGGCCGATAGTTGGACATTTCGTGCGCCGCTTCCGACACCGCGCAGCGGTCCATCGTGCGTGTACATCAACGGGAAAATCGTCGTGTTCGGTGGCGAGGCTACCGGAAAGGTTTTTGGCACCAACGAGGCTTACGATCCGAAGACCGATACATGGGAGCAACTCACACCGATGGCTATTCCGCGCCACGGTCTGCATGGCGCGACCTGTGCTGTCGTCGGCAACATGGTGCACGTACCGGGCGGCGGCCCGGTGCCTGGCGGCCAGGTACAGGGTGCCTATCACGACGCGTTTTCCTTCGGCTGACCGGAGCTACCCAGAAAAAAGGTACAGCCGCCCCTCGACGAGGCGGCCGCAGCCTTACAATACCGAATGTGCGTTAGCGTGCCGGGCGTAATGTGAGTTCGGTCACACCCGCCGCTACGTTAAGACCGGCCTGTCCTTGCACTGATACTGGTTGCAGCGCGATCGTCCGGTCGGAGCCTCCGACCAGTACGTTGGCGCCGAGCCCCGCACCGACCGTCGCCTCGGCGCTCGCTCCGCCATACTGACCGGCCAGCGCGCCAAAGCGGCGAGTGGTTGGCGCATAAACCGCCCACACCATTTCGCCGCCGGCCGTGGCCCCAAGATCGAGACCAAACTTGTTGATCCCGCCGACATACACTTCACGTGGTCCCGGTTGAGACGGTGTGAACATGCAGGTCACGTCTTTATGCGATGTAATGATTAAACCAATTCCGCCGGAAATGTCGCAGGTGAGAGTCCCGGCCTTTACCCTTTCGGCTTGTGCCATCGCGGGTGCAGATGCTGCCACCGCCGCGGCAACCGCCAATGCGGCAAGAACGCTCGATGGCCTGTGCATATAAAGCTCCTTTTCGATCAATGTGGCCTGTCAACGTCGAAAGATTACACAAGTTCCAATGACCAACGGCCCGAATTCACGCTCGAACAGCTACGGCTAACTCATCAGGCAACACAGCGGCCAGCAAAATTGGCGCGAGAACTGGCCGATAGAGAACTAAAGACCGGTTCACACCCAATCAACATCGCAGGCGTGCTCCGCGGAGACATTCGATCACTATTTGCCGTCGGCACCTGCAGGCGATCGCCCTTATGAGTACGGTCAACAACTTGCACAGCCGCGTTTCCATCCACGGAAGGCCATGTCGCTATAGCTAAACCAAGCCCGGCCGGAGGCGCCATAGCGTCCATCGCGACAAGTACGACGAGGCCTGCAAAAATGTAAGACATAAATCCGCGCATCGCCGCTTTCCATTTTTCCAGTCGACTTCGCACGGCCAAACCGTGTGCTCATTGAGCCTGATACAAACGGCGGTCGCTGAATTATGTTCCGAAGGCGCTGCGCAAGGCGAGAATCTGGCTTGCCGGGATCGCTATATGGCAGCGCAGCCCATTTGGATCGAATTCCAAATGTACTTTGGCATCGAGCGCACGAACAAGGTTTCGCTCAATAACCATGCTACCGAAACCCTTCTTCCGTCTCGTTTTCACCTTTGGACCAAGCCGTTCTGTCCAGTCGAGATCGACTGCGTTGCCGTCCTGATCGTCGCGTCGAGTCCAGATAATGGACACGCGCCCGCTCGGTACCGACAAGGCTCCGAATTTCGCAGCATTGACAGCTAGTTCGTGTAGGGCGAGGCCAAGATTTTGTGCCGCTTCAGGCTTCAGCGCGAGCGCCGGCCCTTCGATCGACACTTGATTTACCGGCGCATCAAGATAGCCAGCAAGTTGTGAACGTATCAGCTCGTCGAGAGAAGCCCCGTACCAGCTCTCACGCACGAGAAGATCGTGCGACGCAGCGAGCGCCTGTAATCGGGCGCCAAACTGAGTCAGGAAGCCCTCAACCGAACCGGCATGGCGTGCGGTCTGCCGCGCCATTGCCTGAATCACCGCCAGCAGGTTTTTCGACCGGTGCGTCAGCTCGCGGAGCAGCAGTCGCAAATGAGCTTCACCTTCCTTGCGTTCGGTCACATCGACAGACGCGCAGGTCAGGCCAACAACATCACCGGCTTCGTTAAGTAGCGGCTCAATGTGTAAATCATGCCAGCGCATCCCGGGCGCGTCTTCAAGCGGCAATTCCGCTCGTTTGGTCTCCCCTGTCGTGAGAACCTCGCGCTTCACGGCGACCAAAGCAGCACTTCCATCGGAGGTCATAATCTCCGCATCAGTGTGGCCGAGAATGTCTTCGACGGAGCGACCCAGCATCGGGTTGCTGATTGACGTATAACGAAGATCGCGGTCTTGGGTGTAGACGGTTACACGTGAGCCGCGCAGCGCTGTTTCATACCGCGCAAAGCGCGACCGTAGCAGATTCAGCTCCCAGGCCTGCGCACTGACCTGGTCTTGCAGTTGGCGACATTCTTTCTCTAGCCTGGCCAGTTCGGTTTCTTGCGCGCCGGACATGTTGCGCACCACTGTACTCGTCTGTTGCCTCGCAGCGCATAGCGCAACTGGGCGTTAGGCGCCTTTCTTATCAAGGCGTTCATCGGATTTGGAGTCAACGAAAGAGGTTACATCATGTCGTGGTCGCATAAAATCCGCCGAATCTAACGCCGTGGCAGGCAAACTGTTGCACTGTTCTATCGAAATCGGCGTTGCAGTGAACCTTTGCCATTAGATTCCGGCGCGGAGGCAGACGACGGCAAGCGTGAGATGTACCTTTCTATACATGTTGGAGCCGCAATGTGCGGCCGAAAATCCCAATCCAACACCTAGCTGGCACGCCGCTCCCGTCGTCTCGCATTGCGCTCAAAGAATAGCGCTTGGCTTAGTACCGCTGACACTGTCGACGGCTGGAACGGCTTGGCGATCAGGAAGGCAGGCTCGGGACGCTCGCCAGTAAGAAAGCGCTCCGGATAAGCAGTGATGAAAATGACCGGTACTTCGAACGACCGCAACATTTCGTTCACGGCATCAAGACCTGAGCTGCCGTCCGCGAGCTGAATATCGGCAAGGATGATTCCCGGGCGCTTGGTTTTCGCCAGCGCCACAGCCTCCGCATGCGTACGCGCAACGCCGAGAACGCGGTGGCCCAGACTCTCTACCAACCCTTCAAGATCAAGCGCAATAAATGTTTCGTCTTCGATGATCAGTACATCGGTAGCGATCTCGGCTGCAAGTTCGCGGCCCGACTCCTCGACAAGTTCGCGCAGAGTCGGTGCATCGATATCCAGTACCTTTGCGGCATCGTCTTCGGACAATCCCTCGAGGGCAACCAGCAGAAATGCTTGGCGCGGCTTCGGAGGAATTTGCGCGAGATGACGCTCGACCGGTTGACTTGCACCGCCACCGGATGACTTGCCGTTGAGCGCGACCGAATTCCAGATTTTCGTGAAAAGTCGATAGAGCGCGATCCGGGTCGACACACCGGCATCCAGTACCTTCGGATCCTGGATCAAGGCCTCAAGAGTAGCAGCCACGTAGGCGTCGCCAGACGCCTGGCTCCCGGACAGCGCACGCGCGTACCGACGAAGATATGGCAAATGCTGGGCAACTGCTTGTGATGTCGACAAGAATCCCTCCCGAATGCACATCTGGGCCGATCACCCTATAGCGCGCCAACGTCGCTGCCGCAAAAAAGTTCCGTTCGTGCGGAACCATCTGCCAGGTAACGGGTTTTTCTCTGGACCAAGGGGACAACCGGCGCCCGCCCGGGCTCGGAAGTTTTGGGGTTGAAAAAATGAACGAACGAAAGCCCGTGGGACAGCAAAATCCGATGGAAGCGGCAGCGACGCGGAACAAGAAACTCACTGCAAAACCCGCCAAGCTCGGCCGGGATGTGCAAGCGCGGCTCGGCCAGCAATTGCGCGCCATGTACGACGAGGTCGTGAACCAAGGCGTCCCTGACCGGTTTAACGACCTTATCAATCGTCTCGATTCTAGCGGAAAAAAGGACCCGCAGTAATGTCGATGGACGAGTCGGTACGCAAAGCCGTTCTCGGTGCGGTGCCAAGCCTCCGCGCATTCGCGATCTCGTTGTGCGGGAACGTGGATCGCGCGGATGATTTGGTGCAAGAAACGCTGCTGCGTGCACTTGCAAACATCGACTCGTTCCAGCCCGGCACCAATATGTCTGCCTGGCTCTTCACCATCCTGCGCAATCATTTCCGCTCGGAATATCGTAAGCGTCGGCGCGAGGTCGAGGACAGCGACGGTCATCACGCCGAGTCGCTGAAATCACAGCCCGATCAATATGGTCACGTGGAATTTCGTGAATTCCGTGAAGCGCTCGCACAGCTGCCTTCCGACCAACGCGAGGCATTGATTCTGGTTGGCGCTTCCGGGTTCTCTTACGAAGAGGCCGCTGGAATCTGCGGTTGTGCAGTCGGCACAATCAAATCGCGCGTTAATCGCGCGCGCACACGTTTGGCTGAACTGCTGCACGTCAACAGCGCGGAAGATTTTGGCCCCGACGAGACCACGCGGGCGGTACTTGCAAGTGGCGGAGAATAAAGTTTGCCGGCCTGGCCCTGATTGCGGGATTATCCGTATCATTCAGTATATCGAAGTTAGCGCACGATCCCAAAAGGTGGGACTGTCACGACTATGCGCGGGCGGAAGAAATCGGGGTTAAAGACTTATCAGACCAAGCGTCATTTTGGTGTGACCGCTGAACCGAAGGGCAAGGTCGGGCGCAGACGTGGCTACGCCTATGTCATTCAGAAGCATGCTGCGCGGCGTCTGCATTATGACCTGCGTCTTGAACTTGACGGCGTTATGAAGAGTTGGGCGGTGACGCGCGGCCCCAGCCTTGTGCCGGGCGAAAAGCGGCTGGCGGTGCAGGTCGAGGATCACCCGATCGCCTACAACAAATTCGAGGGTACGATTCCGCAAGGCGAATATGGCGGTGGCACGGTCATGATATGGGACCGTGGCCGTTGGCAGCCGGAAGATGATCCGCACAAAGGCCTCGCCAAAGGCCACCTCGCGTTCACGCTCGAAGGCGAGAAACTCAGAGGGGGCTGGCACCTGGTGCGCATGCATCGCCGGCCGGGCGAAAAGCGTGACAACTGGCTTCTGATCAAGCAGCACGACGATGCCGAACGCTCCGCAGACGATGACGACATCCTGGAAGAAATGCCTCTTTCAGCCGTGACCGGGCGCACGATGGATGAGATTGCCAACGACCCAAAAAGGGAATGGCGAAGCAACAGGTCTAAAGCGATCCCGCCCAAGGTCCGGCCATCGAACGTTACGACGAGGCCTGCGGCACACAAGCGTGCGCCTACTGCCGCCATCAAGCCCCTGCGCCGCATCGACAATGTGACGGCGTCCAATACGCTCGCCGGCGGCCGCGCTGCTGCACTCCCCCATTTCGTTGCGCCGTGCCTTGCCACGCTCTCGAATAAACCGCCCGACAGCGATAATTGGGTGCATGAAATCAAGTTCGACGGGTACCGGATCCAGGCTCGGCTCGATAAGGGCAAGGTCAAACTGCTCACCCGCAAGGGCCTCGATTGGACCAAAAAATTTCCAACGATCGCGGCCGCGATTGCGAAGCTTCCCGCAAAAAGCGCGATAATCGACGGCGAGTTGGTGGCCGAAGACAGCGATGGCATTTCCAGCTTTTCACTGCTGCAACAAGACCTCAAGGAGAGCCGTCACGATCGGATGGTGTTCTATGCGTTTGATCTTTTGCACCTCGACGGTACCGACCTGACACTATTGCCTCTCGTATCGCGGAAGGATGCGCTGGCACGGCTTCTCAAGCGACAGCCGGCGCGAGGATCTTTGCGCATGAGCGAATCGCTGACTGAACCGGGAACGACGCTTCTTCGGCACGCCTGCAAGATGGGGCTGGAGGGTATTGTATCGAAACTTGCTGACGCTCCGTATCACTCGGGTCGCGGCCATGACTGGATCAAAACCAAATGCTCGGACCGCCAGGAGCTGGTTGTAGCGGGCATGATCCCCTCGACTGCCGACGCCCACGCAGTTGGCGCACTGGTGCTCGGGTTCTATGAGCGTGGCAAGTTGCACTACGCAGGCCGCACTGGCACCGGCTTCACTCACGAAACCGCTCGATCTCTTTTTCGCAAGCTCAAGGCCATAAAGACGACCAAGACGCCATTCGAAACGATACCGGCAGAAGAACGAGGGGCGCGCAAACCTGTCTGGGTTGAGCCAAAAATGGTGGTCGAAGTCGACTTTCACGGGTGGACCCACGGCGACCGTGTGAGGCAAGCATCGTTTCAGGGCGTGCGAGAAGACAAGGCAGCCAAAGATGTCGTGCGAGAAAGGACTGTTGCCGTTGCAAGTCGGACGGAAAATGTGAAACGTAGCGCGCCAATCAAGAAAAATGACGTCAGCGTTGCGGGCGTCCGCCTAACTCACCCCGACCGAATCTACTGGGAAGATATCGGTATCACCAAGCACGACCTTGCGGACTTCTATGTTCAGATCTGGAAATGGATGCGGCCGCATTTGGTTGGACGGCCAATAGCGTTGGTACGGTGCCCGGAAGGAGCTTCTGGCCAATGCTTCTTTCAGAAACATGCGCGCGCTGGCATTCCGACCGAGTACCTTCATCTCGTTGCGGAAAAAGGCGACAAGATTATTTCCGTGGACGATCTCGAAGGTCTAATTGCCCTGGTGCAAGGCGGTGTGCTGGAAATTCATACGCGCGGCACGACTATCGACGACCGGGAACGCGCCGATCGGCTCGTTTTTGATCTCGATCCTGGACCTGGCACCGGCTGGAAAGACGTCGTCGCCGCTGCCCGGGATGTGCGCGAACGGCTTCAGAGCGTAAAACTCAAAAGCTTCCTCAAGACGTCCGGCGGCAAGGGCCTGCACGTCGTGCTTCCAATCAAGCCAACACCTTGGGAACAGGTCAAGATGTTTACCAAAGCTGTCGCCGAGGCCATGGAAGCTGATGAGCCGGACCGATACGTCTCGACCGCCGCCAAAGCCAAACGCAATAAACGGATTTTCATTGACTATCTGCGCAACAGCCGTGAGGCCACAGCGGTAGCGCCCTACTCCACCCGAGCGCGCGCCGGCGCACCGGTATCGGTGCCGATCGACTGGTCCGAATTGGGTGGCTTGAAAGCGGCCAGCCAATACACCGTCCAAAATCTGGCACAACGTCTCGCGCGCCAGAGCACGGACCCATGGGCCTCTATCAGCCGCCTCAAACAATCGCTGCCCAAGCTGAAATAGAGGCGTTTGTCGCCTTCCGGCCCCAGTGAGCACAGCAACGTTCATGGAACATTGGAACCCGCCCACGCGTTGGCGGGCTGCTTCCGATGACCTGAGACAGGGCATAAGATCATGACGAAAAAAAACAATCACCGCCTAAATCCGACAATTCAGGTGATGGTGCCAGCGCAAAAATTTTCCGAATTGGCGCACGCGACATCGCAATGGACTGGTCAGCCAGTTGCATTTCTGCTCGCCCTTACGGTGGTGATTGTCTGGTCTATTACCGGCCCCCTCTTTGATTACAGCGACACCTGGCAGCTGGTGATCAATACCGGCACCACAATCGTTACATTCCTGATGGTGTTCCTGATCCAAAATACCCAAAACCGCGATACTTTGGCAATTCAGCTTAAACTGTCAGAGCTCGTGCTTGCGATGAAGGGGGCAGAAAACAAATTCGCTGCGATTGAAGATCTCAACGACGAAGAACTTGAGAAACTGCATGAGGAATGTCGTGTGCGCGCGGACATGACGTTAGAGCATATTGAAGGACGCAAAAAGCAATCGCGAAACACCCGTCGCAATTCGACGGGTACCGCGCGCACCACGAAATCAATCGCGCGGCCTACTTCATAGTTTATGAATATTTTTGTGGAACCTTCAGTTCATTGGGGAATTTTGGGAAATACAGGCGGTCATTTTTTGTCAGAACTTCGCCACATCAAACTGATTGGTTGCTTGATGGATGGAGCGGGCGCATGACCTTCACCAAGTTGACAGTTACGGGTCTGACAGTAGTTTGCTGCTTCGCATCTAACAGTGCATCCGCTCAAAGCTCCCGGCAATTTTCCGGTGTTGCCGCCTTTTATAGTACGGACTACTCCGGCAAAACCGCCTGCGGCGAGCGTTACGACCCCAAACGATTTACCGCAGCGCACCGCAGCCTTCCATTTGGCACGCGTTTGCGCATTACAGATCCGAAATCGCAGCGCAGTGTGATTGTTGTCGTCAATGACCGGGGGCCATTTACAAAGGGGCGCGTGCTCGATTTGTCGCTGGCAGCCGCAAAGGCGCTCCGTATGACTGACCGGGGACTCATGAAGGTAACCGCGGTGGTGGAGTAGCCGGTCCGGTCGCTTCATTTCGTCCGGCAATTTGCGCTCCGGGGCTCCCCCTGGGCACAGTCCATTTTCGGCTATAATGATCGCGATCTCCTTCCCTTTGCTGCCCCACAAATTTTCAAGGACCCGATTATGCCCGCCAAACGTCCGGCGCCACGCCTCGCCCCGATCGACGAATCTCGCATGACTGAAGCGCAACGTGCGTTGCTGGCCAGCCTGCGCGCAGGACCGCGGGGAGCATCGATCACACCGCGCGGCCCTTTTGCCGTGTGGATGCACGCACCAGAATTCGGCGAACTCGCGCAAAAGCTTGGCGCTCATTGCCGCTACGGAACGACGTTGCCGCCTCGCCTGTCGGAATTTGCTATTTTGTGCACCGCACGGCTGTGGCGCGCCCAATATGAATGGTTTGCACACGCCCCCATGGCAGAGAAGGGTGGCGTCAAACCGAAAACGATTGAAGATCTACGTCTCGGACGTAAGCCGAACGCGGCACCGAAAGACGAGCGTGCAATCTACAATTTTGTCCAAGAACTCTACAAGACCCGACGCGTGACGGACCGTACCTACAGGCGCGTACAGTCGGCACTCGGTGACGCCGCCACTGTCGAGCTTGTCGGCATACTCGGCTACTACGCGTTAATCTCGATGACCTTGAATGTCTTCCGAATGCTGCCCCCGGAAAAAGAAAAACTGGCGTTCTCGGAATAAAAATAAGGGCGAGTACATCGTCTTATGTCCCGGCGCCGTCAGCCTACCAAACAGCCCATCAAAATGACGGACGAATAGGCTTAAAGGAACGTTTGTCGCGGTGCTTGGGTTCGAAGTTCAGAGCTTTGCTTGATCGGCCAGGGGTAATTGCTCCATTAAATTTTGGAAATACTACTGCCGCTCGGTTTCTACCGGAGTCGAATGCTCGCGGCCGGCATGCTAAACTGCCTTATGCCCGACAGGAGCTCATCTCCTTCCGACAACGGATCGCGCGTCGTCAGTTTCCGGCGTAGCAATGCCAATGCGCGACCGACCGCGCCACCCGCAGTCGACGATTTGGCAAAGTACGAGCGGACCGAGGGCTCGGACGACTATCGTCATCGGATGATCGTGAATGTGACAGCATTCGTTTTCGTGATCGGACTGATCGGCGCGGGGATTTGGTTGGCCGATACCATGGCAGCGATGCGCAAGAACCAGGACTGTGTGCTATCAGGACGTCGTGGTTGTTCGCCTGTCGAGGTGACCAAGGACCGCTGGTAGCTATTCGCGGCTACATCTTGGTCCCTTTGGCCCAGAAACCTGCCGGAAGCTGGATTTCGCTTGCTAAGTGGCCGTCGCCATTGAACTTGTCCCGATGCTTCGCTATACGGGCATCCAATCGCTTGCCGATGGATATGTGGATTGGGGGCTGTTGCGCGGAGCTCGGACGCGTTGGCCGCCTGCTCGCCAGAACTCCAAATCAACCAGAGAGTTACCGATGTCTTCGACGTTCGACACTATCGCCAATATCATCGCTGAGACTTGCGATATTCCCCGTGACTCCATTACGCCGGAAAGTCATGCCATTAATGATCTCGGGATCGATAGCCTGGATTTTCTTGATATCGCTTTCGCTATCGACAAGGCCTTCGGGATCAAGCTCCCGCTTGAGCAGTGGACCCAGGAAGTCAACGACGGCAAGGCTACCACCGACCAATATTTTGTGCTCAAGAACTTGAGCGCCCGCATCGACGAGCTCGTCGCTGCCAAGGGAGCTTAAAGCGCGGGTCACATGCGTCTTGAGTACTTTCAGCTGATCGACCGCATCGTCGACCTCAGGCTTGCCGAGCGTAAGATCGACACCGAGGCGACGGTTCCAACAACAAGCACAATTTTCGAAGGTCATTTTCCTGGCTTCCCGCTAATGCCCGGCGTGCTGCTGATCGAGACGATGGCCCAAACATCGGGTTGGCTTGTCGCCGCTGTGAACCGCTTCGAACGAATGGCGTTCCTTGCCGCCGTCAAAGACGCCAAGTTCCGAATGTTCGTCCGACCGGGTCAGAAATTGTCCGTCAAGGCAGCGCTTACCCATGAAGGATCTGGTTACGCAATCACTCAGGCGAAAATAGCTCTCGACGGTAAGTCGATCTGCGACGCAACGTTAACACTTCGAGTTCTGGATTTTCCCAACAGCGAAATGAAGCTCCGCATGCGTGATGCCGCTGCGCGAGTCGGGTTCCCGGCCGAGGTGCCGGCCGATGGCTGACAGCACGCGGGAAGTCTGGATCACCGGAATTGGAATCGTCTCTTGTCTCGGTGAGGGTCCCGACGCGCATTGGCAGAAGCTGATGGACGCACATCCCAGCGCCGATTCAACTACGTTTGCCCCATTCGTTGTGCATCCGCTGGCACCGATCAATTTCGATGCGCAAATCCCGAAAAAGGGCGATCAACGCCAGATGGAAAATTGGCAGCGAATCGGCACTTATGCCGCGGGGCTTGCGCTCGATTCCGCGGGAGTCAAAGGTAACACCGATCTTCTGTCACGCATGGACATGATTGTCGCCGCTGGAGGGGGTGAGCGCGACCTGACGGTAGATTCAAACATTCTGAGTGGAATTACGCGGGCAGCGAATCCGGCGGCATTTCTAAACGAGCGCCTAATGAGTGATCTGCGCCCGACCCTGTTCTTGGCGCAGCTATCCAACTTGCTGGCAGGCAATATCTCAATTGTGCACGGCGTGACAGGCTCCTCACGAACTTTCATGGGCGAAGAATCGGCCGGGATCGACGCGGTGCGCATCGCGCACGCACGAATTGGCGCCGGTCAAAGCGAGATTGCATTGGTTGGCGGCTCCTATAACGGGGAGCGGCCTGATCTGCTGATGCTCTATGATTTCGCGGGTTTTGCGCTCAAAAATAAGTATGTGGCGGTATGGGAGCGTGGGAACTACAATGGCGGGTTTGCACCGGGATCACTCGGCGCTTTCCTTGTGATCGAGGCGCGCCATCACGCGGAAAGGCGCGGGGCCAAACCTTTAAGCCGCCTTACGGCCGTGGTCTCGGACCGTGCCAACCGCAAACCGGGAACAATCACTCAGACCCTGTCGCGACTGTGGGATAAGCTCAAGGACAAGATAAAAGTTGGCCATGCGGCAATCTTGTCGGGGGCCACCGGCGCCAATCCTGCGACCCTCGAAGAGCGCCAATTTCTGGAGCTACATACTGACCTTGCCGCACGTGCGACTGGCTCATATCTAGGTCATGGACTGGAGCCCCAATTCCCCATGAATATTGCACTGGCCACGGTCGCGCTTGGTCATGGTAGTCTTTTTCCACCCTATGACTCGACGGGTTTAGAGCGGTCGATGAACGGGGATGTGACCCAAGTGTTGGTGACTGGCGTCGGCCATTGGCGGGGCGAGGGTCTCGCGCTGATCGAGCGGGCTGGCTAAGGGAGAGGGAAAGATGGCAGCGGGCAAAGACACGATGGGCCGGCCGCTTGTGGTCGTCACTGGCCTCGGCGTGGTGACCTCCCTCGGTGCCGGCAAGGCCGACAATTGGGCAAAGCTCACGGCTGGAGAATCCGGCATCAAGACAATTACCCGTTTTCCCACCGATGGTTTAAAAACGCGCATCGCCGGCACTATTGATTATCTGCCGCCGCAGGCTTCCGCCGCTGCGTTGACAGAGTCATTCGCAGAGCTCGCCGCCGAAGAGGCCATCGCGCAATCCGAGCTCGGCAAGTCCGGACGATTTCCTGGCCCCCTCTTCTTGGCTGTTCCCCCAATCGAATTGGATTGGCCGCAACGGCTCGAGGTCGGCGCCAAATCGGGTGCCAATGACAGGGTAACCTATGCGGATATGTGGCGTGTAAGCGGCGAATTCCCTGCCTATCATCGTCGCTTCATGCTGGGTTCGGTTGCAGACAATTTGGCCGAGAAGTTTGGCACACAGGGATCTCCCATTTCGCTGTCGACTGCCTGCGCCTCGGGCGCAACAGCTGTTCAGCTCGGCGTAGAGGCCATTCGCCGCGGTGAAATCGATGCCGCCCTATGCATCGGCACAGACGGCTCAATCAATCCTGAGGCTGTGATCCGTTTCTCGCTGCTCTCCGCACTATCTACCAGCAACGACGTGCCGCAAACCGCGGCCAAGCCGTTTTCAAAGAATCGCGACGGTTTCGTTATGGCAGAAGGTGCTGGCGCACTGGTCCTGGAGAGCTATCAAACGGCCAAAGCGCGTGGCGCCAAAATCCTCGGGATACTCGAAGGCTGCGGCGAGATGACCGATGCTTTCCATCGCACCCGTTCGAGTCCCGATGGCAAGCCGATCGTCGGTTGCATAGCCAATGCTATTGGTGATGCCGGCCTCACGCCGAACGACATCGACTACATCAATGCCCATGGCACCAGCACGCCTGAAAACGACAAAATGGAATATCTTGGCTGTGCGACCGTGTTTGGAGATCGGATAAAGAGCTTGCCGATTTCTTCCAACAAATCGATGATCGGCCACACGCTTTCAGCGGCCGGTGCTGTTGAAGCGGTGTTTACGCTGCTCACGTTACAGCACCAACGCATTCCGCCCACAATCAACTACGTTGTTCCCGATCCCGCGATACCGCTCGACGTGGTGCCTAATAAGGCGCGCGATGCAACCGTGCGTCACGCCATTTCGAATTCGTTTGGTTTTGGTGGGCAAAACGTATCGCTGGTGATGGGGATCGAGCCGGCCTGACGGTCGCGCGAGCCAGATCACCATGCGTGCGTTGAGACTGATCGCCGACCGCAAGCTTGAACTTGCCAACATCCCATCGCCTTCGCCGCCCGGCGAAGGCGATATTCAAATCCGTATCAAAGCGGTTGCATTAAATCATCTCGACCTGTGGGGCTTCCGCGGCATGGCTTTCACAAAGCGGCAGTTGCCGCTTGTAGTCGGCGCCGAGGCCTCCGGCGAGATTGCCGCCGTCGGTAAGGGCATAACTGGCTTTAAGCCCGGCGACAAGGTTGTGATGTATGGCGCCATGACTTGCGGAAAGTGTCCTGCGTGCCGCGAAGGTCGTGACAATCTGTGCGAAAACGTCAGCGGCATTATGGGCTTTCATATTGACGGTTTTGCACGTGAATTGATCAATCTCCCAGCGCGACTGGTGATCCCGGTGCCGACTGGCGTTTCGCTGCGCGACGCCGCCTGTGCTCCGATTGCTTTCGGCACTGTCGAGCACATGCTGTTCGACAATGCCAAGCTCAAACCCGGAGAGATTATCCTGGTACATGCCGGTGGTTCAGGCATCGGCTCGGTGGCGATCAAGATGGCGAAGGCACTCGGCTGCACCGTAATTACTACAGTCGGCGACGATTCCAAGGCGGCGAAAGCTAAAGCGCTGGGCGCCGATCACGTCATCAACTACAAAACCGACCGCTTCGAAGGCGTCACCCGCAAGCTCACTGCAAAGAAAGGCGTCGACGTGGTCTTTGAACACGTTGGCGGCGAAGGATTCAATGGATCCCTCCTCTGCCTCAAACGTGGCGGACGATTGGTGACCTGTGGCTCGACTGCCGGCCCGACCGTGACAATTAACCTGATGCAGCTCTTCCAACAGCAATACAAGATATTTGGGTCGTTCGGGGCCTCAATGCGCAATATCCGTGACAGCCTGTCTAAGATCGCTGCGGGCATGACGCCGATCATAGACACTGAGGTGACGCTCACCGAATTTGAACGTGGCCTTGATCGGCTTGAAAGCCGGCAGGTGTTCGGCAAGGTGATCGTAAACTTCTAACGCACGGTCGCCTAAAAAATCATGCGCCGGGCAAAGACGGTCATATCGTCATGAGGGGGATGATCCTGCGCCTGCGTCGCGGTTTCAAGCGGGTCAGTAATGCGCTGACCGGATTATTCGCGATCAGCCTGCTCAAGGGTTTACGTCTGACCGATCCTGACAAGTTGGCCGATTTCGCCGGTTGGGCAATGCGTACGATCGGACCGCTGCTAAGGGAAAATCAAGTTGGACGTGCCAATCTTGTCGCCGCCTTTCCTGAGAAATCCAAGGCCGAAATTGACAATATTCTGAGGGGCTGTTGGGACAATCTCGGCCGTATGGGCGCAGAATTTGCGCACCTCGATCGGCTTTGGAGTTACAACCGGGAGCACCCCGAACAAAGCCGTATCGAGCTCGCGCAACCAGATATCGAGCGATTTCACAGGCTGTTGGACGACGGAAGACCGGCGCTGATCTTCGCTGCCCATCTCGCCAATTGGGAGTTACCGGCTATCTGCGCGGCCACCTACAAGCTAGACAGTGCAGTGCTCTACCGGCGGCCAAATATTGCCGGCATCGACCGTTGGGTCACCGAAACTCGTACGGCCAGTATGGGCGAACTGATCTCAACTGATCTTTATGCGCCGATGAAAATCGCCGAAGCACTCGAGCGTGGTGCTCATGTGGGCATGCTCGTTGATCAGTACTACGTCCGGGGCGTTCCAGTGACTTTCTTCGGCCGGCCCACCATGGCAAATCCGCTGCTGGCGCGACTTGCTGACCATTTTGATTGTCCGATCCACGGCACCCGTATTGTGCGGCTGCCGGATCATCGGTTCCGCGCCGAATTAAGCGAGGAGATCAGGCCAGCGCGCGATGCCGAGAACAAGGTCGACATCACCGGCACAATGCAGATCATCACGTCGGTGATCGAAGGCTGGATTCGCGAACATCCCGAACAATGGTTGTGGATGCACCGTCGCTGGCGACCGGAAGATCAGCCGGTCAGCGGCCAGTCTTGACCTTCGTCCATAGGCGATTCACGAGGCGCTGCGACTTCTGATCGCGCGCACTTACGGTGTACAGCCGGTTCATTGTCGCGGCGTCCGGATATACACCCTTGTCATCGAGCACAGCGCTATCAACGAATTTCTGGCTGGCTAGATTTCCATTGGCATAGGCGACGAGATTGCTGTTTTTTGCCGCTACCTCCGGCCGCAACAGGTAATCGATGAAAGCGTGCGCCTCGGCGATGTGGCTCGCATCGTTCGGTATGGCAAGGTTGTCGAAAAACATCTGCGCGCCTTCTTTTGGAATCGCATAGCCGATGTCTACGCCGTTTTTCACTTCGATCGCACGCTTCTGCGACTGCTTGATGTCACCCGACCAGCCAACGACCAAGCATATTTCGCCGCTTGCCAATGCATTGAGATACTCGGAGGAGTGGAATTTTCGCACCGAAGAGCGGACTTTCATTAATAGTTCTGTCGCTTTCTCAAGCTCTTCGGGGTCTGTCGAATTCGGATTAAGGCCCAGGAAATGCAGCGCAGCGGGGATAATATCGTCAGCTGAATCGAGCATGTGAACGCCGCAGTCCCGAAACTTCGCGAGATTTTCTGGCTTGAACACGATGCCCCAACTGTCGATTTTTGCGTCGGGTCCCAGGCGCTCACGCATCGCCTTCACGTTGTAACCGATGCCGGTCGTGCCCCACATGTAATTGACGGCGTATTGGTTGCCCGGGTCGTAGACGGCCAGCCGCGTGGCTATGTCAGGCCAGACGTTGCCAAGATTCTTGAGCTTTTTTTTGTCGAGCTTCTGAAAGACCCCAGCCTTTATTTGTCTTTCCAGGAAATAAGCGGTTGGCACCACCACGTCATAGCCGGATTTTCCGGCAAGCAGTTTCGTTTCAAGCGTCTCATTGGCATCAAAGGTGTCGTATTGCACCTTGATGCCCGTTTCCTTGGTAAAGTCTTCAAGAACTTTGGCGTCGATATAATCGGACCAATTGTAGACATTGACCAAACGTGCGTCCTGCGCCGAGGTCATACTGATGCCGGTCAAACCCGGGCTAAGAACCAAGGCGATAACGAGAAATGCGCGGCGCATGGAAGCCTCAGGTCGATTGGTTCAGGTCTTGGTCGGAAGGCCGGCTGCTTTCCAGGCGATAATACCGCCAGCGAGATGCGCCTTGTAGGGGTAGCCGCTATCCTGGGCGGCGAGCGAGGCAGTCACCGAACGTCGACCTGATCGGCAAGCGAAAACGACCTGCTTGCCTTGCGGATCTGGTATGGCGGCGGGGTCGAAAGATGATAGCGGCACGATCACCGCATCTGGATAGCTTTCTACCGACGTCTCGTTTGGTTCTCGCACATCAACCAGCAGCATGCGACCTTCGCGCAAGCCAGTAGAGACCTGTTCCGGTGTGAGGTTGGTGACTTCGCCCGCGCGCGGCATTTCATCGGCCATTGCCGAAACTCCCTTGCCAACGAACAGCGTATTTAGCCGGTAATTCGATATGACGCACCCGTCTTCGGGACGGAGACGCCTAGATCGTCACCTGGGTGCCGACCTCGACCACGCGTC
>Ga0187788_10000009_pt1 | contig 41427 bp, 26 predicted proteins | sample 1015_BV01_MP10_2_FD_133008 | JGI IMG/M metagenome (GOLD analysis project Ga0187788, IMG submission 133008) | Tropical peat soil microbial communities from peatlands in Department of Meta, Colombia - 1015_BV01_MP10_20_MG | ecosystem: Environmental > Terrestrial > Soil > Wetlands > Peat | place...
GGCGGCGTTGCTGGAAAATCTGAAGTCCGCGCTGGAAGACCTGCCCACGCACGGGGTCCGGGTAAACGAGATTCGTTTCGTGGCCCGCGATTCCTCCGAGGCTGACGTCGCCGGCAAGCTCACTGCCAGCGCCCTGGGCGGCATGGCGGGTCAGCTTGGCTCCTGGCTGAAAGATCCTCGAAAACTTCTCCAGCTCATCTCCGCTGCTTCAGGCACCAAGGGCGGGGGCGAGCCTGGGCTCGCCCCTGCGACTGGGGGCTCGGGCGTCACAGCCTCTTCCGGCGATGCGCCTGGCATCGGATCGGTGGTCTCCGGCAGCGATGCCGCAGCTCTGGCCCCGCTGAAGGAAGAAGACGTGCTGGGTGTGATCCACTTCTTGAATCAGATCGGCAACAAGAACCAGGAGCAGGCCCCCGCCGATCCCGCCTTCGTGCAGCGGGCGCTGGGAGAAATGCCGGTCAATGCGCACGATCTGCTCTACCAGGCGCTGTTCAAGGCGTCCGCCGCCAGCTTTGAAGGTGATCAGGAAGCCTCGGACCTGGTCAAGCTGGCCGAGCACCTGGCCATCCGCTTCGCGGTAGAAAGTTTTGAGCGCGGCGATGTGAAGATCAACGCCGTGCAACAGATGATCGAGCGGCTCAGCAAGGAGCTGGACTCCCTGCGCGGCATCCTCAATGAACACGAGGAGCGCATGGGCAAGCTCGGCATGCTGGTGGAGACCCATGCCGACATTCTCGACCGGCAGTTCTGGGCCGCCGTACCCGAATGGGGCAAGAAGAAGGTCCTGCTCGCCGCCGACTGCTGGTGCATCCCGCCCCGCAACGTCCGCAGCTATGTGGAGAGCCTGATCGAGCGCAAAGATGAAGAGCTGGCATTCAGGATCCTGCAGCACTATTCGACCGCGATCGACAATTCCGACGCGGACGCCCGGCGCAAGGCGGCCACCGGTCTCAGCGAACTGGCCGACCTGTACGGACGCATGGAAAGTCACCTGTTGCAGTCGATCCTGATGCGCCTGGGCAGGCAGCTCACCCTCGATTTCAGCGAGGAGTCGCAAACCTTGATGAGTGCGGCTTTTGTGCGGCTGAGCCAGGAAGCCGCCTCGCGCAAGGATTTCGTCGCGGTCGAGCAGTCACTGGCCACGCTGGCGCGGATCGAACAGCGGAATCCGCAGGCCGCGCGCGAGGTCAGGCCGCGGATCGCGGTGGAGATCCGCTTGCGCGAGTTCATCAGCGAGGTATCCAGGAATCCGCTTCTTCCGGCTGGTTTGCTCGATGTGCTGAAGCGCACTCCTCACAAATCGGCGGAGGAGATTGCTGTCCAGTTTGGCCAGTGCTCGCGGCGCGAGGAAGCGAACCGCTACGTCGCCCTGCTGATGCAAGTGGGCCCGGGAGCGCTCGAACATCTCCGTGACGTCATGCGCACACGCTCGGCCTCCGAGGCCATCCTGACCACCGGGCTGCTCAGTTGTTTGGATTTGCCGATGCTGGTGTCCGAGCTGCCGGATCGCATCCGGCAATGGAATCGCCAGCAGCAGGATGCCGCCATGCGTCAGATCGCATGCGCCGGCGTCGAGGAGCGCGGCGAGCTGATCCTGGCGATGCTCGACAATCTCGATCCCCTGATTCTGCCGCAGGCGGTGGACGATATCGGCATGACGCACTCCTACATGGCGGCCGGCAAGCTGCTCGATCTGGCCGCAGGACAGGGCTCCAGGACCGCCACTCCCTACCTGCAGGTAAAAGCGGTCGAAGCTCTGGGGCGCTTGCGCGTGGGAGGCGCCGAACAGATGCTCGCCAACTTTGTTTCCGAGCGCCACTTGCTGACCTGGAAGCATCCTCGCGAGTTGCGCATCGCCGCGGCTCAGGCCTTGCAGCGGGTGAACCCGGAGCGCGCCGTGCACCTGGTTACCAAGGGTGGCATTTCCGCGGAGGAGCTTAAGATTGGACCGCTCGATCCCGTCCACAGCAACGGCTGGGTTCGGCAGCGGCGCTATCAGCGGGTCTCTCCGGAAGTGGCGATTCATGGCACCGCCACCACCAACCGTGGGGTCTATGACGTAACCCTGGAGAAGTTGAGCCTGGGGGGCGGCATGGGCTCGCGCACCGGGCGCACCACCCTGGGCAGCGATGCGGTGCTGGACATCAACCTGGGACTGCGGCGTGTCCACAGCCGGGTGCTGGTGAGGGAAGCGCCCTCCGGCGGCGTCAGCTTTGAGATCGCCGACATCGCCCTCGACGACCGCTCCAAGCTCCGCAAGCTGGTTCACGATCAGATGGTGCTGAGCCAGGCCGCGGCTGCAAGCCGGATCGCAGCTTCATAAGAGCTCCCCACCACCGATACGGAAAGCTCGCGCCGGATCCGGCTCCCGTTTCTCCGCTTCGCTACTTGCACTCCGGATTTCTGCCTTCGCGCAATACCGGCCAAAATCATCGGCGCGAGCCTAGTTCCTTTCCATGCAGTCTCACTTGTCTTTGACCGTCACCCGCAGGTCCTTGCCCGTCATTTCCTTGGGCTGTTTCTCGCCCAGCAAGGCCAGCACCGTCGGTGATATGTCCTGCAGCGCGCCATCGGGACGCAACCCGAACTTCTTTCCGTTCTCAGCCACCACAATGAAAGGGACCGGATTCGTCGTGTGCGCGGTGTGCGGCCCTCCCGTGTCAGGGTCGATCATCATCTCCGCATTGCCGTGGTCGGCGGTCACCAGCATGGCTCCTCCGCGCTGCCGCACCGTGCCGTAGATGCGGCCCAGGCACTGGTCCACGGTTTCCACCGCCTTGATGGTGGGCGGAATTTTGCCAGAGTGCCCCACCATGTCGGCGTTGGCGAAGTTCACTACCATTACGTCGAACGTGCCCTTCTCGATCGCCTTGACCACGGCATCGGCGATGCCCTCGGCGCTCATCTCCGGCTTCAGATCGTAGGTGGCTACTTTGGGCGACTGCACCAGCACACGCTCCTCGCCGGGAAACGGCTGTTCCACTCCACCGTTGAAGAAGTAGGTGACGTGCGCATACTTCTCGGTTTCGGCCACGCGCAGGTTGCGCATGCCCAGGTTGCCCATCACGTTGGCAAGGATGTTGTTCAGGTGCTGGGGCGGAACCACGTAAGGCAGGGTGAAGAGCTTGTCGTATTCCGTCATGCATACATACGTGAGCTTCCGGGGCACGCTGTCGCGCGGAATAGTGGCATCGAGGGCCTCCCAGTCAGGCAGGTCGCGACCCTGCTGCGCGCTCAGGCCGCTGTTGCGCGCCAGGCAGCGCGTGATCTGGCGCGCGCGATCTGCTCGGAAGTTGAAATTGAGGCACACATCTTCGTCGCGGATCCGCCCCAGCGCTTCTCCGCGATTGTCGATGACCACAAACGGCACGATGAACTCGTCCGTCACCCCGCGGTTATAGGACTCCTTGATACCCTGCACCGCATCCACGTAGGGCCCGGATTCGCCCTTCCCATGCACCATGGCATCGAAGGCCTTCTTCTCCCGATCCCACTTCTTGTCGCGGTCCATGGCGTAATAGCGGCCATCGACGGTCGCTACTTCTCCCACACCGTATTCCCGCATCTTCTGCTGGAGTTGCGCGACGAAATCCGCGCCACTGGTGGGTAGGGTGTCGCGCCCGTCCATGAAGCAGTGAACAAACGTGCGATCCACGCCGTTCTGCTTGGCCATCTTGAGCAGGGCGTAGAGATGTTTCTGGTGGGAGTGGACGCCGCCGTCGGAGACCAGGCCCAGCAGGTGCAACTTGCGTCCCCCGGTCTTCGCCTGCTTCATGGCTTCGAGGAGCGTGGCATTGGAAAAAAAGTCTCCGCTCTCGATCATGCGGTCGATGCGCGTGATGTCCATGTACACGATGCGGCCCGCACCGATGTTGAGGTGGCCCACCTCACTATTGCCCATCTGTCCGTCGGGCAGCCCCACATAGTGGCCGCTGGTGTGGATCAGGGTATTGGGATACTCCGCCAGCAGCTGGTCGTAGTTCGGTTTGCGTGCCAGGGATATGGCGTTGGCGTTCGACGGCGGCGCGTAGCCCCAGCCATCCAGGATGATGAGGACGAGTGGTTTGGGTCGGGTCACTGGATACTTCCGCCTATTGGAACAGGTTTTGCCGGCTGAACCGGCATTCTAAATGATCGCTCCCGATGGTCGAAGTCAGGCTGCGACGGAACAAAGCGATTCTGCCGGCCCAAAGCCAAGACGCGGTAGCGCTTCCTGCTGTAATCTGGAGAGGCATCCATTCGTCTTCACCTTTAGATGACTCGGCTCCGGCAGTCGCAGCTTCTCGCGGTGCTCCTCTGGGCTCTGGCCACCAGCTCCCTGCGCGCCCAGCAGCCGGCCACAACTTCGGAAGCCAACCAGGATCGGCTGTCCGATTCGGCCAAGGCTGAACCGCAGGAGCCCGTGCCAGCCGATGCCACGGAAATCATTCGCAGATCGGTTACCAAGTACCAACACAACCTCGACCGGGCTCGCGACTACGTCTTCCAGAAACGGGACGTGGAGCGCGAACTCGATAAGACCGGTGCGGTGAAGAAGACCACCGTCCGCTCTTACGACATCCTGATGATCTTCGGCGAGCCCTACGAAAAGCTCACCGCCAAGGACGACAAGCCGCTCGATACCCACGATCAGGAAAAAGAAGAGAAGAAGCTGAACGAATTCTACGAACGCAAGAAGAAGGAACACGAGAGCGAGTCAGCGGCGGCGAAGGCACGCGAAAAACGCGAGCGTGAAGAGCGCAAGCTGGCCAGCGAACTTCCCCAGGCGATGGATTTCAAGCTCATAGGGGAAGATGTCATCGATGGCCAGCCGGTGTATGTGATCTCCGCCGCTCCCAAGCCCGACTACAAGCCGAAGGACATGTTGGCCAGGCTCCTCACCAGACTGCGGGGAAAGATCTGGATTACCCAGGCAGACTACCAGTGGGCGCGCATGGAGGTTGACCTGCTCGAAGATTTCTCCCTCGGGGTGTTTCTGTTCAAGCTGCACAAGGGCGCGCATCTCGAATTCGAACAGACTCGCATCAACGACGAGGTCTGGCTCCCCCGCCGCGCCTTCTTCAACGGAGCGGCGCGCATCCTGGTGAAAAACGAAGGGGCGCAACTGGAAACCACCTACAGCAACTACCAGAAGTTCAAGGCGAACGCCCGCATCGTGGGATTCTCCGAAGCGCCGGGGGCGGGTTCAGACCCGCGGTGAACGCGCAATCGACTACGCGCTGACCTTCGCCGCTGCCTCGCCCTTGTAATTGAGCGCCTTCAGGCCCAGAAAGCCCGCGCCCGTTCCCAGCTCCTCTTCGATCCGCAGCAGCTGGTTGTTCTTGGCAATGCGGTCGGTACGGGACGCGGAGCCGGTCTTGATCTGCCCAACGCCGCTGGCCACGGCCAGGTCGGCGATGAAGGTGTCTTCCGTTTCCCCCGAGCGGTGCGAAATCACCGCCGTGTAGCCATTGCGCCGCGCCAACTCGATGGCATCGAAGGTTTCGCTCACCGTGCCAATCTGGTTCACTTTGATCAGGATGGAGTTGGCCACGCCCCGCTCGATTCCCTCCTCCAGCCGCATCACGTTGGTGACGAACAGGTCGTCGCCCACCAGCTGAATGCGGCTGCCGAGCTCTTCGCTGAGCATCTTCCAGCCCTCCCAATCGTCCTCCGCCAGCCCATCCTCGATCGAAACAATAGGGTAGTCGTGCGCCCACTTCGCCCAGTAGCGCACCATCTCGGCGGAACTCTTGCTGGAGCGATCCGACTTCTTGAAAACGTACTTGCCATCCTGGTAGAGCTCGCTGGCGGCGGGATCCAGCGCGATCGCGATCTCCTCTCCCGGCTTGTATCCCGCCAGCTGGATAGCTTCCAGCACAACCTCGATCGCCTCCACATTCGACTTCACCGAGGGCGCAAATCCACCTTCATCCCCTACGGCCGTGTTGTAGCCTCGCTTCTTGAGCACGCCCTTGAGCGTGTGGAAAACCTCGACGCCCCAGCGCAGCGCTTCCGAGAAGGACTCGGCTCCAACTGGCATCACCATGAATTCCTGGAAATCCACGTTGTTGTCCGCGTGCGCCCCCCCGTTGAGGATGTTCATCATGGGGACGGGAAGGACATGGGCGTTCACGCCGCCCAGGTAGCGATAGAGCGGAACCTGATAGTGATGGGCCACGGCTCGCGCCGCTGCCATCGATACCGCAAGGATAGCGTTGGCTCCCAGCTGGCCCTTGTTTTCCGTGCCATCCAGCTCGCGCATCTTGTCGTCGATGTCCCGCTGATTCGCCGCGTCCATGTTGGCCAGCGCCTGCGCGATGGGGCCATTCACATTCTCGACTGCCTGCAACACGCCCTTGCCGAGATATCGCTGCTTGTCGCCATCGCGCAACTCCACCGCTTCATGCTCACCGGTGGAAGCGCCACTGGGCACGATCGCTTGCCCCAAATCCCCCGACGCCAGCAGCACTTCCGCCTCCACCGTCGGGTTCCCACGCGAGTCCAGAACTTCCCGGGCATGAATTCCAGATATGAATGTCATTGGAGTGCCTCCTGGTCTGCTGATCCGCAATCGCCGATTTAAGGGAGCGATTATAGGTCATGGGCCGGAGCTGTCGCGGTCAGCCGTCACAGTCAGTTGATATCGGTTCTTATGGCGGAAACTCTATTGAAATTATAAGAACTGCTGTAGAGTCGGACTAGTGAACCCGATCATTTCCGTGGGAGATCCAGCATCACCACATCCGAGCTCTCCTGCACTCGCTCGAGAACAACCTCTTTGCCGTCCGGGGAAATATCGAAATCGCCGATGTTGAAGTCCGCACTGACACGGGTCAACTGACGCTCAGCGCCTGTCTCCAGATCGATGAGCCACAGGTCTTTATGTTGAATCTCCCCTCGCAGGAACAGGAGCGCGTGTCCTCCAGGCAAGAAGGCAAGGTGTCGTGCCCCACGAGTCAGAGTCAGGGCCGGCAACGCATGCGCGGCACCTTCGGCTGTAGCAGCTTTCACCGAAAACCTCGTCCCGATATCGGGTCCGGAGTAGATCACGAGCCGTCCATCGGGGGACCACGCAGGATCGACCGAGTACTCCTGCACAAGAGAAGCAGGAGGGCGCCCGTCGAGCGGAACGCGGTATAAGTGCGGGACACCGTGATCGTTGCCCGCCGAGGTGATCGATTGGCCGTCGGGAGCCCATGCGGGAGCCCCTTGCAGGTCGAGCGAATCGACGAGAGTCCGCGCATTCGCGCCGTCAGCTTGCATCACGTACAAGGCTGTCTTGCCGTGTTGCCGGACCGAAAATGCAATATCCTGACCATTAGGGGAAATTGCCGGGCCACCAAAGATTCGCGCTCCCTGGCCGCTCCACAGTTCCGTGGTGGCCCCGTCGGCAAACTTCCAGATACTCTCGCTGGTGCCAGTTGCAGAAATATACAAAACACAATTTGGCCCCAGTCGCGGGGAGAACGCGGTATTGCCTGTTAGCGGAATTCGAGCCGGCACCGACGCCTCGCTGGGTACATTTGCGATCGGCAAGCGCCAGAGCGTTCTTTTTGGACTGGCAAGCGTGGCAACTAACCGGCGGCCGTCAGCACTGGCGGCGAGTGACGTGTACTGCTCAAGACCAGAGGTCAGCCGGTGGGGAATACGACGATCAAGGTCGAGGCTGTAAAGCCAGGGTCCGGAACCATCAGCATCGCTAGCCAGGTACAGCACCGTGTGCTGATCCAAAAAGACCGGATGGGTCACGCGGCTATTGTGCGAAGTAATTCGCTCAGGCTTGCCGCCTGCTGGGGAGATGCGCCAGATATCTAATCTGTCAGGCAGCGCGCCCTGGACGAAGTAGATGAATTGCCTATCGGGCGCCCACAGGGGAAAGTGAGCGTGCAGTCCGGCAGGCGCGGTAAAGATGGGCCGATCCTCAGCGCGCCGTCCCCCGTCTGAGACGTACATCGGATCGCCCGAACCCGGCGTGTGGTACGTGAGCCGGCCAGCGTCGCGTGACCAGTCGAACTCGGCCACACCTTCCAGGTATGGCTTTAGCTCCCCACCTAAAGTCGGCACCGCCCAGATGCTGATGTCGCCACCGCCGGGGCTGTCTGATTTGCGAGCTTGCTTGCGAACCCAAAAGGTGACGAAAAAGCCGTCCGGCGAAAAACCCAGGGTGCGTACCGATGGGTTGACGAGTTCCGGCGCTCGCCCCCGAGTCAGGTTCTGGAACTGTCCGAAACCGACCTGGGTAACCCAGACGTCCATCTGCCCATCCCGGTCGGACAGAAATGCCACGAACTGACCGTCGCGTGAGACTGCAGCAGCTCCCTCCACCCCATCGAAGTCCGTGACCCTTTGAAATCGCGCTTCCGTGATAGGGCTTCGCCAGAAGTAATCCTTGCTCTGAAGCCGGAGGATCGCGCCAATGAGCAGCGCTGCTCCGCCAGGGGCAGGACGAATTTCCACCAAATTAAGGCCTTCTGCGCCGTTGAAATGGGCGCCGGTGCCGGCGGACTCGACAAAACGGCACTGTTCCCATTCTCCAGAGCCGCTGGAAGATTCCGACTGCGTGCCCAGGCATCCAGCTCCGCTCGAGATGCGTACACGGAACCCATCCTGTCATGCAGATGCCGGTGAACCGGCATGCCCTCCCGCTTTTCCCAGCGCTGGACGGTGGTCACATCGCGGTTGAGGTAGGCGGCGATCTCCTTCCACGAATCCAGGCGGTCTTCGGACGCTCTCACCGGAGACGGTGTGGCCGGGGATGGTTCGCCCATGGCGATCTCCTCATGGGTTGCGCGGTGCCGGGGAAGTGGATTGTAACCCGGCTTGCTCCGGCCACGGTAAAAAACGGCATTCGATGGCAAAGCACGGAAAAGCTGCAATTCTGCGCATTGCTGTTTGATTACGCCTACCCCGATGTCTCATCGTGTCCGCACTCTCCACGGGGTCAAACCAAGCAAAAAAGGAGGCAGGTATGCAGCGCAGGTGGATTCTATTGCTCAGTACCGCGATCGTGGTCGCGGCTCTCTACTACACAGGCCATGTCATGGCCACGCCGGCCAATGCTGGCTTCATAGCCACAACGCTGGCCAAGGGCACGTTCGGCCCGATCCAGACTTACAACGTCGCCCTTCAACCGGGTTCCGAACCGAAGTCCATTTGGTGGTCCTTCCAGCAGACGGCGGGAAACTCAGACTTGTACGTCCAGAGCAATGTATGGAAGCCAGGAGGCAGCACGGGTTGGCATACCCACCCCGGCCACAGCCTGATCACCGTCACTGCGGGTACGGTAACTGCCTACGAAGGGAACGATCCCGATTGCACGCCGGAGGTGTACACGCAGGGGATGACTTTTGTCGATCCAGGTTTTGGCCACGTGCATATCCTGCGGAACGAAAGCAATACCACCGATGCGCAAACGATCGCTGTCCAGATTATTCCGAAAGATCAGCCGCGGCGGATTGACGTTCCAAATCCGGGGAACTGCCCCGCATCCGTGCAGTGAGGCTGCACTGCTGGCGACCTGAATCCCTGGACGCGCGGCGGGCCATGCGTCCAGGGCTCTCGCTATTTGCAGCCCTCATTGTTCACCTTGGTTCTCTTCGCCGTTCCGTCGTTGTCCCGCTGGGAAACCATGCTTTAGAGTGCGGCGAAGAGGAGCAGCATATGAAGACGTTGTTCGTATTGGTTGTGCTGGCTGTGCTGGTGACTGGACTGTCGGCACAGCAATCCACCTCCCCCAATGCCAGCGTGGCTCCTGCAAAGCCTTCGGCTGCGCGGCCCGCTGGCCAGGCAACCACACCACCAGGCACGACCGTAAGTTCGGCCGGTACCGGTGAGTCGGATCCGACGGCATTGCCCGTGGGCACGGCTGTGAAGATCAAGCTCGAGACTCCCATCTCCACCGCCACCAACCGCCGTGGCGACCGCTTCGGCGGGCGGGTGACGGAAGCGGTGATGCTGAACGGGAAAACCATCATTCCCGTGGGCGCGGCCTTGGAGGGTGAAGTAATGCGCGCCAGTCAACCGCGGCGCATCGGCGGCACCCCCACCATTGACCTTCATCCCGAATCGATTACCATGCCCGACGGCCAGTCCTACCGCATCAACGCCGTGATCGTGGACACCAGCTACCGCCCCGAGACCAGCGTGAATAATGAGGGCGAAATCAAGGGACGCGGGCGCGACCGCATGGACAATATTGAGCTGGGTGCGGCTGCGGGCGCGGGCGCCATTGCGGGTGGCATCATCAGCGGCGGGAAGGCTGCCTTGATCGGCGCCGGTGTAGGCGCCACCGCCACTACCGTTCACTGGCTGTTCAAGCGCAGAACGGCGGAAGTGCCGGCCGGCACCGAGATTGTGATGGAACTGGATCGCCCCATGGCTCTTACCGCGGCCACCGGCGGTCAATAAGACTCAGGCGAAACTGCGATTGAGGAGGGGCACGGCGCGAGTCGCGCCCCTGTTTTATTGCCTAGCGCGTCGCGCCAAAGATGTTTCTCTCCAGCTCCTCTTCCTCCACCACCTGCAGTGTGATGGAGCCCTCGAGCGGCACCGCATCAACCGGCATCCCGTCTCGCCACAGGCTGAAGCGCAACCGAATGGAGGAGCCTTTGGCTGCCCCCAGCTTCTCCAGGGGCACCTGAAACTCGAAATTTCTCGGCAAAACCACCTGCACGCGCCCGGGCTCGCCGTTCGACGCTAGCACCACCTCATCCTTCTTCCCCGCCCGCAGTTCCCAGCCCAGGAGTTTTTTCTCCAGATTGGCGATCAGTCGCACCCGCGATGTGTCCGCACTCATGGGCGCCCCTGCGCTCTGAGCCGTGACCGCCCCTTGAGGCCCAGCTTCGGCAGGAGGGTGAAAGATCTCGAAGTTCACCGAGAGTTGCACCGGCTCTCGAGGAATGCCGCCGGCAAAGTCGAGCCGCCCGTAGAGATTATGCTCATCAATCCCGGCGTGCGCGCAGTCCAGCAGGAAGGTCTTGCCGTGCATGGCGCCGGAATGCTGATCGGAGGTGTACATGGCGGCGCCGATCCAGTCGAAATAACGCAATCCCCCGCTGCCGATCTTGGGGCGAATGTAGGCGGTCTGGGGGGCCCAGGCTGGACGGCTCACCCCGGCCGCAATCGGCTGTGCCAGGTAGTCGGGCGCTTCTACCCCCAGCGCTTGGTACACGTTGGTCAGGTGCTTGCGATATAGTTCGTCGAAATCGCGATCGTTGGCCGAATGGTGCTCCGGTCCATACCACCAGTTCCAGTCGCTGCCCTCGGCAATCAGCAACTCTTCGAACGCGAGTTCGCGCTGCTCAGGTTCGGCGCCGCCCTGGGCCCGCTCGTAGAAATCACGCGCATCGTTCAGATAATCCCACGCCCGGTTGTCTTCGGGTGCGCCGATCCAGACATTGAAGTTGGCATTGATCCACGACCCTGGAACCAGGGGAGCCAGCTTCGGCGCGGCGCTGTGGCGCGCCAGGGCCTCGTGAACCGACAACGCCTCGATGGCGGGATCGCGTTGCAGCGCGTCGTACACGCGCCGCAAGAACTCCCGCCCCGATTGGGGGTAGAACTCCCAGGCATTCTCGCCATCTAGGATCACCGGCAGGAAGGCGTCTTTTCCTTTCGCCACAACCGCTTTGGCCGATTCCTTCAGGTTGCGCACGAAGTGCTCGGCGGCGTCTTTGGCCGGCACTCCGGAGTAAACGAATCCGATCAGATCGGAAAGCGAATGGTCGCGGAAGATCAGGCTCATTCTCGCCCCACCTTTCTCGTACACGTATGGCGAGTACAGTGCTTCCGCGTGCGCGCTGCTCAGGCGTCCATCGGCAGATCGCGTGAAGTGGGTTCCAAGTGTTCTGCCCAGTACGCCTTCGTCGGTAGCCATCCACTCGACCCCCAGGTCAGCGGCGATGGCCAGCACCTCCTCCGACACGCTGCCTTCCGACGGCCACACTCCCACCGGGCGAACCCCGAAGACCTGCTGGTGCAGTTCGAGGCCGCTCTCCATCTGCTTGCGCGCGTCTTCGGGGCGTCGGAACCGGCGGGCAGGAAGGGGCAGGTTCGGGCTGGAAACCGCTCCCTGGTTGGTGTCGCACAGCAAGGGAAGGATGGGATGATAGAAGGGGGAAGTGGAAATCTCGATGCGCCCTTCCCGGGCGGCGTCAGCATAGGCCGGCAGTACGCGCCCGCACAATTCGCGCTCCTTGCGAATCACGAATGCCTGATCCTCAAGCGTGAAGTTCCTGGCCTTGCTGACCAGCTGAGCGATTTCCGGTTCCTCCAGGAAGAATTCGTCGAACCAGGCGATCTGCGAGAGCACCTGCAAATCGGTGTAGTCCTGCCGCTGAAAGTAGGGCTCGGCCCGCGCTGCCTGTCCTCCCGCGCCCGTGAACTTGGTCCACAGCTCCAGATACCGCGGGTAGCGCCCGATCATCTGCGCCGGGTTGGCCTGGAAGAGATAGGCCAAGGCAAAGCGGCGTTCCTCCAGCGTCAGCTCGGCGGCAGGCTTCGCGGCCACCCGCAAGAACGGATCCTTTGCCGACCCGGAAGCGTAATCCTGAATCTGCACCATCAGAGAGGGCACCAGATTGAACGTCTGGTGGACGCCGGGAAACTCTTCCAGCAGCTTCACCATGCCGTAATAGTCTTTGAGAGCATGCGACCTCACCCAGGGAAGGCGGTAGTCTCCGGTGGCCAGATCCTTGTAGTAGGGCTGGTGCATGTGCCAAAGAAACGCGACGCGCAATTGAGGCATGGGGTCTCAGTTTCCGGTTTTCTGTTTCAAGTTGCAAGCGTGCCGCCGGACCGCGGCCGCATCCAAAGATAACAAGACTAAATGCTCCGCACTGGATGCCGGGTACTATCTGTGGTTCACCGAACCTTGGCCATTCGCGGATGAGCTAGACTGACAAGGTCCCGATGCGGATTCTGACCAAGTACATCTTGCGCGAGGTGCTCTCCCACGGCCTCATCGGGGCGGCCATCTTCACCTTCGTCATCTTCATGCGCGACCTGGCGCGGATCCTGGAGCTGGTGGTTCGCAACAGCGCTCCCCTGCCCAGCGTGGCCGAAATCTTCTTCTTCACCCTGCCCACAGCCCTGACTCTGACTATTCCCATGGGAGTGCTGGTGGGTATTCTCATCGGTTTGAGCCGCCTGGCTGCGGACAGCGAGGTCACGGCCATGCGCGCCAGCGGCCTCGGCTCGGGCATGTTCCTGCGAACGATCGCAGTTTTTGCCACCGCCGCCTGGCTGCTGGCGCTGCTCAACAATGTTGTCATCGCTCCCCGCTCGGCCGCCGCCCTGGCTCACCTGGAGGAGCGCCTGAAGAGCTCGCAGGTTTCCTTCGAAATTCAGCCGCGCGTCTTCTACGAGGACTTCAAGGACCTGGTGCTCTATGTCCAGGACGCCAGCAGCGCGGAAGGCGCAGCCCGCTGGCGGGGAGTGTTTCTGGCGAACATCAGCGATCCCTCCGCTCCCAAGATCACCATGGCGCAGCGCGGGCTTGTGGTGAACGAAGGGCAGGACAAACTTCGCTTCCACCTGGAAGACGGGTCTTCGCACGAAACTGATCCCCAGGACCCGCAGCAGTACTCCATTTCGACTTTCGCCGAGACTGACATTCCCCTGGAATTGCCCTCCGGCAACCAGCAGCCCCGGCAGCAGACAGCGCCCGCCATGGAGGTCCCTTCCTGGCAGCTGCGCCAGGCGGCTCAGCACCTCGACGGCGCCAAGCGGCGCAGCTATTTGATCGACTTTCACCGGCGCTTTGCCTTGCCCACCGCTTGCCTGGTTCTCGCCCTGGTAGGAATTCCACTCGGGCTCTCAGCCAAAAAGGGCGGCAAGTCCACCGGCTTCGTGCTCACCATCGCGCTGGTTTTCCTCTATTACTTTCTGTCCTTGTCGGGCATGTCGCTGGCGCAGCACGCCAAGTTGCCGGTTGGCCTGGCCATGTGGATGGGTAACCTGGTGTTCTTTGTTGCGGGACTGATTCTGCTATGGCGCGTGGACCGCATGCCCATTGAGATCGGCAGCCTGCGGGCGTGGTGGGGCCGATTAAGTCACCGCATTCAGCATCGCCCCCTGGTGTGGGCCGATACCGGAGCGACCTCCGGCGCGCTGCAGCGTGCCATCTCGCGCAAGCGCGTCTTCAGCGCCCGTTTTCCCCTGCTGCTCGACGACTATGTCCTGCGCGACTTCACCGTGTACCTGGGAATGATCATCGGAACATTCCTGGTGCTCCTGCTGGTCTTTACTTTCTTCGAATTACTCAAAGACATCACCCGCGTTCCCTTGGCCCTGGTCGGCGAATACCTGCTGACCGTCACTCCCTACTTCCTCTACAACACTACTCCCATCAGCATGCTGCTGGCGGTGCTGGTCACCTTCGGGCTGTTGCAGAAATCCAACGAAATTACCGCTATGAAGGCCACCGGGGTCAGCATTTACCGGGTGGTCCTGCCGGTGCTGATGCTGGCTTGCGTGGTAGCCGTGGGATTGTTTTTCTTCGATCAGTTGTACCTGCCGCAGTTGAACAAGCGCCAGGACTCGCTGCGCAACCAGATCAAGGGCAAACCGGCGCAGACCTATCTGCGTCCCGACCGGAAGTGGATTTTCGGCCAGCATTCCACCATCTACTACTACGAGTTCTTCGATCCCGATCAGGACCGCTTCGCCAGCATTACCTCCTTCGAATTCGATCCTGAGACCTTTCAGATGATTCGCCGCGTCCACGCCAGTAATGCCCACTGGTCCGATTCCCTGCAGCGCTGGATCTTCGAACGAGGATGGGTGCGCACCTTCCAGGGGACCAAGGTGGAGGAGTTTCGCCCCTTTGAAGTGGCCACCTTCAATGAACTCAATGAGCCGCCGCCTTACTTCAAGAAAGAAGTCAAGCAGTCTTCGGAGATGAACTACGAGGAACTGCGGCGCTATATCCGCGATCTGCAGCAGAGCGGCTTTGACGTGGTGCGCCTGAAGGTGCAGTTACACAAGAAGTTCGCCTTCCCGCTCATGACCTTTGTGATGGCGATCCTGGCCGTCCCCTTTGCGCTCTCCTCCGGGCGCCGGGGTGCGCTGGCGGGCGTGGCTATGGCCATCGGCATCGCGGTGATTTATTGGGTCGGCATGGGCTTCTTCGAGGCCATGGGCAACGCCAGCCAGTTGCCCCCGGCCCTGGCAGCCTGGTCCCCCGACCTGCTTTTCGGGCTCGCCGGCGGGTATCTGTTGCTCAAAGTGCCCACCTAGCCGGCGATGTTATTGAAGCGGCCCCTGCGCCTGTAGAATCTAACTAATCCCATGCTCAAGCCGCTGCGGCCGCTCTTCCCCTATCTCCGCAAATACCGTGCCGGATTTTTCTGGGGAACGCTGGCGGTTTTTCTGAACAACGGCATCTGGATTCTCTTCCCGCTGGTGATTCGCAACGCTGTCAACGCCCTCAACGCCGGCGTGACCCAGCAAAAGCTGGTCCGTTACTCGCTGCTGCTCATCGGCATCTCCCTGGTAAAGGGCCTGTTTCAATTCCTGACCCGCTGGATCGTCATCGGGATCTCGCGGGACATCGAATACGATCTGCGCAACGACCTGTTTGAGCACCTCGAAGGCCTCTCCTATTCCTACTACCAGCACACACGCACCGGCGACATCATGGCGCGTGCAACCAACGATCTCAATGCCGTCCGCATGCTGTTGGGACCGGCGATCATGTACACCGCCAACACCATCGTGTTCACAGCCGGTGCCCTGGTCTTCATGATCAGCATCAGCCCCAAGCTCACGCTGTACGCGTTCCTGCCTCTGCCCGTGGTGAGCATCGTGCTGCAGTACTTCGGGACGCGCATCCATGAACGCTTCGAGCGCATCCAGGCCATGTTCTCGGAAATCTCCGCCCGGGCGCAGGAGAACTTTTCCGGCGCCCGCATCATCCGCGCCTTCGCCCAGGAACAGCCGGAGATCGCAAACTTCGAAAATGCCAACCGCGAGTACATCGGGCGCAGCCTCAAGCTGGTGCGCCTGATCGGCATGCTGTGGCCTACCCTGGAAGTGCTTCTCGGCCTGGCCATTGTCCTGGTGCTCTGGCTGGGCGGCCGCGAAGTCCTCCTGGGCCGTATGAGCGTCGGCGACTTTGTGGCCTTCAACACCTACATGGTTCAGTTAACCTGGCCGGTGATTGCGCTGGGCTGGGTCATCAGTATCTTTCAGCGCGGCACCGCCTCCATGGGGCGCATCAACGAGATCCTGACCGCGAAACCTGAAATCGTGGATCGCTCCACGCGCGAGCTGCAGTCGGCTGCCCTAAGCGGTGAAATCGAGTTTCGCAATCTCAGCTTCAGCTACAACGGCACGCCGGTTTTGCACGACATCAACCTCCGCGTTCCCACCGGCACCAGTCTTGCCATCGTCGGCCCCACCGGTTCAGGCAAGTCCACGCTGGTGAGCCTGATTCCGAGAATCTATGACGCGCCCGCGGGCGCGGTCATAATCGACGGCCACCCCATCCGCCACTTCCCTCTTCAGCATCTGCGCCGCAGCATCGGTTTCGTGCCCCAGGAGACGTTCCTTTTCAGCGACAGCATCCGCGAAAACATTGCTTTCGGGACCGAGCATGCCACCCCGGAACAGGTGCGCCAGGCCGCCCACGGCGCCAGCATCGCCGCCGACATCGAGGCCTTTCCCGAACAGTACCAGACGGTGGTGGGTGAGCGCGGAATCACCTTATCCGGCGGACAGAAACAGCGCACCGCCATTGCCCGCGCCCTGATCCGCGATCCCAGAATCCTGATTCTGGACGATGCTCTCTCCAGCGTCGACACCTACACCGAAGAGAAGATTCTCGATCACCTGCGCGAAGTGATGCGCGGCCGCACCACCATCTTCATCTCCCACCGTGTCTCCACCGTCCGCCACGCAGACCAGATCGCGGTGCTCTTCCAGGGTCGGATTGTCGAACTGGGCCAGCACGAGGAGCTGCTTGCCAGGAAGGGCTATTACGCCGATCTCTACGACAAGCAGTTGCTGGAAGAAGAACTCGAAACCGTCTAGCAGGAAGTCAGCATGCAGTGCGTGCGGAGCCGCATTTCGCTCGTGGACCCTGCTCGCGCGTGATGACAAAAAGCAGCATGTTCAGCACCTGCGGCCCTATCGCACCACCAGCACTTCGCGCAGGTTGTCGCGAGCGAGGAAAAACTTCAACGAGGCAAATTCCCGGAACAGATTCTCGATGTGGCGGTTGTTGAAGACCCGCTGCAGGCGATAGTGGCGCTCCTCGGTCGCGCCGTTCGTTTCAACCTTCGGAACCAGCTGCAACTCGAGCGAGTCCTGCCCGGCAATGTGATAGCGGCAATACGGCGCTTCCGGACCCGCGTCGCGCGTGTGGAAGAATGAAAGCAGGATTCCCTTGGGCTTCATCACCGAGCAGATGCGCTCGATCACCGGCTTTACCAGCACCTCCGGCAGGTAATCCGCCACATCCCACAGCAGGACAGCATCGAACTTCTGCCCGCGAAACGCCAGGTTCTCCTTCAGGAAGCGATCGATGTCGATCGTGGTATTCCCCAATTCATCTTTGATCATCAATTCAGGATCAGCCGCGCTGGTCAGCAGATCTTCGGTGTAAACCTGGAACCCGCGATCGGTAAGCAGCGCGATGTTGTTCGCCGAAGTGGGCCCTAAGTCCAGGATGCAAAGCGACTCCTCGTGCGCGATGGCACGCATGAATTCGTTGAGTGCTGTGGAATGACGCTGTGCCCGGTGCTGCGCGTCGCGGTGAGAACCGTTACCCCCGGTGCCGCCGCGAAACATCTTGAGAAAATTATCTGCTACGGTACTCATCGACTTATTCTCATTCACTTCTGCCGGCGTTACCCACCCGCGGCCACAATAGATTCCGGGCGCAGCCCCCATGCTGCTATTTCTGGGAAACCGCTGCTCCCGCCGGCTCGTACGCCGCAGTCCCCCGCTTTGGTTCGGTCTTGCCCTCACGCTGCACGTCGATCGATCCCTTGAAGCTGGCGCCTTCTTCGATCATGATGCGCTGCGTTCGGATATCTCCCACCAGCACCGCCGACTTGCGCAGCTCCACCCGTTCGGTGGCGCTGATATCTCCGTCCAGGTGACCGTTGACCACCACTTCGCGAGCATTGACGTGCGCCCGCACCCGGCCATTCGGACCCACGGTCAGGCTGTTGCCGTTCAGTTCAATATTGCCTTCCACTTCACCATCCAGGTAGAGGTCTTCACTGCCCGACAACTCTCCCTTGATCACCACCGACTTCCCGATATTTGCCACCTGGCGGCTATCCAGCGGCTTTACAGGTTCCACGGACCACCCTCCTTGAGGATGCACTGCAAGGTTGCTCGGGCGTTTCGGGCCTTCCGAAACGCAATTTATCTCTCAGGCCTGAGGCCGTTGCTCGAACCACACCCCAGAACCGCGTCTCCCGTGAAGAGCTGGACCTGCGGCAGTCACGCAAACATCCCGCCCGCAGTAACTTACACGAATATACTCAACCCGCCCACCAGCGGCAATCGTGATTTTGGCCGTTTGGATACCAAAGTCACATAAACTCCGGTTATTTCCGGACAATACCCCTAAACGCCCCTAGGTTCCTCCAACAGGGGCAGCGGCAGTAGCTTCCCTGCAGCAGGATTGCGGTTCCGGGTTAGGATATTGCTTAGGAGCAGCGTGGTTCGCGCGAAATCCAAGCCGGTTCTGGTCCTGCTTCTGGCTGGACTGGCCGCGGCCTTGGCGCAAGAGGCTATTCCGCCGCAGCCGAGCCCCACTTCTGCCCCAGTCAACCCCCTCCTGCTGGTCCGCCGCACCGTCGCCAATGAGCTCAAGCTTCCGGAAAAGGGGGTGTATTTTGCCTTTCGGGACCTGCGGAAGAAAGGCAATGCCCCGGTCGAAGTCAAGCAAATGGTTGAAACCAGCCAGGACCTGGTTTTAGGACGGCTGATCTCCATCGGAGGCAAGGCGCTCACCCCCGAGCAGAAGCAAAAAGAGGAGCAGCGCCTGCAGCGCCTCCTTACCGATCCCGGCGCGGTTAAGGACAAGCAGAAGGAGCAGCGGGAAGACGACCAGCGCGTGCGCCGCATGGTGGGGGCCCTCCCCGACGCCTTTCTCTACACCTACGGGGGCACGGAAACGGGCAAGAACGGTCAGGTCGTCATTCTGACCTTCAAGCCCAATCCCAATTTCGATCCCCCCTCCCGCGAACTGCAGGTCTATACCGGCATGGTGGGAACCATGCGCATCGCCATCCCCCAGGAGCGCATCGTCTGGCTTGACGCCGTGCTGATGCAGGACGTCAATTTCGGTTGGGGCATTCTGGGCCGGCTCGACAAGGGCGGCCGCTTCAGCATCGAGCAAGCCGACATCGGCGATGGCCAGTGGGACCTGACGCGCATGAACCTGAGTTTTACCGGCAAGATCTTGCTCTTCAAGCACCTCAGCATCCAGCAACAAGAGACCACGTCGGACTACCGCCGCATTCCCGGAATGAACATTGCACAAGCTCTGGAAATGCTGAAGAAATCCGCCGAAGACGAAGTCGCCAGCAGCCACGTGGAACCGGGAGATGCCAGCAAGTAGATCCCGAGCTTCGCGCCAACCGCCTGTGAACCCCTAACAGCTTACGGTTTCCCGCCGGGTCGTCAGCTCTTCGATCAGCTCCCGCTTCACCGCGAAACCTCTCCCCGCTTTGTCGGGTACCGAAATGGTCCCCTGCGGCGATACCTCGACCGGCGGATCGATGATGTCCTCCGCCCAATATCGTTTCGAGGCGGAGACGTCCCCGGGCAGGCTGAAGTTGGGCAGCGTCGAGAGCGCGATGTTGTGCGATCGCCCTATGCCTGCCTCCAGCATCCCCCCGCACCACACCGGAATGCCGTGCTGCCGGCAGATATCGTGAATGCGAACCGCCTCGCTGAAGCCTCCCACTCTTCCGACCTTGATGTTGATGATTCGGCAGGAGCCCACCTCCAACGCGGCCTGCGCCACCCGTGCGTTCACAATCGCCTCATCCAAACAGATCGCCGTCTGGAGCTGCTTCTGCAGCTGGGCATGGAAGTAGAAATCGTCGCTCCACAGCGGCTGCTCGATCATGAGCAGTTGGAAGCGATCAAAGCTCTTCAGCGTCTCCACGTCGTCCAGCGTGTATGCGGAGTTGGCGTCGCAGCTCAGCAGGATATCCGGCCAGCGACGGCGCATCTGCTCCAGCACTGCCACATCCCAGCCCGGCTTCACCTTGAGTTTGATGCGCTGATACCCTGCCGCTAATTCGATGGCGACCTTCTCCCGCAGTTGCTCCACGCTGTCCTGGATGCCGATCGATACCCCGCAGGGAATCTCCCGGAGCGTGCCTCCCAGCAGCTTCCACAGCGGCAAGTTCCGCTCCATCGCCTCCGCTTCCCACAGCGCGTTCTCCAGGGCGGCCTTGGCCATGCGATGCCCGCGCAGCGGTGCGAAGAGCCGCACGCATTCGCACGCTCGTTCAAACTGCTTGCCCACAATCGCCGGCGCCAGGTAGCGAACCAGCGCGTACCAGGCTGTATCCACGGACTCCTCGCTGTAGAAGGGATTCTCCCCAGCAACACATTCTCCCCAGGCGCTGATGCCCTCGCAGTGCAGCTCCGCCAGCAGGATTCTGCGCTCCGTGGTCCTGACAAAGCTGGTTTCGAAGAAGTGGACCAGCGGCATGCGAATCTCCCGGAGCGTCACCGATTCAACCTTCAAGGTGCACCTTTCTAGCGGGCGTCATCTGCGGACCGATTTCTCAGGCTTCGCCGTAAGACCACTCTTCATCCCACTTCCCCAGTAGAAACGCGCCGTTGCCCGCGCCATCGCGTTCGTATCCGAGGGCGGCCTGGCCGCCCGCAAATAACTTGAGGAAGTAGTCGCGATTTCGGCCCTGGACCTCCAGTGCCTTGGTCCTGTCCGCCTCCGACACTCTCCAGGCGTAAATCTCGGCCGGCACTGGAATCCGGTTCTCCACCTTGAACGGCGGCAGCGAGCCGGTTCCTAGCAGGTCCCGAACGCGTCTCGAGTTCAGCCACCACTCCGCAATCAGGCGGTCCGTCGGCATCCCGCCCTGCAGCGCCGAGGTGGTGATTCCATAGTGATTCACGTGATAGCGCCGCGCAATCGCCCCCAGCTTCTCCAGGTTGAGGAACGCGTTCTTGATTTCCAGCGGATCGAATGTCCATTCGATCAGCTCAAAGCCGCGGTCGAGTGCGTCCTCGCGCTGAAACAGCTTCAATCGCCGGCCCAACCCCAGGTTGCGATAGCTCTCCATCACCGCCAGCATGTGCGAATGCAGGTAGGAGTGCCCTGTGCGGCTGCCGGGAATGGCCATGGCAAAACCCACCATCTCATCGCCGTCGAAGGCTCCAATGACCTGTCCGCCGATGCTGTCGGCCACCACAAACAGCCGCGCCGGAACTAGATCGGCGTCGGAAAAATTCCACACTTTCTTCTGCAGACAGACGCAGGCCTCGAACTCCTCTAGCGTCTCACAGCGCCGGATGGCGATTTCCTGGCTCGGCTTGACCTGTTCCATTCCACTTCCGGATGAGCCCGCTCTCACCTTGGCTCCTGCTGCTTGGATTCCTGCCACAGCGATTCCATCTCCTCCAGGTTGGACTCCGCGGGGCTTCGCCCCCGCTCCTGCAGGCGCTGTTCCATCCATTGGAAGCGGCGGCGGAACTTGCGGTTGGTTTTGCGCAGTGCCGATTCCGGGTCCAGGGACAGGTAGCGGGCAATGTTGACCACCACGAACAACAGATCGCCCACCTCGTCTTCCAGCTTCCCCCGCAACGCCTCCGGGACTTTCTGCCCGCTGGCCCCAGCCACGCCCCGCTGCGGCGGTCGTGGGCCGGGAGCGGGAAAGCCCCGCAACTCCTCGCCCAGTTCGGCGGTTTCCTCCTGCAGCTTGTCGAACAGGCCTTCGATCTTCGGCCACTCAAATCCCACGTGCGCCGCGCGCGAACTGAGCTTGAAGGCCTCCAGCAGCGCCGGTACGCCGCCGGAGACGCCTGCCAGTACCGAGTCCGGCCCGGATGCGTTCTCGGCGCTCTTCCCCCCTCCTGCCTCCAGCCGCTTCTTCTTCTCCTCGGCTTTCAGCGCTTCCCAGTTCCGCAGCACATCGGCGGAGGTTTCCGCCCTCACATCGCCAAACACATGCGGATGCCGGCTCACCAGCTTGTTGGACAGCCGGTCCAGTACGTCGTCAATCGAGAAGCGCCCTTCTTCGTCGGCCATCTGCGCATAGAACAACACTTGCAGCAGCAGGTCCCCCAATTCGCCCCTGAGTTCGTCCCAATCGCGGTTGTCAATCGCCTCCAGGACCTCGTAGGCCTCTTCCAGCGTGTAGGGTTTGATGGAGTCGAAGGTCTGCTCGCGGTCCCACGGACAGCCCCCGGGCGCGCGCAGTCGCGCCATGATGGAAACCGCCCGCTCAAAGCGATCGCCTGTTGTCATCGCCATTAATCTAAATGACGCTGGACGCAACGCAAAATCGCGAAGCCTCTGAGCAATTGAAATGCTCTCGGATCATGACCCAGTTATGCACCCTGAATGAGTCTGCCCAAATTCGCCCGGCGCAGCTAATCTAGAAGCTATGCTGGCGACACCGCGTGCGTCTCTCGCAGGAGAGCAGTTTGAGATCGTCGTCATCGGCGGCGGCATCAACGGAGTTGCCATCGCACGGCTATGCGCCCTCGCCGGACGCCAGACCCTCCTGCTGGAGCGCCACGACTTTGCCGCCGGGACCACCAGCCGCTCCACCCGCATCATCCACGGTGGGCTTCGCTATCTGGAGTACGGAGAGCTATCCCTGGTGCGGGAGTCGCTGCAGGACCGCGCTCGGCTGTTGCGCGACCGGCCGTACCTGGTGCGGCCACTCAACTTTCTCTTGGCGCTACCCCCCGACGGCCGCCGTAGCGTGCTGGAGATCCGCCTGGGACTCTGGTTGTACCGCAAGCTGGGGGGAACTCCCAGGCCGCTTCGCGCTCACCAACTGGCCGCGCAACTGGAGCGCCTGCTCGACTCCGGCCAGAGGTGGTCGGTTCTCTGCTACGAGGACGCCCAATGCGAGTTCCCGGAGCGGCTGGTGGCGGAGTGGCTGCTGGAGGGCGTGTCAGCCGGGCTGATGGCTCGCAATTACACTGAGGTGCTTGCCGTCGAAACAGCCTCCGGCCGCGTCACCGGTGTTCGCTTCCGCGATCTGCTCGCCGCGGAAGAAGGCAGGATATCGGCCGTCTCCGTCATCAATGCCACCGGCCCCTGGGCGGATTCGGTGTGTCACGATTCGGGCATCCGGACGCCGGCGCCCATGATCGGTGGGGTGCGCGGTTCCCATATCGTCCTGCCACTGTTGCCTGGCGCGCCCGAAGGCGCGATCTACACCGAGGCTGCCGATGCCCGCCCCGTCTTCCTGATTCCCTGGAACCAGCAGCTCCTGGTTGGAACCACCGAGGTGGCCGACAGCTCCGACGCCCGCTGCGCGCGGCCCAGCTCGCAGGAAGTGACCTACCTGCTCGATGCCGTTCACCGTCTTTTTCCTCGCTGGAAGGTCGGAATCGGCGATATTCGCTTCGCCTGGGCGGGGATTCGGCCTCTGCCCTTCGTGCCTTCTTCCGCGCCCTCCTCCATCACCCGGCGCCACTTCCTGCACGACCACGCCGACGAAGGTGCGGCCGGCATGACCTCAGTCATTGGAGGCAAGCTGACCACCGCCGCCAGCCTGGCGCGCCAATGCGTGGCCGGCATCGGAATCGTGGTGAACGAGCCGCAAGGCTGGAGCCTCGGTCCAGACGGTCAGGGCTTCCCTGCCGCCATGACTCACTGGAGTCAGAAACTGAGTGAATTGGGAAATATTTCGCCGATCAGCGCGCGCGCTCTCGCGCAATGGCATGGACCAGGGTCCAAGACCATCGCTCAGCTAGCCGCAGGCGATGAAAGCATGCGTCTGCCGCTCTGCCCGCACACTCCGCATCTCGTGGCCGAAGCTGTGCATGCCATGCGCAGCGAGTTTGCCGCCACGCTGGCCGACGTGTTTCTGCGTCGCGTGCCGGTCGGCCTGGGACCTTGCTGGTCGGGCGAGTGCACCCGGGTCGCCAGCCAACGAGTCGGCGCGGTCTTGGGTTGGACGGAATCGGAAGTTTCCCGGAATGCCGAAGCCTGCGAGGCCGAGCGCGCTGAATTTCTCAGCCTGCCCGATCCCCGGTCCCTGTCACCCTTCCAGTAAGGGATCCCCGCCCAGGGTGCGCGTCAGCAGGACCGTGTCGTCGGAGATGATTCCATTCACCCCGATCCCTGCCAGGTAGCGCATGCCTTCTTCGGTATTTACGGTCCAGACAAAGATCTGCTTTCCGCCGTCGCGCAGAGCTTGCAACCGCTCCTCCTCCACCAGCTTGTGGTGCAGCATCACCGCCTGGACGGGAAGCTTCGCCCAAGCCGAGAACTGGCCTTTTGTCTCGCAGATCAGGCCCAGATCGAAGGTGGCTCCTAGCTCATGCAGCCATTCCAGCGTCTCGGGTATGAAAGAGGAGACGACGCACCCGCGTCTGGGCGGATACTGCGCCAGCAGGTCGATGATCAGGCTTTCCAACCCCCGGACCTTCAGCTCGATGTTGAGAAACGCCGCCGGGGCAAAGGCTTTCAGCACCGCTTCCAGCGTGGGAAGCGTCAGGGCGTTTGCCACCTCCAGGATGCCGCCGTCCCCGCCGCCTTCGTTCTTCAGGCAACGCTGCACCAGTTCTCCATAGCTGCTGCGGCTGACCTCAAGGCCGCACAGTTTGGCATCGTGACAGAGGACGGCGTGCCCGTCCACGGTGAGGCGAACATCGCATTCGAATCCGTCGCAGCCGTGGGCAAGCGCGAATTCAAACGCCGCAATCGTGTTTTCAGGTGCGTAGAGGCCTGCCCCGCGATGCGCCAACAGCAGGGGGCGGCGGGCCAGGGTGGAAGCTTTCCCAGCCGATCTGGCAGTAGCTTCAGTGCTCATCGCGGTTGGCGGTCAGTCGAGATCAAAATCCCGAATGCGCGGCGTGTCGGGAGCATCCTTGGCTTTGCGCATGGCCTCTTGGAACTTCTTCTCCAACACATCGGAGCGGTTCTTTTCTGCTTCCACCGACTGCCGGAAAATTGATTCCTTGCGGCTATCCTGCTCCTTCATCGCGCGCGCCGCAGCTTCCAGGTCCGAAAACATCTTCGGATGCGCGGGCGCCGTATGCCCGATGACCGCCTTGGTCCCCGGATCCACCTTCAGCACCGCATTGCAGCACGGGCAGGTGATCTCGAAAGGTGCAGTGCTCTTTGCCATGCGGCAATCATATCCCAAAGCGCAACCCGCGGCAGGCTTTTGGCGGCCCCGGAACCCAGGGATCCCGCTTATTTCGGCGCTCCGCCGGCATGCAGAGGGGCCGGGAGATCCAGCCAAATCCAGTCCCCGCGACCTGTGCTCAGGCTTTGGTCTCCAGCGCTTGCGAGGTATCTTCCCACTCGCTCATCAACGTCTCCAGCTCCGACCTTTGCCACGCGAGCAGCTTGGTGAGCCGCGCTGTCTCCTCGGCGCTGACAAACGTCGCCAGCGCATTTTCGCTCTCCGCGATGCCGTCTTCGAGCTTGGCAATCTCCTCCTCGATCTCCTGACGGCGCTCCTGCATCTGCCGCAGTTTGATGGGATTGATCCGCTTCGCAGGAACGGCGGCCGCAGCGGCAGGGCCTCGATTCGGCTCGTCACCGGCGGACGAATTCGCTGAAGCGGCAGTCTCGACCACCTGCGCAGGCGTGCTCCCGTGCTCTTTTCGCCAGCGGTAGTCTTCGTAATTTCCCGGATACACATTGACGCGTCCGTCGGCCACCTCGAAGGTGCGCGTCGCCAGCTTGTCCAGAAAATAGCGGTCGTGCGAAACGAATACCACCGTCCCGCTGAACTTCTCCAGCGCTTCCAGCAGGACCTCTTTGGCGCGCAGGTCGAGATGGTTGGTGGGCTCATCTAGCAGCAGGAAATTCGAGGGCTGCATCAGCATCCGCGCCAGCGCGTATCGGTTGCGCTCTCCCCCGGAGAGCACGCCGATCGGCTTGAAGGCATCCTCCCCTGAGAACAGGAAGCAGCCCAGCAGGTTTCGCAGCTCCGTCTGCGCGGCGCGGGGCGCAACCTCTTCCAGGTCGTCCAGCACCCGTCGCTGGGGCTGCAGCTCCTTGTACTGGTCCTGCGCAAAGTAGTCGCGCTCGACGTTATGTCCCACCTTGTACTCGCCTGCGGTCAGGGGCTCCATGCCGGCCAGCAACTTGATCAAGGTGGATTTCCCTGCTCCGTTCACACCCACCAGTGCAATCCGATCGCCGCGCTCGATCACAAAGTTCACATCGCGCAGAACCCCCTTGTTCCCATAGGACTTTGCCACCCCTTTGAACTCCGCCACCGTCCGCCCGCTGGGCTTGGGCTGAGGAAAGCGGAAGTGTATGGTCTTTTCTTCCGGAGGCACCTGGATGCGCTCGATTTTCTCCAGCTCCTTGATCCGGCTCTGCACCTGCTTGGCCTTGGTTGCCTGGTAGCGGAAGCGGTTGATGAATGCCTCGAGCTGCTCGATCTTGTCCCGCTGATTCTTGTACGCTGCCTCCAACTGCGATTGCCGCTCTTGCTTCTGCTTCAGGTACTGATCGTAGTTTCCCGGGTAGAAGTGCACGCCCTGATTCCAGATCTCGACAATCTTGTTCACCGTCACATCTAGAAAATAGCGGTCGTGGGAGATTACCAGGCAGGCGTACGGGTAGTCCGCAAGGTAATCCTCGAGCCAGTTCCGAGTTTCGAGGTCGAGATGATTGGTGGGCTCGTCCAGCAGCAGCAGGTTGGGTTTTTCCAGCAGCAGCTTGGCCAGAGCGATGCGCATCTGCCAGCCCCCGGAGAACTCTTCTACCGCCCGCTGCCAGTCATCCTTGCGGAAGCCCAGCCCCGCAAGCACAGTTCCCACCTGGGCTTCGACCCCATAACCGTCGCGGGTGCGAAATTCGTGCTCTACGCGATGGAACCGTTCCGCGACCTGTTCGTACTGCGCACTCTGATGGTCGATCTCCGCTATCTGGTGTGTCAGCGACTCCAGTTCCTGTTCCATCGCGCGCACCTCGGCAAACACCGTCATACATTCGGAGAAGACAGTGTTCCCGGAGAGCGTGAGCCCGTCTTGCGGCAGGTAGCCTGCGGTAATCCCTTTGGTCGAGTTGATGCTGCCGTAGTCCAGGCTCTCCAGCCCGGCCAGGATCTTCAGCAGCGTGGACTTGCCGGTGCCGTTGGCGCCCACGAGGCCTACGCGGTCGCGCGGGGTGATCATCCAATCCAGGTTCTCGAAAAGCAGTTTTGGGCCAAAGCGCTTGCCGGCCGCGGATAGTTGAATCATGTGGCTTTATTTTCTCATTGCACAAAGGCCGGCGACGCCTCGGATCTAGCGCTTGCGCCCGTAGCGGATCACGCCCGCTTCCGAGCCCTGACCCAGAAAATGGAATCCGGTCTTCTCCAGGACTCTGATCGAAGGCGCCAGCTCCGGCAGGGTTTCGGCCGTCACCAACTGGACCTCGGGATGCGAGAACGCCCACCCGACCAGGCCCTCCACCGCTTCCGAAGCGAAGCCGAACCGCTGATGGCTGGGCATGATGGAATAGCCGACTTCCACCATACCTTGCGCCGTCGGCTTCCCTTTGAACCCGCCCATGCCAATGGCTCGTGCTTTGCCATCGCCCTTGCCCGGCAGCAGGAAATACCACGCGCCCCAGCCGGGAGCGTCCGGATTCTCCGTCAGGTACTTCAGCGTATAGGCCTTGGAGTTTTCGTCGTTCAAGGGAGGCGGCCAGTCCCCGGGCACTTCCGCCGCGAGCAGGCGCGCGAACTCCAGGCGATCGTGCAGATCAGCCGCCGCCAACTCCGGCGTGCTGGATCGGAGTCGCATTCTCGGGGTCGTCAGAACAATGGATTCCATCGCGGATACGGGCCCGGCATTGCGGCTAGATGTGGCACGCGCGCAGCCCGCGCTTCTCCAGGTAGCGCTGGTGATATTCCTCGGCACGCCAGAAGGTGGACGCCGGTACGATCTCCGTCACGATAGGCCGGCGAAACTTCCCCGACTCCTGCAGCTTCTTCTTCAGTTCCTCCGCCGTCTTCTTCTGCTCTGGAGAGTGATAGAAAACCACCGACCGATATTGCGTGCCTACGTCGGGCCCCTGGCGGTTCAAGGTGGTGGGATCGTGCATCTCAAAGAACTTGCCCACCAGCGTTTCATAAGAGACCTTGCCGGGATCAAAGGTCAGCTCTACCACCTCCGCATGGCCGGTGCGATCGGTGCACACATCCTGATATGAGGGTCGCTCCAGCGATCCCCCTTCGTATCCTGCAGCCGCGTCAATGACTCCCGGTATCTCGCGAAAAGCCGCTTCCACGCCCCAGAAACACCCTGCGCCAAAGGTTGCCTTCTCCATCCTGCCATCTCCTTATGAAGTCTCCAGATTTGATCCCCATAGGGCCACGAAGGATTCAAGGCCGGGCGCAGCCCTACCGCAGCGCGCTATATTGGTGCGCCGCCTTGTCCGGCATAAGCTGCATTATTGCCGAGGAGCCGACCTCATGCGCTACCACCAAGGCACACAATATCTTCGCAGACTCCTTACCCTTTTGCTCTCGCTGTGTGGGCTGTGCACTACCCTGGCCGCACAGCCCCCCGCTGCCCCGGATCGTGAGCCTGCCTTTCGGCGCGCCGCCCACCTCAAGCACGGCGTCAACACCAGCCATTGGTTCTCACAAGTTTACGATCCCCGGGGATACACGCGCGAGCATTTCGAGACCTTCACTACGCCCGACGATATCGCCCTCATCCACCGCATGGGCTTCGACCACATCCGTTTCAGCATCAATCCCGTGCCCTTCCTCCATTCTGGCCAGTGGGACAACATTCCCGCAGACTATTTGGCGCAACTGGACAAGGCCGTCCACACCATTCTCTCCAGCGACTTGGCGGTGATCATCGATGTTCATCCCGAGAGCGACTTCAAGCGCACGCTGGCTTCGGACAACGAGGCGGTCGAGCAGTTCGCCGACTTCTGGCGCGCTCTGGCGGCTCACTTCGCATCGACTGACCCGGAGCGCGTCTTCCTGGAAGTGCTCAACGAACCTGAACTGCAGGACGGCTACCGCTGGCTGGGCATCCAAAGCCGCGTCGCAGCGGCGATTCGCCAGGGCGCTCCCCGCCACACCATCATTGCCGCTGGCGCCCGTTGGTCGGCCATCGACGAACTCTTATTCATGCAGCCACTTGACGATACAAATGTCATCTATAACTTTCACTACTATTCGCCCCACATCTTCACCCATCAGGGGGCTACCTGGGCAGGCAGTCTGCAGCACTATTTGAAGAGCGGGGTCCCCTATCCCTCCTCGCCGGAAATGGCGCAGAGGCTGCAGGCGCAGGTCCCTGACGATCTCGACCGTCTCTACGTCACGCGCTACGCCTACGACAGCTGGGGACCTGCGCGCATCGAGTCGGAAATCGCGCTCGCGCAGCTATGGGCTCGCCGCTACAACGTCCCGGTGACGTGCAATGAATTCGGTGTCTACAGGAATTTCGCCGCCACCGAAGACCGCCTCGCCTGGATTCGCGACGTCCGCTCCATCCTGGAGAAGCACGGCATCGGCTGGACGATGTGGGACTATGCCGGAAGCTTTGGCGTCGCCATGAAGAACGACGGCAAGGCCGTTGCCGACCCCGCCGTCCTGAAAGCTCTTGGGCTGGAATAAGAGCGGATTGCCTGCCCGCTCACCGCTTGGGCCGGTAGATGTCGGTGGCGGTTCCGAAGAATATCTCGGCCGCTTCCATGACCGTCTCTGAAAGCGTGGGATGCGGGTGAATGCTCATCTCCAGATCTGAGACCTGGGCCGCCATCTCCACTGCCAGCACGCCTTCAGAGATCAACTCCCCTGCACCCCGGCCGCAGATGCCTACACCCAGCACGCGCTCGGTCTTGGGATCTACGATGAGCTTGGTTACGCCGTCGGAACGATCCAGGGTTGCGGCCCTGCCCGACGCTGCCCAGGGAAAACGCGACACGGTGATCTCCCGCCCTTGCTTCTCCGCCTCGGTCTCGGTTAATCCGCACCAGGCAATCTCAGGATCGGTGAACACCACGGCGGGAATGGCGTGGGGCTCGAAAGCCACCTTCTTGCCTGCGATGGCTTCGGCCGCTACTCGTCCTTCATGCGAGGCCTTGTGCGCCAGCATGGGCTCGCCCACCACATCCCCGATGGCGTAGATGGCCGCATCCTTCGTGCGCCGCTGCAGATCGACCTCCAGGAAGCCTCGCTGATTCTTGGTGACCCCGGTGTTTTCCAGGCCGGGGATCTCCGAGTTCGGCTTGCGCCCAACCGATACCAGCACCCGCTCGAAGACCTGATCCGGGTCCTTAACGTGCGGTCCCTCCAGCCGCACCCGGATTCCCGCCCCACCGTCCTTCATTTCCACAACCTTGGTATTCACCAGTACCGAGGCCAGCAGCCCATCCAGGCGCTTGGCCAACGGATTGACCAGATCGCGATCGGCGCCAGGCAGGATGCCGGGCATCATCTCCACCACCGTCACCTTGCTTCCCAGCGATGCGTACACCGATCCCAGTTCCAGCCCGATGTAGCCGCCTCCCACCACCAGCAATGTCCTGGGAACGTCCTTGAGCTCCAGCGCGCCGGTGGAATCCATTACCCGCGGATTATCGCTGGGGAATCCGGGCACGCTCGCTGGGCGCGAGCCTGTCGCCAGGATCACGTTGTCGAACCTGCGCTCCTGCTGCCCGCCGTTCGTCTCCGTAACCCGCAATGTGGTGGAATTGACAAATGCGGCTCTGCCCTGCAGGTATTGAACCTTGCGCTGCTTGGAAATCTGCGCCAGCCCCCCGGTCAGCTTGCCTACTACGTTCTGCTTGAAGGCGCGCAGCTTCTCCAGATCGATCTTCGGCGGCCCAAATTCAATCCCCCAGGCCGCGGCATGCCTGGTTTCCTGCAGCAGGTCGGCAACATGCAGCAGCGCCTTGGAAGGAATGCAGCCCTCGTAGAGGCAGACTCCGCCGGGACGCACCCGCTCATCGATGAGCGTCACCTCGAGACCCAGGTCGGCAGCCATGAACGCGGCGGCATAACCTCCCGGTCCACCTCCTACCACTGCGATTTTCTTGCTCACGGAAGGATGATTCCTTTCTGATTGGAAGCTGCTTCAAGGCTGTTCGCGCCCGCTGCCGTATCGGACGCAACATGAAAATGCCGAGGCGGCTACCCCGGCTCCGAACTCCGATCCCCTGCAAACCCAGATTGCCGCAGACCGCCGTTACCCTTGCAGGGACAACAGGAACGGCTGCTGAAATGCGTCGCACAACCAGCGCAGGAAACGCGCAGCATCGGCCCCGTCAATCAGGCGATGATCGTAGGAGAGCGACAGCGGCAGCAGCAGGCGCGGCTCAAACTTGCCGTCCACAAACACCGGCTCCCATGACGCCCGCGACATCCCCAGGATGGCCACCTCTGGCGAGTTGATGACCGGCGTGAAGCTGGTTCCCCCGATCCCGCCCAGGTTGGTAATGGTGAAGACGCTGCCTTCCATCTCTTCCATCCCCAACTTCCGTGCCCGGGCGCGCTCGGCAAGCTGCGACAGTTCCACCGCAATCTGGATAATGTTTTTCTTGTCCGCGTCCCGGATCACAGGCACCAGCAGGCCCCGCTCGGTATCCGCCGCCACCCCGATGTGCACGTATTCCTTGTAAACGATCTCTTGTTTGGCAAGGTCCAGGCTGGCGGCGAACTGCGGGAACGACTTAAGCGCCGAGGCTACGATCTTGACGGCGATGGCCGTCATCGTCAGCTTGCCCCCCGCCACCTCCACCTGCTTGGAAAACTGCTTGCGCAATGCCTCCAGGTTGGTGATGTCCGCGCGGTCATGGTTGGTGACGTGCGGAATCGTCCACGCCTCCTGCATGTGCTCGGCCGTCTTACGCCGAATGCCGGTCATCGGCTTGCGCTCGACTGCGCCCCAGCGCGTGAAGTCGGGCAGATGCACCGCGATCACCCCGCCTGCCATGCGCCCGCGAGCGGCTCCTTCGATCGCGCGCTTGCGCGAGTGATCCTTCACGTCCTGCTGGGTGATGCGTCCGCCAGGACCGGTGCCCCTCACCTCGGTGATATCCACACCGATTTCCCGTGCCAGTCTTCGCACCGACGGTGCCGCCGGCACCTCCGACGGAGGAATCCCCGTCACCGATCCTGCCGCGATGTAGCCCTCTGGCACATGCTCCCACCTTGGCTCCGCCAGCTCACCCGCCGCCTCCAGGGACATGGGAGATCCGGCGGACGGCTCGCCGCCAGTGCTTCCCGTCGCGGCAATTCCTCTCATGCTTTCCCCGGCCCGGGCGTCCTCTGGAGCCTCGCTGACTGGGGCGGCCGCGGAGGAGGGCGCGCCTGCCGCCTCCACCGTCAGGAGCAGCTCTCCCACCTTGAGCTTCTGTCCTTCTTTCACCGCGATCGACTTCACCACTCCGCCTGCAGGCGCCGGAATCTCAACCGTGGCCTTATCGGTTTCAATCTCGAGCAGCGCCTGATTCTCCTTGACGGTGTCGCCGACCTTCACCAGCATCTTCAGCAGATCACCGGAGCTGATGTTCTCCCCTAGCTCGGGCAGCCTTACCTCCAGCGCGGTTCTCGCGCCCACTGACTGCGCCGCTTGCGGCTGGCGCTGAGTTTCCTTCGCGGGCTGCATGGGGATTGCAACGGAGGGCGCGGGCCGCTTCTCTGCGGACCGCTCCGGCTTGCCGGCGGCAACCGGCGTCGAGGCCTGTGCGGAGCCTGTGCCCGCCCCTGGAGAGGCTCCATTTTCATCAATCGACAAGACGGCCTGGCCGACCTTCAGCTTCTGACCTTCCTTTACCAGGACCTGGGTCACGGTGCCGCCAACCGGGCTGGGAACCTCCACCGCGGCTTTGTCGGTCTCCAGCTCCAGGATGGCCTGGTCCTTGGCGATCTTGTCGCCTACCTTGACCAGCACCTTCAACAGGTCTCCTGTCGATATGTTCTCTCCCAATTCCGGGAGCTTGACCTCAGTGCTCATTCACAATCCCTTTCGCATTCCCACCCGGGTGCGATGACGGCAATTCCACAATGGCGGCCTGCCACGCTTATACCAGTACCGGATTCGGCTTCTCCGCGTTGATCTCCAGGTCTTTGATCGCCTGCTGCACCGTTTCCGCCTTGATCTTGCCCTCTCGCGCCAACTCCGACAGCGTAGCCAGCGTCACAAAACGGGCGTCCACCTCGAAGAAGTCGCGCAGCGCCTGACGGCTCTCGCTGCGTCCGTAGCCATCGGTTCCCAGCGAATGCAAGCGGCGTGGAACCCACTTGGAAATCGAATTGGGCAGCGTCTTCATATAGTCGGACGCTGCCACGATCACGCCTTCGGTGTTCCCCAGGCACTGCGTCACATAGGGCACGCGCGCCTTCTCCAGCGGATGCAGCATGTTCCAGCGATCCGCTGCGATCCCGTCGTTGTAGAGCTGCTTGTAGCTGGTCACGCTCCACACATCCGCGGCGACGCCGTACTTCTGCTCCAGCATTCCGGCAGCCTTGATGACCTCGGGCAGAATCGCCCCCGAACCCAGCAGTTGTACCCTGGCGCCCGCATCCCGCAGCCCTGACTTGCGCACAAGATACATGCCGCGGAGAATTCCTTCCCTCACGCCCTCGGGCATGGCCGGCATCTCGTATTGCTCATTCATCACCGTCAGGTAATAGAAGATGCTCTCTTCATCCTGGTACATGCGCTTCAGGCCGTCCTCGAGGATGACGGCAATCTCGTAGGCATACGCGGGATCATAGGCCACGCAGTTGGGCACGGTGTAGGCCAGCAGGTGGCTGTGCCCGTCCTGGTGCTGCAAGCCTTCGCCTGCCAGCGTGGTGCGACCCGCGGTCCCGCCCAGCAGGAAGCCGCGCGTGCGCATATCGCCGGCCGCCCATATCAGGTCGCCTACCCGCTGGAAACCGAACATGGAATAAAAGATGAAGAAGGGGATGGTGTTGATGGCGTGCGTGGCATACGCCGTTCCCGCTGCGATGAACGACGAGATCGATCCCGCTTCGGTGATTCCCTCTTCCAGAATCTGCCCGTTCTTCGCTTCCTTGTAATAGAGCAGGGTGTCGCGGTCCACCGGCTCGTAGAGCTGGCCCGCGTGTGAATAGATTCCCACCTGGCGGAACAACGCTTCCATGCCGAAGGTTCGCGCTTCGTCCGGGACGATGGGCACAATCAGATGCCCGATCTTGTCGTCGCGCAGCAGTTTGGCCAGCATGCGCACAAATACCATCGTGGTCGAAGCCGTCCGTCCCTCGGTTCCCTTGTAAAACTCTTCCCACACGTCCTGGGACGGGAGCTGCCTGATTTTGCCGCTGCGCACCACGCGTTTCGGTATATAGCCGCCCAATTCCTGGCGCCGCCGGCGCAGGTACTGCATTTCCGGGCTGTCGTCCGGAGGGCGGTAAAACGCCAGGTGCTCGCACTCTTCGTCGGAAAGCGGGATGCCGAAGCGCGAGCGGAAGTTCTTCAGTTCCTCTTCGTTCAGCTTCTTTTGCTGGTGGGTGATGTTCTTCCCTTCTCCGCTCTCCCCCAGGCCGTAGCCTTTGATGGTGCGCGCCAGCACTACTGTCGGCTGTCCCTGGTGCTCCGTCGCTGCCTTGAAGGCTGCGTGCACCTTCAGCGGATCATGGCCCCCCAGGCGCATCTTTTGCAGCTGCGCGTCCGACAGGTGCTTCACCATTTCCAGCAGCGGCGGATACTTCCCGAAGAAGTGCTGCCGCAGGTACGCGCCCGATTCCACCGCGTATTTCTGCAGCTCTCCGTCCACCACCTCACCCATGCGCTTGATCAGCAGGCCGTCGCGGTCCTTGGCCAGAATCGGATCCCAATCCGATCCCCAGATCACTTTAATCACGTTCCAACCGGCGCCCCGGAAGGCTGACTCCAGCTCCTGGATGATGTTGCCGTTGCCGCGCACCGGTCCGTCCAGCCGCTGCAGGTTGCAGTTGATGACGAAGATCAGGTTGTCGAGCTTCTCCCGCGCCGCCAGCGTGATGGCGCCCAAAGCCTCCGGCTCGTCGGTCTCGCCGTCGCCGAGAAACGCCCAGACTTTGCGGCTGGAGGGCGTCTTCAGTCCGCGATCTTCCAGGTAGCGCGCGAAGCGGGCCTGGTAGATGGCCATGATCGGACTCAGGCCCATCGAAACTGTGGGGAACTCCCAGTAATCAGGCATCAGCCAGGGATGCGGGTAGGATGACAATCCCCCTCCGGGCGCCAGTTCCCGCCGGAAGTTTTGCAGTTTCTCGATCGGAATCCTCCCCAGCAGGAAAGCGCGGGAATATATCCCCGGGGAGGCGTGTCCCTGGAAGAACACCGTATCGCCCTCTGTGCCCTCGCCCTTGCCGTGGAAGAAGTGATTGAAGCCAACCTCATAGAGCGTCGCCGCCGAGGCATAGGTGGAAATATGGCCCCCAATACCCTCCACCAGCTTGTTTGCCCGCACTACCATGGCCAGCGCGTTCCAGCGCACCAGGCTCTTGATCCGGCGCTCGATCTCCTGGCTGCCGGGAAAGGGTGGTTGCTTCTCCAGCGGAATGGTGTTGATGTAAGGAGTGGTGGCGCTGAATGGAATGGTGACGCCCGACTGCTTGGCGTGCCGTTCCAGCTGGCGCAACAGGCTCGCAGCCCGGTCCCGGCCGCTGTGGCGTACCACATAATCGATTGAATCCAGCCACTCGCGAGTCTCGAGAATCTCAAGACCGTCGGTCTCGACTCCAACCCTCTCAACGTCAACGCTCATATCGGCTCTTATTCCTTCGGAGGCAGTCCCACACTGGGGAAAATGTTATCAGATTGAGGCCATTTTGCAGTGTCCAGCTGCTTCGCCTGCTCCTCCTGCTCGTCCCACAATCAGGTTTCCGCTGCCCTCCGATGCCTTGGCCATTTACACTGTCTCGGCCATCTCTGACTTCGGAGCCTCGGAATGAAACTTCGCGCCCTTGCGCTGTCACTCACTCTCTGCACCTCCTTGTTCGCTGTCGCTCAAGCCGCACAGCCCGCAGCCGCAACCACCGATGCGCCCCTCGCCGAGTTGCCCTACACGCCCAGCCTGGATATTCCCTCGATGGACCGCACGGCCGATCCCTGCGTGGACTTCTACCAGTACTCCTGCGGCGGCTGGAAGAAGAACAACCCTATCCCGTCGGACCAGGCTTCCTGGAGCGTCTATGGCAAGCTCTATCAGGACAACCAGCGCTATCTCTGGGGCCTGCTGGAAGAGGCAGCTAAGCCTGATCCCGCTCGCAATGCCTCGCAGCAGAAGATCGGCGACTACTTCGGCTCCTGCATGGATCTCCAGACAGTGGAGAAGCTGGGCGCCGCTCCTCTGCAGCCGGAACTCGACCAGATCGCCGGCCTGAAGTCTGCCGCCGATGTTGCTGACTTCCTCGGCCGCGAGCACCTGGAAACCGTTGGCAATCATCTCCTCTTTGGCTTCGGCTCGGACCAGGATTTTGGCGACTCCTCGCAGATCATCGCCTTCGCCAGCGCCGGCGGACTCGGCCTCCCCGACCGCGACTACTACTTCAAGGACGATGCCAAATCCAAGGAGACGCGCCAGAAATATCTCGAGCACGTCCAGAAAATGTTTGAGCTGCTGGGCGATGCTCCCCCCACCGCCGCCGCCAATGCCAGGACGGTGATGCGCATCGAAACCGCCCTGGCTAAGGCTTCGCTCACCCGCGTCGAGCGCCGCGATCCCCACAAGCTCTACCACAAGCTCTCCCGCGATCAGGTCAAGGCTCTCACTCCGCATTTCAACTGGGATCGCTACCTGGAGCTGGAAGGCATTGCCAATACTGCGAGCATGAACGTCACCGAGCCGGAGTTCTTCAAGGCGGTGGACGCCCAGCTCAAGAGCGAGCCGCTGGCCGACTGGAAGACCTACCTGCGCTGGCACGCGGTGCACGGCAAAGCTCCCTATCTTTCCTCCAGGTTTGTGGAAGAGGACTTCAACTTCTACCGCAAGCACCTTCGCGGCGTCGCCGAGCAGCAGCCCCGTTGGAAGAAGTGCGTGGCGTGGGTAGATCGCGATCTGGGCGAGGCGCTCGGCCAGGTGTTCGTCGGCAAGACCTTCCCTCCCGAGATGAAGGCGCGCACCGTGCAGATGACCGACGAGATCGAGCAAGCGATGGCGCAGGAGATCAGAGGCCTTGGCTGGATGAGCCCGGAGACCAAGAAGCAGGCCATGGAGAAGCTCCACGCCATCGTCAACAAGGTGGGCTATCCCGACAAATGGCGCGACTACAGCACGCTGGAAGTCAGGCGCGGCGACTTCATCGGCAACGTCAATCGCAGCATTATCTTCGAATCCAAACGCGAGCTGACCAAGATCGGCAAGCCCGTCGATCGCGGCGAGTGGGGCATGACTCCGCCTACCGTCAACGCCTACTACAATCCGCAGATGAACGACATCAATTTCCCCGCCGGCGTCCTCCAGCCCCCCCTCTACGATCCCAGGATTGACGACGCTCCCAATTACGGCAATACCGGATCTACCATCGGCCATGAACTGACCCACGGCTTCGACGACGAAGGGCGCCAGTTCGATGCCCAGGGCAACCTACGCGACTGGTGGACCAGGCAGGATGCTGCCGAATTTGAGAAACGCGCCAAGTGCATCTCCGACCAGTATTCCGACTACGTGGTAGTGGACGACGTCAAGATCAACGGCAAGCTTACTCTCGGCGAAGATACCGCCGACCTGGGTGGCACCGTGCTTGCCTGGATCGCCTGGAAGATGCATACCGCCAACATGAACCTGAAGCCCATCGACGGCTTTACCCCCGAGCAGCGCTTCTTCATCGGTCTGGCGCAGTGGGCGTGCGAGAATCAGCGGCCCGAGAACCAGCGCGTGAACGCCATTACCGACCCGCATTCCCCCGGCAAATACCGCATTAATGGCGTGGTTTCCAACTTGCCGGAGTTCGAGCAGGCCTTCAGTTGTAAGACCGCACAGCCCATGGTCCGGCAAACCATGTGCAAGGTCTGGTAGCCAGAGCGACCCCTGGACGCGCCCGCCGGATGCGCGTCCAGGAATCCTTCCTGTGTCGTCCGTCAATCCTCCTCAGATGTGCAATTCCCCGGGTCGGCAACGTCGATCCGGCGCGACTGGCCCGCTTGGATCACCTCGACGGCGATGCCTTGTGGAGGACGGACGCTCGGACTCCTGCGGGGAGAAATCCAACACAAGATCTGTGGCTCATCGATCTCGAGACAGGCGCCGCACGCCCCCATCCTCAAATCTGAGTGTTTTCCCACTGTGACCCGTGACCACCCTGATGTGTTTCTCATCACAGTCGTTCCGGGCTTCCGCGCGCGAGCATTGAGCAGTCACTGAAGCCTTGCCGCCGGTCGGCCCCTATGTGGCGGCGGCTACGGCAGTTTCACACCAAAGGATGGGATTCCCATGAGCAGAGTGAAAGTCACTATCGATGGCAATGAGGCAGCGGCCTATGTTGCGCACAAGATCAACGAGGTCATCGCCATCTATCCCATCACCCCCTCCTCCCCGATGGGGGAGTGGTCGGACCAGTGGTCCTCTGAGGGCCAACCCAACATCTGGGGCAGCGTGCCGCTGGTGATCGAAATGCAAAGCGAAGGCGGAGCATCGGGCGCGCTCCACGGCGCCCTGCAGGCTGGATCCCTCGGAACCACCTTCACCTCCGCCCAGGGCCTGCTCCTGATGATTCCCAACATGTACAAGATCGCCGGCGAACTCACGCCCACGGTCATGCACGTCGCAGCACGCTCCATCGCCGCCCAGGCGCTGTCCATCTTCGGCGATCACCAGGACGTCATGGCGGTTCGCCAGACCGGATGGGGCATCCTGGCTTCGAACTCCGTTCAGGAGGTCATGGATTTTGCTCTCATCGCCCAGGCCGCTGCGCTCGAGTCGCGCCTCCCCTTCGTGCATTTCTTCGATGGCTTCCGCACCTCGCATGAAGTAGCCAAGGTGGAAGAACTGGACGTGGAAGATCTTCGCGCCCTGATCTCTGACGAGCTCGTCCGCGCCCATCGCGCCCGCGCCCTCTCGCCCGACCGTCCCGTGCTCCGCGGCACTGCGCAGAATCCGGATGTCTACTTCCAGGCGCGGGAAACCGTCAATCCCTTTTACCTGGCCGCCCCCACCATCGTGCAGGGCGCGATGGACAAATTCGCCCAGGTGGTCGGGCGTCACTACCACCTGTTTGACTACGCCGGCGCACCCGATGCCGAGCGCATCGTGGTCCTGATGGGCTCAGGCGCCGAGATCGCCGAAGAGACGGTCAATCATCTGACCGCCAAAGGCGAAAAGGTCGGCGTGGTGAAGGTCCGCCTCTATCGCCCATTTTCCGTGGAGCACTTCGTCCAGGCCCTGCCGCCGACCACCAAGGCCATCGCGGTACTGGATCGCACCAAAGAGCCCGGCAGCGCCGGCGAGCCCCTGTACGCCGATGTGGTCACCGCCCTCAGCGAAGCTGTCGCCAATGGGGCCGCGCCTTTCAAGGCATTTCCGCGGGTCATCGGCGGACGCTACGGCCTCTCCTCCAAGGAATTCACGCCCGCCATGGTGAAGGGGGTATTCGACGAACTCGCCAGGCCGCGGAGCAAGAATCATTTCACCATCGGCATCATCGACGACGTCACTCACACCTCGCTCGACTTCGATCCCGCATTCTCAACCGAGGATCCCAAGACGGTCCGCGCTCTCTTCTTCGGCTTGGGCGCTGATGGCACCGTCGGCGCCAACAAGAACTCCATCAAGATCATCGGCGAGGACACCGAGAACTACGCCCAGGGCTACTTCGTTTACGATTCCAAGAAGTCCGGCTCGCTGACCACCTCCCATCTGCGCTTCGGACCCCAGCCCATTCATTCCAGTTACCTGATCAGCCGGGCGAACTTTGTCGCCTGCCATCAGTTCAGCTTCCTGGAGCGGTTAGAGGTGCTCCGCCAGGCCGAGCACGGCGCTACCTTCCTGCTCAACAGCCCCTTCGGCCCGGACCAGGTGTGGAATAACATCCCCCGCACCGTCCAGCGGCAGATCATCGACAAGAAGCTGAAGTTCTACGTCATCGATGGCTACGACGTAGCCCGCAAAACCGGCATGGGCGGCCGCGTCAACACCATCATGCAGACCTGCTTCTTCGCCATCAGCGGCGTGCTTCCCCGCGAAGAAGCCCTGGCCGCGATCAAGAATGCCATCCGCAACACCTACGGCAAGCGTGGCGAAGCGGTTGTGCAAAAAAATTTCGCGGCCGTGGACAGCACCCTCGAGAACCTGTTCGAAGTCAAGGTGCCGGACACCGTATCCAGCGCCTTCGACATTCGCCCCGCCGTTCCCGCGCAGGCGCCGGCCTTCGTGCAGAATGTGCTTGCCCCCATCATCGAGGGCAACGGCGACCTGCTCCCGGTCAGCAAACTGCCCAGCGACGGCACCTTCCCCACCGGCACCGCGCAGTGGGAGAAGCGCAACATCGCGCTGGAGATCCCTGAATGGGACGAGAAGCTCTGCATCCAGTGCGGTAAGTGCGTCCTGGTTTGCCCGCACTCCGTAATCCGCGCCAAAGTGTACGAGTCCGATAAGCTGCAGGGTGCGCCCCCCGCCTTCAAGTCCGCTGCCGCCCGCTGGAAGGACTTTGGACACCTCAAATACACTCTCCAGGTCGCCCCGGAAGATTGCACCGGATGCGCGTTGTGCATCGAAGCCTGCCCGGTCAAGAGCAAAACCGAGGTTAAGCACCGGGCCATCAACATGGTGCCCCAACCTCCGGTTCGCGAGCAGGAAGCCGGCAACTGGGACTTCTTCCTCTCGCTCCCGGAAATGGACCGCGGCCTGCTGAGCCTCGGGCAGGTAAAGGATGTGCAGCTCCTGCAGCCGCTGTTTGAATTTTCCGGCGCCTGCGCTGGCTGCGGTGAGACCCCTTACATCAAGCTGATGTCGCAGCTGTTCGGCGACCGCGCCGTCGTCGCCAACGCCACCGGCTGTTCCTCCATCTACGGCGGCAATCTCCCCACCACTCCCTACACCTTCAACCAGGAAGGACGCGGCATCGCCTGGTCGAACTCCCTGTTTGAAGATAACGCGGAGTTTGGCCTCGGCATCCGCCTCTCTCTCGACAAGCAGAGCGAGTACGCGCGCGAACTGGTGCGCAAGCTCTCAGCCGACATCGGCGAGCAACTTGCCGCCGACCTGCTGCACGCCGAGATTGTCACCAATGCCCTGCATAAGAGCGTCGGCTATGCGTCGGTCTACTTCGCCTGTCTGTTGCTCGCCTCGCTCACGTTGCGACGCTGGGTGGGGGTGCCTCTGCGCTTCGATCGGATCCGCAA
>Ga0187788_10000010_pt1 | contig 40838 bp, 37 predicted proteins | sample 1015_BV01_MP10_2_FD_133008 | JGI IMG/M metagenome (GOLD analysis project Ga0187788, IMG submission 133008) | Tropical peat soil microbial communities from peatlands in Department of Meta, Colombia - 1015_BV01_MP10_20_MG | ecosystem: Environmental > Terrestrial > Soil > Wetlands > Peat | place...
CTGCTGAACGCCATCGCGCTCAATTCCTCCATGTTCAACGGAGCGCGCATCCTGGGACCGGCGATTGCTGGAATCCTGGTGGCCGGCATCGGCGAGGGTTGGTGCTTCTTTGCGAACGGCGTCAGCTACGTGGCGGTGATAATCGGACTCCTGCTGATGCGCGTCGAGGAGCATAGAGGACGAACCGAGGGCACGCCGCTCTCGAACATCGTCGAAGGATTCCGCTACGTGCAGCGGACGATTCCCATCCGCAACATCTTGCTGTTGCTGGGGCTGGTGAGCCTGGTGGCCATGCCCTATGCGGTGCTGATGCCGATCTTTGCCGACCGCATTCTACATGGCGGTGCGCGAGGGTTGGGCATTCTTGTGGGCGCCACCGGAGTGGGCGCGCTGCTGGCGGGCTTAACCCTCGCCACCAGGCAGAGGGTCCGCGGGCTGGGCCGAATCATTGGCGTGGCGGCCGTCGGCTTCAGCTTGAGCCTGATTGCGTTTGCCTGGTCACGATCGTTCGCCCTCTCCCTCATGCTGCTGGTGCCCGTGGGTTACTTCATGATGCTGGAGAGCACTGCGTCCAACACCCTGATCCAGGCGATGGTGGCGGACCACTTCCGCGGGCGGGTGATGGCCGTTTATTCGATGATGTTCATGGGCATGGCGCCCTTCGGATCCTTCTTTGCCGGCGCCCTGGCCAGCCGCCTGGGTGCACCCCTGACGCTCACCATCGGAGCGGCGGTGTGCGTCGTTGGAGGGGCCCTGTTCCTCTTCCGTCTGCCCGTCATGCGGATCGAGGCGCGGCGCCTCATCGTGGCGCAAGGCCTCGCAGGGGGCGATCCTCCTCAGGAGATCGCTACTGCAGGCATGGCCAGCGAACCCTTCTCCCTCGAGCAGCACAGGATGACTCTGGATGAACTGACGAATGGAACCGGAAAGTGACGGGTCGCGGGCGGCGTGCGCGCCATGCAGCGCTCGCGGCTCGCCTATTCCTCCGGCTCCCGTCGGTTCTTCCCTGGCAGGCTGGCGGGGTTTTCGTGCACGCGCTGGCGGAAGCCACCTTTCAGGCCGCTCGCCAGCGACACCGCGGACTCGCCGAATCTGTCGCGCAAGCTGTCGGCGGCGGCAAGGGCCTTCTTCCAGCGCGCTTGCTTCTCCGAATCGAGCAGGTCCATCTGCCCTTCCTCGCGCTCGAACGAGGAAGCTTGCACTCCCAGCAATCTCACCCTCTCGCCCCGCTTCCAGTTCTTGCGGAAGAGCGAGCGCGCCTGCTCCAGGATCTCGGTATCCAGCTGTGTCCCGGCGGGAAGCGAATGCTCGCGCGTGATAGTGGTGAAGTCCTTGTAGCGCAGCTTAAGCTGGACAGTACGGGCGTAAAGGCGATGCTCGCGCAGGCGGCGGCCGACCATCTCGGAAAGGCGGGCGAGCGTAGCCTCGAGTTGCTGCTCGTCGGCAGTGTCGTGCGAGAAGGTGTGCTCGTGGCTGATGGACTTGGGGTCGAGGTTCGCCCCGATGTCGGAGTCGAACCAGCCTCCGGCGTCCAGGCCCTGTGACTTGCCGGCGAGCGCCAGTCCCCACGCCCCGAACTTCTCGCGCAGAAAGCCCTCCTCCAGGCGAGCCAGGTCACCCACCTTCCGGATGCCGAGTTGATGCAGGTTCTGCTCCGTGACTTTGCCCACGCCCGGAATCTTGCGCACATCCAGCGGCGCCAGGAAGTTGGGCTCTTCGCCGGGCGGCACCCAGAGCACGCCGTTAGGCTTGGCTTGGTCGGAGGCGATCTTGGCCACCACGCGCGAGCTGGCAATGCCAATCGAGCAGTTGAGCTCGGTTTCCCGCTTCATCCTCTCGTGCAGGGAATGGGCGGCGAGAAGCGCTGGACCGTGCAGGCGCTCGGCCCCGGTGAACTCGACGTAGGCTTCGTCGATGGACGCCATCTCCAGTTGCGGCGAGAAGCTCTGTAGTACGCGGTAAACCTTCTTCGAGTATTCACTGTAGCGTTCGGGGTGACCGTCAATGAAGATCGCCTGAGAACACAGCTTGTAGGCGGTGCGCAGAGGCATGGCGGAATGCACCCCGAACTTGCGCGCCTCGTAGGAGGCCGCGGCACAAACGCCACGCTCGTTCGGACGCCCGCCAACCACCACCGGCTTGCCCTTCAGCGAAGGATCGTAGAGCTCTTCTACGGAAACGAAGAATGCATCCATGTCCACGTGAAAGACAGTGCGCTGGGCGGGGATGGACATAGCTCTCTACAGATTTAATCACATGGGCGGGCGATCGGCACTCGGCGCTCCCACCAAGAAAAACCGAAATTGGACCCATCACCTCAATGCTGGCTGGCGGCGATCAGGTCAGAAAGCGCTCCCAGCACCGCAGCGGCGGTATCGGGGCCGGCGGAGTTGATCTCGCCGTAGTAGGGCTCGGGATTGTTTTGCAGCCAAGGGGCGTGTTCATCCCACTCCGCCTTGGGAATAAGGTAGCCGATCTCGTCGTTTCCCAGTCCGAGGACGAACTGGTACTGGCTTTGCAGCATGTCGTGCACCGGCGTCTCCAGGGCAGCATCGGGGAAATCGGCGCCCGGGTAGCGGGTGATGCCCCCGTTCACCAGCTCGGGAAAAATTTCGCCGGGAATGGTGACGAACTCAGCCAGCAGGGCCTTGCCCGACTTGAGAGTGATGTAGTCCACCTCGGTCTCAAGGTCGCGACCGGAGGCGGCCATAGCTGCCTGGCCGCTGTCTGCTGTCGGCTTGCCACTGGAGGAATCAGGCTTCCCACCGGTAAACAGAGGTCGGCGTCCCGAGAAGATGCCCGTCCCTACAGCCACGCGAAAGCGATTGTTGGCCAGAGGGACGAATACAAGCGAGGAGTGGAAGGTCACCGCGTCGGGTGCAATGCTTTCGGCGTGCTGTAGCGCTCTTTCGCTGAGTTGCCCGAGCATCGTTCCCAGCAGTTCCGGCTTGCGCCAGGCCCCGTCTTCGGCAACCTTCCCGGTCTCAGGGTCGAGTGGGGCGACCTGGCTGCCCAGGGTGGAAACCTTGCCAACCGCGCGGTTGAAGAATAAAGCCGTGCCGCCGTAGTGCTGTTCCAGGTAAAGACAGATCCAGCGCGCATAATCGGCCGTGATGAGAGTGTTCTTGCGGTTCAGCGTCTCGGGATGGTCGCTCCAGTTGACCAGTGTGGCGATCGTCTTCTCCCTGTCTCCGGCGGTCGCCACCAGCCGCATGACGAACAGGTAGGGGTCCTTGACGTAGGGTGGCCGGTCCACGCTTTGCAGCTGCGCCAGCAGCGGATGGTCGTCACGCGCCAGCTCAATGCGCGCCGGCTGGAGAGCGTGCACCGCGTCGAGCGCGGAGGTCGCGATTCTTTCCTCAATCCACTCCAGATACTGCGGATCTACTCCGCTCTGATCGGCGCTGGGCCCCCACAATCCGAGGGTGTCGGGACCTTCATGCACATGGGTGCAAGCGATCACCAGCTGGGAGCCTGCGGGCGCCCGCACCTGAAAGCTGCGGCGAATCTTCAGCACGTCTTCGTAGAACAGGCCAATGAGGTCGGCGGAACAGAGGACCACGATCTTGTGGCCGATCTCCAGCGCCAGGCAACGCGCGTAGAGGGGGTCATGGACAGCGCTCGCGATACGGTTGTGGCCGAAGCCCCCAAGATAAACCGGATGTCCGCCTGGCGTCGGCGTAATAACCATGCTGGCTGCGCCCGCACGAACCTGCGCTGCACAGCTCACCGCCGATACCGCGGCCAACGCCGCCAGGAGAAGGATTGTCAGCCGCCGCCGCATTATGGGGCCAGACTCAGCGATCTTAGCATCAGCGCATTCGCCATCCCTTATCCAGCAGGCGAGCCTCAGGGTCATGATGCAGCGAGAACCGTATCGCAGGCCCTTCCCGCTAGTGCACCGGGGCGGCTTCGTCGTGCGTCTCCGGAATGGCTTCAATATGGGGAACGGCGGAGCCCACCAGGCGGAGCCGCGGCGCTCGATGGATCTCGTCCAATAGTTCGCGCGCAACCCGGTCGTCGATTTCGCCGGCGCCGCTCAGTTCCACCGGGTAGCGCATGATGACCTCGATTCCGCCTTGCGTGAGGCGCAGCCGGCTCTCCGGGCGCAGCGAGGCCACCGAGATCGGGCTGATGACGCGCTCCATGGTGCGCCGCTGTAGCTCCATGTTCTCGCGGTAGTGATTAAACACCTTCTGTACCGCTCCCAGCATGCGTTCTTCCACCTGACGATAGTCGGTGTCGGGTGCCAGCGTCAGCGTGATCTCGTGCCAGAGAAAGTTGGTTCCCGGGATCTGCTTGAATAGTCCGGCGTTGGCCTGGAACACGACGGCGTTGGAGAAAACCACGGCGCGCCCGCTGGGGCGGGCGTCGGACCCGCCGTTGCTGACCTCCACCAGATGGATCCGCACCAGACCTATATCCACCACGTCACCGGTGACGCCGGCGATCTGTACCCGGTCTCCCACCCTCACCCCGTATTTGCCGATCAGAAAGAAATAGCCTGCGACGGAAAGGATTACGTTTTGCAGGGCGACAGCGATGCCGGCGGTGAGCAGCCCGGCAAAGGTGGCCAACGATCCCAGTTCGCTGGCGAAGGAGACGGCTATCACCACCGCCATGATCGCCCACACCACAAAGCGCCGCAGGAGCAGGAATTGATAGCGCCGGCGCGCGTCGTGGATGTACCGGAACGTTGCTCTCCGCCACACTTCCGAGATGCCCAGCACGGCGGCAAGCACGATGGCAAGCGCTCCCAGGCGCAGGCCGAGACTCTTGAATTGCACGCTGTATTGCGCTTGAACCGAGTTCCTCCAATTGGCGAGGCTGCGCTTGTAGAGGTCTAGCAGCACCGATTGCTTGCGCAGCGGGAACACGATCGCCGAAATCTGCTTGAATTGGGCGGTCAGGGAATCGATGTCCTTCTTCTGCTGCGCCAGCACCGCGGGATCCTGAGAGTCAGGCTGATTCGCCAGTTGGTCCCCACGCTGCACCAGGCTCTTCAGGTGCGCTCCCAGTGGAGCGCGAAGGGCACGCGCTGACTGCGTCAGAGCATCGGTGCGCTGAATCGCTTCGTCGAGAGCGTGTACCTTGCGGCGAAGTTCGATCAGGTTGCTGGCGATGGCCAGAATTCCGGAGGGCTCTGCCTTGCGGGAAGTGCCGGCGGTCGCAACGCTCGTTGCGGCGCTGCCGGGCGCCTCTTGCGGCGCGCCTCCGGACTTGGCAGTCTCCAGCGCAGCGGCGGGCACGGTGCGTGCGAGTTCATCGATTTGAGCCTGCAGGCTGCCTCCCCCCGAAGTACCGGCAGTAGCCCCGCTCACAAATTCCAGCATGCCGCGCACCGCATCGCGGCGTGCCTGCAGCAGGCTGATCTCGCTTTCCGTTTCCGCAATGGCAGACTCCAGCGCCACGCGCTTGCGCCCCGTGGCAGCATCGAGTTGGCGGTTTTGCGACTGCAATTCCGCCTGCGTCCGTTTCAGCTGCGCGTCCATTCTGCCGGCGATCGCTGTCAGCGATTGATAGGAACCGGATGGGGTGCTCCCTTGCGCCGCTCTTTGCGCCTCACTCGAACCCTGGCCGGCGGAAGCGCTCAAAGCTTGGGCTTCGGCGCGGGCGAACTCGAACGAGAGCCGGACCACCTGGTCGGCAAGTTGGCGATTGTCATTGAGAAAGATCACATCGTTGGGCTCGTTCGCCAGTTGCTGCTGCGCGGTGAGGTCGCGATACCAGAGGATGGTCTGGTTCAGGAACGCCACAATGTCCTGTGGACCAGCCGACTTGGTTGCGGAATTATCCTGGGCTGGGGAAACCCCCGCTGGCAGCCAGGTCAGCAGCAGGACCACGGCAATCAGCCGGCCCCTGCTCGTTTGTATGCCGAGATGACGCATGCGTGCTTCAACCCGCCAAAATCAGAATTCCGAAAGCCCTGCATTCACCAGGTTCCCAGCGTTTTCTGAGAGGTAAACGGTAGGACAGAAGTTGCCCCGAAAACCAATCAGGCTAACTCTGTCGGATGCGAAGGACGCAAAACAGGTAACGTCAGTACAGGGTGCGGAGTGGCCCCACCATCATGCCAAAGTTTGCCCTCCATCCGGGGTGGTCTATCTGACGAGACTCAATTGGCGGGAGTGATGCCCGATGCGGCGCCTGCGTTTGGCTGACGATCGCCCGATGAACCTGCCGCTCTCCAGATCGATGCCCCGCAGGCGCAATCGTTCGAGAATTTCCTGAACCACCTCGTGAGCTATTTCCCCGCCGTCAACATGCAGGCTGAAGCTGGTGACCTCATGCTGTTGCCCGAGATGAATCTCCAGGCGGCATCCCGGGATGTTGAGTGTTCCCCAGGCTGGGTCGGAGAAGTCGACCTCCGGGACCGCAGCCGCGATTTTCTCAATCAGGGCGTTGCGCTCGCCGACTACAGCGGCGACAAAACTCGCCCCGATGTCGCGCGGGACGGCCGCTTCGATCGGGAAATCCTGTACCAGGATGTCCGTGTGTACAGGTCGGATGCGTTTGCTTCTGGGTCCCTTGCCCATAGTTGAAAATCTCCCGCCGGCGAATGGGAGAGGGCTACCCGGCAAGGTTATCGCGGGCTTTGGCCAGTCGGCAGGGTTACTTTCGTACTCAAAAGTGCCCCTAGTTTTGCTCTTCGATAATCAATCTTCATTATTATTTCCGCAGTACTTAGGCAAAGTCAGCTCGCACTGGCTCGGCGCGGACCCTCGCAAGCCATGTGAGGGAGTAATTTCGAATGCTCGACGCCAAACAGTTGAAGGTGCTGGGACTGCGCTTTGCCCGCGGTCTGCAGATGAGCCTCCGCACCGCCGTCATGTTCTCGGCGGATCACCAGAGCGTCGAGCGCCCCATCCAGCAGAGCTTCCAGTTCCTCAACGGTCTCCTGAAAGAAACCGGCCAGTTCACCTTCGGCTTTGTGGACAATCAGGTCGTACTCAACAACCTGATCACCACCGATCCTTCGCTCAAGCAACTCGAAAAAGAGCTCTTGAAGCGTGGCATTGCCGCCATCACTTTTGAGCCAGGCCTCAGCTTGGGGCGATACCGCAAGCTCATCGCCCTGCTGTCGGCGCCCACGAAGTTGATCGAAGAAGCTGGAGGAGTGCGTGCCTACCTGGAAGCGAACGAGGTCGAGGGCGCGCGCATCCTGCCGGCAGCCAAGAACCAGAAGAAAGACGAGCAGGGCGACACGATTCTGGAGACCGACTCCGAGTCCTACATTCTTTCCAAGCAAATGGCGGAGGAGGAGGGACCGAAGGACTTTCTGGATTCGATCGATGCTCTCCTGGAGTCGGCGTGCCTCGATCCCACTACGCGCACCAATGTCCTCTCCGACTTCGCTGCCGCGGGCGGCGGGGGAGCCAATTATGGCGTGCCCATCCCCATGCCCAACCTGGTGATTGCAAGGGATGGCGCCACCGGAGCGGGAGCCGGCAGTGGGGGCGGAAACGGCGGTGCAGGCGGAGACGGCACAGGCGGTACGGGCACGGGTGGCATGGGCACAGGCGGGGGCAGCGGTCCGGTCGGCTCCAGCGGAACTGGCACTGGCGAGATGGGCGGCGGAGGCGCAGGTTCAGGCCCAGGCAGCGGATTGCCAGCGGGTGCTGGTTCGCATCCCGGAGGGCCGGGCGCCGGCGGACAGCCCGGAGACGGCACGGGTTGGGGAACTGCAAGCGAACAGGGTGCAGGAGCTGCGTACCCCGGTGAAAACCTCGGAGGAATTGGAAGTGGAGCGGGCTGGGGGTCGAATGGAGGCGGCGGAGGCGGTGGAATCGGCGGTTTCGGGCGGCCAGGTGGATATTACAGCGCAAAGACGCCTCCCCCGGGAGCCGCGCCGGGAGGCGGCAGAGGCGGCCCGTGGGGATACAACAGCTTCATTGAGCTCATGGAGAACTCCGTCGAGCGCTCCCTGCTGGAGGAAAAGGGCAATCCGCGGAAGTCTTACACGGCCCTGGCTCGGATCCTGCGGGATACGGGTGTGGAAGCAGTTCTAGAACGGCTGTCTCCCGAGCGCCGCGACGAAGTCAGGAGCCTGCCTCCGGAACAACTTGCCGCAGAGTTCATCGAAGACACAGCATTGCAGTGGGCGGGTAAGCGCCTTCAGTCCGCGACCGGGCAGTCGGACAAATTTGTGGTGGAGGAGGACGTGGTGCGGGTCCTGGCTCGCAGCCTGCAGGCCACGCACATGGCTGACCGCCTCAGCGCCAAGCTGAGCAAGTTTATTCAGGATTTTGCTGTGCCCGCCCACATTCAGGAAAAGATTCGTGACGAGCTGCGTTGGACGGCGCTCAGCAATGGCAAGAAATACGCGCGCCTGATGGAAGTCACGCACTACTCCACCGCCGAATTCCGCCGGCTGATGGATCTGTTGCGAGAGCTGGTCAAAGAACGCGAGCTGGATCAAGCGGCCGCTCTGGGAACCCACTATTTCGACTTCCTGGACAAGGCGGGGGTGGACATTCAGCCCGAGGAGCTCAGCCGTGCCCCGGAGTTGATCCGCACCATGCCGCTAGCGCGCGTCGGCTTCGCGCCCAAAGCCGTGGAAAGGCTCAGCCGGGTGGTGTTGCGCGACGACGTTACTGAGTTTGTCCATTTCCAGGCGGCCAACGCCCTGACAGTGCTCTCGCAGTCGCTGGCTACCTTCGAGGATTTCGAACAGGTGCTGGTAATCGGAACAGCCTTGGAGCGGTCGAAGAATCGGAACCCTGGCGAACACAAGAAGTGCTGCGTGACGGGACTTAGCCGCCTGCTGCCGGCGGCCAGCCTGGAGCGAATCGTGGAACTTTGTCTCTTGCAGCGGAGCGATTCCAACTGGGCCCGCACCGCTGCCGCTCTGCTGCGTTTCTCCGCTCCGCCCAGCATCGACAGCGTTTTCAACCACCTGATCAAGGAGCAGGACGCCAAGAACCGCCTGGCGCTGCTGCGGTTGATCGCGCAACTGGGTCCGGCCGCCCTGCAGGTCGCCTGCAAGTACCTGGAGGACGAACGCTGGTACGTGGTGCGCAATATGTGCGCGGTGCTATCCGACCTCCGCGATCCCGATCTGGAAGCTCACATGGCGCCGACGCTGCAACACCCCGATGCGCGCGTGCAGCAGGCCGCGTTCACCGCCTTATGCAAGAACCGCAGCCGGGGCCGGGGGCGGGTGATGGCAGAGTCCCTCACCAGGCTTGCCCCAGGCGTGCTGGACCAGGTGCTCGACGAGTTGTTGTTCGTGAAGGATCCCGCGACCATCCACGACCTGGAGCGCTTCGTTGCCGACGGACACGGCAACCCCGCGGTTCTGCGAAAAGCGATCCAGGTCTTGACCTGCATTCCAGGAGACGAGCATCTGCACGCCCTCGCCAGACTCATAAGCTCTAAGAAGCTCGGGCCGGGCCCGCGGCAGATGGCGATGACCGCAATTTCCCGCGATCCATCGCCTGAGGCGCGCAGGCTCCTCGAAGAATTTGCCGAGCGCCAGGATGAGCTGGCAGGGGAAGCACGCCTGGCCCTTGGGAAGCCTTCCTAACCCGATCCCGAATCCCTTCCAGACCGATCCGGACCAGCCAACCACATGCCCCGCTCGTTGCGATTCAGCCCTTACTGCGCCGAACCGGCTGCCTGCGCCTTCTTGGGTTCATCGCTTCCCGGGTCGCCGAATGTCCACAGCCCATAGGCCTTCAGGCTCTCGTCCTTCTTCTTCCTGATCAGCATGCGGGCGGTTTTTTCCGGGGGCCAGGGAGCCGCCAGACGTTCTGGCCGGTCGGCGATCCAGAAGCTGGTGAGCGCCATTACCGCGGTATTGCGCAGCAGAATGTCGGGCTGCACCTTGTCAAACGTATCCACGGCGGAGTGATGCGTGTATTTGTAATCGGGAGAGTCCTGGTCGAGATTGATTCCCGGAAGTCCGGCGAGAATGAACGGTCCGGCATCGGTGCCGAATTCCACTCCATCGTCGGTCTTGAATGAGCCGAACGCGCGGATAGACTCTGCAAATTTCTTGACCGCCGGAATCAGATCGTCGTGTCCGCCCAGGTTAAAGGTGACCACCGGCCCTTGACCGCTATCCAGGATGACAGCGGCCACATGATTGGCCATTTCTTCCCTGTGCATCTTGGTGTAAGCGAGCGATCCCAGAAGCCCCTGTTCTTCGCCGGTGAAGAGCACAAAGCGGAGTGTGCGTCTGGGACGCGCCCTGGCCTTCAGAATCGCTTCCGCAGCGCCCAGTGTGGTAGCCACGCCCACGCCATCATCGGTGGTGCCCTGCGCCAACTCCCAGGAGTCGAGGTGGCCGCCCACGACCACGATCTGCTCCGGGTGCTCGACGCCGGGAATGTCACCCACAACGTTGGCAGTCTCAACCGGCCCGCTCGTGACCTGATTCTGCACGTCCAGCTTCAGGCGCACGGTTTTTCCCTGCTCCAGGAAGCGCTCCAGCTGCTGCTGATCCTCCACCGCCATGCTGACCACGGGAATGTCGAAGTACTCGTCAAAACCCAGCGCGCCCGTGTGGGTAAGGTTCATTCCCCTTGCCTTGGTCCCGCCCTGCCCGCCAATCACGGCTACCGCATGCGCCGCGTAGGCCGCCTTGAGAAATGGACCATATTTGATGTAGAGCTTCTCGCGCTGCTCGCGCGACAGTTCCTCCTTCTGCTGCATCACCAGGATCTTGCCCGCCCAGCGGCCGGAATTCTCCTTTACTTCGCGCTCCAGTTGGCTGAGGTCCACGGCCGCCACCTCCGCCACCGTGCCTCCCGCAGGTGTCGATCCCACCCAGCCGAGCGAATCCACCTTGAGCTGCCTGCTGATCGGGGATACCAGCTCGGCTTGGGCCGAGACACGCTTCCAGCCGCGCGAGAGATTCCACCTCTCGGCGTGCACATTGGACAAGCCGATGGACTTCATCTTCGCCAGGCCCCACTCGATGGCCTGCGCTGCTTGCGGAGAACCGGTGACGCGTCCGCCGATCTCGTCGCTCAGCTCCTCCAGGTAATCGTAGGAACCCGAGTTCATGGCGGCCTGACCGGCGATCGCGGTCAGCGCAGGCAGGGTGCCGTCGGTTGCGGGCTCGGCAGGCGCGCTGCTGGCATCGGCCGCGCGCCCTGTCAGGGCACTCGCAGCCAGGAAGGCGACAAGGGCTATTGTGGTTGTCTTCAAGAATTCCCCCAGATGACGATTATCCCTGACATCTTAACAAGAGCGCCGAGAGCCGAGGCCCCTGCCGCGCCAGGGATAGCGCTACCGCCGCCTCTTTGTTAGCATCGCGGCCGGCCTCCCGGCCTCTGCGCGGAGACACTCCTATGAAATACTATTTTCTGGTTGAGACCTACGCCACCGAGTGCCTCAAGGTGGTCAGTGTCTGGAGTGAGTTCCGGGATGAGGACCTGCGTGTGCGCCCTGCGGGCCGGCGATTCGCGCGGCCGTAGCGTCCACGAACAGATGGTGCACCAGTGCGTGAGCGAGGACATCTGGTTTCGAACCATGCTCGGAATCGATGTTGGCGCTCCTCCGCTGCCGGCGCAGGAGACTCGCCTGGAATTCATCAAGCGGTTCGCCGAGGACAGCGGCAAGCGCCTGGCGGTCTTGAAGGCCAAGGCCGAAGCCTGGTGGGAAGATGAAGTGCAGTTCTTTGACGTGCGGCGTTCGCGGGCCTGGGTGATGACGCGGAGAATGCCGCACACCTCCCATCACCGCGGGCAGCAGATGGCGATGCTGCGCATGCTGGGAAGAGACCTGCACAGCAACTATGGCCCCACCGCGGACACCGGCGGCTTGATGCAGAACCACGCTCCCACTATCTATGCCTACGCTACGCTGGAGGCGCTGCTCGCGGGAGAAGCCGCCGGAGGCGGGAAGACGACGCTGCCCAAGCCGCTCGACAAGCCGCTTACGGAGCGCCCCGGAGAATGAACCTCATCCTCGGCCTGATCGCTAGGGGATGGCGTAGTTGCGGGCAGCCGAGGCGGTGATCACCGCGAAGTGGATATACGATGTGGCCCGCTCCAGCTTGTGATGATTCGTCCGGTGAAACAGGTAAGCGGCGCCCACATTGGCTCCCACCAATCCCAGGCTGAACGCTACGAAGCCCGGCCGGCTGTCCACCAGGGCCTGCGGCAACTCCGCTCCCGGGTAGCCCAGACGCATGTTGCGATAGGTGGAGTGTACATCGGCCATGCGGCTTACCGCGATGGCCGAGAACAGACTGATGTTCTGACGATCCAGGAAGTTGTGTGACTGCACCTTCGGCGCCTCGGCCTTTGGTTCGGCCAGCATTTCGTGGTCAGCGTCGTTTTCCGCGGCCCGGGTTCCCACTGCAAAACAACAGGCCAACAGCAGGGTGATTACTTTCTTGGTCATACTTCCACTTCTAGATCGGCCCCCACAGCCAGAAGTTGAGGCCAATCAGAAATGAAAGCAACTTACGAAAGCAGTTGAACGATTACTCTATTGGTTCGTGGACTTTGGTAGTGCGCCTTCAACCAAAGCGTCAAGCTACTGCTTCACGCCCGCCGCGCTCTGCTCTTCCATCTTCGCCAGGTCGGTCTTGGCGCGCTCCGATTGTTCGCCCTCCGGCACCAGCCCCACAAACACCCGCAGGTGCTGCGCTGCAACTGCGTAGTTGCCCTTGGCAGCGTAGATCCTTCCCAGCAGCAACTCGATTCGCGGTTCCTTGTGCTGGGTGTCAAGCTCTGCGGCTCGAAGCGCAGCCTTCTCGGCGTCTGCCAGTTTGCCGGAATTGAAGCTGGCGGCGGCGCTGTAGTAGTACACCACCGGGTAGGCGGTGGGATTCAACTCGATCACCTTGTCGGAGTATTCGATCACCTGGGCCCACTGCTTGTTCACCGCCGCCAGTTGCGCAAGCCGCACATAGGGCGGAGCGTACTTGGGGTCGGCAGTGCTGGCCCGCAGGTAGGACTCGCGTGCGTCGTCGAGCTTGTGCTCGTTCTGCTGCACCTCGCCGAGCAGCAGCCAGGCTGCGGCGTACCTGTCGTACATCTGCGTGGCCTTCGCCAGATGCTTCTCGGCATCCGCCGGCTTCTCCTTCTTCAGATTCTCGAGCCCCTTCTCATATTCCTTCGCGGCCGCGGGTGGCGCCTGCAGGCTGGTCACGCTGACACTGCCGGACTCGCTCTTGCCCATCGCACGCAGAACAATCGTGCCCACGTTGGGATCGTCCATAAATCGATGGCCGGCCAGGTTGATGCTGCTGGAGGAATATCCCGGCAGGTCGGCCCTCAGCTCGCAAGTCCACAACTGCCGCTCCAGCACCCGCGCGCCGTTGTTCGTGGTGTTGGCGAAATCCCGGCCTTCAGAGGCATCGGGGACCATGGTGTTGCCGCGGCTGCCCAGCAGGATGCTGAACTGACCGTGCGAATCGGTGTAGGCCTCACGATGGACGTTGGCATTGCAGACGCGCACGATGGTCACCGGCTCCGGAGGCTCGCCCCCTCCCTCCATCACCACCTTCCCCGTGAGGTAGGCATTGGTAGCGCTGTTCTCCGGGAACTGCCCGGGTTGCGGCACACTTGAACTGGGCGTACGTGCGGGCGAGGAACTGGATCCCGCTCCGGATGTGCCTCCACCTCCCGGGCGAGCTTGCGCCGAGGCCTGCGAGAGAACCCCTGAAAGGACCGCCAAAATCGTGAGGAGGGAGACGATACGCCCTGCTGTCATGAGAACCCCCAAAGCGAACCCGGTTGATGCGGAAAGGCGCGGGGAAAGCGGCCTGTCTGTTGGGAGCATTCTACTCCGCTTTTTGTCCGCGCAGGGCGGCTTTCTCCGGAGTTGCCGAAGGACTCAGGTGTGTCTTCAGACTGGCGAGCGACAAGCACGCGAGGGTTCGAATGCCGGCTGTTTGCGTGACCGAGAAAGCTTGGCGGCAACGATTATCCCGCCTGCTCTGCCTGGCGGAGTAAGTCCCAAACGACGGGTACTCCTGCGACCTCCCTTAGTACCTCTGCATGCGGCTGGCTCGGCCACCTGTGCAGCCCCTTCCGTAATCCGTCGGCAATGCGATTTGTCACATCATATCAATGGCTTGCGATAGGTTGGAAACGCGGGAGCGATAGCGCGTGAAATGGTTGTCCAAAGCGCGAGGTGCTCAGGTGGTGAAGGACGAGGCCGCGCTGATCGGCGTCTCTCGTCCCACACGCTTCAAGCTTCGGACCCAGCTGCGCTACCGCTGCAGCAGCGAATTTCAGTGGCACGACGGCATCACGGAGAACATTAGCTGCACCGGAGTGCTGTTTCGTGCCGAAGGGCCGGTGGAGCCGCGTACGCCGATCACCCTCCGCTTCACCCTGCCGCAGGCCATTGCAGGGCAGACGCCCATTGAGGTCACCTGCGATGCCTACGTGGTGCGCCGTGCCAACATCGCCTCGCCCGAGGATAAGGGCTTTGCCATCGCGGCCACCATCCTCAACTACCACCTGCCGGTGGAGCGCCAGATATACGAACCTGTGGTGGGAGCCGCCGTCGCGGAAACCACGGCCATCGCGGACCCCGCCCAGGTTATCCATCAACTGAACGGACAGCTCGCCGTGGTGATCGGGAACTGCGATCTCATCCTGAGCCACGCCCAGCTGGACGACAACCTGCGAAAGAGCGTTGACAGTATTCGGAACGCGGGCCTGCGTGTGGCCACGCTCATTCGCGAACGAATCGCGAAAGCCGGTCACTAAATGCATAAAGGAGTAGCTGTAATGCAACCGTCGGGTAACACACTCCCCCATCCCATGGCGGATGCATCCTCGAAGCGAGACAGTCTGGTATGGATCGATCGCTATATCAGGCTCGTGGATGTGCTGCTGCAGAATGCTGAGACTGATGAGCAAGATCCTCTAGGCCTGCAAGCGTTGTATCGGCCCTTCAGGCGGTCACAGTAAGGAAATCTAACCTCCTCCCAGCCGGTCCGGCCACCTGGCCGGGCCGGCTTTTTGCGCTTTGTACAATGTGGGCATGCTCTCCATCCGGCGCGCCACAGTGGACGACGTGGACCTTATCTTGCGATTCATCCGGGGCCTGGCCGAGTACGAGCGCGAGCCCCAGGCTGTTGTCGCCACGCGCGAAGACCTGATTCGCGACGGTTTCACCGCCGAGCCCAGGTTCCATGTCCTCATCGCGGAGTGGGAGCGCCAACCCGCCGGGTTTGCTTTTTACTTTTTCAACTACTCCACCTGGCGCGGCAGGGCTGGCCTCTATCTTGAGGACCTCTTCGTGCACCCGGAACTCCGCGGCAAGGGAATCGGCAAAGCTCTGTTGGCGGAGCTGGCGGAGATCGCGCTTCAGGAAAACTGTTATGGACTGCGCTGGGAGGTTTTGGACTGGAACACTCCGGCCATCGACTTCTATGAGCGCGTGGGCGCTGAAGTTCTCAAGCAGTGGCTTCCCGTGCGCCTCACCGGCGAGCCTCTGTTGCGCCTGGCCGAAGCCGCGGCGCAAAGCCATAAGGGGAATCCCTCCCGCCGCTAGCGTATCTGGAAATGTTCTGTGCATCCCCCGCGGGACATTTATAATCAAGAAATTGTGCTCAAGTATTCCATCGTAGTTCCTTTTCATAATGAGGCGGAGAACGTCACCGAACTCTATGACCGGCTTAAGGACGTCATGGAGACCACCGGCGAGGGTTTCGAACTGGTTTTCGTGGACGACGGCAGCTCCGACGGCACCTTCGACCTGCTGCGCGAGATCGCCGAGATCGACAGCCGCGTGACCGTGGTCAAGCTGCGCCGCAATTTCGGGCAGACGTCGGCTCTTGCCGCCGGCTTCGATCATGCCCGCGGAGAGTACGTGATCGCCATGGACGGCGACCTGCAGCACGATCCCGGCGAGATCCCCGACTTCATCGCCAAGGTAAACGAAGGCTACGACATCGTCAGCGGCTGGCGCCGCCAGCGTATCGACCACCTGCTGCTGCGCCGCATCCCTTCGCGCGCCGCCAACTGGATGATGGCCAAGCTCAGCGGAGTGGATATCCACGACTTCGGCACAACCTACAAAGCCTACCGCCGCGAATTGCTCAGCCAGATTCCGCTCTACGGCGAACTGCACCGCTTTATTCCTGCGCTCGCCTCCTGGTACGGAGCCTCGATCTGCGAAATCCCCATCAGCAACATCAATCGCGAGCGCGGCAATTCCCACTACGGCATCGGGCGCACCCTGCGGGTGTTCTTCGACCTCATCACCATCCGCTTCCTGTTGCGCTACCTGCAGCGCCCGCTGCACTTTTTCGGCTCCGTGGGCATGCTGAGCGCCTCGGCGGGCTGCGCCATCGGAGTGTGGCTGGCGATGCTCAAGGTCCTGTGGAACGCAAACATCATGTCCGCCCACGGTCCCCTGCTGATCTTTGCGGCGGTACTCATCCTTGCCGGCGTGCAGATGCTCGCCTTGGGCCTGCTGGGAGAGATGCACGTGCGCCACTACCACGACGCGGTGCGCCACGCGCCCTACTCGGTGGATCGCATCCTGCGTTCCAAGAACGAGCAATCCACCATGGCGGATTAGCTCACTCTATCCCGGTCCACCCTGCTCCGGCTCATGCAGGACCCCCCTTGCCTTGCCCACTCCGCTGTGACTGCCGTCACCGCCCATCCGGCGCTGGCGCGCCACACTACTCTGGGCCCTAAGGGCCTTCCAACCTTTATAATCAACAGGTTTCTCTTATGCTCACCATGGATAAAGTCACACATGAACTTCGTCTGGCCGGGCGTATGGCCCGGCTGGGAACAGAAACTGCCTTCGAAGTCCTGGTGCGCGCCAAGGCCCTGGAACGCCAGGGCAAGGACATCGTCCACCTGGAAATTGGCGAGCCGGATTTCGACACCCCCGCCAACATCGTCGAGGCGGGAGCAAACGCGCTTCGCCACGGGTGGACGCACTACGGTCCCTCTGCTGGCCTGCCCGACCTGCGCGAGTCCATCGCGCGTTACGTCTCCACGACGCGCGGTGTAGAAGTTGCAGCCGATGAAGTCGTAGTCGTCCCCGGAGGCAAGCCCATCATCTTCTTCAGCATACTGGCGTTGGTTGAGGAAGGGGATGAGGTCATCTATCCCAATCCCGGCTTCCCCATCTACGAGTCCATGATCCATTTCCTGGGCGCCAAAGCAGTCCCCATCCGCTTGCGCGAGGAAATGGACTTCCGCCTCGACGTGAACGAGTTGGCCCAACTCATTACCGACCGGACCAAGCTCATCATCCTGAATTCCCCGCAGAATCCCACCGGCGGCGTACTCACCGAGAGAGACGTGCGCGACGTTGCTACTGCAATCGGGGACCGCGACATCATGGTGCTGTCTGACGAGATCTACAACCGGCTGATCTTTGACGGCAAACACCATTCCATCCTCTCGCTAGAGGATTGGAAGGATCGCACCATCCTGCTCGATGGCTTCTCCAAGACCTATGCCATGACCGGATGGCGGATGGGATACGGCGTGATGCGCGCCGACCTCGCGGCTCAGATCGCGCGCTTGATGACCAACTCCAATTCCTGCACCGCCAGCTTCACCCAGGTGGCGGGAATCGAAGCCCTTAAGGGTGACCAGGCCCCGGTGGAGGCCATGAACGCCGAGTTCAAGCGCCGCCGCGACATGTTTGTCTCCCGCATCAACCGGATCAAGGGATTCTCCTGCCGCCTCCCCAAGGGCGCCTTCTACACCTTTCCCAACATTACCGGGACGGGCTGGCCCTCCAAGAGACTCGCCGATGCTCTGCTGGAAGAGGCCGGTGTGGCGGCCCTTTCCGGAACGGCATTTGGCAGCTTCGGGGAAGGCTATCTGCGCTTCAGCGTGGCCAATTCGTACGAAAACCTGGAAAAGGCAGCGGATCGCATCGAGCAGTGGGTTAAGACGAGACTGTAACCAATTCCAGCTACCCGTACCTGACAAGGTACGTTTTTTTTTGCCCTTTCCGCGAAAAACTAACTAAGCTGGCAGGGGTAGAATTCTCATTTTCTCCGCTGAGTCTACTTGCCGGAAGACCCACGTCTCGCTTTTGAGAATCTTGACCTGAGGCACGAGAGGGTCGAGTTCGATCGCCCTTCGCTCCAGGCGTATCCGCGAAGAAGACTGCTCATTCCTATTGGCATTCTCTTCTGTTACGTCCTGCAATGTGCCTGGTTTGCTCGTACACAGTCGATCACGTTTGACGAATCGATCCACACCTCGGTGGGCCAGGACATCTGGCGGCATCATCGCTTTGACCGCTGGATAGAGACGCCTCCGTTGGGCCGCCTTCTGTTGGCTCTGCCGATTGCTGGCCAGGGTTTTCAGATGGAGGTGCGAGATCCCGACGGATGGATCTACGTTACCGGGCTCCGCCCTGATGCCACGGGTTTCATTGCGAGACCACGCGCTGTGAATGTGACATTGGGGGTGGCGTTGGGCATCCTCCTGTGGATCGCGATACGGGGATTATTCTCGGAAAGCGCTGCCAGCTTTGTCTTGGTGCTGTTTGCGCTCTCACCGCAATTGATATCGCACTTTACCGTGGCGACAGTGGACGGAGTTGCTGTGCTGACTGTGTTCGCAGTCGCATTTCAGCTTGTGCGGTGGCGCAGGAACCCTACCGAAGTCAGACTCTGTTGATGGGAACGGTATGCGGACTGGCCTTACTGTCTAAATTCTACGCACCGGCCTTCGTTGGTTTGGCGCTGATCCTGATGTTGCTCGCCCCGCGCAAGCGCGGTGTTGAGCAGCAAGCCCGCGAATTCGCGCTCTCCCCGAAGGCATGGTCGGCGAAACCAGTACTCGCGACGGTGGGCCTCGCCGGCTTACTGGTTTGGGCGGGCTATTTCTTTCATGTGGGCCATCTCGCTCTGCATGACGGTCAACTGAAGCTCATATATCCCCACGCAGTAGCTGCCATCAGGGCGAGCAGCTTGAGCATTGATTTCGATGCCCCTGTTCCGGCACCTGAATTCTTTGCTGGCCTGCACGAGTTGGCGGTACACAACCAGCTTGGTCATCCATCGTTTCTATTGGGCAGAGTCTATCGAACTGCGGCTCCGCATACCTTTTTTCCGGTGGTGATCGCGCTGAAGTGGCCAACCATTACGTTGCTGCTGGCGATAGCTGGAATCATTTTGTTCATTTTGGATAAGCCGACGCTGGCGCGAGGTGTGCGGATCGAAGTGGCTACCTTTGGTGCCTTTGGTTTGCTTGCGTTGGTTCTCGCCCTATCGGCCAACCTCGGGATTGGCGACAGGCATGTCCTAACCTCGTATCCCTTCCTGCTGATGGTCGTATCGGCGGTGTGGTATTGGGCGAGCCGGCTGGCGACCTACAAGAGAACGGCATTGTCGGTTTTGGTGGTGTTGGCAGCCCTGAACACGGCTGATGCGTTGCGCTACGCACCCGGCTACCTCTCCTACTTCAACATTTTTGTCCCGCCTGCTCGTAGCTACAAGTTGCTTACTGACAGCAGCCTCAAGGTTTGCTGGCGCTACGTGACTATCAACAGCAACACCCGAACGACCCTATACACTTGGCATATTTTGGGTCGGTGGACCCGCAGGTGTACGGCATCAAAACGGTGCCGTTGTCCCCGGGGCAACGCGTCACCGGCACGGTCGTGGTCAGCGCGACTCTGCTTTCTGGGCAGTACCTTCGCGATCCCGCCGGCTATCGTTGGCTTCTGCAGTACCCGCCAAAGGCATTTCTGGACCACTGCATACTTGTTTTCGATGTCCCACAAGCTTAGAACTTCGCCCCGAGAGAGTGCCTGGGCCTAATGCCGCCTTCTCTTGATACTGAGGATGAGACGCTTTCGTATAAGGCTCTCCATGGTTCATACTCGTGATCAGTGCGTCGGATCGAGGATGGAACGACAATGCCGGATAAACCCTTTCGTGTTTTTGCAACTGCTTCGATCGGGGAGCAAGCGGAGAACGAGTTACGACGCCGTGGCTACGAGTTAGAGGTGTATTCCAGGCCGGAGCCGCCTCCCAAGCAACTGATCGTCGAAAAGGTGAAGGCGGGCCTCGACGGCCTCATTACCACCTTGCGCGACCCGATCGATGCCGAAATCTTCGAGGCCGGCAAAGGACGCCTGAAGGTCGTTTCGCAGTATGCCGTGGGTTTCGACAACATCAATCGCGACGACGCCAACCGCTACCGGATTCCGTTCACTCACACCCCGGATGTGTTGACCGAAGCCACGGCCGAGTTCGCTTTCTTCATTATGGGCGACCTGGCGCGCAAGCTTTGGAGCAGTGAAAAGCTGGTCCGCGCCAACCAGTGGCGCTATTGGCATCCCTTCCTGCCCTTCTTGGGCGATGAAGTCACCGGGAAAACCATTGCAGTGATTGGAACCGGTCGCATCGGGTTGGCCATGATCAAGAAATGTACCGGCTTCGACATGAATATTCTGTGCTACGACCCGGTTTATCAGAACCTCCAGTTCGTGCAGTCCATTCAGGACCTGATGGATTTCCGCCATGGGCACGGCATCCAGAAGGAAAAGACCTGGATCCGGTACGTGGAGCTCGAAGCAGCCCTGCAGCAGGCCGACTTTGTCAGCGTGCACGTCCCCTTGCTGCGTGAGGGCGAGTCGCAGACGCCCACCTTCCATCTATTCAACGAGCGGACGTTTCGCCTGATGAAGCCCACCGCCTACCTGGTGAACACCTCGCGTGGTCCCGTTGTAGACGAGGCTGCGCTGGCGCGAGCCTTGAAGGAAAACTGGATCGCGGGCGCGGCCCTCGACGTTTTCGAGAAGGAGCCGTTGGCCGCGGATTCGCCCCTGCGCGATCCCTCGCTGGAAGACCGCTGCCGGCTCTTCTCGCACTTCGCCAGTGCCGGCCGCATCACCCGCCTCTCCGTCGATCCCGACAAGGGAATGGCCGGCCGAACCGTGCAGGGCCTCATCGACGTGCTGGAAGGCAATCACAACGCCGATCCCAGCAAGATGCCTTTCGTGGTGAACAAGGAAGCGTTTCGTTCCTGAAGGAGACAAGCACGATGGTCGCTCTCTTGGTCGTCGACGTGCAAAACGATTTCGTGGAAGGCGGCGCACTGACCGTCAAGGGTGGTAGAGCGATCATTCCCCGCATCAACCGGCTGATCGAGCGCCTCGGCGGTGACGCCTTTATCGTCTACACCATGGATTGGCATCCGCCGCATCATTCCCAGTTCTCCCCTCACGGCGGCCCCTGGCCCGTGCACTGCGTGCAGGGGACCACAGGGGCGGAGCTGGTGCCAGAGCTACACCGGCCGGGAGAGACACAAAAGAAACACGAGGTCCTTCGCAAGGGTCAACACCCCCAGCGCGACGGCTATTCCGCTTTTGAGGCCACCAATGCCGCGGGGCATAGCCTGGAACAGATCCTGAAGAAGAAGGGAATCCAAACCATCTTCATTTGCGGGCTTACCACCGAGTACTGCGTGCAAGCCACCGCCCTGGACGCGAAGAAGGCTGGCATGCACGTGCACGTAATCCGCAACGCGGTTGCCGGTATCGAACCACAGACCACGGAGAGAGCGATTGCTGAGATGCAGGCAGCAGGTGTCGAGTTCCACCAGACGGCCGATGGGATCGCCGAACTGCTTCCGAAGAAGCCTGCAAAGCAAGTTCCCGGAAAGCGAAAGACCGTCAGGAAAGGCAAAGTCTCTAGGTGATGTTGGCGGTTGGCTTACCGCGCCGCCATCGCGCCCACCAACGACTGAAACACCTTGAAGCCGTCAGTTCCGCCCATCGCTTTCTCGCTCGAGCGCTCGGGGTGGGGCATCATGCCCAGTACATTGCGCCCTTCGTTGCAGATGCCGGCAATGTGGTCCAGTGATCCGTTGGGATTGGCTTCCGCCGTCGTTTCCCCCTTCGCATCGCAGTAACGAAAAACGATACGCTCGCCCTCCCGCAGCTCGCGCAAGGTTTCTTCGCTGCAGAAGTAGTTGCCTTCCATGTGTCCAATCGGGATCTCCAGTACCTCGCCACGCTTGCAGGCGTTAGTGAACGGAGTGTCCGCATTCTCCACGCGAACCTGCACGGCGCGGCAGATGTACCTCAGCCCGGCATTCATCATCAACGCGCCCGGCAACAGCTGGGACTCACACAAGATCTGGAAGCCGTTGCAGATGCCGATCACCACTCCGCCCCCGTCGGCGAATCCCTTCACCGACTCCATTACCGGCGAGAAGCGTGCGATCGCTCCGCTGCGCAGATAATCGCCGTAGGCGAAGCCGCCAGGGATGATGACGACGTCGCAATTCTCCAGGTCGTGCGACTCGTGCCAGAGGTAGGTCACGGGCTGACGGGCAACCGATTCCAGAACCCAGTACGGGTCCTGATCGCAGTTGGAACCGGGAAACCGCACTACGCCGAACTTCATGCTGCCAGTCTAGCATGTGGCGTGAGCGGAGCCCGCGGCGCGGCCGGGTTGCATGAAACGAAGCAACCCGGCCATCACGACTACTTTGGTGGTTCCGGTCCACCCGGCTCCGGGGGAGGGGGCGGAGGGAACGGCGCACCCGGCGGGAAGGGTCCGCCCACCGGCGAGGTAAACGAGCGAGGGAACATTCGTTGGCCTTCCCCGTGGATGGCTTGCAGCTGTTTCCACTGCTCCAGGCTGAGGACCTTGCGGAAATCGAGAGTCATCAGCGTGAACTCGCGCTCCAGCTTGCCGCGCGCCGCCAGCACCTGATCCACCTGCGCGGTCACCTGTTTCTCGTCGGGATAGTCCGCATGCATCAGTTGCTCCAGCTTCAGATCCTGCTTTTGGACTTCCGCCCCAAAGTCGATCAGCTTGAGCCGATGCTGGTAGAAGCTGTCTTCCAGTTGCTTGATCTGGCTGTCGGTCAGATGCAGCTTGCTCACGATGGCCGAGTTCTTCCACCAGTCACCGAGTTCTCCGCGGTAGAAAACCACATTCCGCCCGCCGCCCAGGCCCCCGGGGCCGCCCATCACAGTTACCGTGCCGGCCTGTTGGGCCATCCCGGCGCAAGGGATCAACAGCAACAGCAGCCACGGCCAGACTGATTTTGATTGCATAGCGTCTCCTCCAAAAGATTGCTACTTGGACCTCGTTTTCACAGTTCGGTTCATCTCGTACGCCAGAAGGGTCGCGGGTGCCAGCGCATCGGGCACCTCGCTGTTCACGGTCTGTTCGACGACTACGAGCAGCGCGTAGTCCTGGTCGTACGCCGTCTGACGAACAGCGGACGGCTTCGCCGGCCGCAACAGAACAATGCCCAGCACGATCAACCCCGCCAGCATGCTCCAGGCAAGTGTGGGAACGGTCTGGTGGGCGCGAGCGGCAATCGTGCTCGCAATCCGGGCGCGCTGCGCCGACCAGAAGAATTCATCGCGGAGGGCATACTGCTGCACGCCGCTGCGAAATGCTGCGAGCGAGCCCGCGATCAGCTCCCGTTCCCGCCGGCATTCGGCGCACTGGGCGAGGTGTTCGCTGGTCCCGGCGCTCGGCTCCTCCCACAGCAATGCGTTCAGCTCAGATTCACTCAAATGCGGATTCACTGTCCTGCTCCTTTGACATGCGTGCGGATGCTGCTCAGGGCGCGAGAGAGGTGCGACTTGACTGTTCCGAGCTCGATTTGAAGCGTCGCCGCGATCTCCCGCAGGCTCATCTCCTCGACGAAGCGCAGCAGAAAGACCTCGCGCTGCTGAGGCGACAGGCGGTCGGCTGCCCTCCAGACGGCTGCTACCCGCTCGCGCTCCAGAAGCTCTCCTTCCGCAGAAACCCGCCCATCCGGGATCTGTTCCGCAATGTCCCTGAGTTCCCCCCGGTCGTCCCTGGGAAACAGCTTCTGCCAGAAGCCGTGGCGCTTGCTGCGGAAATAATCGCGGGCTAGATTGATCGCAATTCGTGTCAGCCAGGTCTCCACGGCGGCTTCTCCCCGAAAGCTGGAGCGCTTCTGATAGGCGCGCAAAAAGCACTCCTGGGTGAGGTTTTCCGCCGCGTCCGGGTCCTTCAGCAGGAACAGCAGAATGCGGTAGATGCGCCGCTGATGGAGCCGGACGATCTGGTCGAAGTCTTGCTCTGCGAGAGACTTAGCATCCGGCGCGGCCTCGAGTGCCAGCATTCCGGTAACGATGTCGGCCAACCGTTTGTCTCCTACCTCACAAATTGACGAATCCTGCGAGCGCAGGTTTACATCCACTCACAGTAACCCGCTCCGGTAACATCAGCCTTGGCTCCCAGTTCGGCTGATCGGAGTTTTGAATATTCATTATCGGCTTTTTTAGCCGGCCGGGTGATTGACGCGCAGGAATAACCCAAGGTAGGCTTTGCTCCAGTCATGAGTTCCTTGTGCCAGATCGTGAGCTGTGAATACGCGTGCAACACGTGTTGTTGTACGACCTCATCTTCTGGCGCTGGGAAGCGGTTCGAGTAGTCATCCCTTAGACTAAAAGGTTGCGAAGAGGCCCACGCGCTAGAAGTAAAGCACGTGGGCCTTTTTGTTTTTGTTTCCACTTATGCCCGAAGCTGCCAAAGAGACGAAAGCCGCGCGCATCGAGAGGCTCAAGCGCGCCAAGAATGCGTGGGAGAGTCTCCACGAGATCCGCGAGTTCGCCCGCCAGGGCTTCGCCTCCATTCCTCCCGAGTGGCTGGGAACCTATTTCCGCTTCTGGGGCGTTTACACGCAGGGGGACGGGGCCGGGGCGATCGGCGGGACCGCGGGCGAAGGCAGGGCGGTCCCGCACTTCATGGTGCGCATCCGGATTCCCAACGGCCTGTTGCTGAGCCACCAGCTCCGCACGATCGCCGAGCTCGCATCCAGGTACGCGCGCAGCGTAGCCGACATCACCGTCCGGCAGAATATCCAGTTGCACTGGGTGCGGATTGAGGATCTCCCCGATCTCCTCGAGCAGTTGTGGCGTGCCGGGCTGACCACCATGGGTTCCTGTGGCGACGACACGCGCAACATCACCGGCTGCCCCTTGGCGGGAGTGGACGCCGACGAAATTTGCGACGCTTCTCCCCTGGCCCTGGAAGTGAACCGTTTCTTCGTCGGCAACTCGGAGTTCTATAACCTGCCGCGCAAATTCAAGATCAGCATCAGCGGCTGCCGTGTTTGGTGCTCCTATCCTGAGATCAATGATATTGGTCTGACCGCCGTCACTCGCGAGAGAAATCATACTCAGGAGGTCGGTTTCTCCCTGCGTGTGGGTGGCGGGCTCTCAACCGATCCCCACCTGGCGCAGCGCCTGAACGCTTTTGTGGCCTGGAACCAAGTCCCAGCCGTGGTGAAAGGGATCGCTGAAATCTTCCGCGACAGCTCCGTGCTCCGCTCCAGCCGGGAGCAGGCTCGGCTGAAGTTTCTCTTCCTCAAGCACGGCTGGACGCCGGAGAGCTTTCTCGAAGAGCTGCACACCCGCATCGGATTCAAGCTCGATCCCGCCGAACTGGAAGAACCGCCGCTGGACGTCTATCGCGACCACGTGGGCGTCCATCCGCAAAAGCAGCCCGGCTATTGCTACCTGGGAGCTGCCGTGCTGCGGGGGCGTGTATCGGCGGAGCAATTGCTGGCCGCGGCGGAGCTGGCGGAAGGATTCGCCGGCGGCGAGCTGCGAACCACCAACATGCAGAACCTGGTGATCGTGAACGTGCGCCGCGAGCGCGCGGAGACCTTGGCGCGCGAGCTGGAGGCCATCGGCCTGCGCGCTGCAGGGTCTCCCTTCTGGCGGGGCGCGATTGCCTGCACCGGATCCGAGTTCTGCAAGCTGGCTATCACCGAAACCAAGAGCTTTACGCGCTGGCTGGTCGAGGAACTGGAGGAGCGCATGCCCGCCTTCGATCAGCAGCTGAAGGTGAACGTCACCGGATGCCCCAACAGTTGTGGGCAGCATTGGATCGCCGACATCGGCCTGGAGGGGAAAAAAATCAAAGTGAACGGACAGCTTGTGGATGCCTACTACTTCTGCCTGGGCGGCGCAGTGTGCAAGCAGCAGTCGATCGCCCGCGCCGTGGGATACCGTTGCCTTGCCGCGGAAGTGCCCGATGCCATGGAGCGCCTCCTGAACAGCTATCAGGCGCTGCGGCGCGAGGGCGAAAACCTGAGGCAGTTCTTTACCCGCCACAGCAACGATGAACTCCGAAACTTCCTGGCTGGAGGCCTGGTGCCTCCCGTGGTACGCGACCTGCCCCTAGGCGCCGTGCCGCATGGAATCGAGGGATGAGCATGAACCTGTTTCCCATCTTTCTGAAACTCACTGGTCGCGACGTTGTGGTGGTGGGAGGCGGCGCGATCGCCGAGTCCAAGCTGCAGGGGCTTCTGCAGGCGGGCGCGCACCTGCGGCTGGTGGCGCCGAAGGTCCTGCCTGGAATCGCCCAAATCATCGCTGAGCGACGCATCAGCTGGCGGGAGGGAACCTTTGCGCCCGCCGATCTGGACGGCGCGTTCCTGGTGGTTGCCGCCACCGACTCGCAGGAGGTGAATGCATCCGTCTTCCGCGCGGCTGAGGAACGCGGCGTTTTGTGCAACGCAGTGGATGATCCCCAGCACTGCCACTTCTACTACCCGGCCGTGGTTCGGCGCGGCAAGCTGCAGATCGCAATCTCCACCGCCGGCTTGAGCCCTGCCCTGGCGCAGCGGCTGCGAAAGCAGCTGGAAGGGGAATTTGGTCCGGAATACGCCCCATGGCTGGATTGGCTCGGCGTGGTCAGGAGCAGGCTGTCTGCCCGCGAAATGGATCCCGACAAGCGGCGGAGAGCGCTTCATCGCCTGGCCAGCCAGTCCAGTTATGAGGGTTTTGCCAACCGCAAGTTGGGACGCGCGGTGCAGGGAGGCAGGGCATGAGCGGCAAGGTCTATCTGGTTGGAGGCGGGCCGGGCGATCCCGAACTGCTGACGGTTAAGGCGGTCCGCGTGCTGCAACAGGCAGACGTGGTGCTGCACGATTCGCTGGTGAGCAGGGAAGTCCTGGCGCTCATTTCACCCACCGCCCGGGTGATTGATGTCGGCAAGCGCTGTGGGCACAAGTTGCTGACTCAGGACGAAATCAACGGTTTGCTCATCTCCTATGCCCAGACCGAGCGGACCGTTGTCAGGCTGAAAGGCGGAGATCCGCTGGTATTTGGCCGTGCGGGAGAGGAGATCGAAGCGCTGCGTGAAGCGGAAGTGCGGTATGAACTCATCCCCGGGATCACGGCTGCCAGCGGAGCGGCAGCCGCGGCGGGGATATCGCTCACCGACCGGCGTTGCGCTTCGAATCTCCTCATCACCACTGGACACCGCGGGGTGGAGAACCTGGGACGCGATTGGCTGCGCCTGGCGCGCCCCGATACCACCCTGGTCGTGTACATGCCCGGGAACGATTATCGCCAGATTGCGGAGACGCTGCGCTGCGCCGGGATGGAGCAGCGAACCCCCTGCGTGCTGGTTTCGGCAGCCAGCCGCAGCAATCAGGATGTGCATTTCACGAATCTTGCTGACCTGCCGAAGATGGCCGCCCTGCCGGCTCCCGCGGTCCTGGTCGTGGGGTGGGTCGCAGGCTCGCTGCCAGATTTCGGTTCGATTGTTTCGCGGCTGGAGCTGGAAACAGAACCGGCTTCACCGCACATGGAGATTTAAGGGCACCGGTGGTGAAGAGGCAAACACGGTGGTCTGCAAAACCGCTACTCGCGGGTTCGAATCCCGCCCGGTGCTCCAAGGTTCGGCAATACCGTTTCACAAGGGAGGAGTCATGAGTTCACAAAAAGAAAAGCAATCGAAGTTTCGCCTTTCGCTCGATGCCTGGGCGGTGCTGATCGCGTTGGCTTCCGCCGTGCTCGTCCGAGCGGGAATTGTTAAGCACGTGCCCTGGTAAGGGGCTCAGACATTCAGGGGGAGACAATCCTATGGCCGGTTCCATTGCTTTACCTCGCGTAGAACCACTCAGTCCCGCGTTGAAACTGCTGCGGCTCCTGCCCGGCGTGCTGTTGCTGGGTGCGATCGGCTATGCCGGCAAAGTGCTCGAGCAGACGATCAACGCCTACTCCAAGGCCCATCACCTCACTGTGCCCAACATCGAGTACGTGCTCTGGGCCATCGTCATCGGCCTGGTGATCTCGAACACGCTGACCATCCCGGAATTATTCCGGCCGGGAATTGCGACCTACGAATTCTGGCTGAAAGCGGGCATCGTGCTGCTCGGTTCCAGGTTCCTGCTCGGTGACGTGGCGCGGCTGGGCGGAATCAGCCTGGCCCTGGTGGCGATCGAGTTGGTTGTCGCCATCACCCTCATGACGCTTCTCGGAAAGGCCTTCAAGCTGCGTCCCAAGCTGACCACGCTGCTGGCCGTGGGCTCGGCCGTGTGCGGCGTGTCCGCGATCATCGCCACCAAGGGCGCCATCGACGCCGACGATGAGGACTCCTCCTTCGCGATCGCCGCGATCCTGGCGCTGGGCGCACTCGCGCTCTTTACCTTCCCCCTCATCGGGCACAGCCTCCACATGAGCGATCATGCCTACGGCATGTGGGCGGGCTTGGCGGTGGACAATACCGCCGAAGCCACCGCTGCCGGTGCGCTCTATTCCGATGCTGCCGCCAAGATCGCCGTGCTGGCCAAAACCACGCGCAATGCCATGATCGGATTTGTGGTCCTGGCCTACGCTCTCTATTGGGCGAGGGTGGGACAGGCCAGGGAAGTGCGCAATAAAGGCTGGTTCCTGTGGCAGAAGTTTCCCAAGTTCGTTCTGGGCTTCCTGCTGATTTCCGTTCTGGCCACTTATCACGCCTTCAACAAGCAGCAGCTGGCCAGTCTCGCCAACCTGTCGCGCTGGGCCTTCCTGCTGACCTTTGCCGGAGTCGGCCTGCGGACCAACTTCCGCGAGATGCGCAAGCAGGGGCTGCGTCCCTTTGCAGTAGGAGCCCTGGGCGAGGTGGCGATCGCCGTTGTCACCCTGGGCCTGGTAGTCGGAGCCAATAAGCTCTTCCACTTGTAGGGGAGCGACCCGGCCAAGGGCCGCATTTGTGCTTGAAATGGTGTCTTTTCGGCCGGTTTCCTGCCCCAATTGGGAGTGTGCGCCTCCCCGGTTACCCTCCCTTTCCCCTTTGTAACTTGCCTGGATGGCTCCCCGGAAGAAAACTAGCACCACGATCCCGAGTGGGATTGGTGCGTTTGAACGCACACATTCGTTGTCGTGTGTGAGAGAGCCCCCGATGAGCGTGACCCTGACCCATGCCCCTGAGAGCTCGGTGCCGGCCGATCTGGCCAAGCTGTTGTCCATCTACACCCAATTTGCCGACCACTTCGGCCTGGAGCCGTCCCCGGTGCACGATCCCGCAGCTGCCGCCCGCTCGCTCACCCAAGTCGAGCAGTGGATGGACCGCATCGATCAGAACATTCAGACCTATCAGCTCCGGCTGCTCACCCAGAGCTCGGCGCTGGGAGATTCGGGTGAGAAGATTCGCGTGCTGCTGGGCCGCTACCTGGACAAGCGCGTTAAAAGCGCCGCCGATCGCGGAAAAATCGACTTTCTGCTCGCCCACTACTTTGGAGCCCAGGCGCCGAAGGGGTTTCATACCCGGGAAGTATCGCTCGCGGATGTGGCCGAAGTGCTGCTGCCCATCATCGGACGCGTTTCCCGCATCGAGCTGGAGCAGAACCCGAAGCTGGAGGAATTGGTCACCGCCCTTGCTGACTCCAGAAGTTTGGAAGAGCTGAAGGACCGGGCGATCATGGACCGCGCCCGCTCATTCAAGGCGGGGTTGGGCAACGATTACCTGCTCCCCGGAAACCTGGTAGCCTGCACCCGTCTCAACTACCTGCTGCGCCGCCGCTGCTCCGAACTCATGAAGAGTGATCTGGCCACCATCGAAGCCGATCTGGATCAGCTGGCTATGATGGGGGAAGAGAGCGTCGATTGCACCGCCGCGAACTTGTCTGCCATTGAGCCCGTCGCCAGCGTGAAAGAGATCTGTCACCGCTGGCAGGCGCCGCGGGTTTCCGAGTACGGCACGGAGACGCCGTATGCCCAGGTTCTGGCGCTCAAGAAGGCGGTAGCGCGAGCTCTGCGGAAGGCGGAATCTGCTGCCCGTGGAGTCGCGGAGGAGTCGGAGGCCATGAACACGAACCTGGAAGCTCAGTCGAATTCCGCCACTGCTGATGCCGCTGCCAGTCTGGATCCGGCTGCGGTGCGCCGCATGTTCGAAGCCGCGTGGGAGGAGAAAACCTCCCAGCTGCAGGCTGCCCTGGTATCGGCGGAATCCCGCCAGGCCGAGCTCGCGGAGAAGGTCCGCACACTGGAGAGCGAGATCGAGGTTCTTAAAGCAGAACTTGAACTGCAGCAGGAAACGCCTGCGCTGGCGGTGCCGGTGGTGGTTGATCCTGCGGAGCCAGAAGAGCCGGTTACGGCTGCATCTCCCCAGGAGATCCGGCCTGAAGTCGCACTCGACAAGCCCGCCGACGCTCCCGAGCCCGCCGCGGTTGCCGAGCCCGAAGTTCCCGAACCCGCCAAACACGCCACCAGGATGCCCGGAAGTGGCTTCAACCCCAGCCCCCAGCTCCCCGAAGCGGTGCGCCGCAGCCTGGATCTCTGCATCAAGCAGATCGAAGCGGGCCTGGCCCACCTGGAGAAGTCCAAGGAGCGTGTCGGCGCCATCAACCTGACCTTTGGCACCCTCCCGGTGCCGCTCTCCGCCCCCGAAGTGCGGGCGTTTCTCGATCCGGAGATCCCTTTTTCCTCTCTCATTCGCGATGCGGCCGCAGCCAAGACCTACGTCCTCTACGCTGCCACCCAGAAGGCCAAGGACAAAGGCCAGAACCTGGCCAGCGCCGTAGGCGCTGCGCAGACCCTGGCCAACACCATCGAAAGCTGGCTGAACGCCGCCAACGGAGCTGATGCCACCATGCTGGCGCAGGTGCGCACCGAGCTTTCTTCGGTCGTGCAGCAGACGAGTAACTGAGCGGATCAAGAAATCAGCCCCCGCCCTCGCGCACCTGCAGCAGCGCCACGCCCTGAGCGCTCGCTTGCACACCGATCCCGCGAATTAGGGCATCATATCCCGCATGGAACTCTGGGAGCACCTCCACATTACCGGAGGCGCGCTGAAGCGCTGGCTCATCGCGCAAACCTGCGATGCGGTGGCCGTGGCCACCCTGTGGCTGGTGGGGTTGACGATCATCGGCATACCCTGGGCCCCGCTGTGGGCGGTCCTGGGCGGCCTGTTTCAATTCGTGCCCAACATCGGAGGAGTGCTCACCCTCATCGGTCCGGCGACCGTCGCCGGACTCACGGGTATCTTCAGCGGTAACTGGCAGAAGCTGCTCTACCTGCTCATCCTGTACGCGGTCGTGGTTGTCGTGGATGGCCTCGTGCTTCAACCCGCGATCATGAAGCGGACCGCGAAAGTGCCCATCTGGGCTTCCCTCACGGTTCCGATCGTGCTGGGATTGTTCCTGGGCTTCTGGGGAGTGCTCATCTCCGCCCCGCTGCTGGCGGTGGTCTTCGCCTATCGCTCCAAGCGCCCGGAAAGCCCGGCAGCGCCAAGATAAGTGCCGAGCCAGATCCTTATGTCTGAGAGCGCCAGATGGTATAATTATCTGCTGTTTCAGTCGGTTTCAGGCAGCCAAGATCGGGGCGCACCCATGAACGGCGCTCGCCGGCTTCTCGAATCAGACTCCCTCAAGTTAACCATCACCTGACGAGGTCGCACTATGTCTGGCCATTCAAAATGGGCCACCATCAAACATAAAAAGGGCGCTTTGGACGCCAAGCGCGGCAAGATTTTTACCCGCCTTATTAAGGAAATCACCATCGCGGCCAAGAACGGCGGCGGCGATGTCGACAAGAACCCCCGCCTGCGCAAGGCCGTGGCCGACGCCAAGGCGGAGAACATGCCCGCTGACAACATCAAGCGCGCCATCCAGCGCGGTACCGGCGAGCTTCCCGGCGTCTCCTATGAGGAATTCACGCTGGAAGGATACGGCCCCGGCGGAGTGGCCCTGCTGGTGGAAATCTCCAGCGACAATCGCAACCGCACGGTGAGCGAAATCAGGCACGTGTTCAGCAAGAACGGCGGCAACATGGCCGAAGCCGGCGCCGTCGCCTGGATGTTCCACAAGAAGGGCGACATCGTGGTTCCCAAGCCCGCCGTCAAGGAAGACGACCTCATGAACATCGTGCTGGAGAATGGCGGCGAGGATCTCAAGGACGACGGCGAGACCTGGGAGGTGCTCACCGATCCCGCCAGCTTCGAGGGGGTTCTGGAAGCCGTCAAGAAGGCGGGAATCGCCCCTGCCAGCGCCGAAATCGGCATGGTGCCGCAGAACTACATCAAGCTGGAAGGCCAGGCCGCCAACACCATGATCCGCCTCATCGAAGCCCTCGACGATCACGACGATGTGCAGCACGTGTGGTCGAACTTCGACGTGGACATCAAGCAACTGGAAGAAGTGGCTGGTTAGTCCTTTCCCTGCCTCGGAGAGTGGGCCGCCCTCTGGCGGCCTTTTTTCTTTCCGCGTTTGACTTGGGACTCGATTCCTACCGCGCCCGCCTGATACATTCGTAGGTCTGTCTTGCTATACGCCACGCAAGAGGGTCGATGAGGATCGCTGCGGTTGTCCTGATGCTGTTGATCGTCAATCCGTGGGCCAGAGGGCAGAAACCGGCGGAGAGTCCGCTGCGCCAGCCGGTATGGGAGTTCGGACCTTGGTTTGGCGGCGGCACCGGGCTGGGCACCGCATCGGAGTTCAAGTTCATCAACGCCGGAGCCCGTATTGGGCGGGTGCTGTCCAACGAGATCGGTACCGGCAGGTTTCGCGGGACCTTTGAGTGGGCTGCCGACCTCATGCCGCTCTACGAGGTACAGCAGTCGTTGTTCTACACCTCGGGCCCCAGCGAATGGATTTACGGCGGTGCCTTCAATCCCATCGTTCTCAAGTGGAACTGGACAGCCAATCCCAGAATCGTTCCCCATTTTGAGGCCGAGGGGGGAGTTCTGTTCACCACCAAGGAAGTGCCGCCGGGGGATACGTCGCGCGTGAACTTTCTGCCCGGAGGCGCCTTCGGCATCTACCTGATGCGCGCCAGTCGCCAGGCGATCGACTTGTCTGTGCACGTCACCCACATCTCGAACGCCAGCATGGGCGACCACAATCCCGGCATCAACGCCACCATGCAGTTTCGCCTGGGCTACACTTGGTTCAAGTAATACTTTAAGTATCGGCGGTTCGATCTCAGCCATGTCCACGCTTGTTGAATGTGTTCCCAATTTCTCCGAGGGTCGCGACCCGGCCAAAGTCGATGCCATCGTCCAGGCCATGAAGGTTCCGGGAGTTTACCTGCTGGATCGCGAGATGGACGCCGACCACAACCGCTCTGTGATCACCCTGGTGGGTGATCGTACGGCCATCGCAGAGGCAGCTGTCCGCGGTGTCGGCAAGGCCGCCGAGCTGATCGACCTCAACCAGCACCAGGGCGCGCATCCCCGCATGGGCGCTGCCGACGTTGTGCCCTTCATTCCCATCGAAGGCGTTACGCTTGAGGATTGCGTCCAGATTGCCCGCGCAGTGGGCCAGGAGATCTGGCAGCGTTACCAGATTCCGGTTTACTTCTACGAAGCCGCTGCCACCAACCCCGAAAGACAAAACCTCGAAAACATCCGCCGCGGACAGTTTGAGGGCATCCGGGATGAGATCGCCACCAATCCCTCGCGCAAACCAGACGTCGGCGAGCCGCGCGTACATCCCACGGCCGGTGCCACGGTGGTTGGCGCGCGGAAGTTCTTGATCGCCTACAACGTATTCCTGAACACCCCCAATGTCGAGATTGCCAAGAAGGTTGCTAAAGCGGTGCGCTATTCCTCTGGCGGCCTGCGCTACGTGAAGGGTGCGGGCTTCCTAGTGCGCGGCCTGGCGCAGGTTTCCATGAACCTCACCGATTTTGACCAGACCCCGATCGCGCGCGTCTTTGAATTCGTGCGCTGCGAAGCGGCTCGTTACGGCGCTTCCCCCCTGAGCAGCGAGATCGTGGGCCTCATCCCCAAGAAAGCCCTGGAGGATGCCGCGGAGTGGTTCCTGCAGGTGGAGAATTTCGATTCTTCTCTCATCCTGGAGAATCGCTTGGCGGCGATCATCGGAGGAAAGATGGCCGTGGGAGGGCTGCGTGCTGGCGTGGAACCCTTCGTCGAGCAACTTGCCGCGCCTGCGGCAACCCCCGGCGGAGGCAGCGCCGCGGCTGCCGCCGGAGCCATGGCGGCGGCGCTCGCCCACATGGTTGCCGCCATGTCGCGCGGCAAGAAGAACTACCTCCAGTACGAGGGCGAGCTCAGCGACGCCATCGCGCGGCTCGTTTCACTGCGCGAGTCGTTCAAGGCCGCCATCGACGCTGATGCCGCCGCCTATGAGAGCGTGGTGAAAGCCTTCAAGCAGGCCCGCGAATCGGCTAACGATACGGGCGTGGTCACAGAGGCGCTGAAAGGCGCCACCAATGTTCCCTTGGGGGTTGCCGAGCGGGCGAGCGAAGTGGCCGAGCTCGCGGTGAAGCTGAGCCCGATCACCAATCCCAGGATGGCTTCCGACCTTACCGTCGCCAAGGCTCTCGCCGAAGCGGCGTTAAAAGGGGCGCTGGCCAATGTGGAGATCAATCTGGGGGACCTGGACGATGCCGCCTTTGTTAGCGAAGTCAGGAAGAAGGCGGCGGCTCTCACCGCTGAGAAAGCAGGGTGAAGCTTGGGCCCGCCGCGGCCAGGCTGCGCTCAGATAGCCCGCCCTCTTGGGCGCTGCGGTCCGCGCGGGCATGTCCGGCTGGGTTCGACCGCGGCCGGGATAACAGGGAATTCGCCCCCTATTTCGGATAGAATTTCCCCTGCTGGCCTTCCATCGGAAGGGAATCAGCATCCTACTTATACCGTCAGCTTAAGAGGTTGTATGAGGCGTTTTGGATTCCTGCTCGCATTGTTGCTTAGTGGAAGCCTTGGCTTTGCCGCCGCCCTCGGTACCGCCACCCGCACCGTGATTCCGGGACAGGTCCAGCAGATCATCGCCGTGGACTATCGCGCCCTGCACAACTCGCCCACCGCCATGGCGCTGAAAGATCGTGTCCTGCCCGACAATCTGAAGCAATTCGAGGCTTCCCTCAGGAGCTTCGGGCTGAATCCCGACCAGGATGTGGAGCAGCTGATCTTCGCCGCCTATCGCCTCAAGGAGAACGCCACCCCGCATCTGGTGGGGATCGCGCAGGGCCCGTTTCCCACCAGCAAGCTGCTGCAGCGCATCCGGCTCAGGAAAATCGCGCCAGAGAAGTATCGCACCTCCAGCATCTATCCCATGAGCAACGGCATGTCCATGACCCTTCTGGACGCCTACACCATGCTCTTCGGGGAGCGCTCAGCCGTGAAGGGAGCCCTGGATGCGCGCGACGGCGAGGCCGAGAACCTCAGCAGCAATCCGGAGATCAGCGACATGATCGCCAGCGTCGAATCTGGCGACGTGTGGAGCGTGCTCGATGCCGTGGGTACGCAGAACATGATGCGCTCCACCCTGGGCGATGCCGCTCAACTCACCGACTACAACGCCGTGAAAAAGCGCCTGCTGGGTTCACGCTACACCATGGACTTCACCAGCGGCGTCAACTTCGACCTGGCCGTCCTTACCTCCGACAATATGACCGCGGCTACGCTCTCCTCCCTGATCAAGGCGGGCGTGCTCTACAAGAAGATGACCGCCACAGCGGTCGAAAAGGTGGCGCTCGATAACGTCACCATCGATTCCGATAGTTCGCTCTTGCGGCTGCACTTCAAGACCGACGACAAGCAGTTCCAGTCGCTCCTGCAGTCTCCCTTGTTTGCCGCGGTATCACGTTAGCCAAGACGTCCCCTGCGCACAGTCCGTTCCCCGCCAGCCCCGCGCTCGGCTGGCCCTACTGGGTCTGGAACGCTTTGACGGCGATAGCGTTGGGCTGCATGCCAACCGGGATCATGGTGAACAGCGCGCGCTCGGCGCTGATCTTTGACCCGGTGGGGAGCTTCGTGGTGCGTACCGCCGCCACATCGTTCGATTGCGTATCGAGCACCAGCAGGAAATTCTCGTCGGCGGTTAGAGCCAGGCCATCCGGCTGGCTGCCCACAGGAATCGTGCCCGCTAGCCTCCCCATGTCAATGGTGTAAATCGAGACCGTATTCGATCCGAAATTGGCTACGTAAAGAAGCGAGTTGTCCCGGCTGACGACCGCCCTCACTGGGTTGTTCCCGATCAGGAAGGTGTTGCCGATTTCGTTGGCCGTGGTCTCGATCACCGAGACGCTGGACGAGTGGAAGTTGCTGACGAAGATTTCTCCGCCATCCGGCTTCAGGGCAAGCTGGATCGGCGTCTTGCCTACGTCGAGCACCGCCAGAAGCTGGCCTGACTTCAGATCGATGGACGCAACTTGATCGGAGCCGGTGCAGGCGATGAAGGCCTTGCTCGAATCCGGCAGGATCGCAATGTCTTCCGGCTGCTTGCAGACCGCAACCGTATTTCGCACTTGGAGCGCGCCCGCATCGATGAGCGACACGGAATCGTCGCCGCGGTTTGAGGCCACCACCAGGTTGCCGTCGGGCGATACCTTGGCCAACCCCGGTGCGTTGCCCACTCGGATGTTGGCGATCACCTTGCGACTGATCAGGTCGAGAACGGAAACATTGGCGGAGCCGGAATTGGCCACATAGCCGCGCCGTCCGTCGTGGCTCACGTCGATGAAATAAGGAGCCCGGTGCACCCCGATGGTGCTGACCACCTCGTTGCGCTCGGCGTCGATCACGCTCACGTTGTTCGATTCACTGTTGACGACGTACACTTCGTTGCGGGCGGGATTGGCGGTGACGCCGCTGGGATTGCGCCCCACCGCCAGCGCCTTCACGCTGCGAAATGCCTGCAGGTCGAGCACCGAAACGCTGTCGCTCTTGCCGTTGCTGACGTAGGCGAACTCGTGATAACCGGCGGGAACGGTCCGCCGGTGCCGCCTGCATCCCCCCGCGGCCAGCAACAGCAGAAGCAGCGACAGAGCTGTAAGTTTCTTAGCCAATCTTCTCGGGAGCTGGGAATCGAGCTGAGTTACGGATTGTAAATGAGGCAGCGGATGGTTATCAGCGCGAGTGCCCGGACGCCTGCGACTGCGCGGCTCTGGGCAGGATCGGCGCCTCCGCCACCGTGCGCCGGACGATGGGCGCGATCTGCCGGATCTCGCTCATCAACACATCGAACTGGTCGGGAAAGATGGATTGCATGCCGTCCGAGAGTGCGCGATCGGGATCGTGGTGGACTTCGACGATCAGGCCGTCGGCTCCTACCGCCACCGCCGCGCGTGAGAGCGGAGTCACCTTGTTGCGTTTTCCGGTGCCGTGGCTGGGATCGACCACGATCGGCAAATGGCTCAGTCGCTGCACCGCCGGCACCAGGCTCAGGTCCAGCGTGTTGCGGGTGTGGTCCGCGAACGTGCGCACGCCGCGCTCGCAGAGAATCACGTTGTAATTGCCTTCGCTCATGATGTACTCGGCAGCCATCAGCAGCTCTTCCAGCGTGGCCGACATGCCGCGCTTGAGCAGCACGGGATGGCGCGCCCGTCCAGCCCGTTTCAACAGCGAAAAGTTCTGCATGTTGCGGGCCCCGATCTGGATGACGTCCGCGTATTCGTCCACCAGGTCCAGCGACTCGTTGTCGATGGCCTCGGTCACGATCAGCAGCCCAAACTGATCGCGGATGTCGGCCAGAATCCGCAGGCCGTCCAGGCCCAGTCCCTGAAATGAGTAGGGCGACGTGCGCGGCTTGTAAGCTCCGCCGCGGAAGAAGCGCGCGCCGGCTCGGGCCACGCGCTCGGCCACCGCAAAGGCCTGCTCGCGGCTCTCGATGGCGCAGGGCCCGGCGATAACCGCAAGCTCCGGTCCTCCGATCGTGGCGTCCGCGCGGGCAAAGCGGATGACCGTGCCCTCGTCCTTGACGTCGCGGCTCACTAGCTTGTAGGGCTTGGAAACAGGAATGATCTCGGCCACGCCGGCCATCTCTTCCAGCGCGCCCACCTCGACCACCCCCTGGTTGCCGGTGATGCCGATCGCCGTGCGCTGCGCCCCGGGGATGGGATGCGCCCGGTAGCCCAGCTTTTCGATTCGTTCGCAGACCGCGCGCACATCCTCGTCCGTGGCGTGCGCCTTCATCACCACCAGCATAGGGACCTCGAAGATCCCCAGTTTACTTGGGTTGTGACCTGCATCGCAAATGGGGCTACCTTCATCCCTGCGGTTACGTCGATTGGGGAATTGCCATGGATAATGCCGAATGCCGAACGCCGAATGCCACCGGCTGTCGCATAATGTAGGCTGCTTCGCCCCCTCGTTCCACGCCCGGCTTCCGCCCCAAAGTGCTAGAGTCAAAGCATGGCCAGGCTTGCCTCCGTCGAGCGAGACGTGCTGCGGCAGCCCCCGCCCAGGGAGCCACCGTGGTACACCTCGCGGCGCATCGGAATCCACACTTCCACCGCCGGCGGTGTGGAACTGGCGGCCGAGCGCGCCTATCGGCTCGGTTGCAATGCCTTTCAGATTTTTTCCACTAGCCCGCGCCAGTGGAAGCCCTACGCGCTGACGGTACAGCAGGCAGCGGCCATGGCCGGCTTGCGCGAAAAATATGGTCTGACGCCGCTGGTGGTGCATGCCAACTACCTCATCAACCTGGCGGCGGCAAATTCGGAATTCCTCCGCATGTCGGTGGAGGCGTTTCGCAGCGAGCTCACGCGCTCCTTGCTCCTCCAGGCGGAATACTTGGTGCTGCACCCGGGCTCGTTCCGCGGCATGAGCCGCCAAGCCGGCCTGGAGCGAGTAGCAGCCGCCCTTGCTCTGGCTGCCGACGGCCTGGACCTGGAGAGCGGCAAGCTCACTGTCCTGCTGGAGAACACCGCGGGGGCGGAGTTCTCGCTCGGCGGATCCTTCGAGCAGCTTGCGGAACTGCGCTCCGGACTGGCCGGAATCGTTCCCGTGGCGGCGTGCATCGATACCTGTCATACCCACGCCGCGGGTTACGACATCGTCAGCGAGGAAGGCTTTCAAGCCACGCTGGCCCACCTGGACGCCACGATCGGACTGCCCAACGTTCGCGTCTGGCACTGCAACGACGCCAAGACGCCCAGGGGCTCGCGGCTCGACCGCCATCAGCACGTCGGCGAGGGTGCCATCGGGTTGCAGCCCTTTCGCCGCTTGCTGAACGATCCCCGCCTGGCGCATTCTGCCTTCATTGCCGAAACCCCGATTGACCATCCCGGCGATGATCGCCGCAATGTCGGAACCTTGAAGTCCCTGGTGCGGGAGGCGCGCCCGCAGAAGCGGCGGAGTAGCGCGCAGAAAGTTGTAAAATCGAAAGCATCTTGAAGACCCAAGCCCCCCAATTCGCACCGTGCGGCTGCAAGTGGCGACTTACTTTGCTGCCATAGGGCGCCCCTGGGACCCAATCGTGAGCGGGTGCAATTTCAAAATCGAGCGGTGTAGATTCTCTGGAATCACAAAAAATGCCTGACAGCAGCTCATCCAAAGTGCAAATCGAAAAACAGGAAGACCGCTACGATCCCCAGCGCATAGAGGAGAAGTGGGCGGCGCGCTGGCAGGCTCAGCCGGACCTGTACCACGCGGAACCCGGCACCAGCCGCAAGAAATATTACGTGCTGGAGATGCTGCCCTATCCCTCAGGCGCTCTGCACATGGGGCATGTCCGCAACTACGCCATCGGCGATGCCCTCGCCCGCTACATGTGGATGAAGGGCTACAACGTGCTCCATCCTATGGGTTGGGACTCCTTCGGCCTGCCCGCCGAGAACGCGGCGCTCAAGAACAACACTCCTCCCAGGGAGTGGACGATGGCCAACATCGCGGCCATGAAGGTGCAGATGAACCGCCTGGGCTTCTCCTATGACTGGTCCACGGAGGTCACCACCTGCCTCCCCGAGTACTACCGCTGGAACCAGTGGTTCTTCCTCAAGTTCTACGAGCGCGGCCTCGCCTATCGCAAGAAGAGCAAGGTGAACTGGTGCCCTGAGTGCCAGACGGTGCTGGCCAACGAGCAGGTGGTCAATGGCCGCTGCTGGCGTCACGAGGATACGCTGGTCGAGCAGCGCGAGCTGGAGCAGTGGTTCCTGCGTACTACCGCCTATGCCAGGCAGTTGCTGGACGATCTGCAGCAGCTCGAGGACTGGCCGGAAAAGGTTCGCACCATGCAGCGCAACTGGATCGGGCGCAGCGACGGCGCGCTGGTGGACTTCAAGCTGGATGGCCCGGCCGGCCCCGCGGGCGACATCATATCCGTGTTCACCACCCGCATCGACACCATCTACGGAGCTACCTCCGTGCAGCTGGCGCCTGAGAATCCCCTGGTCGCCGATCTGACCGGTCACGATCCCGAGCTGCAGTCCACTGTGGAGTTCCTGCTCAATGAGCAGCGCAAAGCCAGGGATGTCGGGGACGTCGACGAAATCGAAAAACACGGCGTTTTCACTGGCCGCTATGCCATCAATCCCTTCAACCAGGAGCGGGTGCCTGTCTGGGTCGCGAACTACATCCTGATGGATTACGGCACTGGCGCCATCATGTCGGTCCCGGCCCACGATGATCGCGATTACGACTTCGCCAGGAAATACGGATTGGACATCCGTGTCGTCATCCTTCCCCGCCGCGAAGGAGAGCCTCCGGAAGCTGGCCACCAGGATCAGCCGGTCTTGCCCTTCACCGCCAAGGACAGCCTGCTCATCAACTCCGGCCCGTTCAACGGCATGGGCAATGAGCAGGCCATCCGCAAGATGACGGAATATGCCGCCGAAAAGGGCTTCGGCAAGCCGGCCATCACCTATCGCCTCAAGGACTGGGGGATCTCCCGCCAGCGCTACTGGGGAACCCCCATTCCCATGGTCTACTGCCCGGTTGACGGAATTGTTCCCGTGCCGGAAAAAGACCTGCC
>Ga0187788_10000011_pt1 | contig 38600 bp, 35 predicted proteins | sample 1015_BV01_MP10_2_FD_133008 | JGI IMG/M metagenome (GOLD analysis project Ga0187788, IMG submission 133008) | Tropical peat soil microbial communities from peatlands in Department of Meta, Colombia - 1015_BV01_MP10_20_MG | ecosystem: Environmental > Terrestrial > Soil > Wetlands > Peat | place...
AGTGCTGATTGCTGACTGCAGCTTTCTTACAACTCGTATTTCTTCAGCAAGTGCCGGAATGAGCGGTAGGAGAGCTTGAGGAGTTCGGCGGCGCGCGTCTGCACTCCGTTGGACTGGCGCAAGGCAGCGCGGATCAGGTCGCGCTCCAGATCGGCCACATAGCGCTCCATGTCGAGACCGTCGGAAGGAATGGAAGTGTGACCATTGCTCCCGATGGGCCCGTTACTGGTGCGGGCTTTGGGCCGCTCCGAGGGCAACTCGATGCGCAGCTCTTCCCCGGTCTCCAACGCTACCGCGCGCTCGATAGCATTTTCCAGTTGCCGCACGTTGCCCGGCCATTCGTACTCGGAGAGCGCGCGGACGGATTCGCCTGCCAGGCGCACGATCTGCTTGCCTGCCGCGGGAGCATATTTTTTCAGAAAATGATTGGCCAGCAGGGGGATGTCTTCCGGGCGCTCGCGCAAGGGAGGAACGGTAATCGGAATCACGCTCAGGCGATAGTAGAGATCCTCGCGAAACTGTCCCTGAGCGACCAGTTCGTCCAGATTCTTGTTGGTGGCAGCGATGACGCGCACGTCGATGGAGATTTCGTCGGTACCGCCGACCGGACGCAGGCACCGTTCCTGCAGCACACGCAGCAGCTTCACCTGCATGGTGAGGCTCATCTCGCTGATTTCATCGAGGAAGATGGTGCCTTGGTTGGCAACTTCGAACAAACCCGCCTTGTTCTGGCTGGCGCCGGTGAAAGCCCCTTTCACATAGCCGAACAGTTCGCTTTCCAGCAGGGTCTCAGGAAAGGCTCCGCAATTAATGGACACAAAGGCTTCGGACGACCGCGGTGAGCAGGCATGGACGGCGCGAGCTACCAGTTCCTTGCCAGTGCCGCTCTCGCCGTGGATGAGTACGGTGCTGCCGGTGGTGGCCACGCTGCGCACCGTCTGCTTCAGCTTCTCCATCGCCGGGCTGACGCCCACGATGTTGTCGAGCGAGTTGCGGCCGGCAGCGTCCCGGCGCAGGGCAAAATTCTGCCGGCGCAGGCTTTGCTTTTCCACCGCGTTCTTGACCGCCAGCTTCACCTCATCGATGAGGCCGGGGCCCTTGCGGATGTAGTCGAAGGCTCCGCCGGCCTTGACCGCCAGCACCGCCGCCTCCAGGTCGTCCACCGCCGTGATGAGAACCACCAGTGAATCGGGAGAGACCGAGTGGGCGTAGCGCAGCACTTCGATGCCGTTGATGTGCGGCATGCGGATATCGGTGATGACGACATCAAACAAGGCCGAGTCGAGCTTCTTCTTGCCCGCTTCGCCGGAGGTGACGGTCTCGACGCGATGGCCCTCCTTGCGCAGCGAGATGTCCAGCATTTCGCAGATCGAGCGTTCGTCGTCGCAAACCAGAATGTTACCCATGACTCGCCTTCCCCGAGGTTGCAGCCGCCGCTCCGACTACCGCCGCCATCTCTGCCGGCGCCGGCAAATCCTTCACTGCCTCTGGCGCTTCGGAAACCGCTGAACGTTTCAGATGAATGGTAAATTCCGCACCCTGGCCGGGCGCCGAGCGCACCGCGATGCGCGCGTCGTGGGCCTGCACGATCTGGTACACGATGGCCAGCCCCAGGCCCGTGCCTCCGGAGAAGCCTGATTGAAATGGTTCGAAGATCTTCTCAATGTCGGGCCCGTGCATGCCATGTCCGGTGTCCTGGAAGCCGATCATCCAATGGCTCTCGGAACCGCGCAAGGACACGGTGACGGTGCCGCCTTCGGGCATGGCGCGGATGGCGTTCTCGCAGATGTTCCAGAAGACCTGCTTCATGCGGTTGGCGTCAGCGACGGCGCACGCCGAGCGGGCTTCCAGGTGACGGACGATGGTGACCGGCGGCTGAGCCTCGCGGAAGTTGTTTCCCAGAGAAGGCAGGCGGTTCTCCAACAGGGTGAGGGTGTCCTCCAGCAACGGGACGAGATCGACGTTGGCGAACTCGTACTGCTTTTCCCGGGTGTAGGTCAGAAAATCGGAGATGATGTTGTTCAAGCGCTCCGACTCCCGATTTACGATCTCCACCAGCATGCGTTGTTCGTCAGAGAGTACGGCCACATCGGACAGCACCTTCACCGACCCGGCGATAGAGGAAAGGGGATTGCGAATCTCGTGGGCAATGGCTGCCGCCATGCGTCCCACCGCCGACAGGCGATCGCGCAGGCGCACTTCGCGCTCCAGGCGGCGGATCTCCGTCAGATCGTCGAAGGTGTAGACGCTACCCATCACGCCCCGCTCGGGAACGGTGAGCACCGAGCAGATCATTCCAAAAGTCTTCTGCCGCTGGCGGCTGTTGGGGCAGATGGCGCGAACCTCGGCGTGCGAAGAGCCGTAATCGGGGCTGGGAAGCCGGTCCAAAAAGAGGTGGGCCACCGGCTGGCCCAGCAACTCGGCCGCAGGCCGGTTGAGCAGCTTTTGCGCGGCGGCGTTCACGAAGGTGACATGGCCCTCGTTGTCGGTGGTAATCAGGCCGCCGCTCATGGAATGAATGATGTTCTCGTGAAGCGCCTGCAGGTTCTCCAGGGCACCGCTCTTGTCCTTCAGTTGCACATCCACCTGCCGCAGCTTGCTCACCAGGAGGCCGGAGAGGTAGGCGATGGCCAGGTAAGCGAAGAAGCTGATGCCAATGGTCACCTGCAGCGAGCGCAGGTCGGGATGCGTGGCCGAGTAGGAGCGGATCACGTCGAAGTATGAAAGCTCCAGAAGCCCTCCGTAGAGGACGAAGGCCAGGCCGGCGACCAGGTAGGCCCAGGACTGCGGCAGCAGAATGGTGCCGACGATGATGATCAGGGGAAAGAGAAAGTTGAAGTAGCTGTCGATGCCGCCAGTGACGTACACCAGGACGGTAGCCAGCACCAGGTCCATCAGGACCTGCACGCGAGCCTGGAACTTAAAGTCGCGCCAGATGAACGCCAAGGCGGCGAAAAAGACCGAGATGCTGTAGCAAACCAGGATGGCCACCACGAACAGCCGGCGCGGCACGGGGCTGGAGGTGAGCTCGGAGATGGCCAGCTGGATGCCGAACAGGAAGGTGATGATGATGATCCGGACCTTCACCAGCCAGGGGACCCAGGAAGCCTCATTGAGCTCGGCTCCCCGGTCCGGAGTCATTCTCGCGGGTTGTTGCCCTACACTCATACTGCCCGCCTCGAGCGAAGTTCTTGCCGGTTAGCCGGACAGCTTGGCGATCATGGAGAACAGCGGCATGTAGAGTGAGATCACGATGCCGCCGACGGCGACGCCGAGGAATGCGATCATCATCGGCTCCAGCAGGGTCAGCATGTCCTTGGTGGCGGCATCGACTTCGTCCTCGTAGAAGTCGGCGATCTTCTGCAGCATATTGTCCATGGCGCCGGTGGCCTCGCCCACGCCGATCATCTGCGTCACCATGTTGGGGAAGACGCCGCTCTCCCGCAGCGGATCCACGATGGTGCGGCCTTCCTCGATCGCCTTGCGTACGCGCATCAAGGCCTGCTCGAGAACGGCGTTGCCGGAGGTGCGGGCGGTGATGTTCAGGGCTTCCAGGATGGGCACGCCTGAAGTTAGAAGCGTTCCCAGGGTGCGGCTGAAGCGGGCCACGGCGATCTTTCTGAGCACCATGCCCAAGACCGGCAGCTTCAACATCATGGAGTCCCAGGCGTAGCGGCCCTTGGGATCCTTGCGGATCTGCTTGATGGCGAAAAAGATCAAGGCCATCGCCCCGAAAAAGACCCACCAGAAGCGGGAGACCGCATCGCTCAGACCCATGACAATGCGCGTGGGCAGCGGAAGGTCCACCTGCAAGCTTGCGAACAGGTTGACGAAGATGGGAACCACGAATTTCAGCAGGGCGCCCACAATCAGCACGGCAATGGAGACGACCGACACCGGGTAGATGAGCGCGGACTTTACCGCCGCCTTCAGCTTGACTGCCTTTTCCACGTAGGCTGCCAAGCGCTGCAGAATGGTGTCGAGGATTCCGCCCGTCTCACCAGCCTCGATCATGTTGGTGGTAAGGTCGTCGAAAATCTTGGGATAGCCGCGCATGGCGTTGGCCAGGGTGGCGCCGCCCTCAACGGTGGTGCGCACTCCGGTGAGCGCTTTCTGAAAGGCCGGATTCTCCTGATTGGCGGCAAGGATTTCCAGACACTGCACCAGGGGCAGGCCGGCATCGATCATCACCGAGAACTGGCGGAAGAAGATGGCAATATCTTTGGTCGCAACCTTGCCCGAGCCAAAGGTGGGAAAGGCGAACTCCTTGCCCTTTTCCTTGACGGTAGGGTTCAGGATGCGTTCCCGCCGCAGCAGGTCCTGGAGAACCTGCTTGTTTTCGGCCACGCGTTCTCCGGATACGCGCGCCCCGGCCAAATTCTTACCGCTGAATGTGAAAACTGGCATAAGCCACCTCGTTCGAATTCCGCAATGTAGCGGGGCGGTTCTACATTCCAATCAGGCGACCGCCCAAAAACCAGGAACTATCTTTTGGCCGCCACGGCACTGGCCGTGCGGTTGATACCCGCGCCTCGGTTGATCATCTCCTGCAATTCATCGGGCAGCGAGGAGCGCTGCAAGGCAGTATCCAGCGTGATCTGCTTGTTGAAATAGAGCGTCGCCAGAGACTGGTTGAAAGTCTGCATGCCGAACTTGTCCTGCCCCGACTGCATGGTGGAGTAAATCTGGTGAATCTTATCCTCGCGGATCAGGTTGCGAACCGCGGGATTGGGAATGAGGATCTCCATGGCCATCACCCGCCCCTGGCCACCCACCTTGGGCAACAGTGCCTGGCACAGGATGCCCTCCAGCACCATGGAGAGCTGGGCGCGAATCTGCGGCTGCTGGTGCGAGGGGAACACATCGATGATGCGGTTGATGGTGGAGGCGGCCGAGTTGGTGTGCAGGGTGGCAAACGTCAGGTGGCCGGTCTCGGCGATGCGCAGCGCGGATTCGATGGTCTCCAGATCGCGCATCTCGCCGATCAGCACCACGTCCGGGTCTTCGCGCAGCGCGGCGCGCAGCGCGGCGCTGAACGACTTGGTATCGGCGTGGACTTCGCGCTGGTTGACCAGGCAATTCTTGTGCTGGTGGACGAACTCGATGGGATCCTCGATGGTCAGGATGTGCTCGTGGCGCTCGCTGTTGACCTTGTCGAGCATGGCCGCCAGGGTGGTGGATTTTCCCGAACCCGTCGGTCCGGTCACCAGGATCAGACCGCGCGGCTTTTCGCAGAGCTTGGCAACGACCGGCGGCAGATTGAGCTGCACGAAGGACTTGATCTCGTAGGGAATCACGCGGAAGACCGCGCCACAGGCGCCACGCTGGTTGAAGCAGTTGGCGCGGAAGCGAGCCAGCCCTTTCAAGCCGAAAGAGAAGTCCAGTTCCTGATCCTCCTCGAAGCGGTGCTTCTGGGCATCGGTCATCACGCTGTAGGCCAGGGCCTTGGTCTCGGCGGCGGTCAGGGGCGGCATGTCCAGCGGCTGCAGATGGCCGTGAATGCGGATCTGCGGCGGAGTGTTGGTGGTAATGTGCAGGTCGCTCCCGCCCGCTTCCACCATCTTCTTCAGCAACTCGCTGAGGGTTACAGCCATACTTGTGTTTTCCTCTCTCTCAGTGAACGGTTTCGCGCGCCACTTCTTCCAGGGTGGTCACACCCTGCATGACCTTGATGAGACCGCTGCGCCGCAGCGTCAGCATGCCGCGCTCAATGGCTTTCTTTTTCAGTTCGGTGGCGGAGGCGCCCACCAGAATCAACTCGCGGATCTCGTCGTCAACTTCCATCACCTCGTACAGGCCGGCGCGACCCTTGTAGCCGGTGTTGTTACAGACGGAGCAGCCCTTGCCCTTCCTGGGCTTGGCAGTCTTGGCTTCCTCAGGGCTGAATCCGGCCTCGATCAGGGCCTTGGGCGGGACATCGACCTCGGCGCTGCATTCCTTGCAAATCCGCCGCACCAGGCGTTGCGCGCAAATCAGGTGCACGGCGGTGGCCACCAGGAAGGGCTCAATACCCATATTCATGAGGCGGCTGATGGTTTCCGGCGCGCCGTTGGTGTGCAAGGTGGACAAGACCAGGTGGCCGGTGAGAGCTGCCTTAATGGCAATCTCGGCGGTTTCGAAATCGCGGATCTCACCCACCAGAATGATGTTCGGATCCTGGCGCAGGAAGGAGCGCAAGGCAGCGGCAAAGTTCAGCCCGATGGACTCCTTCATCTGTACCTGATTCACGCCGGCCAACTGGAACTCTACGGGATCCTCGGCGGTCATGATGTTGGTGTCGGGGGTGTTGAGACGCGAGATGGAGGAGTAGAGGGTGTTGGTTTTGCCCGAACCGGTAGGCCCGGTGACCAGCACCATGCCGTAAGGCTTCAAGATGGCATTTTCGAACTTTTGCAGCGACTCGGGCTCGAAGCCGAGCTTGGTCATGTCGAGGCGGAGATTTTCCTTGTCCAGCAGCCGCAGAACGATCTTCTCGCCGAACAGCGTCGGCAGGGTGCTGACGCGATAGTCCAGTTGCTTCTTTTTGCCCCCCAGGTTGACGCGCAGCATGATGCGGCCATCCTGGGGCAGGCGCTTCTCGCTGATGTCGAGCTTGGACATGATCTTGATGCGCGAGGTGATGGCGTCCTTGAGCTTGAGGGGCGGGTTCATGATGGTCTGCAGAATGCCGTCAATGCGGAAGCGGACGCGGTACTCCTTCTCGTAGGGCTCGATGTGGATGTCGCTGGCACCACGCTTGACCGCGTCGGTCAGGATGAGGTTGACCAGCTTGACGATGGGGGCTTCCTCGGCCGCCTTCTCCAGTTCGGAGAGGCCAACCTCCTGCTCCTCAGCCTGCAGCTCGACGTCGCTGTCGGCGACGTCGCTCATGGAAGCCATCACCGTTTCCAGGTCCTCCTCCTGGACGGGCGGCCCCCCGTAGGCCTTGTCGATTCCCTCCATGATGGAGGTCTCCGACGCCACCACCGGCTCGATGTTGAAGCCGGTCATAAACTTGATATCGTCCATGGCAAATACGTTGGTGGGATCCACCATGGCGATAGTGAGGGAGGCGCCGACCCGACTCAGGGGAAGGATCTGGTAGCGCTTGGCGGTTTCCTGAGGGACCAGCTTGACGACAGCGGGATCAATTTCAAAGTAATTCAGGTTAATGGCAGGAACGCCGTACTGACGAGACAGAAAGTTGGTGACGTCCTCATCGGAAAGGAAGCCGAGCTTGACCAGGACAGAGCCTAACCTACCCCCGTTATCCTTCTGGACCTTGAGGGCCTGTTGCAACTGCTCCGCCGTGATGACCTTCTCTTTGACAAGCAGGTCCCCCAGCCTCTGCGACATCCGGTTCTCTCCCGTACGACCTAATCGCGCCGCATGCGACGCCAAATGTCATGTCCAAAACGCGCACAAATACTTGCGGTTGAACGCTTTAAACAGCAGGTAGCGCGAATTTATGTGGGGTGACACAAATTGTCAATTGAGAAGTTAATGGATTAGTAACCGTTGGTACGCGCACGGAGGTAACTCACCCACCTGAATACCGATCCGGGGCAACAAAACGAGGGCAAGGCAACCCGGGCTGAACGATGCGCCAGCCGGGCACCGGGGGAATCGGCCATAACGTTGTGACAGGAATGGGTCGTGATCGTGGTCAAGGATGTCAGAAAGAAGGAAGAATTTCTGCGAAACTTGGCCCGATTTGCTTTGTCTATAATGCAATAGTATTGCTGACGCGCAAGTCTCCCAGGATTGCCGCGGAGCATGCTGTTCGGCGTTGTCCCCAGAATCGCCAATTCGCGTGCCGGGCAAGCGGCGCAGGCGCGCCGCCATTCTTCTGGGGATAAGTGTCACGGTACTGCTGACCATCCTGTTTGCGCTGCAGGCCTTCAACCTGAGCTTCGTCCAGCCAAACACCACCGGCGAGACGCTGATCTTTGCCGCGCTCTCCGCCCTGGTCTTCCTGCTGTTCATCGCCCTCAGCTTCGTGCTGGTGCGCACCCTGCTGAAGCTGTATGCGGAGAGGCGAGTGGGAGCGCTGGGTTCGAAGTTCCGGACCAAAATGGTGCTGGGCGCCCTGGTGCTTTCCCTGGGGCCGGTCATTTTCCTGTTCATGTTCGCCTATGGGCTGATGAACCGCTCAATCGAGAGGTGGTTCTCTACCCCGGTGGAAGAGGTTCGGCACGACACTGCGACGCTTGGCAGTCTGCTCTCCGGTTATGCCCAGCAGAACGCCCAGGGGGAGGCGGACTCGATCGCCATGGCGGAGTCCACGCAGAGGGCTTTTGAATCGGGGAATTTCGGCCAACTGCTGGACGTGCTTCGCCGCCGTCAGGCTTCTCTGCAAGGGGGTTTCGCGCTGGCGCTGCTCGATGGGGAGCTGGAAGCCAGCTTCGCGGCGCCCGCGAACTGGCCTGCCCTCCGAGAGCAGCTGGGAATTCGGGAGAATAATCCTAGCGTGGCGATACCGAAGTTCCGATTCAACGGACTGGAATACATGGTGGCCTCCTCGAAGGTGGGCGATCACGGGCTGATCCTGGTGGCGATGCCCCTGCCGGCCAACTTTACGGCTGCCATGCAGCAGATCGAAGCCAGCCAGCGGCGCTACCTTGAACTCGCGAAAGAACGCAAGATGGTTCGGCGCACGTACATGCTGCTGCTTCTGCTGTTGACGGTGCTGGTGCTGTTCGCGGCAACGTGGTTTGCGCTGTTTCTGGCAAAGTTCGTGGTCCGGCCGGTGGCAGCCCTGGCGGAGGCCACGCAGGAGATTGCTAAGGGGAACCTGAATTATCGCGTAGATGTGCCCGCGGCTGACGAGTTGGGCCGGCTGGTGACGTCATTCAACCAGATGGCTGCCGATCTTGAAACCAGCCGCCGGCAACTGGAGGCCTCCAGCATCGAGTTGGGGGAAGCCAACGTTGAACTGGAACAGAGACGGCGGCACATAGAAACCATCCTGGAGAACATCCCGACCGGGGTGCTCTCGCTGGATGCGGGCCTCCGCGCCACCCACGCCAATCCAGCGCTGATTCGGATGTTCCATCCGGAGGAGACCGGCAACATGAGCTCGTTGCTGCGCGGCGCCCACATCCGCGACCTGTTTCCCCAGGAGGTGCTTGACGATATTGCGCACATGATCCGCAAGGCGGACCGCATGGGCACGACGACCAGCCAGCTGGAGCTGATGGTCGATCGCCAGCTGCTGAACCTGGCGGTGACGGTGGCGTCCCTGAAGCATGGCAGCCAGCGACTGGGATACGTCATCGTGCTCGAAGACCTTTCCGACCTGCTCAAGGCGCAAAAGCAGGCGGCTTGGCGGGAAGTGGCGCGGCGAGTGGCGCATGAGATCAAGAACCCGCTCACGCCGATTGCTCTCTCGGCGCAACGGATCAAACGCCACCTGGACCGCGGCGGGTCTCCGGATGACGCTTCCCTGGCGGTGATTCATGGCTGCGCGGAGACCATCGCCGGCGCGGTGGAGACGGTGCGGTCCCTGGTGGACGAGTTTTCCACGCTGGCGCGCTTTCCCGCGTCTTCTCCGCGACCGGCGGACATCAACGAGATCGTGGAGAGCGCGCTCAACATGTTCGACGGCCGGCTGGAAGGGATTCGTGTACGCAAGGAGCTTTCCTCGGACCTGCCCAAGGTGATGGCTGATCCAGAGGCATTGAAGCGCGCCATTGCCAACCTGGTGGACAATGCGGCGGAAGCGATGCAGGAGTCCCTGGTCAAGGAGGTCGAGATCACCACCATGGCGCTTAACGGGCGCGACCTGGTGGAAGTGGTGGTGGCCGACACCGGACAAGGTGTAACCCAGGAAGTGAAGGAGCGGCTCTTTCTCCCGTATTTCACCACCAAGAAGCGCGGCACCGGGCTGGGACTGGCCATCGTGAGCCGGATTATTGAGGACCATCATGGTTCCATCCGGGTAGAAGAGAACCAACCGATGGGAGCACGGTTTATAGTGGAGTTGCCCGTGGCCGCCGAGGCCGCCGCTGACACCGCGACGCATGCATGAAATCCTAATCGTTGACGACGAAGCCGCCATTCGGGATGCGCTGCAGGGCATTCTGGAGGAGGAAGGCTACCGGCCGGAGGTGGCGGCCAGCGGAGAGGCATGCCTGCAGATGCTTTCGCGGCGCCCGTTTGACGTGGTGCTGCTGGACATATGGCTTCCGGGCATGGATGGGATGGAGGTTCTGGAACAGATCCGGACCATGGAGGACCCGCCGGAAGTCATCATGATCTCCGGCCACGGCACCATTGAAACCGCGGTGCGAGCCACGAAGTTGGGGGCTTTCGATTTTCTGGAGAAGCCGCTGTCGCTGGAGAAGACGCTGATTGTCCTGAAAAACGGCCTGGACTCGCGCCGGTTGCGGAGCGAGAACCGCGACCTGAAGCGGCAGTTGCCCAAGAGCGTGATTGTGGGCGACAGCATCCCCATGAAGGCGCTGCGCCAGCAAATCGCCCTGATGGCGCCGACCAACGGTCGGGTATTGATTTACGGCGAGTCAGGAACGGGGAAGGAATTGGCGGCGCGCGCCATTCACTCCGAGAGCCTGCGCAGCGAGGCCATGTTCGTAGAAGTGAATTGCGCCGCGATCCCCGAGGACCTGATCGAGAGCGAGTTGTTCGGCCATCGCAAAGGATCGTTCGCCGGAGCCACCGCCGATAAGACGGGAAAGTTTCAGAAGGCCGATGGCGGCACCCTGTTTCTGGACGAAGTCGGCGATATGAGCCTGAAGACGCAATCCAAGGTGCTGCGCACACTCGATGAGCAGCGCTTCACGCCGCTGGGCGGGGAGGAGCAGATCACGGTGGATGCGCGGGTGATTGCGGCCACCAATCATGACCTGGAGGAAGAAATCTCGCGCGGCAACTTCCGCGAAGACTTGTTTTACCGGCTGAACGTGATTCCCTTCTACGTGCCGCCGCTGCGTGAGCGCAAGGAAGACATCCCTCAACTGGCGCGCTACTTCCTGAAAGACTTTTCGGCCGCCTACAGCCGCCATCCCAAGGAGATCACCGAGGATGCGATTGAAACCCTGATGCGCTATTCCTGGCCGGGTAATGTGAGAGAGTTGCGGAACGTGATGGAGCGGATCGTGATTATGAATCCGACCGCGACGCGCCTGGAGCGCAAGCACCTGCCTCCCCTGGTGTATCGTGACGGCGGACGTCGCAGCGTGGGAGAGTTTTCCAGCCTGCAACAGGCGCGTTCGGCTTACGAACGCGACTACATCCTGAAAAAGCTGGATGAGAATCACGGCAATGTAAGCCGCACCGCCGAGGTCCTGGGCCTGGAGCGCAGTCACTTGTACCGGAAGATGAAGGCGCTGCAGATCGCGGTGAAAGAGTAGAACGGAAGAATAATCAGGGCTTGGTGTGCGGTACCAAGTCCTCCAGCTGTCGCCGCCAGTCGAGGCCTTCGACAAATTCGCGGGAGTCGCGCCAGCCGGGGCGCACTTTGACGAAGAGCTCGAGGAATATCTTTCGCCGCAGCATCTTTTCAATCTCCCGCCGGGCGGCGGTGCCGATCTTCTTGAGCATCTGCCCGCCCTTGCCGATCAGAATGCCCTTCTGCCCTTCGCGCTCGCAGTAAATCAGGGCTGAGATTCGCAGCAGGCGGGGAGTATCTTCCCAGCGTTCGATTACAACCGTGGTGGCGTAGGGAATCTCCTGCTCGGTGGCCAGCAGCACTTGCTCGCGGATGATCTCCGCAGCCAGGAATCGCTCCGGCTGGTCGGTCACCTGGCTCTTGGGAAAATACTCGGGGCCCTCGGGCAGAGCGTGGACCACTTGGTCCAGAAGAAGATCCAGCCCGTTCTTCTTGAGAGCGGAGATGGGGATGATTTCGCGGAAGTCGTGCAGGGCACGCCAGTGGTCGATGAGCGGAAGTAATTTCTGCTTGTCGATCAGATCGATCTTGTTCAGCAGCAGCATGCAGGGAGTCGCGACCTTCTTTGCCAGGTCGAGGACGAAGCGTTCGCCGGGCCCGAATTTCTGGGTCACGTCGGTGATCAGCAAAACAAGATCGCACCCTTCGAGGGCCTCGCGAACCTCCTGCATCATTTTTTCGTTGAGGCGCGTGTCGGGACGATGGACTCCGGGGGTGTCGATGAGGATGACCTGAGCGGCAGGCCGGCCTTTCCTGGGAGTGAGGTTCAGGATGCCCTGGACGCGGTTGCGGGTGGTCTGAGGCTTGTGGGTGACGATGGCAAGCTTTTCGCCGACCAGCGCATTCAGCAGCGTGGACTTGCCGGCGTTGGGGCGGCCCACGATGGTCACGAAGCCGGAGCGCATAGCTTAGGCCCGCAACTGCGCCGGCTGCGAGGGCTGGCTGTGGGTGATGCGAACGCGGTTGACCTTGCGGTCGGTGGAGTCGAGCACCTCGAAGCGCAAGGCGTCGCTGGTAACCACCTCGCCGCGCCGGGGAATGCGGCCGGCGATTTCGCTGACCAGGCCGGCCACGGTGGTGGCCTCGTGGCCCTCGGGCCGGATACCGAAGAGATCGTCGAGCCGGTCGATGTCCATGTTGCCGGGCACGACGTAGACACCCTCGCCCTCCTGCACCACGTCGGTTTTACTCTCATGCTCGTCGCGGATTTCGCCAACGATTTCCTCCACCATGTCCTCGATGGTGACCAGGCCGGCGACCGCCCCGTATTCGTCGATGACGATTTCCATGCGGATATTGTCGCGCTGCATTTCGCGCAGCAGATCGCTGACGCGCTTGCTTTCGGGAACGAAGTAAACTTCGGGCTTCATGATGCTGCGGACCTTGCGCGTGGAGGCTTCCTGATCGGGGACCTGCAGCAGGTCGTGGGCATGGACGATACCGACGATATGGTCGATGGTGCCGTCGTAAACCGGAATGCGCGAGAAGTGACGGGTGCGCAGAAGCTCGGTGAGCTGCTCGATAGTGGCATCGGCGGAGATGGCCACGATCTCGGGGCGAGGCTTCATGACCTCACGCACAGTCTTGTCGCCGAACTCGACGACGGACTGGATCAGGTCGCGATCGCTCTCCTCCAGGATGCCCTCCTCCTGTCCAGCTTCAATCAGGGCATCCACGGCTTCGGCGGGGGTCTCAGGCTCAGGTTCAGCCCGTTCGCCGGCCAGCGAGGCCACGGACTGGCAGAAACTGATGACGATGGTGATCGGCATCACCAGGTAGATGAGAGCGCGCAGCAGGAGCGTAAAGTGGCGGATCCAGGCGCCCCGGGTGCGGGGAAAGAGAACGTAAGGGACGATGCGGTTGAGAAGCACGATCACGACGATGATGATCGCGCCAGCCTGAACGATTTCGTAGGCCGGCCAGTGCCCACTGGAGAAAAAGGCGTAGGCCACCATGACCGCAATCGCAGCGGTTGAGAGCTGCTCCAGAACGGCCATGGAGAGCGCCGCCCGCTCGCGGCTAACTCCCAGCCGGGGCTCTACCAACTGCTCGTAGGCTTCGATATTCTCCTGGAATTCGCGAGACAGAAATTGTCCCATCTCGGTATAAAGGCGCTGCATGTAAGAGGTGAGGGTGAGCAGCCCGAGCAGCAGCAGAAACACGGTGACAAAAGGCCAGGTCATCGTGAACTCCGCGCAGGGACGCGGCGCGCCGAATGATTGCGGGCGGGACGCGAGTGTGCTGACGAATGCGCGCGCGCAATCAAGGCGTCAGGCAGCCCTAATCGCTTGCGTAATCGGGCTTCTTCGCGTGCCATCTCTCCGTTGTCGTGTTCGTGGTCGTAGCCGGCGAGATGGATCACGCCGTGCAAGATGAGAATTTTGAATTCGTCAAGCGTGCTGTGCCGCAGTCGGCGGGCATTAGCGATTGCAGTCTCGGCGGAGATCGCGATTTCGCCTGCGAGGTCGGAGGGCGCAGACGGCTCAGCGGGAAACGACAGCACATCGGTGCTCGTGTCTTTTCCGCGGAATCGGTGATTCAGGCGGCGGATTTCGCGGCCGGAGGTGACCAGGACGTTGAGTTTGCCAACGCCAGCTGCCCGGCGGGCGCGCTCAGTAAAGCGCGCAAGCGCCCGCTCGCCGGCGCCGGGTACCTGCTTGTGCATGATGATCAAATGATGGCTAAAAGGAAACGGGAGGACATTCGCCAAGCATCCTCCCGTAAACGAACTTAAGTCTAGTTTTCCGCGGCTTCAGAGTCGGAATTCTCTTCCATGGGCAGAACGGGCGGTACGAAGCTGCCGCCATTGCCATTCCCGCTGAGCTTTCCATAGAAGCCGTTCTGTCCGTTGCCCAGAGAGAGCGACATCTGCGCTTCCTGGACCTTCTTGTAATCGTCGTAGGCGCGCACGATGCGCTGCACCAGGGGATGACGGACCACGTCCCTTTCGTCGAAGTAGCAGAAGCTGAGACCTTCGACACCTCTCAGTATATCGGTCGCCTGCACCAGGCCGCTGCTTTTTGTGGCGGGCAGGTCGATCTGGGTAATGTCGCCGGTGATGACCGCCTTGGAATTGAAGCCCATGCGAGTAACGAACATCTTCATCTGTTCGGCGGTAGTATTCTGGGCCTCGTCGAGAATAATGAAGGAGTCGTTGAGGGTGCGCCCGCGCATAAAGGCGATGGGCGCGATCTCGATGATGTTCTTCTCCAGGTAGCGATCCACCTTCTCCGGTTCCAGCATGTCGTACAACGCGTCGTACAGTGGGCGGAGATAGGGATCGACTTTCTCCTGCAAAGTGCCGGGCAGGAAGCCCAGGCGTTCGCCGGCCTCGACCGCCGGGCGGGCGAGGATGATGCGATTGACCCGCTTGGAGGCCAAAGCGGAGATGGCCATGGCCACGGCGAGATAGGTTTTGCCGGTGCCGGCCGGGCCGATGCCAAAGACCATGTCGTTCTTCTCGATGGCCTCCAGATAACGCCGCTGGTTGATGCTTTTCGGCTGTATGGTGCGTTTGCCGAAGGAGCGCTGCTTGCCGGCTTCGACCAGAGACCGCAAACTGGCTGAAGGATCCGCCGAGAGCACGCGCAACATGGCCGTCAGATCGCCATTGGTGAAGGCGTGACCAGAACGCTGCAGTTGCTCGAAGTCGGCAAAAATTTGCTCGACGCGGGTCACATCGCGAGCCGCGCCCTCAATTTCGACAGATTCTGCCTGCAGATCGATGGTTACGTTCAGACCGTCTTCGAGGAGGTGAAGGTTTTCATCCCGGGTGCCAAACAGAGTTTCGATGTTGGATGTGATCTCGATGTGCTTCTTCATTCAGGTCCTGACATTTCCCCCCGTCGGGTCCCCGCGACGCCAGAGGCGCGCGAGAAATCCGCAAACGACGTTCGAACAAATTGAGCCTTTTGGGACGGTAAAGTCACTACAAGGACGGATGAGAAGGTGTCCGCTCGCCACCGACTGGAAGCAGCGACCATTGAGCGTAGAGTACGACGGACAATAACGGCAGTCAATGCTGTTTCGGGAGTCCCCTTTCCTACCCAAAAGTTTAGATGACCCAAAGCGGAATGAGGGTGCGAGATGGGAAACGCATCGGCGTGAATGGGAGGCGCGGAAAAGATGGCTTAAGTTGACCTTACCGGCCAACGCCCTGTAGGATATAGGTTTGTACAAGGACAATTTTTTCTAGAGGATAGAGCAGCAACTATGGCTAATCATTTTTCGGCCCTGAAGCGGGCCCGGCAGACAGAAACACGGACCGCGGTTAACCGGGCCAACAAGTCCCGCCTGCGGACGGCGATCCGGCACTTCCGTGAGGCCCTGGCCGGAGGGAACCAGGAACAAGCGGCCAAGCTGTTCCGGACGACGGTATCGGCGCTGGACAAGTCGGTCCAGAAGGGCGTGATTCACAAGAATACGGCATCGCGGTACAAGTCGCGCCTGAGCTCGCGGCTGGCAGCGATGGCGGCGAAGTAAACACGAAATCTTCATCGGCGGAATCTTGAAACGGCAGGCCCAGTGGGCTGCCGTTTTGCTTTTGGTTTCAGCGTATGGTGGGAATCGTTATCCGCCACGGCCCGTCTTCGACTCAGCAAACTTCGGCGCAACAAACTCTGCATCCCCGAGGTCGATGGCGAAGTGCTCCTTCAGCGCCATCCGGTACTCTTCCTCGCCCGACAATTCAGTTTCCGTGCGCCGCCCCGACTGGGTAACGATGAACCGAAGATCGGAAAGCGTGAGCCGGCCCTCGGGAGTTGCGCGAGAGCAGATTCGCTGACGCGTGAAGTGCGACTCAGGCGAAGTCTGCTGGTAGTGGCACATGGGAACGTAGTCCGACAATTGACGCGGAATGAGGGTGAATTTGTAGAGGCTTTTCCATTCCCCGTTCTGTTCACGCCGCTGCAGCAGCCAGTGGCTTCCGATTTGAAATGATCGATACCCGAAGCCCTGCTGATGAAACTCGACGTCGGGCACCAGGGGCAAGGGCTCGAGGAAACAGTCGCCAAAGCCGACATCGCAGAGCCAGGGCTCGGGAGTCTCGACCAGCAGGGTCATGTGGTCGAAATCGGGACCGAAACTGCCGTCGGCGCGCGCCACACCGGCGGAAAGCTGGGTGACGTGGAAGTTCAAGCTGCGAAGGAGGACGGCGAAGCCGCCGTTCAGCTCATAGCAGAATCCGCCACGATGCTGGCGCACGATCTTGTCGAGAATGCGCTCTTCATCGAGAACGATCGGGCGCTTGAGGTGGATGTCGAGATTCTCGAAGGGAACGGTGAACAGATGCGCGCGATGGATCCGGCGAAGGACCTCGGGAGTGGGATCGCGTGGGCCGGAGTACCCAATCCGGCACAGGTAGAGAGAGGGGTCCACGGGAACATTGTCTCATCGAGAAGGGTGGAGGGAACGAGCGGCCCGAGTTGCTGATCCCGCGAATGAAGAGTCGTAAAGACCAGACAAAGTCTCGAGGCTGTCATCCTGAGCGAGGGCCGAGCATGCAGACGAGGCCCGAGTCGAAGGATCTTGCGTTTTCGCCCGTGTAGGTCCAGATTCCGTCCGTTATCTTTTCGTAGACCCGCACATACTCTGGCGGCCCACCCGCCCTGAACCCCAGAGCTGCTTCCTTGAATTTTCCGTTTTCTGGCTCATCAGGATTACCTAATGATGAGGGGTGACTCGGAAGTTCATCCCATGTTGCAACATCTTGCATTCGCGCAGACATATTTCGGCGTGCAAAATAATGTCATTCGGATTCACACCCCCAGCGCCTGCTGCTGCGACACGGTTAATTCCACAGCCCGGGGTTCGGAAGAGAGGTCGAGGACGAGGCGCTCGAGCACCAGGCGCTTGCTGGGCGGACTGGAGCGCAGGGCAAGATCGGCGCGGGCGATGAGGCGCAGGGCGCGCGTGAGTTGGCGGCGCGAGCGGTAGCGGCGCGCCTGGCGGATGATGTCCTCGGCGGCAAATGGAGGCACGCGGAAGCCTTGCCACAGCGCCTGCCAGAGCGCGCGCGAATCGCGCACCCGCTTTTCGGAAATCACCAGCATCTGGCGGAAGGTCTTGGCCAGCATGTAGAGATGCCCGATGGCGGCTTCTTCGCCGTCGCCGGTGGAGAGGATGGCATCCAAGATCTCCAGAGCGCGCAGCCGGTCTTTGCTCGAGATCGCGTCCGTCAGCTCATAGAGGGTGCGTTGCTTGGCCGCGAGAACTGTGGTTTCCACGTCTCCCAGGGTGATTCGCTTTTTCTCGCCGGTGTAGAGGATCAATTTCTCCAGTTCGCTGGAGATCAGCATCATGTCGGCACCGAGGGAATCGATGAGTTCGCGGGCGGCGTCGGAGTCGAGGGTCACGCCCTCTGCGGCGGCGGTTTCTCTGGCCCAACGGACGGCCTCGTCCTCCTGCACGCGCGCCAGTTCGACGATGGTGCAGTATTCGCCCAGGGTGTCGCGAATGCGCTCGTAGCGCTCACGGTCGACCATGTCCATGCGGCGGGCATCGGCGGGAATGCTGATGTGATCAGCAACGAAGACCAGCGTGGCGTCGGGGTTGGGATTGGCGAAGTATTGCTGGATGGCGTCAAACTCAGCCTGGTGCGATCCACGGCCGTAAAGCTGCTTGATGCCGCGGATGAAAAACACCTGGAAAGGCGCCATCAGCGACGGCGTACGCGCGCGATCGAGAACTTCAACCAGCTCGGTTTCCGCCAGGTCGAGGTCGTAGAGGCTGAACTCACGCAGGTCCGCGGGAACCAGGTGGCGGAGGATGGCGTCGCGGCAACGCTTGCGGAAGAATGCCTCGTCACCGATGAACAGGTAGCCGGGCTTAAGCTTGCGCTCCTTGACCTGAGCGACAAAGTGGTCCGCTTGGGCGAAGGCTTTCACTCAGAATGCCTCCAGAACATTGCTGACCAGGGTGCGGGCGAGGTCGCGCGAGAGCCGGTCCATAGCGGGTGTTTCTTCGTCGAAGAAGCTGGAGAGCTCGCGCGAAACCTGATACTGCTCGCGAAACACGTAGTTGGGGTTGTCATAGAGCACGCTGCCTTTGCGGTCCACCAGCGAAACCCGCAGAGCTACGGTGACAATAGCGCTGGAAGCGCGACCCGTCTGGGAGTCATAAGTCAGGGGCGCAGCCTGGGTCTGGATGACGGCGCCTCGGAGCGTGGCGTCGACCGTGTCTCCGGCCTGGCTGAGCACGCGATAGCGGGTGCGGGTGTTGAATTCGCGGACCACGGCGGCGGTCAGAATCTGCTCCACGCGATACGACTGACTCTGATTGGCGAAGGCCGGAATGGCGATGGTATGCACGTCGCTGGGAAGCCGATCGCTGTGCGCGGTGGTGTGGTAGCCGCATCCGGCCAGAGCGCCGAGGGCGAGGGCAAGCAAGCCACTCGAGACTCTTGAAGGCCGGCGCCCAGTGGGGGGAGAGGCTATCCTCACTGCACCTTCCCCCGGGGACGCGAGGTTGCCAACTGTTCGGCGCAAGCGACGGCGTTGAGGGCGGTGACGCGCAGGTTGTCGGCGGCAGCCCAGATCCAGACACCGTGATCGCGGAGAGGATCGCGGCGCAGGGACAGCAGGATGTCGTCCTGGCCGGCCGCGGTCACGCTGCTGGGAGCATCTTCCGCGGTACGGGTCACGGAAACATGTTCGCCCGCGAGGGCCTGCGTGAAATCGCCTAAAACCAGAGGCTTCTCCAGCTCCAGGTACAAGGAGAAGGCGTAGGCATGGAAGATGGGGGCCTGCAGCAGCATGATGGAGGGAACCAGCACGCGCTCGCGAGTGATGCGGCGAAAATGATCGAGCATGCGATGCTCAGCAGTTTCCAGCGAAGGAGCCGCTTTCTCGCCGTAGCGGGAAACCGCGTTGAACGCCACCTGCACGTCAAACACATCCTTGGGCAACTGCTGAAAGGAGAGCAGGCTCACCGTCTGCCCATGCAGTTCGTCGAGCCCCGGACGGCCGCGCTCCGAAGCGGGCTCAAAGATCGTTCCAACGGCGGAGTGCACCGGAGTCGCCTTTTGCGCGCGAATCAACAGCAATCCCAGCACGGTGGCTGCAGGATGGGCTACGACGACAGGCGCGGGCTGCAATTCGGGGGCCTGCACCTCGCCCAGTTCGCGATCGATCCAGGGAGCGCGGATGCTCGAACCCGGTTCGTCTTCCAGGGCGTAAGACATATCGATGATGGCACTGCCGGCCTGGCGCGCCATTTGCCAATGGCGACGGGTAAACTTCTCGTCCGAGGCAAGGAAGGCAAAGTCCACGTTGTCAAAGTTGTCGCGGGTAACGGTCTGGAAGAAGGTCATCTCATCGCCCACCGCTTCCAGTTGGCCCAGCGACTCGTCATCGTCCAGCAGCTTCACATCAGCAGCGGGAAAGTTGGTCTCCGGGAGGATCTCAGCCAATTCCTTGCCCTTCAGGGTACCGGCGCCGACGATGGCCACACGATAGAGCCCCTGCATGGCGGTGGTGGAACGCGCCGAGGCCGGCTTGGATTCGCGGCCGTTCATCGCGCCTCCGGGGCTTGCTTGTACTCGGGAGCCTTGGGATGGCGAAAGATGTACATCATGCGAATGACCACACCCGACAGCAGGTAGCCGACGGAGAGCGCCAGCAGCAGCGGGCGGGAGAAATACCAGATTCCCGCCACCATGAGCCCAACCAGGATAACCACGCGAAAGGGATGAGGGCTTCGGAGGTCAATGTCCTTGAAGCTGTAAAAACGCCAGGTGCTCACCATGAGCAGAGCCGCGGAGAACACGTAGATGGCCCAGAGCAGGCCGATCCACCAAGTATCGATGGGATCGCCTTCGCCGAAGTGCACCACGGCGGCAATGCAGCCAGCGGCTGCGGGAATGGGCATGCCGACAAAGTAGCGCTTGCCCGGCCGCCCGGGATTCGAAGGTTGCGGGTTGCTCTGAATGTTGAAGCGCGCCAAGCGGCTGGCCCCGGCAATGAGGAAGGCAAAGGTCAGGATGGCGCCGACCTGCACGGTGCGAGCGGCCAGGTCGTGGCCGGTGATTGGACCCAACTGGCGGAATCCCCATACCCAAGCCAGCATGGCAGGCGCCACGCCAAAGGTGATTACGTCGGCGAGGGAGTCCAATTCGCGTCCGAAATCGCTGGTGGTGTTGGTCATGCGCGCGATGCGGCCATCCAGACCATCGAACAGGATGGCGAAGCCGATGGCCTTGGCGGCATTGTCATAGTGCCAGGGCTCAGCGGGAGAACCGACGAAGGTGTGCCACAGAGCGTAATAGCCGAAGGCGATATTGAAGGTAGTAGCTAGCGAAGGCAGGATGTAGATGCCCTTGCGAAAGCTGCGGGGACGGACGATATCGGTCTCGCGGCGGAACATCGCCGGCTTGCGCTCGAACCGCATCACTTGCCTCCAGCGACAGTAGTGGCAACTGGGGGGACAGGCGCGGAAGCTGCGGTTCGCTGAGCACCCGCCGGTCCAGCGGTGGGAGCGAGCGCCAGGATGGTTGAGCCACCGCGGACGCGGTCGCCCAGTCGAACCTGCAAAGCCGCTTGCGAGTCCAGGATCACGTCAACCCGGGAGCCAAACTTGATCAGCCCTACACGCTCGCCACGTGCAACGGTGTCGCCCTGCTGTTTGGTGAAGACGATGCGGCGGGCGATCAGGCCGGCGATCTGCTTGAAGGTGACGCAGTGGCCCTCACCCTCGATGGTGACGATGTTCTGCTCGTTGAACTCGGCCGATTCCCCGGCCATGGCGCTATTGAATTTGCCGTGGCGGTATTCCACTCGTCGGATGGTTCCCGAAATAGGCGAGCGATTGACGTGCACATCGAAAACGTTCAGGAAGATGCTGATGCGTGTCTGGTTTCTGCCCCCGGCAAGAAAGGGAACGATGTCGGTAACCTTGCCGTCCCCGGGAGAAACGATGGCGCCGGCCAGGGCGGGGATTACGCGCTCCGGATCGCGGAAGAACCAGAGGAAAAACGCCGCGAGCAGCAGGGGAAGCACAGCCAACCACGGGCTAGTGAAGAAGCCGAGCAAGATGGCCAGCAAGAGTGCCCCCGCCGCGTAGTACATGCCGTCTCGAACCATACACAAGCGCCGAAGAAATTATATAGCCGCCAGATGGACGCCTGCGGGTATTTGCAGGAAAGGGCAAGGAAGATCAATAGCTTCCGCGCCAGACAGCATTTCTCACGCTCTGAAGCCCAGAGCCGGATGGCAAAGAATAGAACTCACCCTCAGCACGCGTGGATGCGTGCCAGTAGAGAAGGAAACTGACTACTACGCGACCATCCCGTGATCGCGCCGAAACTTCTGTTCGATGCGCTCCATCTCGTCCTTGAGGCGCAGCTTGAGCTTCTTCAGTCGCACCTCTTCCAACTTCTCATCTTCGGAGAGGTAACGTTTCTGAATCAGGGAATCGAGGCGCTGTGCATACTGCTGGTGCTCTTGGACAAGACGACGAAATTCGTCACTAGACTGAATCAGTTGGTCGCGTAGCTGAGCTGCCATCCAACCGACCTCCTAATTGGGTGAGAATCAAAACGTACCACCGCTTACCCGAGGGCTTCAATCGATTTTTTTAACCGAACTGTAACAGTTGAAAACGTAAGTAATTGCGTCCTCGGCAGGCTGTTGATAGTAGGCCTGGCGACGCCCGTTTTCCACAGCCCCGCAGCGCTCATAGAGCTGCCGAGCGGCGGTATTGGATTCCCGGACCTCCAGATGCACCCCTGCGGCCCCCGCGTCCCCAGCCTGGGCAAGGCAGTGGTGGAGCAGGGCGCGGCCGAGACCACAACGTCTTGCGCGCCGCGCAACCACGATGTTCTCAATTTCCCATTCTGGGCTTATTCGTGCGATCAGGAAGCCAAGAGTTGCTCCGGCCGGCCACGGGGGACCGGGTTCGGCGCCGGCCTCAACGACCCAAGCCCTACGGGCCAGGGAGGCCGTCTGGAAGAGGCTCGCGTAGTGGGCGGAGTTCCAGTGAGCTGCCGTGTCCGCTTCCCTTTCCAACTCTTGCAGCACCGGGACGTCGTCCGGATTGGCAGCACGAATGAGGACGGCCGGAGAATGGGAGGAAGGGGTCATCGTCGGAGGCCGATTAGTCGATCGCTTTTCTCGTTTCTCATTGTGAGAGCTTCGGAAGGGAGAATAACTCGGCATCGGAGGCGCGAATGTAGTCGGGCTCAAGCTGTTCCGGGCTGACAGTCTCTCCGCGCAAAATCTTCTCAAGTCCGACACGGGCGTGGAGGTCTGCCTTGGGCGCTGAAATCAACTGGACAGGGAGGCCGCGTGCAGCCGCGGCGGCGGCCACTTCCCTGTCTGGAGTGACGCAGGAGGGCGGACGGCCTTCGCGGCGCTGAGCCGCACTGGAAGCGCTCTCCAGCCAGTGTTCCAAACCAAGCAGCGATTGGCGGCTGGAGGCAATCGCGTAGTCGGAACGGAAATCGTATTCACCAACGAAGACCTGGGAGCGCCCGGCATCGAGCACGGCGACGACACAGCCCGGCTGCTGGGCCATCCGCGCAGTAACCTCGAGGGCCGACACAGCCGCTATCGGCTTGCGCAGCGCCTCGGCCAGCGCTTTTACGGTGGAGAGTCCTACCCGCAACCCGGTAAACGAGCCGGGGCCTGAAGAAGCGACCAGGGCGCCCAAAGCGTGCTTGTCGAGCCGCTGGCACGCCAAGGCAGCGGAGAGTTGAGGAATGAGTTCGGCGGAATACATGCGGCCAGTGAGCGCAACCAGCTCAAGCAGATCGAACTTTTGCAGAATGGCCGGTCCGCCGGGCTCTGGGGAGGGGGCCAATTCAGCGTGAGCCAGCGCCAGGCTCCCCTCGCGCCCAGAGGTATCGATCGCGAGAACGAGCATCAGCCAACCCCGAGAGGCTCGTCCTGCACGAGTTCGAGCAGCACTCCACCAGCGCTTGAAGGATGCACGAAGACGTAGAGGTGTCCCCCGGCGCCAACCTGGATCTCCTCGGAGACCAGGCGGGTGCCATTCTTTTTGAGGGTCTCGACGGTGGCTTCCAGATTGTCGACGTGCAGAGCCACGTGATGCAGGCCTTCGCCGCGCTTGGCCAGAAATCGGGCAATCGGCGAGTCTTCCGAAGTGGGCTCCAGGAGCTCGATGCGGCTGTCACCGACGGGCACCATGGCCAGCCGGACGCGTTCCTGGGGCACGATTTCTTCGCTGTGCACTGGGAGGCCAAGATTGCGGTAGAACTCCGCAGCCTGGGCCAACGACTTCACTGCGATTCCGAGGTGGTCGATAGTAAACATCACTTCCCCACTGTTGTGGTTGAGTTCGCGTTGAGATTGGTCACGATTTGTTCTACCAGAGAATACGGGTCCCGCTTGTGCTGGGCAACGTCGGCGGCATAAGCGGCGATGGCATCCTCGCCGACCTGGTCCCGTACCACGCGCTCGAGCAGCGAGTCGCGCAGCATCTCCAGCAAACGTTGCCGCCAGTTCTGCTCTCTTTTGCGGTGGCCGGCGCCGGTGCGGGCGAGATACTCGACGTAACGAGCGATGGCTTCCACCAGATCGGCAATGCCGATGCCTTCACTGGCGATGGTTTTGACGATCGGCGGAACCCAGTCGTCGTGGCGGATGGCCAACGCCTGCATGGCGCGGATTTCGCGCTCGACGCGCTCGGCTCCCTCGCGGTCGCTCTTGTTGATGACGAACACGTCGGCGATCTCCATGATGCCGGCCTTGATGGTCTGGACGTCGTCGCCCATGCCGGGCACCAGGATTACGATGGTGACTTCGGCCAGGCGCACAATGTCGACCTCATCCTGGCCGACGCCGACGGTCTCGATCAGCAAGATTTCGCGCCCGGCAGCGTCGAGAACGGAAGCCACGTCGGCGGTAGTGCGGGCCAGGCCTCCCAGCGATCCGCGCGTGGCCATGCTGCGAATGTAGATTCCGGGATCGGAGTGGTGCGCCTGCATGCGGATGCGGTCGCCCAGGATCGCGCCGCCGGTGTAGGGACTAGTGGGATCGACGGCGATGATGCCGACCGTTTTTCCCTGTTTGCGAAATTCGCGTGCGAGTTGGTCCACCAGGGTGCTCTTGCCCGACCCCGGAGCACCGGTCAGCCCGACGACCAGAGCCTTGCCCGTGTACGGAAATAGCGCTTGCAGCAAAGCAGCAGAGTCGGAGTTGCGGTTTTCTACCGAAGTGATGGCGCGAGCCAGCGCCCGCGGACTACCTGCGCGGATTTGTTCGATCAGGGCTTGGACGGATGTGCTCAAACTGTAAGTATCCGGCGCAGAGGATTGGTCTGGCAAGGCTGAGGGTATGGGACAGGCGATCTCGCCTGTCCCGCTAATCCTTCAGGATCTGCCGGGCGATCACCAGGCGTTGGATCTCGCTGGTGCCCTCCCCGATGGTGCAGAGCTTGACGTCGCGATAGAACTTCTCCGCCGGGTAGTCCTTGATGAAGCCGTAGCCGCCGTGGATCTGGACGCCTTCGTTGGCGCAACGCACCGCCACCTCGCTGGTGTAGAGCTTGGCCATGGAGGATTCCAGGGTGGTTTTCATGCCATGGTCCTTCATCCAGGCAGCCCGCAGGGTGAGCAGGCGGGCGGCATCGATTTCGGTTGCCATATCGGCCAGCTTCCACTGGATAGCCTGAAACTCGCTGATGGATTTGCCGAACTGCTTGCGCTCCCTGGAATAGTTGAGAGCCGCTTCGTAGGCCCCCTGGGCCATGCCCAGGCCCAGGGCGGCAATGGAGATGCGGCCGCCGTCGAGCACGCGCATAGCGTCGATGAATCCGTCGCCTTCCTTGCCCAGCAGGTTGTCGAGCGGGATCTCGCAATCTTCGAAGATCAGCTCGGCGGTGTCGCTGGCTCGCAAGCCCAGCTTGTTTTCCTTCTTGCCCGCGCGGAAGCCCTTCGTGCCCCTCTCGACAATGAACGCCGACAATCCATGGGTGTGGGCCGTCTTATCCGTCACCGCGATCACCACCACCACATCGGCATAGTGACCATTGGTACAAAAAGTCTTGGTGCCGTTGAGCACCCACTTGTTGCCCTTGCGCACGGCGGAACAGCGTGCGCCGCCGGCGTCGGAGCCGCTGCCTGGCTCGGTGAGACCCCAGGCGCCGATGAAATCGCCGGAGGCGAGCTTCGGGATGTACTTGCGGCGTTGCTCCTCGGTCCCAGCTACGAAGATGTGATTGCTGCAGAGCGAGGTATGCGCTGCCAGAATGATCCCTACCGAACCGTCAACCCGCGAAAGCTCTTCGATGGCGATGACGTACTCGATGTATCCCGCGCCTGCGCCACCATACTCGAGGGGGAAAATGGTGCCCATCAGGCCGAGGTGCCCCAGTTCCTTGATTGTCTGCAGGGGGAAGCACGATTGCTCGTCCCATTGCATGACGTGAGGAAGGATTTCGCGGTCGGCAAAATCGCGTACGGTATTTCTTAGATGCAACTGCTCGTCGGTGAACTGAAAATCCAAGTCGAAGCCTCCGGGACTCTTGCCAGCTAGAGCCCCGGCCCTTGGCCCGGGAGCACTGCTCGCATCTGAGGAATACTTATATATAACATGAACTTTGGGGAGAGCAAAGGGGCGGTTATGCGGAGCCGGAGCGACGCGCCCGGCTTGGTTTTCGACCGGCGTGTTGTGCGGGTTGCGGGAGAGTCTGCCGCTTCTCTAGGCCGCCCCTTTAACCAACACCACCCCAGGGGAATTGAGCGCGCCGATGATTTGCATCATCGAGAGCTGATCCCAGTTGTCCCAGCCCTGGGCTATCTGGCCGTTCGCGATGCGAACGATAGTGATCCCCGTAATATGGACTCGCTCACCGCTGGCAGGCACGCCCAGGTGATCGCCGCGGTGTGTCATATCGGCAGACCAGCGAACCGCCACCTTGTCACCGGAACCGAAGATATCCTCGATGTTAACCTTGAGGTCGGGGAAGGCCCCGCGGATCCGTTGCATGAAGGGAATGAAGTCAGCGGGCCCGTGAATCAGGGCATCGGGCTCACCCTGGCCCATGCCGACAGCGTCGGGAGCAAGTAGTTCTTTCACCGTCGCCAGCGAACCCTGATTCCAGACTTCTTCAAACCATCGCCGCATCAGGGCAATGTTCTCGCGCTCTGCCATAAGTTGGACCTCGCTGTGGAAGGGCAGTCTGACATTTCTGGACTGGGTGTCAAGGGTTGGCCAACCTGATTTCTCACGCCGCCACCGCATCAGCTTCGCAGGGACTGACCAGCCCAACGATCTCCTGCGAACTGGGAATACGTCCGCCCGGGCCCTTGGAATAGATTTTCCGACCGTCGACAAAAACATCGGGCGCCCGGCTTGCCCAGGCGCAGCCGCGTCTGTGCGTGGAACTCGCGGTCAAGATCACGTTTCAGGCTCACGGCCCGTGCCTTGATCTCGGCTCAGAAGAAACAACGCTTGATGTCGATTTGCATGGACTCGCCTGGCGGAAATTATTTCACAAATGCGCGAAAAAACCCGCCCTGCCGGCTCGATATCCCGAAACTAGAATCGGCGGAAGCAGGGCGGGGTTGAACGGGGCACCCTGGGAGTATCGGGATGTTAGCTCCGAGCGTACTCCTCCCGAGCAATCTTCTCGGCCTCAGCTTTCAGAGAGTTGAGCCAGTCCGCATGCATATCTGCGAGCGCCTTCCGGCGGCTCTGGCCCCACAGGAGGGTGAGGAAGCCGCTGGCTTCTTCCCAGGTGCGCAGAAGCGTGCTGCCGTCGGGCTGCGCAGTGAACTCGAAGAAGTGCTTTCCCGTGAAGCCGGGGACGGTGCCCACCCAGACAATGCGCGCAGGCGGAGCCGACTCGACAATGACCGGCTTTACGGTGATTTTGACGGGGCGGACGAGTTCCATGAGGAACTGGCTGTTCTTTCGCCAAGGTTCGCCCCTGAGCCAGGCCGTTTCGCCGACCACCGGGTTCCACCAGGCCCATTCCTCAAGCCTCGCGAACTTCTGCCAGACATGCTCGGGACGGCATTTGGCCGCCGTGGAGTATTCCAGCTTGATTGACATGTATGGTTTGACCTCTTCGCCCCAAAAAGGATGGGTTTGTATTTCCCGTAATTGATTCACCCCGCGTGAGGAGGGATGAAGAAATTGGGAACGCCGCCGCAGGCATTTTGCGGACCTCCGGAGCGACGCAGCGCCAAACTTCCGTATCCTATGCCCTGCTGCAAACCATTCTCAAGATTTCGACGGCGCGCTCGCAGGCTGCCCGGTCAACATCCATGTGGGTAACCAAGCGGACGGTTTCCGGGGTCACGCCTCCGGCAAGAAGGTTGTGCTCGGCCAGCCTGGCGCAAAAGTCCGATGAATTCAGGCCTGTGCCACTGATGTCGATTACGAGAATGTTGGTTTGAACTCTGGCGGGATCGATCCGGAGGCCCGCGACCTGGGCCAAATTCTCGGCCAGAAAGCGCGCGTTGGCATGATCGTCGCCGAGGCGGGCGGGCATCTTCTGCAAGGCAATCAGCCCGGCTGCGGCCAGGATTCCGGCCTGGCGCATGCCTCCACCCAGGGCTTTCCGGTACCTGCGCGCCTGATCGATGAACGCGCGGCTGCCCACGAGCATCGAGCCCACCGGAGCGCCAAGACCTTTCGAGAGGCAAAACATTACCGAATCAAATTTTCGTGTGAGCTCGGCAACCGGGCGGTTCAGGAACGCGCCGGCGTTGAAAATGCGGGCGCCATCCAGGTGAAGGGGCAGACCGGCCTCATGAGCGCGGTCGCAAATCTCTTCGGCAACCGCTGGCGGGTACACCGTGCCTCCCGCCATGTTGTGCGTGTTTTCGAGCGAGACCAAGCCGGTCTGGGCGCGGTAGTAGATTTTGGGAGCGATGGCTTTACGGATTTCGTCCCAGCACAGAATTCCGTCTTCGGCAAGAATAGGCCGGACCAGGCAACCGCTGAAGCTCGCCAGCGTGGCCATTTCATAATTGAAGATGTGGCCGCGCGATTCGCAGATGATCTCCTGTCCGTGCCGGGTGTGAACTTTGATGGCGATTGCGTTGCCCATGGTGCCGCTGGGTACGAAGATGGCCGATTCGCGTTGAAAGATTTCCGCCGCGCGTTGCTCGAGCCTGTTGACCGTGGGATCTTCGCCATAAACATCGTCGCCGACCTCAGCTTCGGCCATGGCGCGACGCATTTCCGGCGTAGGTTGGGTCACGGTGTCGCTGCGCAGGTCAATGATGGCAAGCCGGCGTGGGCTGGTATTTTTCTCGTCGAGTTGCTGTGAGGCGGAAGGGCCGTGCATATTTTCGTGCTCCTGGATGCGGCTCCGGGCTTCGTTGCGGCTGGCAAGCCGGAAAGAGAAAAGTGTAAATGATCCCGGGTCAGCCAGGCCTCGAGGGACTGTAGATCACCTCAGCTGGCAACCCAAGGAATTCTCCCAGGCTGGCGGCTTCCTCTTCGATTCTGTTGCGAACAGCTCGCGAAAGCTTGCTAAAAGGCTGAATTAGTACGGACAAGCTCTTCCCTTTCCGACGGGAAGACCACACCCCAATCGCGCGCCCGTTGAGCAGGACCACGGGCGAGATCCAGCCTGCATCGCGGTACACGCGCTTGTACCAGCGCTGATCGAGCAGATGGTCCTTTTCGGCGTGTCCCAGCATGTATGAATCGAAGTTCGGCAACAGGCGCACGTGGTCATCGGGGGCATGGGTGGCAGCGAGTTGCTTGAGGTCGCGCAGCAGCAGCCACTGCTGTTGGCCTTCGACATCGACTTCCACCATTTCGTCGTGAACCGCCTCCCATAATTTCCCGCGCCTCAGGCATTGACATGCCGCTCCAGCGCGCGAAGTCGGACAACCCGGCCGGACCGAACCCGCAAGTACCGGCGAACCAGGAGTGGCCCCGCTTCTTCCGCAGTGATACTCGCCAGACCGGGGAGCCACTGGTCAACACGTACGTAGCTGGTTTCCTGGCCGCGATCAGGCCCAAAGCAGATGAGTCCCTGCACGATGGCCTGGCGCACCACACCCCACCAGCCGGAGATGAAAAATGGCTTGGCATTCCTCTGCACGATGCCGAGCTCCATCGCACGCGCAGTCAGCTCAGAGCGAGTGAGCGGACCGGGGTGAAGCGCCTCAGCTATCGCCTCGGTCACTGCGTCGCCTTCCGCCGGCGTAACACCCCAGCGCGACATGACTGACCGCATGTGGCGCATGCGGCTCTTTTCGAGAGCACGCATGTATATGGGATAGTCGGAGGCTGCGAGCAGATGGAGGGTGCCGCGCATGCAGGAGGTCTTGATCAGGGTTCGATCTTTCCAAAGGCTGGCGTGAATCTCGGTCCGCTTCAATTTGTGCGACCGCGCCCAGAGCGACAACTCCGCGGCGGAGAACAACTGGGCTTGAATGCCACAGGAGTCGGCAGCAAGAATCCACAGCTTTGCGGGTTTCTCACTGCAAAGATGATGGCGAGTTAGGCGGAAGGCAAGGGCTTGCTGCAGGGAAAAAGAAGTCAGCATGCGGACCACAGTCTTCACGAACGGGAGCCTGCCTTTGCCCCCAGGAATCTGGCAAACACTTCGTTCGACAGCAGTCTGCCGCGTGGCGTGAGCCGCAGCCGGCCATCGATCAGCTCCAGCAGATTCTTGCTGCACAGCTCGGCACTCTCCTCACGAAACACAGAAGTGGCGGAGGTGCCGTAGCGTTCCGCCAGTTCGGACAGGTCAATGCCAGCAGTCAGCCGGAGTCCGAGAAAGAATGCCTCTTCCAGAGCCGCCGACCAGGTTACCGGTGTGCGCGACAGCGCCGCCCCGGAGGTGTACTGCTCCAGCACGTCCGGCGTGGAGAAGCGGACGGACTCCAGGCCAGCTCCGGCGGGAGCAGGCAGCATGGAGTGGGCATCCACGCCGAAGCCAAGATAGGGCTGTCGCGTCCAGTACTTGAGGTTGTGACGAGAAGCAGAGCCGGAACGAGCGAAGTTGGAAATCTCGTATTGCAGAATTCCGGCAGCCTCGAGGCGGGTGCAGGCGTGGAGATAGAGGTCGGCTGTCAGATCCTCATCAGGAACAAAGTGGGCATGGTAGCGGGCGCCCCCGGCAATCAGTTCACGGCCAAGGCGCGAATCGTCATCAACCTCGAGCATGTATACGCTGACGTGTGGCACCCCGCTATCGATCGCCTGTTGCAGGGATTCGTCCCAACTTGCCGCGGTCTGGTGCGGCAGGCCGGCAATCAGGTCGAGGTTGATGTTCTCGATCCCGGCAGAGCGCAGAGTATCGATCTCCGCCAGAACGGTGCGGCCGGTGTGCAGGCGACCTACGCTGGCAGCCTCCTGGTCGATAAACGACTGCACCCCGAGGCTGACGCGATTCACGCCGCAGAGAACGAGCGTTTCCAGCACAGAAAGACCAAGCGTGCCGGGAGCGCATTCAACCGTAATTTCCGCCTTCGAGTCGAAGACAAAGGTGCGCCGAAGGGTTTTCAAAATGTATTGCAGTTGCGCGCTCTCAAGCAGCGTCGGAGTGCCGCCACCCATATAGACAGTGTCCACGTGATTCTGGAAGACACCCCCCATCTCCGCACCAGTCTCGGCAGCACCCTCGACGTCGGAACCGAGCCGATCCAGATAGCGGCCGAACACGGCTTTGGAAAACACCCCGGAGGCAAAGTTGCAATAGCTGCACTTGGTGCGGCAGAAGGGGATGGAGACGTAGATTCCAAGGGACATCCCTTCCATTATGGCCTAGTGGCGAAAATCCTGCGCCAGATAGACTTTTTCAATCCCTCAGGCGGCGGGAAGCGTCTGATAATCTGAAGTCATCCATGGCTGCCCAAGAGGAAGAGGTTCTAGGCAAGGCGTATGACAGCCGCCTGATGAAGCGTCTGCTGGGCTACCTGTCGCCGTACACGTGGCAGGTAGCGGTGGCGCTGGTGGCGATCGTGCTGAAGGCCTTTGCCGACGTGCTGGGCCCTTACCTGACCAAGATCGCGATCGATAAATACCTGGTCCGCTCCGCGCAGGCCCATGCTGTCCCCTTCCTCGACCGCTGGTTGAGCGGCCAGCCGCTAACCGGCATTGCGCAAATTGCCTCGCTGTACGTGGCGCTGCTCGGCTTCAGCTTCTTCCTAGAATTTCTGCAGACTTACTTCATGCAGTGGACGGGGCAGAAGGTGATGTTCGACCTGCGCAGCGAGATCTTCCGCCACCTGCAACACATGCACGTGGGATTCTTCGACAAGAATCCAGTGGGCCGACTGGTTACGCGCGTGACTACCGACGTGGATGCGCTGAACGAAATGTTCACGTCGGGTGTGATGTCGATTTATGAAGACGTCTTTGTGCTGGCGGGGATCGTGGCGATCATGCTGCGAATGGATTGGAGGCTGGCGCTGATTGCCTTCGCGGTCCTGCCGGTGATCCTGGTCGCCACGCTGATCTTTCGCAAGCGGGTGCGCGATTCTTACCGGCGGATCAGGGTAGCGATTGCGCGGATCAACGCTTACCTGCAGGAACATGTGAGCGGCATGGTGGTGCTGCAGCTCTTCAACCGCGAGAAGCGGGCCCACGAGCGATTCCGGGAGATCAACGCTTCGCACATGCGCGCCTTCAAAGACGCCATCATGGCGTACGCGCTCTACTATCCGGTGGTGGAGGTGCTGTCGGCCGCGGCCATTGCCGGCGTGATCTGGTTCGGCGGCCACCAGGTCCTGGCTGGTCTGACCACGCTGGGCGTCCTGGTGGCATTCATGCAATATGCACAGCGCTTTTTCCGGCCGATACAGGATCTGAGCGAAAAGTACAACATTCTGCAATCGGCGATGGCGGCCAGTGAGCGCATCTTTAAGCTACTGGATACGCCGGTAGAGGTGCAATCGCCGAAGCGGGCGGTGAAGGTGGAGGGACCAGGCCGAATCGAATTCGATCACGTGTGGTTTGCTTACCGCACGATACCTGAAGACGAGGCGCCAGCAGCGCTGAAAACCGGGCCGGAGGGCGGGAAGACAGCGCTCGCGGGGGAGAGGGCCAAGCCCAGCCGCGACGGCGGCAAGCCTGGAGAGCCGGACTGGGTGCTGCGGGATGTTTCCTTCAGCGTGGAGCCGGGTGAAACCGTGGCCATCGTCGGTCACACTGGGGCGGGCAAGACTACGCTGATGTCACTGCTCATGCGCTTTTACGACGTGCAAAAGGGGGCCATCAGGATCGATGGCGTGGACATCCGGCAGATGGATTTGAACGATCTTCGGCGCCGCTTCGGGGTGGTGATGCAGGATCCATTCCTGTTCACTGGAACCGTGGATCAGAACATTCGGCTGGGATCAGATTGGATCAGCGATGAGGCGGTGGAGCAGGCAGCCGAGGAGGTGAACATCGCCGACTTCATCCGTGGCCTGCCCAAGCAGTTCAAGGAAGGCGTGCACGAGCGCGGCAGCACGCTGTCCACCGGCCAGAAGCAGCTCATTTCATTTGCCCGGGCCCTGGCGCACAATCCCAGGATTTTGATTCTCGATGAGGCCACCTCCAGCGTGGACACGGAGACGGAAATGCGGGTCCGCGACGCACTAACCAAGCTGGTGGAAGGTAGAACGTCGTTGGTGATCGCACATCGGCTGTCCACGATTCAGCGCGCCGACAAGATTGTCGTTATGCATAAAGGCCGCGTGCGGGAAATGGGAACGCATCAGCAACTGCTCGCGCAGCACGGGATTTACTACAAGCTGTATCAATTGCAATACAAGGATCAGGAAGTTCCAGTGCCCCCTTCCCTTTCGGCTCCTTCCCAGGTTCCTGCCGGCGGGGATGACTGATAGCTGCGTGGCAGCATCTTCCAGCCACCCACGGCAGCTACAATGTCGAAGTGCCTCCAAGATTTCTGGTGTCCTCCGGCGAAGCTTCGGGTGAGTTCTACGGCGCGCAAATGATTGGGGCGCTCCGCCGGCAAAGGCCTGAAGCGGAATTCTTCGGTGTGGGCGGAGAGCGGATGCGCCGCTTGGGATGCGACACGGTGGTGGATGCGCACGAGATCGCCGTGGTAGGTCTGGCCGAGGTGGTCCGACATCTGCCGAAGATCTATGGCGAGTTCCAAAAGCTGCTGCGGGAGGTGAAGGCTCGCCGACCCGATGCGGCGATACTGATCGACTTCCCTGACTTCAACCTCAGGCTGGCAAGGAAGCTTCACCAGATAGGGATTCCGGTGGTCTATTACGTCAGCCCGCAGCTCTGGGCGTGGCGCACCGGCCGGGTGAGGCAGATTGAGAAATATGTGCAGAAGATGCTGGTAATCTTCCCTTTCGAGGAGGAGTTCTATCGCCAGCACGGGGTGAACGTGAAGTATGTGGGACACCCGCTGGCGGGCTTACCGCAGCCTGAGATTTCCAGGAGCCAGTTTGCCAACGAGTATGGGCTCGATCCCACCAAGACGTGGATCGCCCTGCTGCCCGGAAGCCGCCGGAGGGAAGTGAAGCTGAACCTGCGGGCGATGCTAGGCGCTGCCAAGCGTCTTACGATGCCACATCTGGAGGGGCCAGCACCCCGCATCCGACGCACACCAGGCGATTCGCTGGCGAATGTGGAGGCTGCGGTCGCAGCCGAGCAGGCGATCAATCGCGAGATCGGGCAACGCGATCTGCTGTCGGTACTCGATTCGGCGGCTTCGGCGGGCTCCTATCAGTTTCTGCTGCCGGTGGCGTCGAGCCTGAGATTGGAGTGGCTACGGGATGAAGTAGCGCCGTACGGGTTGCCCGTGGTTCTGACCGGAGATGCACGCGCGACATTGTCCCTTGCCCGCGCTGCGGTGGTAGCCAGCGGCACGGCCACGCTGGAGGCAGCCTTGATCGGTACGCCGTTTGTCATGGTGTACAGGGTAGCGCCGCTGACGTGGAAGCTGGGAAAGCGGCTGGTCAAGGTGAAGCACTACGCCATGCCTAATCTTATTGCGGGGCGAGAGGTCGTTCCGGAACTGGTGCAAGCAAGATTCACGGCGGAAAATGTGGCCGGCAAGCTGCGCGAGATAATCCCGGATGGAGAGGCACGCGAGGACATGCTGAAAGGACTGGCAGAAGTCAGGCGGAAACTGCAGTCGAAGCCAGGGGGCAGAACTGCCGCGGAGCGAGCCGCCGCGGTGGTGTTAGAGGTGATGGAGTCCGCACAGCGTGCGCCTGATCCCGCCAACGGGAAAACAGTGTAAGCTATTGAGGGCACGCATCCCTTGAGGTTAAACCCTCATCCAAAACAGTATTGCTTCTACGGAGATCGGTAATGCGATCTGCACGACGTCCGTTGCGGTGTGCCGCTCTGATGCTGCTTGGTGCGCTCCTGGCACTACCATCCTTTGCGGCCGACAAAGCCCGCATCCATGTGGACGACTACCAAATCGACGCTGAAATTGTTCCCCGCTGGCATCGGCTGATCGGCAAGGCGCGAATCAAGTTCACCGCGCTCGAAGACATCAGCCTGGTGTCCTTTGAGCTGCACAATGGACTGCGGCCCACCAAAGTGGTGGATGAGAGTGGCCACGCGCTCTCCGCAGAGCGGGTAACGCAGGACTCCAGCGTGCGGGTGGCCTTGCCGAGTGGGCTCTCCAAGGGATCGAGCATGACCTTGACGCTGGACTACGACGGCACCCTGCAGTCGGTTGACGACAGCCCGGTGCAGGGCCTGAAGCTGGCTTCCATCGGCGAAGATGAAGCATATCTTCTCTACGCCGGCCGATGGTTTCCCATGGTGGGCTACGGGACGAACCGGTTTACTGCCACCATTAACCTCACGGTTCCGGCGAACTGGGTCGTTATCGGCTCCGGCCGCGAGAGCACAGGAGCAGGCGTGGCCATGGCCGCGGCGGCCGAACCTCCGCAGCGGGCGGAAAGCAGCAATGAACCTCCGCCGCTGAAGCGGAGTCCGGGTGCGGTAACGCCCCCACGTGCGGCAACCCGGCCCACACCGAAAGCCGCCAAACCGGAGACCGCGAGCGCCCCGAGGGCCACGGACAAGAACCTGAAGACGTATAGCTTCGTATGGGATCAACCCAGCTTCCCGGGGACGATCGTCGCCGGGGTATTCCAGGAGAGCACCAGCAACGAGGGTGGAATCACCCTGAAGGCTTATTACAAGCCGGAGAAGCGGGAGTATGTCGGCAACTACATCGAGACGGCGGTTAAGGAATTCTCATTCTTCACCACCCTGTGGGGACCCCCGCTGAGCACCAAGCTGACCCTGGTGCAATTGCCGGATGACACGTTGGCAGCGGCCTGGGCGCCGGAGATAGTGGCGCTGGCATCGCGATCCCTGGTGGGAAAGATCAATTATCGCCTGCTTGCCAACACCATCGCGCACCAATGGTGGGGAGCGGACATCAGCCCGGCGACCCGCAGCGACTGGTGGATCAGCGATGGTTTCGCGCGCTATGGCGAGGCCCGGTACGTGGGTAATGTTGCAGGGGCGGCGGCCTACGAAGAAGTGACCAAGGACATGGAGGTGGGTGCACTGGCCTACGACACCGTGCCACTGTCGAATATCGGCCGCATGGACCCGTTTTCACCGGAGTTCCAGTCGCTGGTCACCGACAAGGGAGCCATCATTTTGAACATGCTGCACTGGGTGATGGGCGACAGAGCATTCGACAAAACCATGCGCGGCTTTGCCACGCAGTTCCGCGGTAAAGCCGCGAGCGTGGATGACTTTCGTGGGGTGGCCGAACAGGCGCATGGCGACAAGCTGACGTGGTTTTTTTCGCAGTGGCTGGATTCCACGGGAGCTCCCGAGTTCAAGACCAAGTACACGGTGTACCGCCTGGGCAAATCCTGCAATGATCCCGCCAAGTGCAAGGGCTTCCGCATTGTGGGAGAGATTTCTCAAGACCTGGACTTGTTCCGCATGCCGGTGGACATCCGTGTGGACACGGACGGAAAGAGCGAAGAAGCCAAGATCGACGTAGTTGGGACTAATTCCGCTTTTACCGTCGAAACATTTGGGCGGCCGCGGCGAATCGTCGTCGATCCGGAAAACCGAGTCCTCAGGAACGCCTCCGACGTGAAGATCCGGGCAGCGATCCTGCGGGGGCAGGGGCTGGTGCAGCAAAACGACCTGGCGGGAGCTCTGGATCAGTTTCAAAGGGCGCTAGACCTGAACAAGAACAGTTCGCTAGCCCACTATCGCGTCGCGGAGGTGTTCTTTCTGCAGCATAACTACCAGGCTGCGGCCAACGCGTATCGCGACGCTCTGAACGGAGATGGGGAGCCGCGCTGGACGGAGGTGTGGAGTCACATTCGCCTGGGCAACATCTTTGACATCACCGGACAGCGCGAGCGCGCGACCAACGAGTACCGGCAGGCGATTCAGACCAACGACGATACCCAGGGAGCGCTGGAAGAAGCTCGAAAGTATCTGCAACAGCCGTTCGCAGGAGACAAAGCGAAGAATAGCTGAGGAGCGGGCTAGATCTTCACGTCTGCGGGACGAACGAATGCCAGGCCGCTCAATCGGGCGGTCGTTTCTTTCTCAATGCCCCGCGCCAGTAACAGAACCTGAAAGCTCTCGCCCATGCCCTCAGGGGCGATCAGGTGCTTGAGCTGGAGGGCAACCTTGGTCTGCTCTTGAGGCAGACGGCAAGACTCAAAGACATCGCCGAACTGGGTCTGTTCTCCGATCCCCATGAGAAATTGCGACTGTGTAATCAGGGCGAGAGGGTCGATCCCAAGCCGGCGCGCGGCGGAGGCCAGCGCGGTAAAGTTCACATGTGCAGTGATGTCTTGTTCGCCGGGGGCATCGTAAGGAGTGCGGGCGAGAGTGTGCCGGCGGAAACAGTTGACGGTGCCGCGATGCCGTCCGGCCAACATCTGGTCGCGCAGGTAGCCGTAGTCGATAAAGATGAGGAATCCGCGCGGCGGAGGGGCCTGTGGTTTCTGCAGCAGGCGGGCGAGTTCTGCGAACAAGCGTTGCGCGACCAGCGACACTTCCACTCGTTCATTGTCCTCAGGATGGATGGCAAAGCGATCTGCAAAATCGACGACTTCTGCCGATGCGGGGACAAAGCGTTCGACAAACTGGCCGTCCTCGATGCCGATCCGGAGTTCGCCGCGGTAGTCCAGCACCTCGACCGGCAAAGCGTCAAAGAACTCATTGGCAAAGACGACAAAGCAGCAAAGGTCTTCACGTTCCAGATTGGAGAGGGCGCTGTAGACCGCCACGCGGCCATTGGCAATCTGATCTCGGAAGCGTTGCTGAAGACGCGAGCGAAGGGTCGGCGAGGTTTCCACAAGGACATACCGCAAGGCGGAGAAGAACTCGGGGAATTTCTGTTGTGACCAATCAAAGACATCCTGGGCAAAGAGACCCCGCCCTGGACCCAGTTCGATGAGTGTGAGGCGGGAGGGCGAACCGAGGAGACGCCACATCTGGTCGAACTGGCGAGCAAGCAGCCTCCCGAAGACTGCATGCACATCGCTGGAAGTGTAGAAGTCTCCCGCTTTGCCGAACTGCTCTCGTGCCTGCGCGTAATAACCGGTTGGCTGGCCTTCTTCGCCAGGCCCATACAGGCAGAGCTCCATATAGCGCGAGAACGGGATGGGGCCGCGCTCGCGGATTTCTTGCTCGATGAACTCGCGCAGGGCCACGCGCAATTCTAACCAAGAAAAGTGGGAGTGTACGAGGCTTCCAGCCTGCCGGCGAGTTCCACGCGTGAGCGGCTATGGTTCAGGTTTTGGTGTGGGGAGCCCGGGTGAACATCTCGATCAGGTAGTCATGCAGGCAGTCGTAGAGCTGGCGCTCAAATGTCCAGGCGAACTGCGGGTGGTCGAGATCGCGAGGATGAAGATCAAAGTAGTACGTGTGAACGGGCACGGTCACGTTTTTCATCTGGATGATGACCTGCACAGCATCTCGGTTCGGGCGGGCATCGAAGGCAAGCAGCGGATGCTCGAATTTGGCCAGCATTTCCCGCACTCGCTCGAGACGAGAATCACCTGACAGCGTCGCCATTGCCTGATTGTAATTGGGGCACACAGGTGGACAACAAATGGGCTACAACGAAAACCCCGCTCAACCCAGCTCTTCCTGGTTCAACAGCGGACGCCTAGGCCTGAGCGGGAAGTAGAGCGGGGTTGAACGGGGCGCCCTCAGGATTATCGGGGAATCGGGTGCTGCGCCTTAGCAGGCTGCGGAAAAACCCCGTGGCGGAAGTAACTTGGAGGGCCTCCGGCAGGCAGTTTATCCTCTGGCTTAATGGCTGGTTGCGCTGAACTCAAGAGACTACACGAAGAAAGCATCGC
>Ga0187788_10000012_pt1 | contig 36486 bp, 29 predicted proteins | sample 1015_BV01_MP10_2_FD_133008 | JGI IMG/M metagenome (GOLD analysis project Ga0187788, IMG submission 133008) | Tropical peat soil microbial communities from peatlands in Department of Meta, Colombia - 1015_BV01_MP10_20_MG | ecosystem: Environmental > Terrestrial > Soil > Wetlands > Peat | place...
GCCGTCCGGCGAGAACGCCACCGCCGGGCCGAACAGGTACTGCGCGGCGGGTACGTCCAGCGGGCTCGCACCGTGCAGCGTGGTCCCGACCCGGTACCAGTCGACGAAGTCGCCGTTGGCGACGTGCTCGGCGGTCGGCGGCGTCGCCGTCGCCGCGGCGACCGCGGTGTTGACGGCGTGCGCGACGTCGTCGAAGGACAGGTCGACGTCGACCGCGCCCTGCGCCGCGAACCGCTGCAGCGAGACCGCCACCTCGGTCCCGCCGGCACCGACCCGCAGCTCCAGCGGCAGGTTGAAGGTGCTGGTCGTCTGCCGCAGCCGGACCAGCCCGCCGCGGTCACCGGGCACCGCACGCCATGACAGCCCGCCGTCGCCGGTGCGCTGCAGCACCGGCCGGCCGGCGTCGGCGGCGACGGCGCCCCAGTCGGCCGACCCGTCGCGGGCCTGCAGCACCAGCCAGCGACGGACGGCGCCGGACAGCTCCAGCTCCTCCGGCAGCGGCACGTTCAGCCAGGTCGGGCTGCCCGCCTGGTCCCGGCTCAGGCTCAGCTCGGCCGGACGGGACAGCAGCGACCGGCGGCCGGGCTTGCCGTCGAGGTCGTCGACCAGGTCGACGGCGAGCTTCGCCTGCGCCGTGACGGCGGTCAGCAGCAGGTCGACGGAGCTCGCCACGACGGTCGCCGGGAGCGTGAAGGGGTGCGCCAGCGGCCCGTCCGCGGTCAGCGCCACCTGCTCGACCGCCGTCGCCGTGACCGGGCCGTAGACCACCCGGCTGGATTCGAAGGCGCCCTGCGCCCGGCCGGTGGTCGCGCCCGGCACAGCGACCATCCCGGGCGGCACCCCGACGCTGAGTGCCGACCGGGCGGACACCGCCGCGCCGTCGTAGGCGTAGGTGTCGTTGACGCTGGGCAGCCCGGGCGGCATCGCGTCGACGGCGACGGTGAAATCCAGCTCGAGCGTCAGGTCGAGCCTGGCGATGGTGTCGGAGTGCACCACGAACGGCACGACGCAGGCCCCGTCGACCGTGAGGTCCGGCAGCATCGCGCCCAGCACGCCGGAGAAGTCCGGGGTGGTCACCGCCGCCACGAGGTCACCGAAGTGGGTGAAGAACACCGGCCCGCCCTCGATCGCCACCGTGAGGTTGCTCGGCGGCGAGGCCACCTTGAGCGAGGCGACGTCCGCGCCGGCGCTCGCCACCACTCGCAGCCCGGTGACGGTCAGCCCCGGCAGGTCCATCGTGTCGCTCACCTTCAGGACCGGGGGAGTGCTGCCCAGCCCCCCGTTGGCATCCACGGTGAGGAAGCCGCCGCCGAGGTCGACCAGCAGCGTCCCGTCGGTCAGGCTCGAGCCGGCCAGCGCGGCGAGCTTGCGCCGGGCGTGCAGGTCGACCTCCACCGCCGAGCCGCTGCGGCTCTTGTTGGCGCCCCAGTCGCCGACCGCACCCGGGAAGGCGATCGTCTCCAGGAACCGCCGGCCCGGGTCGACGCTGTACGGCGCGACGGTCAGCACCGCGCGGCTGATCACCGCGCCGGCCGGCAACCGGCGCAGCACCAGCCGGCGCTCGCGCTCGAACGGCAGCAACCTGCCGCTGTGCTCGGTGCAGACCCGCATCGCCCCTCCCCTCGGCCGGTGGGTGGTCAGACCTTGAGCAGCACCATCACCTTGAGCTCGTGGTCGAACTCGTTCTCGCCGATGTACTCCCGGGCCCTCTCCTCGTCACCGACGTCGTGCACCGCGTCGCCCCTGAACCAGATCCCGGTCCGGTTGTTGTCCAGGTGCTGGACGAAGACGTTCGCCGGGCGGGGGAACGTCTGCGGTCCCTGCGCGTCGGTGGCCTCGAAGTTGATCGACTTGCGCGGCCGGACGTGGAAGATCATGTCGTTCCAGTCGCCTTTGTCCTTCAGCTGCTTGACGCTCTGCTGCTCCTTGCAGCACCGCTCGAACCACGGCGAGTGGCAGTACTGGTCGTCGCCGAACTGGTCGTTGGGGGCGGAGAAGAACGCCTTCCAGAACTCCACCTCGAGGTCGTCCAGGCTGGTGGTGTCGGTGTACTGCACGTTGTAACGGGTGAGCATGTCGGCGAACGGGATCCCGACCTCGGGGAAGTCCTTCGGCTGGATGTCGATCGACCGGCGCTGGCTGTTCTCGTCGGTGACCCGGACCCGGCGCTCGTCGGAGTGGCACAGGTAGAAGGTGGCGAACGCCGCCCGGGTCTCGTCGTCCTCGCGGCAGACCACCTCGAAGTACTCCAGCTTGTAGACGTCGACCAGCGGCGGGGTGCCCAGTCCGTGCTGCAGCTCGGTGACCTCGCCGGACTTGAGGATCTTGAACAGCTGCTGGTAGCCGCTGCGGCCACGGATCTCGTCGAGCACCCGCTTGGTGACCTCGGCGGTCAGGTCGTCGAGGTCCTTGCCCTCCAGGTGGGTCGCGTCGTCGGCGCTGGCCACGTGCGTGACGTTGTCGGCGGCCGCCTGCGAGGTGGCCCGGATATCGTCGTGGATCTTGCGCTGCATGGTGTTCCAGTCCTCGGCGGTGAGCAGGTTGCCCGGGGCGCGCTCCACGTACAGGTCGCCGTTGTCGGTCATGATGTCGTTCCCTCCACTTGGTCTCTCGTGACGTCGGCGTGCACTCCGGCTGCCTTGGCGCTGCCGACGCCGACCGGGCCGGGGTGCAGCAGGTCGGCGGCCCGGGTCGGCAGCATCGGGCCCAGCACCGTCCGCCGGGCGGACTCGAACCGTCCGCCGGGGTAGCTGATCTCCAGGTCGTAGACCGCCGGGCCGGACGCCCGCCCGGTGATCTCGATGTCGTTGCCGAACGTCCCGGCCTCGGCGGCCCGGAGCTCCAGGAAGCCCGAGGACAGGCCCGGTTCGGACAGGTACATCCGGGCCGGCGCGTCGCGCCGGCCGCCGCTCATCCGGACCGGGTCGCGGAAGGGCAGGGTCACCGGCTCCCAGCCGATCGGCACCGCCGGCACCAGTTGCGGGGTGGCCTCGACCAGCTTCGACTCGGCGTTGATCCGCCCGACCAGGTAGTCCGGATCGCCCACCGGCTCGGTGACCACGTGCGGGATCCGTTCCGGCCGGGCGTTTCCGAACCGGCCGTCGCCGAACCCGAACCCGAACCGGCGGTCCAGCTCGGCGGGCAGGTTGACGGTCAGCATGCCGGCCGCGTGCGCGTCCCAGCGCACGGCCAGCTCGGCCGTTGGCCCGTGCGGCCCGTCGGCGAACACCGCCTCGGCCCAGTCCGCCGCCGGCCCGAACCTGCTGAGGTCGAACACCGCGTCCTCGGTGCACGGCCCGCCGGCGAACCGGTCGGCGTCGAACACCGCGACGTCGAACCTCGCCGCGCGGCACTCCGAGAAGCTCCACGCGTTCGTCCCCCGGCGGACCACGAGGATGCCCGTGCCGACGGTGTCGATCCGCTCCCCGGGCACGGCCCACGAGGCGCCGTTCACCGTCACCGTCGCGACCGGCGCGCCGTCCGGGCCGATCTCGATCGCCAGCACGCCGCCCGCGCCGACCGCCTCCCGCACCCGGATCGACCAGCCGGCCGCCGGGTTCGCGACCCGCGGGCCGGCGACGCCGCCCGCGGTGCGCAGCTCCACCCGGCCGGGGACCTCGGCGGCGCCGTCGTTGGAGAACGTCATCACGCTGCCGTGCCCGACCGGCGCGCTCGCCGTCGCCGGCACGGGCGGGTACTCGGCGACCTCGAGGAAGCGCAGCGGCAGCACCTCGACCGACCCGTCCGGGCCCTCGGTCGGCGTGGCCAGGCGGATCCGGTGGTCCGGTCCGGCGGACGCCGTCCCCGGCAGCACGTCGTTGATCGCCGTCACGATCTCGTCGAGCAGGGTCTTCGCCGGGGTGGCGCCGGCGACGTCGATCTCGACCGGCGGCGCGCCGTCCACCGCGAGCCGGATCACCGACCGGGTGCCGAGGTCCACCGGCTTCAGCAGGTCGGCGGTGCCGTCCAGGGTGGCGTGCGTCGGCGCGGCGCCGCCGGCGGTGATCCCGGCCGCCCCGAACAGCAGCGCCGCGGCGTCGCCGGCGCCGGTCCGCCGCACCTCGATGCCGCTGCCCGGGCCGGTGGTCGGTGAGGTGATCCGCACGGACAGCCCGCCGGGGATGACGGCCGTCGCCGCGTTCGCCGTGGTGGCTGCGTTGATCGCGGTCGCGATCTCGCCCGCGGTGACGGCGGTCTGGCTGCCGGCACCGCGGGCCAGGTCCACCGTCACCGGCGCGCCGCCGTCCACGACCAGGGTGAGCTGGTTCGCCAGGTGCAGATCCGCACCGGCGGTGAGGTCGACCGTGCCGGTGAGTTCGGCGGCCGTCGGGGCCCGGCCCCGGTAGGTGCGCGGCGCCGGGATGCCGAGCAGGGCCGCGGTGACGTCGGTGCCCGCCGTCGGTACGGCGATCTCCAGCGTGCTGGTGCCGCCCGTGGTGGGAGAGGTGAGGATCAGGTGGCTGCCGTCGTGCGCCGCGACCTGAGCGGCGAGCGCCTGGTTGATCAGCGCCGCCAGCTGGCTGAGCCCCCGCGTGGTGGTCGTCGCGCCGTCGCCGAGCGGCACGTCCACGGCCTGCGCGCCGTCGATGCCCAGCCGCAGCGCCCCGTCGGGCGGCAGTTGCGCACCGGCGGAGAGGTCGACCAGCCCGGTGAACCGCACCCCGCCGACGGCGGTCCCGGTGACCGTCTGCGGCGGGACGCCCAGCGCGGGGTCCAGCGCGTCTCGGCTGCGCGGCGGCTCCAGTGTGATCACCGAGTCGGCGCCGGTGGTGGGGGACAGCAGTGAGACGGTCCGGCCGTCGGTCAGCGCGAGCGTCAGGCCCAGCCCGGTGTTGATCGCGTGGGTGATCTGCGCGGGCGTGGTGGCGCGCGGCCGCGGCCCGGCGCAGTCGACCTCCACCGGCGCCGCGGTGCCGAGGCCGATCCGCAGGTACCGGTTCGCGGTGAGGTCGGCGCCGGCGCTCAGGTCGGCGTGACCGGCGATCCGGGCCGCCGTCGCCGCTGCGCCCCTCGCCCCGCCGGCGGTGAAGCCGAAGATCGACCCGGCCGCGTCGTCGGTGACCCGGGCCCGGGTGACGAACCGCCGCCGGTCGGTGCGCGCCAGCGGGTCGATCACGATGCTGCCGCCGGCGCCCGGGGTGGGTGAGACGAGGATCAGCCGGGCACCGTCGTCGGTGGCCACCGGGTCGCCCGGGGGGCGGCCGAGGCCGAGGTTGACTGCCTGGACGACCTCGCCCAGGGTGACCGCGGCCGGGTCGCCGGCGCCGTGCCGCAGGTCGATCTCGACCGCGGGCGCGCCGTCCACCGACAGCGACATCAGGTGCCGCGCCGACAGGTCGACGTCGCCGGACAGGTCGGCGGTCCCGGTGAGGCTCGCGGTCGAGCGCGACACCCCGGTCGCGATCCGCGGCCGGAGCCCGAGCACCGGCTCGGCGGCGTCGCCCGCCACCTCCTCGACCACCAGCCGGCCGCCGGCGCCCGGCGTCGGCGAGGTCAGGGTGACCAGGCTGCCGTCGTGCGAGGCGACGGTGCCGGCCAGCCCCTCGTTGATCGAGGCGACGATCTCGGCGGGCGTGGTCGCGACCGGGTCGACGCCGGCGATGTCGACGGTGATCGCCGGCTGGGCGTCGAGCTGGAGCCGCAGCGACGACCGCTCGCGCAGGTCCACGCCGGGGCCGAGGTCGCGGTCGCCGGTGACCCGGGCGGTCCTCGCGTCGGTGCCGAAGGTGTACTGCGGGACCGGGCCGAACAGCCGCCGGGTGGCGTCCTGCGCCGCCGGCGGCAGCAGGCCGATGGAGCCGTGCGCTCCCGGCGTCGGCGAGGTCAGCGTGAGGAACCGGCCGTCGTCGCCGGCGACGGTGATCCCCAGCGCGTCGTTGATCGCGTCGGTGATGTCGCCGACGTCCACCGCGGCGGGGTCGGCGGCGTGCGCGGCGCAGTCCACCTCGGCCAGGTGGGTGCCGTCGACGAGGATCCTCAGGTAGCGCTCCGCGGTGAGGTCGACGGCGGTGCTGAGGTCCCGGCTGCCGGTGACCACCGCGCGCGCGGCGTCGGCCCCGGCGTACGCGCGGGCGCGCAGCCCCAGCACCAGTTCGGCGGCGTCCCCGGGGCCGTCCTCGATCGTGATCACCGCGGCCGGGCCGGTGGTCTGGGACGTGAGCCGGAGCCGGCCGTCGACCACGGTGGCGAAGTCGTCCAGGCCGAGACCGGTGTTGATCGCGGCGGCGATCTGCTCGGCGCGGACCGACGCCGGGTCACCGCCGGCGGTGAGGTCGACCGGCAGCGCGCCGTGACCGTCGCGGGCGATCCACAGCCGGTCGAGGACCCGCAGGTCGGCCCCGGTGCGCAGGTCGACGTCGCCGTCGAGCACGGCCGGCAGCGGGTCGTGCCCGAGCCGCCGCACCGCCGGCACGCCGAGGACCAGCGACGCCGCGTCCTCGCCGCGCGGCGCGCTGGTCACCAGCACGGGATCGGGCCGCTCCCACCAGGCGTCCAGGGCGTCGTCCTCGATGTGCAGGCCGAGCGCCTCGGCCGTGATCCGGAGCAGGCCGCGGACCGTGACGGTGCCGTCCAGGAAGGTCTTCACGTACCGCTTGAGGTGGTCCCGGAACTCCTCGACCGACTCGTCCGGCCGCGGCGCCAGGCCGTACAGCGCCCCGATCAGCGCGAGGTCGGTGATCACCTGCTCGCCGGCGTCGGCGAAGTCCACCCAGTGCGCCCGCATCACCGCGACCAGCGTGTTCTCCGCCGTCTGCAGCTCGCCGCCGTACGCGTCCGTGAGCGCGCGCAGCGCGGACGGGTCGCCCACCGCCCGGAACGTGGGCGGCAGGTTGGCGAGGATGCGATCGGCCTTAGGCACCGGCGTCCTCCAGGTGGATGTCGGCACCCGACATGTCCAGCGCGATCCACCAGTCCTCGCCGGCGACGGTCGCGGACACCCGGAACGTGCCGGCCTCGATCTCCGCGTCGGTGGCGGGACCGCCGCTCGCCGTGGACACCAGCAGCGAGCGGTCCGGCTGCCGCGCGCCGGCGGCCAGCGGGTCGGACAGGTCGGCGCGCGCCACGACGACGTCGACGATGGTCGCGGTGGTCACGTCGGCGACCGCCCGGACGGCGGCCAGCATCGCCGCGCCGTCGGCGGGGTCGCCGGCGGTCAGCCCGTCCACGTACGCCTGCAGCGCCGCGACGACGTCGAGGCCGATCTGGGTCTTGCCCGGTGCGGAGATGCGCGGCGTGATGGTGGCGGTGATCCGCGGGGTGATGAACACGTAGCGGGCGAGCAGCGTGGCGAGCACGCCGGCGGCGCGGGTGTCGTGCACCGCGGCGAGCAGGCTCGGCAGCCGCTCGGGTTCGGCGTCCACCACCACGGTCACGGTGCCCGGCGCGGACCGGTGGTCGGGCGGGCTGTTCGGGTCGAAGAACTCCACCGGCGTGCCGCGGCCCTCGCGGATCACCCGATCGAGGGCGGCCAGGGTCGCCTTGCCCAGCGCGCGCAGCGCCGCCTTGGCCCGCAGCCGCAGCTCGTCGTCGGTCTCGTCGGCCGCGGCCCGGATCGTCGGGTCGAGGTTGCTGACCCGCTCGATGCCGGCCACCGGCTGCGCCATCTGGCTGATCGCGCCGGCCGGCACCAGGCCGGCGTCCCCGGCGAACCCGACGTCGGCCCGGACCGGCACGTCGATCCGGACCTGGCCGCGCTGCAGCGTCCGCGGCTGCGTGCTGGTGAACACCACCGCGCCGGTGGCGGTGGTCAGCCGGATCCCCGCCGGGATCGTGATGTTGCCGTCCACGCCCGGGCTGCGGAAGAAGGTGACCAGCCCCTCGGCGAACTCCGCGGTCTTGCGCACCACGTCCAGGATCGACACCACGTAGTCCAGCGACTTCCCGGTCGCGGTGTCGACGAAGGCGGACAGGTAGGCCAGGTTGATCTGCTCGTAGACCGTGGCGATCTCCCGGCCGATCGCCTCGGACAGCGTCCGGGTCACGCTGCCGACATTGATGTCACTGATCGGCGAGCGGCTCTCCACCCGGAAGTAGTCGACGAAGAAGGTGCTGGGGTCGTCCGGCTTGGTGCCGTCGTCCAGCCAGGTCACCACGTTGGTGGCCGGCGAGAAGATGAAGTCGATCTCCAGCAGGAAGGTGCGCGGCACGCCGCCGGCGGTGCCGGTGATGCCGCGGACCGCCGCGGCCGGCTCGGCGAGCGGGTAGCTGAACACCTTGATGTCGAAGCGGATCGGCTCGTTCACCACGCCGCCGACGACCGAGGTGAGGATGTCGTCGACCAGGTCGCCGAACGGCCGGTGGATCAGGGTGACGGTGTCGCCGTTCATGCCGCACCTGCCAGGTTGACGCCGAAGACGAGGTTGACCGGGGTCGGGTCGTCGATGGTGACCACCGCCGCCTTGATCTCGATCAGCGTCGGCTGCCTCCGGTCGGTCTCGACCACGATCGACCGGACTTGCGCGATCCGCGGCTCGGCCTGCAGCGCCTGCAGCGCGAACAGCTTGGCGCGGTTGCGCGTGGTCTCGGTGTTGAGCTCACCGACCAGCTCGTGCAGCCGGCTGCCGTAGGACGGATGGCCCAGCTGCTCGAGCTCGCCGACCTGGGTGAGGAACCGGACCAGCAGCGCCTGCTGCAGGTTCTCCACCCCGGTGACCCGCTGCAGGTCGGTCCGGGACGACGCCGCCCGGATCGCGACGAACAGGTCCGAGCCGCGCTCCCGCTGCTCCGCGTACAGCAGGTTGCCGAGCAGCCGCAGGTCGGCGCCGAACAGGGTCTCGAAGTCCGTCATCGCCTTCCCCTCACGGTGGCCACGAGTCGCTCACGTAGGTCGCCGCGGGCGGCCCGATGATCGACAACACGCCCGGCGGCGAGGGGATCTGGTCGCCCATCCGCACCAGCGCCCTGCCGGCCACCCGCACGCCGGAGCTGCCGAGCGGTCCGATCACCAGCGGGTACGGCGCCCCGGTCAGGGAGTTGGTCATCAGGCAGATCGACCCGCTGGTGGCCAGCGGCATCCCGCCGGCGGTGATGAACGGCGGCAGGACGACCATGATCGTGCCGCTGTCCGGTGCGCCGGTGACGCCGGGCGTCACCGTCACCATGCAGCCGATCGACACCGGTGGTCCCGGCATAGTGCCCCCTCATGGCGAGAAGCTGGTCATGCCCTTGACGCTGACCGTGGCGCCCTGCACGTTGGCCGCCGCGCCGCCCTCCAGGGAGGCCTGGAAGCCGCCCTTGACCACGGCCCGCGTGCCGGCGTCCACCGTCGCGTCCATCCCGGCCTTGATCTTGATGTTGCCCTGGGCCTCCAGCGACAGGTCCTGTGCGGCCTTCAGGCTCACCGACGCGGCGCCGTCCAGCACGACGTCGCCGTCCTGGTTCATCGTGATCGTGGTCCGGCCGGCGCTGACGGTGACGGTGCCTCCGCTGGAGCCGGACTGGTCGAGCTTCAGCTCGGTCTTGCCGGCGGTCGCGGTGACCACCCCGTCGACCACCCGGACAGTGATCTTCGGTGGCATCTCGATGACCAGCTCGCGGCGCGGGTCGGCGTCGGCGTGGTTGCGGATCGCGGCCAGCACCGACTTGTCGTCCGCGTCGGCCAGCGGCAGCCGGAACACCACCTCGTCGGTGGTGGACAGCGGCGGCCGGTCCGCGTCGTTGTAGAGCCGGCCGATCACGATCGGGTGGTTGACGTCGCCCTGGTCGAAGGTCACCAGCACCAGGTCGCCGACGTTCGGGATCGCCACGGTGCCGATCCGCTCGGTGGTCAGCGGCACCCGCTTGAGCGCCAGCCCGCTGTTGCGCAGCGTCACGTCGACGCCGTAGTTCTCGTCGTCGCCGCTGTCGTGGTGCGGGTGGACGGCGTCGACCAGGCCGAGCTCGATGATCCGCACCGAGGCCAGCTCGTGCCGGACGATCGCGGTGATGGTGTCGACGACGGTGCTCATGGGATGCTCCCCGCCGTGGCGCCGGTGAGGCTGCGGAAGTCGACGTCCGTGGTGAAGCCACCGGTCTTGTCCAGCCGGTGCCGCACGGCGCGGACCTGGTAGGTGCCGTCCAGCTCGTCCACCCCGGCACGGTCCGGGAACTTCTCCAGCCGGACCAGGTCGCCGAGCGTGACCTGGGGCCGGCCCTGGATCCGCACGCTGCCGCGCACCGCGTTCGCGGTGAACGCGTCGGCGATCGCGGTGGCCGCCGACGCCGCCGCCTTGGCGCTGCGCAGCGCGCCGGACTCGACCAGCAGGGTCGGCACGCCGGATCCGGCGCTGCCGCGCAGGGCGCTGAAGTCCTTGGTCAGCCAGGCCCACGACTCGTCGCCGCCGGAGCCGGCGCTCTCGCCCCAGGTCTGCACCGTCCCGGCCCGCGGCTGCGTCCGGACCAGCCCGGCGGACAGCACGTGCTCGCCGTAGGTCAGCACGTGCACGGTGCGGTTGCCGGTCAGCGGCTCGAAGACCAGCTTGCCCTCGGGGGTGAGGTAGCTGTCGAAGCCGCAGAGGTACCCGAGGTCGCGGATGTGCCGGACGGCGTCCCGGCGCCCGTCGACCACGTAGGCCGGGAACTGCAGCCCGGCCTCGGCGCGCTCGATGTCCACCCCGGCCCGACCCGCGAGGTCGCGGACGATGTCGCCGGCGGTGGTGTCCTCGAAGGTCCGGTCGACGAAGGTGCGCAGCAGCGCGTGGCCGCGGCTCAGGGCGGAGATCCGCTTGCTCTCCAGTCCCGGTTCGACGTCCACGACCGTGCCGGTGATCACCCGGACCAGGCCGGCGTCGTCGTCGGCGTAGCCGAGGTCGATCGACGCGTCGTCGCCCGGCGCCGCGCGCAGCCCGCCGACCTGCCCCTGCACGAGCGTGAACCCGTCCACCGGGGCGTCGAGATCGAGCCGGACGACGATCTCCACGGCGGTGCTCGCCTTCGGTTCGCTGGTGGTGTCGACGACGTGGTCGCCGATCACGACCCGGTGGGCCGGCCGCAGCATCACCCACCCCCCTCGAGCCAGTCGCGCAGGCGGGCCGCCTCAGGTGCGGACCGCACGCGTTCGGCCAGCTCGACCCGGTCGCCGAAGACCTCGGGGGCGGACAGCGGCTCGGGGCCGCCGCCCGCGATCAGGTTGGGGATGAACGTGCCGAACATCGGGTCGCGCAGGTCGGCCGTCGCGGGGTCGAGCGCGGCCCGGAACATCGCCCGAGTCAGCCGGGCGCGCAGCTCGGGCGGCCAGGACCCGGTGACGGTCGCGTCCTCGTACGCCGCGACCAGGTACGCCTCCTGGGCCGCGGTCGTGGTCGTCGGGTCCTCGGCGATCCGCATCAGCGCGGCGAGCCGGTCCGCCGAGGCGACCACCGCGTTGCGGACGTTCACCCAGACGTAGCGGGCGAACAGCGCCCCGCCCTGCGACCGCAGCCGGCCGGCCTCGGCGATCAGCTGGTCCGCGGTCAGTCGCCGCACGTCCAGGCCGAGCGCGAGGTGCAGGTCGTCCAGCACCGTTGCCGCCGCGACCAGCTGGCCGCAGTGCTCGTCGGTGAGTTGCTCGGCGAGCTCGGTGCTCGCCCCGTCGCAGAACCCGACCAGCTCGGTGCCCGGCGCCGTGCTCACGTGCGCCCAGATCCCGTAGTAGTCGGCCACCCGGCCGCCGGCGCTGCCGCGTTCGACGATGTCCAGCTCGACCGGGTCGCCTGCCGTCTCCGACAGCCGGCCCTTGAGGAGCTCGACCACGACGACACCGAGCCGCCCGGAGCGCCGCACCATCCCGCCGTCCTCGGGCTGCCACGGATCCAGCTGTTCGGACGTGATCCGGACGTGCAGGATCAGGCCGGCGTCGACGACCTCGGAGATCACGGGCGTTTCGGTCATCCGCGGGCATCCCTTGCGATCGAGTTGGTGGCGACCGGCTGGCGCACCTCGACCCCGGTGGTGGCCGCGGCCACGGCGGGCGAGGTGGGCACTGTCGACGGGATCGTCGTGGTCGGCGCGACCACCTGCGCGATCGCGCCGGTCGCCGGGGTGATTGTCCACCGGCCGTTCTGCACCCAGTTCAGCCGGAGCACGACGGCGTACGCGCGGTCGGCCGGGTCGCCGGTGGGACCGCCGGCACCGGTGGAGTTCGTCCAGACAGCGAGGAATGCACCGAAGGTCAGGCCGAAGGTGAACGCCGTCAGCCGGGCGGCCGCGACCCGCGGATGCGTGCCGGCGTCCCCGTCGCCGGGGCTGTCGACGGCCTCGACGATCCAGCGCTCGCCGAGCGCCTGGTTGGTCCGGGTGCGGATCCGGCTGCGGGTCAGCGTCGCCGAGTCGCCACCGGTTCCCGCCCCCGCACCGCGGCCGGTGTCCAGCAGGGGCACCGCGAGGATGGCCGGTGCCGGGTCGGCGGGCGCGAAGGCGCGGCTGGTGAGCGTCGCCAGACTCGCCGCCGCGACGTTGGAGACGAACAGGCTGGGCGTCAGGTGGACCTGGTTCGGCACCACGGTGGTGTCGGTGTAGGTGCCCTGGATGGTTTCCACGGCCACCTCGTTGTTGATCCAGCCGCCGAAGAAGTTCGCGATGTCGCGCCTGCCGTTGGTGCCGCCGGTGATCACGTCGACCTGCGCGTTCATATGGATCGCGGCCGTGCCGGGGTTGGCGATGTTGAACTGGCCGGAGCTCACGCTGATGCCGCCGCCCGCCACCGGGGCCACGACGAAGTTGACGTTGCGGGCGATGCTGCTGTCGAGGAACAGCGTGGCCCGGCCGAGCACCAGGTTGAGCACGATGTTCGGCTCACGGTCGATGTGGTGGTCGAAGACGCCGTTGCCGTTGCAGTCGACGAACGGCCGCACGTGGAAGGTTCCGGTGTTGTCGGCGAGCAGGGTCGCCTGCCGGTCGTTGCCGGGATTCGCCGTGACGGTCGGCGCGGCGGCACCGTGCAGCGCCACGATCGCGGGCGCGTCGTCGCCGCCGCTCGCCGCCGGGATCCCGCTGGCGCGCTGCGCGCCCCAGCTCACCGGGGTCCCCGCCGGCACGACGGTGACCGACAGCTGCACCGGGGTCGCCGCGACCACGGAGTTCTCGACCAGCGGGAGCGCGGCGTTGACGGTCGGGTTCTCGTCGAACGGGTTGGCGCCGACCGTGAAGACGTGGTTGGGCACCGGCGAGTTGCCCAACCGCGGGGTGTTCGCCGGAGTGCCCGGAACCGTCGCCTGCAGGGTGCTGAACTGGACGACGGTGAGCGCCACCCGGTCGCCGTCCGGCTCCAGCGCCTGCACCCCGAGCTGCAGTCCGGTGTCGTGCTGGCCGGCACTGACGCCGGCGCCCTCCACCCAGAACCGGGTCCCGCCCGCAGGGATCGTCGCGTTCGGCAGCGTCTGGGCCGGCAGCACCGCCTGGCCCGCCGCGGCGACCTCGTCGGCGGCGCCGAACAGCCGCAGCCTCGCGTCCAGCGTCCGCAGCACCAGGTTGCCGGTGAAGGCCGCCGGCAGCGCCTGACGGACGGTGAGCATCGCCCGGCCGTGGTGGAAGCCGCCGTCCTGCAGGTGCACGAACCGGCCCGGGTTGACCTTCTGTGCGTCGGTCAGCGCAGCCGGGAGGGCGGCGGCGCTGGTCCGGCTGGCATGCAGGTCGAGGAACAGCTCGACCGAGGTCATCGCCTTGGTGGCGGACAGTCCGGGCGTGCCGTTGACGGTCAGCTGCAGGGTGAGGACGACGTCGCCGAGCGCGCCGCTGGCGGTCGCCCCCTCGGCGAAGATCGTCACGCCGGCGGCGAGCTGGGCCGCGGTGAAGACCGTGCCGCCGGGGACCTGGCTACCCGCCGCGGCGGCATCGAAGAACGTGATCGCGGCGCTGGACACGGTGAACGTCCCGGTGCCGGTGAAGGCGGTCGAGGCTCGCAGCACGACCGGCTGCCGGGCCGGGTTGGTGTGCGGTTTGCGGACCACGACGACGTCCGGACCGGTGATCGACGGCTGCACCGAGGTGACGGCACGGTCGACGATCACCAGATCGGCGTCCTTCGAGCCGTCGATCCGGAAGCAGACGGCGTTGCCCTTGACGTCGGCGAGCGACTGATCCCGGGCGCGGACCAGGAACGGGCCGTCGACCGCGACGCTGAAGGTGCCGGGCCCCTTCTGCTTGGCGTAGCTGAACGTCCCGTCCGGCTGGGTGCGGCCGGAGACCGGCGTGCCGGCGTGCGTCGTGCCGGCCGTCCTCGGCACCTCGCCGTCCAGGTACTCACCGTCGGCCGCGGTCAGCACGTACGTGCCCTGGAACGGCCTGCCGTCCTCGAAGTGGATCGCGCCCTTCACCGTGAACGACCCGGGCTCGGCCGGCTGCCGGCACCACGGCCGGTGCGGGTCCGGTGCCCCCGTCGGGCACGGCTTGTCCCACGGCACGACGAAGCAGTCCACCGCTGTCGCCGTGCCGTCGTCGAGGCACCAGCCGCCGCCGCCCGCGCCGTCCGCGACCTGATCGAGGGTGACCGGCTTCGGTACCGGGCAGGGCATCGCCGACTCGTGCACGAACATCAGTTCGCTGCGCCGGTTCGGGCGCCAGGCGTCCTCGGTGTTGAGCACGGGGTCCTGCTCGCTGCAGCCGATCCAGCGCAACGGGCCGGAGTCGCACCCGGAGTCGTTGCGGTTCGCCATCAGCTGCGCGGTGGGCAGGTTGATCGGATCGTGGCCGAGGTAGGCCTCGATCAGCACCGGCCAGGTGGCGTCACCGACGATGCCGTCGTCGGCCAGCCCGTGGTCGCGCTGGAACTTCTTGATCGCCGCGTCGGTGAGCGTCGCGTCCTCACCGGTGCTGACGCCGACGTTGCCCTGGTACAGGCCGAGGTCCTGCAGCATGTGCTGGATCTCCCTGGTGCCCCAGGTGTCCTTGACCGTGGTGATGGTGCCGGCGGGGCGTTCCTTGCGCAGTTCGTTCCACTCGGCGATCGACTTCTGCGGGTCCGAGCCGAACGTCATCATCGCGTACGTCGCCCGGCCGCGACGCTCGGACAGCGCCTGGTTGTACGTCGCGCTGCCGACCAGGTCGGTATGCCCGACGATCAGCAGCTTCTCGTCCGGGTGGCTCCCCGCGTACGTCACGACCTGGTGCAGCACGTGCCGCATGCACGGCTCGACGAACGCCTTGTCGAAGTGGAAGTGGATGACGAAGACGGTGCCGATCTTGGCGCCACGGCGCAGCACGATCGTCACCGAGGCGACCTGGCCGTCGTCGACGTGCACGGTGGCGGAGCCGGTGAGCACCTCGCGCTGCCCGGTCGGGGTCTTGGTGTCGTCGACGAGGGCGTCCGCGGTGTAGTCGCCGGCCGGGAACGGGTCCTCGAACCAGACGTTCGGGCTCGTCCGGTTGGTGAGCACCCGGTTGAGGTCGGCGCCGGTCTTCTGCTCGGTGCCGCGCACGCTGACCCGGACCCGGTCCATGTCGAAGGCCGGATCACCCTCGACCACCACGGTGACCGAGAGCTTGCCGTTCTCCACGTCCGGCGGCGGGGGCGGCGGGATGATCACGTCCTCGGTGGGCGGCGGCTTGGCCTCGAGGAACTCGCGCAGGTCGAAGCGGTACTCGAAGGCGCTGGGCCGCCCGGCCAGCTCGGTCACCTCCATCCGTTCGATCAGCACCTGGTCGATCAGCGTCGCCGAGGTGATGTCGGAGACGAAGCCGACCGGCTCGCCGGCGTGGAACTTCTCCCGCAGCGCGCCGAGGTGCTCGACGGTGTCGGCCGCGGTGAGCACGCCGGTCAGCCGTAGCCGCGCGGCACGCCGTCCGAGGTCCTGCAGGAAGTCCCCCTCGAGGCCGGGGACCGGGTGGCGGATGACCACCTGGTCCTCGTCGTCCTCGACCAGCTGGACCTGTTCCAGCTCGAGGTCTCCCAGCATCGGACGGGCCATCTCGTCAGGCCTTGAGCGAGGTCAGGTGCGCGACGATGGCGTCGATCAGGCCGAGCAGTTCGGTCTTGACGTCGCCGACGCTCGGCAGCCCGGTGACGACGGAGGCGACGTCGGCGATCTGGTCGATGCTCGCGGTCTCGCCGGGCAGGATCTTCTTCGCGGCGTCGAGGAACGCCGGGATCTTGCCGGTGAACTCGGAGACCTCCGCGAGCCCGGGGATGGCTCCGACGTCGAGCTTGTCGATCTCGGTCTTCAGCTTGCCGAGCAGGCCGATCAGCAGGTCGATCAGCTCGTTCACCTGCGGCACCAGAGCGGCGATCGCGTTGATCGCCGGCTTGATCGTCGCCACGTTGTCGTCCAGGAACTTCTTGAAGTCGTCGAGCACGTCCTTGAGCTGCTCGAACAACGTCTGGTCGGCCATGTGTGCCCCCTTCTATCGCTGGTTGGCCTCGGTCAGGCGGGCGAGCAGGTCGGTGAGCGGTTGCACGAACTGCTCCAGCCCGGTGGCGAACGGCACCGCCAGGTCGAGCCCGTCGACCAGGCCGTCGAGGAGGCCGGCGGCGTCGTCCTGGATGCCCTCGTCGAGGGCGCCGGTGGACTCGGGCTCGACCGGCTCGATGTACTCGCGCAGCGTCACGACGTAGGCGTACCGGTCCGGCTTGCCGGCCACCTGGCGCACCTGCAGGTCGTCGATCAGCACGTTGTCGATCGCGCAGTCGGTGGTGATGTCGGCGACGAACGGGACGGCGCTGCCGGTGCGCAGATCCTTCTTCAGCGTCTCGACCAGTTCCAGCGCCTTCGGGTCGGTCGCCACCCCGGACAGCGTGATCGTCGTCGGTGCCCGGCCGAGGTTCTGCAGCAGGCCGCCGTCCTTGCCCGGCGGCTTGTGCTCGGCGAGCGCGCGCAGGTCGGCCGTGCCGATCTCCTGCACCTGGGGTAGCTCCGTTCCCGCCAGCATCGGCCGCATCGCTCACACCTCGATCCCGTACCGCCGTGCGGCGTCGGTGAGCACGCGCTGCATCGCCGCCTCGATCGCCGCGTCATCGGGCCGGGCCTCCGGCCGCCGTTCGTCCCACCGATCCGAGCCCCGCCGCTGATCGGGGGCTTCGAGCGGGACCGGGCGCATGCCGCGGGCCCGCCCCTCCGGAGTCCCCCGGCCGCCGTGGCCGGGCCGCGCCCCGGGCGGCCGGCCCTCGCCGGGCTCCACCGCGCGGGCCGCATCGACCCTCGCCGCCGGACGATCATCGAAGGCGCGCGGCTCGCCGTCCGGGTGCCGACCGGTCCGCTCCGTCCCGGCGGGCCGGCGATCGCGGGGGTGCCCCGCGACCGCGCCGTGAGCGTCCGGCCGCTCCCGCCGGGAGGGCCGGCGGCGATCCGGCTCCTCCGGCGCCGTGCGCGGCCCCGCCGCTTCGCGGGGATCGCGCGATCCGTGCACGGGGCTCGGGCCGGAGGCTCGCGGTGGGGTGCGGTCCGCCAGCCTCCGGTCCGCCGGGCCCTCGCCCGCGGGGGGAGCCGACCCGGCGGCGCGCCCGCCGGTCATGGCATGACGGTCCAGCAGCCCGGACGGCGCGGGCGGGCCCGGTCGGGTGGTGTGGGCGAGGGCGGGGCGGACGTCGATGCCGAGCCGGCGGGTCACCTCCGCCGCCGGCCCGGACAGCTTCTCTGCGGTGGGCGGCACCGCGGCCCGGGTGCCGGTGCCGGCGGGCGGCACCGGTCGCGATGACCGTTCGCCGGTTCGCGCCGGCAGGTCACCTGCCAGGGCACGCAGCTGTGCCGTACCGACCCGGCAGGCCGGGTCCTCACGGACGGCGCGTGCGGCCGGCGGCTCCGGCGGGCACTCGGGCGGCCTGCGCCGTAGCCGTCGGGGCGCCGGAACCGGCGCGCAGTCCGCGGATGCGGTCGGACGCGGAGCCGGGACGCCGTCCCGCGGGGCCGGGCGGGCGGCCCCCTCGGGAGCCTCGACCCGGTGGGGCGGCTCGACCCGGTGGGCCGGCATGGACGGTGCCGGTCCGCCCCGGACCGCCCGATCGCTCCCGGTCTCGGCGTGCCGGGCGACCTCGGGCGGGTGATCGCACAGGGTCGGGCCCAGCAGCGGCCGGTCGAGCAGCGTGGGCGGTGCCGGGGCCGCCGCGCACACGCAGGCCAGGGCGCGATCCACGTGGGTGACGTGCTCGGCCGAGCGGGCCAGGTCGCGGCAGGCGCCGGGGGCCGCTCCGAGGTCGGGCAGGGCGAGGGAACTCATGCGACCTCAGCGCCCCGCCCCGACATCTCGACGTACATCAGGATCTGGCCGATCGTCATCGCGCTGACCTCCTCGGGGGTCCAGCCGAACTCGTCGGCGAGCACGAAGCAGGCCTTCGCCAGCGGGGTCTGCACCAGCTCGGCCAGCCGGTCGCGCGGGGTGTCGATGCCGCTGAGCCGGTTCACCTCGTCGACCAGGAAGCGGGCGAGACCGGCCGGCAGCCGGCCCGCCTGCTCCGCGGTCAGTGCCGGCGACACCAGCGCCTGCTGGATCATCAGCCCGGCGGCGAGCTCGCGGTCGTCCCGGGCGGCGTGGGCGATCCGCTGCACGTCCCGGACGGTGAGCGGCCGGATCGTCACCGACCCGGACAGCCCACCCGACCCGGACGGCAGCGTCACCTCGTGCTCGAGCGCGCTGCCGGCCAGCAGCTCCTCAGCGGTGAGCGACATCGCCGGAGCCTCACGCGAAGGCGACGTTCGTCGGCGGGACCTCGCCGCCACCGCCGCCGTCGGCGCCCGAACCGTCGCGGTCGAGCACCCGGATGGTCAGCGCCTTGAAGCAGAGGTTCTCCACGACGAACTCGTCCTCGGGCAGCGTGTAGTGCCAGTTCTGGAACTTCACCCCGCCGATCTCGAGCGTCAGCGAGTTCGCCGGCCGGGCCGGATCCTTCAGCTGCACCGTGATGCTGAAGGTCGGCTGCACGTACGGTTCCGCCGTCGCGGACGGCGCGGCGCCGCGGCCGAGCAGCAGGAACAGCAGCGCTCCGTTGACGTACGCGCGGCCGACGCTGCCGGAGATGCCGATGTCCCCCGGCGACAGCGACACCGGATGCCGGCGCCCGACCTCGTAGAACTCCTTCAGCGCGGTGTCGACCCGCACCTGCACGTCGGTCAGCCGGCCGACGGTCTGGATCGCGAACGTGTCCACGACGGCCTTGGCGTCGGCGCCCTCGGGCGTGTCCTCGCTGGCCAGGGTGAGCGTGCCGTGGGCACCGGTGAATACCTCTGTGAGTGCCATGGGATCCCTTACTCGAGGAACATCGTGACCTTGATGAAGTCGATGCTGAAGGTCGGCCGGATGACCAGGTCGACGAGCGCCCGGCCGCGGATCTCGTCGTCGCGGGTGGCGTGCACGTCGAGCTCGTAGCTGACGAGCATCTCGTCCTCGACCATCGTGGCGAGGAAGCTGTTGATCGTGGCCCGCAGCGCGGCGCGCACCCGCGCGTTGTTGAGCAGGCCGATGTACGGCGTCGCGGCGCTGCGGACGCCGATCTTCGCGTAGTCGACGATCCGGCGGGTGGTGATCTGCGTCCACGCGGTCAGCGTCGAGGTGGTGATGCCGCGGACGATCCGGAACCCCTGGCGCTTCTCCAGCGTGAGGATCCGGCTGAGCACCAGCTGCTTCAGCTCCGCGCTGCTGAAGTCGAACTCCAGGCCGTCAACCGAGAGCACCTTGTTGGTCAGGCTGATGTGCGGCGGCTGCGACGACAGCAGCCCGGCGATCGCCGCCGCGGCGTACGCGCCGGGCAGGACGACGTCCGCCGGCGGGCTCTGCGACCGGTCGGAGGCGTGGATGCCGGGGGCGACGAACACCAGGCGGTCGCTGTTCAGCGTGTGCGCCGACGCGGTGGACAGGAACGCCGACCGGTTGCCTCCGAGCGCGGTGCCGACCACGGCGATCCGCTCGCGCTTGATCTCGTCGCCGGAGGCGTCCGCGCAGTGCCTGGCCAGGTTGTCGCCGAAGCTCTGGTCCTGGCCGGCGGCGACGATCAGGTGCGCGTCGACGTCGAGCAGGGCCGTCAGCCCGCTGTCGTAGTCGGCTCCTGCTGCGCCGTTCTCGCCGCCGGTGAGCGGTGTCGCGGTGAGCGCGTCGGGCAGCTCGGCGGAGTTCCCCAGCGCGGTCGCGGTGACCAGCTGGGACGGCGCGAGCGGGTTCGTCAGGTCGGCGATCAGGTCGTCCCCGGAGACCACGTTGTACTCCTCCGCGGCCGAGACGCCGAGCTTCACCGTGACCTTCCGGGCCGACGCCTTCGCCACGGTGTACGTCGCCAGCACGGTGTCGTTGGCACCCGGTGCGGTGCCGAAGGTGAGCTGTCCCGTGGTGGTGTCCACGCCCACCTGGGTGGGGCTCGGTGCGGTGTCGTAGACGATCCCGGGCACCCGGTCCGCCCCTCCCGCCGCGGGCCGCACGACGATCCGGTTCACTGCGCTCTGCACCACCGGCACGTGCCCGAGCGTTGGCGGCGCGCCGGACACCTCCTCGTCGCGGACCACCGCGTTCGCGGTCGCCGTGGACACCTCGACGGTGAGGTCGTTCCCCCACGTCCCCGGCGACCTCGCGGCGACCCGGACGCACGGTCCGCCCGGCGAGGCGAGGTCGACGCCCGCCGCGACGGCGTTGTTGTCGGCGATCCGGACCGCCCAGACCGTGGTCGCGCCGAACCCGTAGGCCTGCTCCAGCGCGCGGGTCAGGGTGAGCTCGCCCGACGCGCCGTCGACCCAGCGGTCGTACGCGCCGAAGGTGGTGACGGCGTCCGCGTAGCTGCCGAGCAGCTGCGGCACCCCGACGGGACCCTTGGCGGCGGTGCCGACGGCGCCGACGTTCCCCACGGTGATCGCACCGGGAATGATCAGCGCCTCGGGCCGCACCTCGATGAGTACGCCGGGCAGCACTGTTTCGGTCATCTCTTCCTTCTCTCATTCAGTCAGGCGCGTTGACCCGCAGGTAGACGACGGCGGTCTGGTCGAGCGCGGTCGACGGTCCGGGCGGTGCCTGGAAGGTGACGGTGAGCAGGTCACCGGCGGCCCGCAGCTGCAGGGGTTCGCCCAGCCGCCGGTCGAACCCGGTATAGGAGTCGGTGCTGCCGTCCTGATCCCAGTCGCCGAGCGCGAGGGTGTCCCCGGACGGGCCCAGGCCGGCGAAGAAGTCGGCCGGGGTGAGCGTCACGTCCGCGTCGGTCGTGACCGGCGAGGATCCGCCGGTGGCCTGCAGGAACCCGGCCAGGTCCGGCAGATGCGTGACCGGTCCGGGTGGGTCGCTGCTGCGCGCGACGACCACCTGGCCGCCGAGCTGGGGGCCGGGCACGAACACCAGGGCGGAGAGCCGCCCGACGGTTGCGGGACCGTGGATCCGCAGGGCCGGCGCGACCTCGTTGTCCCAGCGCACCATCTCGTCGGTCAGGGTCTGCAGCTCGCGGTCCGGGCTGTTCACCCGCTCCGGGTCGAGGGTGACCGGGATCCGCACGATCAGGCTGTCGGCGTCGTCCGTGTCGACGTACTGGTACTCGTAGAGCACGTCGAAGCTGGTCGCCTTCCGCCAGCCGTTCACGCTGTCGACGCGTTCCGCGAGCGTGGTCTCGGCGGCGTTGAAGCGCAGGAAGCCGGCCTGGCGCAGCGCGTCCCGGTCCTCGAGCAGGTCGGACTGCAGCACCAGGACGGCGGTGTCCACGTCAGGCGCGGTGCCGCCCCAGAGCTGGAAGCGCACCCTGGCGTCGAGCCGGCCGCCGCGCAGCGTGCGCCGGCCGAGCGAGTGGGTGACCTCGGTGCCACGCTGGTTGCCGAGCCCGACCAGCCGCTCGGTGATCCGCTCGAGGGTGACGTTCGGGTCCGGCAGGGCCGGTGGCGGCACCGGCAGCCGGGCACTGAGCACGGCCAGCATGTCGGTCAGCACGGTGGTCAGATCCGGTCCCGCCATCGCCGCCCCTTCGAGGCGCAGGGCGCGCTCGCCCAGGCGCCGGTCGATGAATCGCGCCACGTCGCTGGGGCGCCGCCACACCGCTCGCTCGCCGGTCGCGGTGTCGGTGACCACGCCGTGCCACCCTTGGCTCTCGGCGTCCCGGGCGCGCAGCGCACGAACGACGAAGGAGTGCACCAGCACCGGACCGGCGTCGCCGGCATCCCCTGCGTCCGTCGCACCACGAGGTCCCCCACCGCTGCCGTTCATGGTGTTCAACAGATACGTCGGCGCGGTCTTGCGGGTGTCTTCGCGGCGTCCCCGGAACGTCTCGTCACGCATTGCCGCCGGCGACCGCGCGGCTCCACGGGGTGGGATCAGCCGTTGCGGGTGTCCGGGCCGCGGAGCTGATCGTTGATCGCGTCGACGCTGGCCCGCAGGGCCGAGAGCTCGGCGCGGAAGCCGTCGAGCAGCCGCGCCGGCCACGCGGCCTCCACAGCCGCGGCCAGGTCGTCGTCCGAGCGGTACGGATGACGGCCCGCAGCCTGCGCCGACAGCCACGGCGCTGGCGGCGGCGCCTGCTCCGGAGCCGGGGCGGCGGGCACGTCGGCACCGATCGCGGCGGCGAGCTCCTCGGTCCGGCCGGACGGGCGGACGCCCAGCTCCCGCTCCAGCACGGATCGGCAGCGCTGGTACTGGCGAAGGGCACGGGTCCGGTCGTCGGCCTGGTAGTACAGCTGCATCAGTCGCCGGTGGCTGCGTTCGTGTGCCGGCTCGATCTCGAGCAGGCGCTCGGCCCAGTGGATCGCCGACGTCGGACGACCGCCCTGCTCGGCCGCCGCGCTCAACCGGTCGAGGAAGGTCAGCTGCAGGTCCTCCAGGTGCGTGCGCTCCACCAGGCACCACTCGTCGTCGCAGCCGTCCAGGAGCGGACCGCGGTACAGGTCGCACGCCGCCGCCAGCCGGTCGAGGCCGTCCTCGCCGAGCGGGTCGGCGGTCTGCGCCGTGCGCGCCGCCGCGGAGAACTCCTCGACATCGAGCCAGAGCGGTCGCTCCGGGTTGATCCGGACGGTCTCGGCGTCGGTGAGTACCAGGCGTGGGGTGTCCGGAACGCTCACGTCCGTGGCCCGGTGGATCTGCCACAGCGCCTGGCGCATCGCCTTGCGCGAGGTGGCGGCTCCCGCGGCCGGCCAGAGTGCGTCGACGGCCGCCTCGCGGCGGACGCTGCGCTGGGGCGCGAGCAGCACCAGCGCCAGCAGTTCCTGTGCCTTGCGCAGCACCGGCGCGCACACCGGCCGATCGCCATGCACGACCTGGAACGGCCCGAAGAGCCGTATCCGTAACTCGCGCATGGCACTGCCCCTCCCCCAGATCGCTTCAGCGACCCGTCGCGCCGCCCGGCCGTGCACCCGTGGGCCTCCGCGACATTCCCGTCCGCGACATTCCCCCGCCGGACGAGCACGCCCTGTCAAGAATGCGCGGAGGTCGTAGCTGACGGCAAGGCCCTGAAGGCGGTCGGTAATCTTTGTGGCCCCGCCTGTCCGCCGTTCACGCGGGGCGGCCTGACGAGAACGAGGAGGGCGACGACCTGGGCGATGAGACACGTCACCGACGGTGAAGGGGAACGCTCGCGGTCACCTGGCGGCGAGGAGTTGACCTGCACCGTCGTCGTCGGATCCCCTTTCGTGTCAACGGAGAGTCATCGCGACCGCCTCGGGCGTGCATCCGGGGGACGGGTCCCGCGGCGGGACCGGTCGCCCCGGTCCCCCCACTGGGGATCCCACGGGCGCCGGCGCCGTCCGCGGTTCGGCGGGCCGGCGGCCGGCGGGTCAGCATCGCGGGCGACGGACGGAAATCCGCACCACCCGACATAGCTGCACTCGGAGATACGAAAAGGAGATGGCTGTGGACTGGACCCTTGAGGTTGTCCTGCTCCCCGTCCAAGACATTGACCGCTCAATCGCCTTCTATCGAGATCAGGTGGGCTTCGTCCTCGACCACGACACCCGCACCGAACAGATGCACGTGGCGCAGCTGACGCCGGTCGGTTCGGGCTGCTCGATCGTGATCGGGGACCTGCCGGCTCAGACCGAGATGGCGCCTGGGTCGATGCGGGGTCTGCAGCTGTGCGTCGCCGACGCCGCCGCTGCCCGGGAGGAGCTGCTGAGCCGCGGGGTGGAGGCGAGCGAGATCACGGTCTTCGACGAGCGCGACGGCGGGACGTTCTTCGGGTTCAGCGACCCCGACGGCAACACCTGGGCCGTCCAGGAGCTCAAGGCCAGGGCGGCCCGGCCGCTGATCCCGTTGGAGGCCCGCGGCCGTTTCGCCGAGGACTGATGCCCGCCGACGTGGATCAGACGGCGGGGGGAATCCGGTCGCTGCGAGGTGGCCGATGACGAGCTTGGCGCACCCGGCAGGATCGTCCGGCCAGGGACCGTGACCGCCCGGGACCTCGTGGAACCCCGCCTGGCCGCCTCCCTCGGGAAGGCTACCCGGTGTGGTCGCGGGCCAGGTCGGTCTCCACGTCGGTGATCTCGAACACCGCGACGTGGTCGGCGGCCGCGGCGAACTGCTCCTGATCGGCCTCGTGCACCAGTCCCAGGCGGACGAAGAAGGCCACCCCGTGCTGGACCTCGGAGGGGAAGGCCCGCATCACGGCTCGCCGCCGGGCCGGGTCGTGCACCTCCAGCAGCCGCACCGGCCGGCGGCGGCGACCCCGGATCAGCACACCGGACCGCGCCGCCCGGGCGTTGCGCGCCCAGTCGCCGTCCGGCAGCCCGGCGATCACGTACTGGGCGCCGTCGACGCGCAGGGGTGACACCGGTGTGGCCCGCGGCCGGCCGGAGACCCGCCCCGGCACCTCCAGCACCTGGATCGTGCCGAGCGGAGCGCCCAGCCGGGCGGCGGCGCGGACCACCCGGTTGGCCAGCGGCAACCACCCCGGCAGCCTGCCCGTCGGAGAACCCACCACCTGCTCCAATCACTTTGACGCTCGAAGTATCGGTTTCCACGCTAGACTACTTCGGGTGTCGAAGCAATCGGAGACGGCGCCGCTGGCCGAGCGGGTCGCTGAGGCGGCGGCGGACTTCGGCAGCGCCGCCGACGCCGTCGACGCGGCGGCGTGCGACACCCTGGGCATCAACCGGACCGACCTGACCATCCTGGGCGCGGTGATGCGGGCGGGACGGGCCAGCGCGGGCGCCGCCGCGGCGGCGGCCTCGCTCAGCGCCGCGGCCACGTCCACCGCGATCCAGCGGCTGGTCGCCGCCGGCCTGCTGACCCGTGAGGCCGACCCGGACGATCGGCGCCGCGCGGTACTGACCGTCACGCCGGATGCCAGGCGATGGATCGAGGAGGTCTATGCGCCGATCGCCACGGAGGGGCGGCGCATGCTCGACCGGTTCGCCCCGGAGGAACTGGCGGTGGTCGAGGAGTTCCTGCGGCTCGGCATCGAGCATCAACGCCGGCACGCCCGGCGGATCCGCGAGCTCGCCGGCCGGGTGGGCGGGTAGCCGCCGCCCGCAACCCGAAGGCAGGAGTTCACCCGGGCCGGCGGGCGGAGCCCTCGGCCTTCGTCCTGAACCCCGCGTTCTCGGCCCGCAGGCTGCGCTGCACGAGGCGACCGAACAGCCACCCGAACGGCCGGGCGGCCGGTCCGGTGGCGTCGAGTGTCAGCGTGTTGCGGCATCCCGCGTCGATCTCATCGAGCATGTGTGACGCGACGAGGGTCAGACCGGTCCGGGTGGCCTGCCAGGTGAACAGCCTGCCGGGCTCGAGCACGGTCACCGTCCACACCGCCGCCGTCTGCCTGGGCTGCTTGAGCCTGGCCGTGCTGCCGACGCGCAGCGGGCCGTCGTCCAGCCGTTCCACCCGCTGCACGGTCGGCAGGAAGGACGGCCACTCGGCCACGTCGACGGTCAGCCGCCAGACGACGTCGGCCGGGGCCCGGATCTGGAGGCTGTCCGTCCACCTCATCCCGTCACTGTGCCACGGGCGCTCAGGCCCGGGCCGGGGGACCGCCCGAGAGGTGCTCCTCGAGCACTTGCGTGATCGGCCACGCGCCGTCCGAGGTGTTCCCGATCACGGTGTGCGTGATGCCGGTGGTCGGATCGTGCACGCTGCGGAACGACACACCCGCGTCGCAGCGATGTCGGCCACGGTGCTGTAGATCCCGCCGTCGCCGTTGCCGAGCACCGGCAGGTGGAGGACGTTGGTCCGCCACCGGCCGTCGACCAGCAGGTACCCGAGGGCCGCGTCCAGGCAGCTCGCCGGAGCGCAGGAAACCGGTGTCGGCCATCCCGGCGGGCTGGCACACCCGCCGGTGCACCAGGTGGTGGAACGGCGTCCCGCTGACCCTTTCCGCGATCAGCCCGAGCACCACGTAGCCGCCGTTGCAGTACCTGAAGCGCCCCCGGCGGCGAACGTGGCGGGGTACCCGTCCAGCACCGCCAGGCGTGCGGCGGGTCGATCTCCCGACGAGCTCACGTGGGACACGCCGACCATGTCGGGAGATCGACCGTCAGCCTGCACCCTCGGTGACGTAGACCGGGGTCAGCGACACCGGCAGGTGCAGCACGCCGTCCGCGACCCGGGCGGCGACGTCGTGCCCGAAGGCGTCCACGGCGGTGGCGGTGGGCGCGGGCCACGGCCAGGTGACCGGCACCGCGGGCCCGGCCTCCCCGTCGAAGGGGTCGCGATGATCCCACAGCACCAGCAGTGGCGGCCGGTCCGCGCGATCCACCTCGAACGCGTAGAGGTTGGGCGGGTCGTCGACCTCGACCCGGGTCACCCGCTGCGCTCCGGCGAGCTGCCGGGCGAGCAGGCCGAAGGCCTCCGCGGCCGGATGCCGGTGGCTCAGCTCCCCGTTCCGGTAGTCCAGCAGCGGGAGCTTGCCGAACATGACGTGCATCATCTGCCCGGGATCGGTCCAGTCGGGAACCTCCGGGCCGAGGTCCCAGTACGCGGTGCGCCGGACGCCGCCGGCCAGGGCCAGCAGGGTGCGCATGACGACCTGGCGGGCGTTGATCCGGTGGCGCTTGGCCTCCAGCTCGGCGGGGCAGCCGGCCATGAACATCTGCAGCTGCGGCGGCAGCTGGGACATCCGGGCGTACAGCGCCGCCATCGCGCGCCGCTCCGGGGTGTCCTGCCCGGCCCGCTGCACGAGCTCGTCGATGCTCTGGTTCTGCGCCGGCTCGGTGAACGCCGCGGCGAGGGTCTCCTGCATGGCCGCCGCCGCCCCGGGGTACTCGAACACCACGGGCCCGGCGTGCTCGCCGACGACCACCGGCTTGAGGTAGCCGTGCCTGCGCATCAGCCGGCGTGCGGTGTCGAGGTAGGACGGGACCGCCGCGACGTCGCCGTAGAGGTGCACGCTGAACAGGTCGAAGTGGTCGCGGCCGGCCGCGGCGAGGTGGTCGAAGAACTGCCGCGGAGGGCTGCCCTCCGGGCTGCTGAACACGTCGTAGCCGCAGCCGCCCAGCACCACCGCCGCGCCCGGGTCCTCCGCCTTGACCGCCTGGTTCATGGCCGCCAGGTGCGCCACGTACTCCTCTGCGCTGCCCGCCCACAGCAGGTCGGTGTTGCTCGGCTCGTTGTTGCACTGCCAGTAGCGCACCCGGCCGGCGCAGTGGGCCACCGTGCGGGCGACGAACTCCCGGTAGGTCGCCAGGTCGAGGGCCGGTGACTGGGGCTGGAAGTCGGTCTTCCGCCGGGTCGCCCAGGGGGAGCTGGAGCACAGGGTGATCCAGACCTCCTCGTCGCCGTCCAGCTGCTCGAGCAGGGCGTCGACGGTGTCCCAGGTGTTGCGGCCGGGCTCCGGTTCGACCTGACCCCAGTAGAGGTAGACCCGGATCAGTCCGGCGCCCAGGGCGCGCGCCTCCTCGACGAACGCGTCGGGCTTCCCGAACAGGCCGTAGGAGACCCCACGCACCACCCCGAGCCGGATCCCCCGAGGTTCGACGTCGGCGTTCGCGGCTGTCACGAACCCCACTGTCCCCCCGGCCGGCCGTCATCGCCCGTCGACATTGCTCGCTGCCCGCCGGTTTGCTCGCTGAGCGCCGCTCGACACGCCGTCGGACGGCGTCCGGCGCGGGTTTCAGCGAGCAATGCGGCGCCTGGTGAGCAAAGGCGGCGCCCGGTGCGCAAATGGGTGCCACTCTGGTATCTGGGTGCACGTGCCCGCCTCCTCTGCGTGAGTTCGGAGTACCGAGCAGGGTGCGTGGCCGGGGAGGTCATGATGGGTGACAACGGTCAGGGTGCGGCCGACGGACTGCAGGACGAGTTCTTCGCGCGGGCGATGTACGTGCTCGACGTCCAGGGCTGGCCGTCCGACCGGATCCATCCGCAGAAGCCGCTGGACCACCCGCTGGTGGCTCCGGACGGCGCCCGGCTGCGGATGTGGGAGACCGACCCGCGTGACGGCCGGCAGCTTCCGCCGCCGAACGGCTCCGGGTCGCTGCTCGACACCACGCAGTTCTCCCTGGTCAACAGCGGCAACCGCACGCTCTACGCGCCGAAGCGGTCCTGGAAGGCGGACCTCGAGGTGGGCGACGACGAGGTCGCGGGCATGTCCTGCCTCAACCTCAAGTCGATGTACAACGACCCCTCCCAGATGCGTGAGGCGCTGGCGTGGTGGCTGTTCGGGTACTGCGGCCTGCCGGCTTCCCGGCACACCTACGCCCGGCTCGGCATCAACGGTGTCTACCTCGGCCTGTTCTCGCTGATCGAGCAGGTGGACCGGGCCTTCATCAAGGAGCACTTCGCCGGCCGGTCCCACGGGAACCTGTTCAAGGTCTTCTGCGGCCGGCTCGGGCCGGGGACCCTGGAGCACCGTGTCGGACCGGACGGCGACGACGGCGGCCGCCAGTACGTGACCCCGGGTGACGACGACCCGACCTACCGGCTGAAGTCCTACTCCCACACCGCGGGCTCCGAGACGTACGACGACCTGGCGCGCCTCGCCCGCGTGGTGAACGGCGTCGGGCTTCCGGGAGGCGACGACCGGTTCACCTCGGACGCCTTCGCCGACGCGGTGCGCGAGGTGTTCGCCGTCGAGCAGTTCCTCCGCTGGGCCGGCGTGAACGTCCTGGTGGGCGCGTGGGACAACTACTTCGCCACGCCGGCCAACTACTACCTCTACAACTCGGGCACGGCGTCCGGCTCCGGCGACGTGGTCGCCGATCCGTACTTCACGTTCATCCCCTGGGACTACGACAACACCTTCGGCATCGACTACTTCGGCACCGCGTGGCAGTACACGGATCTGCTCGACTGGCCGAGCAACACCGAGCAGTACCACCGCCACAACGGCCACGCCGGGACGTCGCACATCCCGCTGGTGCGCAACCTCCTGCAGAACCAGGGGTTCCGGCGCTACTACCTGGACCACGTCGAGCACCTGCTCGACACCGTCTTCAACCCGGCGACCATCGACTCGATGATCGGTACGGCGGACGGCGCCGGCCTGTGGGCCCGGGTCTCCCCGGCGGCCTACCTGGAGTCGGACACCCCGTACGGCGGGCCGTTCACCGGGCGGCAGTACACCAACGACGAGGTCTATCGCAGCGGCTTCGAGCAGTACGAGCTGCGCCACGGCCAGACCTTCGTCCTGGGCATCCACCACTACGTGCGGATGCGCTACGACCGTGCCCGGGAGCAGCTTGCGGTGCTGCGCCGGGCGGACCCGGCCGGATCGAGCGGCGCGACGTTCCCGGCCGGCCCGAGGGCGGTGCCGGGGTGATCCAGATGGACACCGCCCCGCGACCGGTGACCGGGCGGGCGACCGAGCCGCCGTCCCTCCGGCTGCTGGTCGAGGCGAAGATCGCCGACCTGCTCGGCAGCGCGGCGTCCGGCGTCCACCGGCTCGAGGCCAGCGGGGTGCTCGCCGCCGGCGGCTGGTACTGGGTGGTCTTCGACAACCTGCCGCACGTGGCACGGATCCACCCCGAGCTGACGCCGGGCCATCCGGGGACCACGCTGCTGCGCAAGCCCGGCGGACCGATCGGATACGAGGACATCGCGCACGACGGTGACGACGGCAGGTTCTTCGTGCTGATCGAGGCGACGGCCTTCGCGCCCGGCGTCTACAAGGCCGAGGTGTGCGAGTTCGACCGGTGGCTGCGACTGGTCGCGCGCCGCTGGCTGGACTTCCCGCTGGAGCGCCCGAACAAGGGGATGGAGGGTCTGACCTGCGTCCGCCGTCACGGCCGTCTCCACCTGCTCGGGCTGTGCGAGGGGAACCTCGGCCGCGGCGGCAGGGCCGGGCGGCGCCCGGGCGGGGGACTGGTGCAGGTGTTCGCCGAGGGTGCGGGACGGTGGGAGCGGGTGCACACGATCCACCTCCCGGTCGGCCTGCCCTTCATCGACTACAGCGGGATCAGCGTGTCGGGGAACCGGGTCGCGGTCGTCTCCCAGCAGTCGTCGGCGCTGTGGGTGGGCCGGTTGTCACCGGACGGCTGGGACCTCCTGGATGACGGGCAGGTCTTCGGTTTCCCCCGGGATCCGCGCGGCCGGGTCCTCTACGGCACCGCTGAGGGGGTGTCCTGGCTGGCCGAGCGCCTCGTCGTCGTGGTCTCCGACCGCGCCAAGCGCGGGCAGCCCCGGCGGATCCGGGCGAAGGACCAGTCCATCCATGTCTTCGCCCTGCCTGCCGAGGACCCCGTCGCGGCCTGATAGACAGGCGGAATGACTGGCCCCACCGGCTCCGCGCCCGCGCCACCCCTGCACGCGCTGTTCCAGAAGCGATTCGACGGCGACGATGCGCTGCTGCGGCTCGCCCGGCTGCGCTTCGAGCAGGCCGGCCTGGCCGCGGAGCTGTACGCCGGGTCGCCCGACGAGCTCGGGCGTGTGATCGGCTTCGCCCCGCCCGCCGCGCGGGCGCCGATGGTTCACCTGTCCCGTGGCATCAACCTGCTGCGGCAGCGGGATCGTGACGGTGTCGCGGAGTTCGCCCGGCGGTTCGGCGCAGCGGTGTCCGGGTTCGTCGTCCACGACCGGCCGGACATGCCGGAGCGACTCGACGAGCTGGAGGCCGCGGCCGCCGAGCTGTCGAAGGTGCTGGTCGCCGCCGGTCCGGCACAGCTGTTCCTCGAGTACGCCGCCGGCTGCCGGCCGGGCGAGTTCGTGGAGATGGGCCGCCGCCTGGCGACGATCGACCAGGTCGGGATGTGCATCGACACCGGGCACGTCGGCATCCGGGAGGCGCGGCGGCGCTTCGCCGGCATGCGACCGGACATCGGCCGGGACCTCGCCGAGCTCACCCCCGAGGACCCGCTGCTGCCGGTCGTGGTGGACGACGTCCAGGCCGCGGTCGCGGCCGGCCTGCCCGCCGTCCTCGAGCTCACCCGCGCCCTGGCCGAGCAGGGCATGCCGGTCCACTACCACCTGCACGACGGGCACCCGCTGATCCGCGGGCTGTCCGACCACTTCGGATTCCTCACCCGGCTGCCGGTGCCGTTCCTGCGCGAGGGCCGCTGGTCGCTGGATCCGCTGTACGGGGTGAGCGGTCTGGCCTCGATCGTCAACACCGCGCGGGACGCCTTCCCGGACGGCACCCTCTCGCTCACCCTGGAGATCCATCAGGTGGACGGCCGGCTCCCGCTGCGGGACGCCGCCGGGCTGTTCCGGCACTGGCGGGACCTCGGCAACGCCGAGCGGACCAACGCGTGGCTGGCCGTGCTCGCCGAGCACGGCGAACTGGTCGCCGCCGTGTCCCGCCGATCGGAGGACGGTGCGTAGCATCCCGTGATGATCATGGGCGAAGGGCTGCCTCGACGCGCGAAGACCAGCCCTGTGCCCATGATCGCGGATGGGCGCTCGGCGGTGCGGGGACCTTCGGCCCAGGTCACGGGCGTGTGGCAGCCCTAGTGTGGTGATGAGGGGCACTCCACCTCGGAGGTCGCGATGACCGTCACCACCACGCGAGCCCGGCGCGGATCGGCCGCCGGTCGCCGGTTCGGCTATGTCATCGGTGCGGGGGTGAACGCGGTCCTGCTGTACCTGGTCAACGTCTCGCCCGGCTGGCAGGCGGCGCCGCTGGTCACCCCCGATGCCGCCCAGGTGATCCCCATCCTCAACCTCTCGCTGACCGCCGGGCTGATCGCCAACCTCGTTTACATCGTCGTCGACGTGCGCGCCGTCAAGGCCCTGGGCGACCTGATCACCACGAGCATCGCGCTGGCCGTCACGGTGCGGGTCTGGCAGGTGTTCCCCTTCGACGTCACGAGCGGCTGGGAGGTGCTGATCCGTGCCTTCCTGGTGCTGTGCGGTTTCGGCTGCGCCGTCGCGATCATCGTCCAGGTCGTGACGCTGCTCCGCGCGATCACCGGGACGCTTCGCTAGGCCTGGCTGGAGTACACCTTGTCGCTGGGTCCGCGCCAGTCCGGCCGGTGCTCATGGGCGAAAGGGTGCTTTGACGAGCAAAAACCACCCCTTTGGCCATGATCAGCGATGAGTTTGGCCATGATCAGCGATGAGGTGTCGACCAGCCAGCGGGGATGAGGTGTGATCAGCGCGTCGTGATGCCGGGCGTGTCGACGCTGACCACCGTCCCCGCCTTGCCGTCGAGCATCTCGGACAGCTGATCGAGCGAGCCGATCGCGGCGGGGTTGCCGGTGGCCCGGGCGAAGTCGGCGGCCGCCTCGACCTTCGGTCCCATCGAGCCGGCCGCGAACCCCAGCGCCTCGAGCTGGTCGGGGTGGGCGGTGGCCACCGCCGCCTGCTCGGGGGTTCCCCAGTTGAGGTAGACCGCGTCGACGTCGGTGGCGATGACCAGCCGGTCCGCCTTGAGCCCCTCGGCGAGGACGGCGCTGGCCCGGTCCTTGTCGATCACCGCCTCCACCCCGGCCAGCGTGCGGGTGCCCTTGAGGTACATGGTCGGGATGCCGCCGCCGCCGGCGCAGATCACCACGCAGTGCTGCTGGAGCAGCCATTCCACCGGCCGGGTCTCGAAGATCCGTTTCGGTAGCGGCGAGGGGACGACGCGGCGCCACTTCTCGCCGTCCTGGCGGACCGTCCACCCGCGTTCCGCGGCCAGGCGCTTGGCGTCGGCCTCGGGGTAGACCGGCCCGACGAACTTCGTCGGGTTGCTGAACGCCGGGTCGTCGGGATCGACCTCGGTCATCGTCAGCACGGTGGCCAGGGGTTTCTCGAACGGGAGCAGGTTCCCCAGCTCCTGCTCGATCAGGTAGCCGATCATGCCCTCGGTCTGCGCGCCGAGGACGTCGAACGGGTATGAGGAGGCCTCGTCGTAGGACGAGGCCTGCAGGGCGAGCAGGCCGACCTGCGGGCCGTTCCCGTGCGAGATCACCAGCTGGTGATCGACGGCGACGGGTGCGAGTGACCGGCAGGCCGTGGCCACGTTGGCTCTCTGCCGTTCCACGGTCATCGGCTCACCACGGCGCTGGAGGGCGTTCCCCCCCAGCGCGACGACGATCCTCATCCGCCCTCCTCGGGTCGGTGCCGGTCGATGGGTCAGTAGCTGGTCGATCGAGGGGCCCGGTCGGGTCGACCGGTCAGCTGCCGATGGTGCCCACCATGATCGCCTTGATCGTGTGCAGCCGGTTCTCCGCCTGGTCGAAGGCGATGTTGGCCGGCGAGCTGAAGACCTCGTCGGTGACTTCGAGGCCGCCGGTCATCCCGGTCGACTCGGCCACATCCCGGCCCACCACGGTCCGGGTGTCGTGGAAGGCGGGCAGGCAGTGCATGAACTTCGCGCGCGGGTTGCCGGTCCGGGCCATGGCCTGGGCGTTGACCTGGTACGGCGTCAGGTCCTTGACCCGGGAGTTCCACACGTCCTTGGGCTCGCCCATCGACACCCACACGTCGGTGTGCACGAAGTCCGCGCCGCGCAGGCCCTCCTCGGGGTCGTCGGTCAGCGTCACCCGGGCCCCGGACTCCTCGGCCCGCTCCCTGGCCAGGTCCTGCACGTCCTTGCCCGGCCACAGGTCCTTGGGAGCGCAGATCCGCACGTCCGATCCCATGATCGCGCCCATCGCCAGCAGGGACCGGCCCATGTTGAACCGCCCGTCACCCATGAAGCAGTAGGCCACCTGGTGCAGCAGCTTCCCGTCGGAGTGCTCGGACATGGTCAGGAAGTCGGCCAGCATCTGGGTGGGGTGCCACTCGTCGGTCAGCCCGTTGTAGACCGGGACGTCGGAGCCCTCGGCGAGCTCCTCGACCGTCGCCTGCGCCTTGCCCCGGAACTCGATCGCGTCGAACATCCGGGACAGCACGCGGGCGGTGTCGCCGGCCGACTCCTTGTGCCCCAGCTGGGACGACGCGGGGTCCAGGTAGGTCACGTGCGCGCCCTGGTCGTAGCTGGCGACCTCGAAGGCGCACCGGGTGCGGGTGGACGTCTTCTCGAAGATCAGTGCCACGTTCTTGCCGCGCATCCGCTGGACCTCGGTGCCCGCGTACTTGGCCCGTTTCAGGTCCCTGGACAGGTCCAGCAGGTACTGCATTTCGGACCTGGTGAAGTCGGCTTCCTTGAGGAAGTCGCGGTGCTTCAGGTTCACGCCCATCGTGATGGTCCCTCGCTGCTCGTCGTCGGGTGTCTGCAGGTTCCAGGTATCGTCAGGTCACCGGATCGCGTTCGATCGGGCAGGACATGCACCGCGGCCCGCCGCGGCCGCGCCCCAGCTCGCTGCCCGCGATCGTGACCACCTCGATGCCGTTCTTGCGCAGGTACGTGTTCGTGGCCACGTTGCGCTCGTAGCCGAAGATCACGCCGGGGGAGACGGCGAGGAAGTTGTTGCCGTCGTCCCACTGCTCCCGCTGCGCGCCGAGGATGTCGATCGGCGTGCGGAGCACGCGCAGCTTCTCCACGCCGATCGCCTCGGCGACGACCGGGAACAGGTCCTTGTTCTCGGAGACGCGGTAGTCCCCGCCCGTGCCGACCGGCGTCAGCGTGAACGACCGCAGCGTGTCCGGGAGGTACGGGTACACGGTGAAGGCGTCGCGGTCGATCATCGTCATCGCCGTGTCGAGGTGCATGAACGCCCGGGTCTTCGGCAGTTCCACGGCGATCAGCTTGGTGACCTTGCCGTGCTTGAAGTACTCCCGGGCGAGGAACTCGATGCCCTGCGGGGTGGTGCGCTCGCCCATCCCGACCATCACCGCGCCGTTCCCGATCACGAGGATGTCCCCGCCCTCGCAGTTGGCCGGGTCGTGCACCTCGCTGTCGTTGCCGTAGTAGAAGTGCGGGGGCGGGTCGGCTTTCTGGAACATGGGGTGGTAGTTGTAGATGATCCTGGAGTTGACCGTCTCCCGCTTGCGGGCCGGCTTGGACATCGGGTTGATCGACAGCCCGTCGTAGACCCAGGCGGAGTTGTCCCGCTGGAACAGGTGGTTCGGCAGCGGGGGCAGCAGGAAGTCGTCCGGCTCGAGGTACTCCAGCAGCAGGCTGGAGGCGTCCGCCAGCTTCACGTCTCGCTTGAGCACGCCCCCGATCAGCACCTCGGACAGCGTCTCGGCCGGGGCGGCACTCACCAGGTCGTCCAGCGGCTTGTCCAGTGCCGGACCGAACCGGGTCGCCGTGGTCAGCTCCTCCTGGACGAACTCGCGTGCGCCGGGCTGGTCCAGGGCCTGGGCCAGCAGGTCCCCGTAGTGGTGGACCTTCACGCCCTTGTCCCGCAGCTTCTGGGCGAAGGCGTCGTGCTCCTCGCGGGCGCGCTGCGCCCACATCACGTCATCGAAGAGCAGCGACTCGACGTTGTTGGGTGTCAACCGGGTCAGTTCCAGGCCCGGACGGTGGATGATCACTTGCCGGAGCGGGCCGACCTCGGAGTCGACGTGGAAGAACGTCATGGTGGGTCTCTCCTTCGCCGGTCAGGGCCGGTATGCCGGGACTGGGGGTGGTTCGGTCATCCGGGTGCGCTGGGCGAGGTAGACCGGGATGCCCAGGAGGAATGCGACTCCGGCGAAGATGAACGGCAGCCACACCTTGAACACCGAGGTCTCCCCGGTGTTGCGGGAGTACCAGATGAACAGGATAGAGAACACCAGGGCGATCACGGCGACGATGACGTCGCGGGCGAACCGGGGGGTGTGTACCGGTCGGTTGTCGGCGATCCGCCACTTGATCTGGGCGAGTGCGGAGAAACCGTAGGGGATGGCGGCGGTGATCCCGGACATGAGCACCAGGGTGTTGAACACGGTGATGCCGGCGGTTCCGGCGTAGGACAGCACCATCGCCAGGGAGGCCAGCAGGGTGGAGGAGATGATCCCGAAGGCGGGGACCGCGCGGGCCGACATCCGCCCGAACCGCTCGGGGAACAGCCCGTCGCTGGCGGCGGCCAGCGGCATCTCCGCGCAGATCATCGTCCAGCCGTTGAGGGCGCCGAACCCGGAGATCACCACCAGGGCGGCCATCAGGTAGCCGGCCCAGGTGCCGCCGAAGATGTCGTTGGCCGCGACCGCGTACGGCGCGGAGGAGTCGGCCAGCGTCGCGGAGGGGACGATCCCGAAGACCGCGGTCAGCGACAGCAGGTAGACCACGGCGGTGCCCAGGGTGCCCAGGATCGTGGCCCGGGGCACGTTGCGGTCGGGGTCGCGCACCTTCGCCGCGGCCACCGCGGCGGTCTCCACCCCCAGGTAGGAGAACAGGCACAGCGCCATCGCCAAGCCGATCGCCTTGACGTTGCTCTCCCCGGAGACGTTCCACGGGGTGAAGTTGCCGGTGCTGATGAAGAACAGCCCCACCGTGGACATGAACAC
>Ga0187788_10000013_pt1 | contig 36407 bp, 30 predicted proteins | sample 1015_BV01_MP10_2_FD_133008 | JGI IMG/M metagenome (GOLD analysis project Ga0187788, IMG submission 133008) | Tropical peat soil microbial communities from peatlands in Department of Meta, Colombia - 1015_BV01_MP10_20_MG | ecosystem: Environmental > Terrestrial > Soil > Wetlands > Peat | place...
CGATGGGCGTGCTGCTCTGCTTCTGCCTGGCCGAGCTGGCCGCGATGATGCCCGACCGCACCGGCGGCCTGCCCGCCTACGCCTCGGAGACCTTCCGCCCGCTCGGTGAGGGGGTGGGCCGGCATGCCGGCGGCATCTCCGGCTGGGCCTACTGGCTGGGCTGGTTCCCGGTCGCGCCGATCAACATGATCCTGGCCTCGGCGTACATCGTGACGCTGTTCCACGTCCCGACCGGGCGCAGCTTCCAGCCCTTCGGGAGCCTGGGGGCGCCGATCTCGGCCGCCAGCCTGATCATCTCGATGCTCGGGCTGGCGCTGCTGTTCATCCCCTCCTACCTGGGGATCCGGCTGGGTGCCGGGTTCGCCACGTTCCTCGGCATCACCTCGATGGTCCCGCTGACCCTGCTGATCTTCCTGCCGGCGTTCCACCCCGGCTCGGCGGACTTCAACAACGTGGCCGGGTTCAACCTCCCTCCCGGTGTCACCGGCAGCTTCGCCCTGTACATGTCGTGGATCTTCGTGATGACCTGGTCGGTGCTGGCGATGGAGGCGGCGGCCTGCTACATCGGCGAGTGCCGCGACCCGGCCCGGGACGCGAAGATCGCGATGACGGCCGAGGGCCTGTACGGGTTCTTCATCTACGTGATGATTCCGGTGATGTTCGTCGCGGTGCTGGGCACCGCGAAGAGCTTCGACCCGCTGACCGTGTTCACCGACTACACCCGCAAGGTGTTCGACGCCAACGGCTCCTGGGTGGACTACCTGATCGGCATCCCGCTGATCATTGCGCTGCTGCTGTCCGTGCTCAACGCGATCATGGGATGCGGCCGGTCCCTGTACCAGATCGCCGAGGACGGCCTGATCCCGCGCTGGTTCCACCACCTGAACCGGCACGGCGTCCCCGACCGCGCGATGATCTTCAACGTGGTGTGCTCGGCGATCGTCGTGCTGTTCGGCTCGCCGCTGCGGATCTACATCTTCTCCAACATGGGCTACCTGCTGGCCTGCGCGCTGGCGCTCGGCGGCTACTTCCTCTACCGGCAGTACCGCCCGCAGCTGGAGCGCCCGGTGCGGATGCCCGGCTGGCTGCGCTGGCCGGCGCTGCTGGTGTTCGCGTTCTTCATGTTCGTCTGGGCGTACGGCGGCTGGAACGCCCCCAAGCTCGTCGTCGGCCCGGACGAAGGCTCGTTCCTGTTCTTCCTCGGCCTGATCATCATCGCCGCGTACCTGCCGCTGTACTGGTGGCGCCGGGCCAGTGACCGGCGGGCCGGGACGACGACTGTCACCGTTCCCAGGGGCGGCGAGCTGAGCACCGCCGAGGCCGGCGCCATGTCGGACGGCGACGCCTCGCCGCCGGCCGCCACCTGATCGGCGCCGACCGCACCGATGGGGCTGCCGCGACGTCCCCAGGGCCCGGACGCCCCGGTCGCGGTCGTCCTCGCCTCGACCGGGGTGCCGTTCGGCGAGGAGGCGCTGCGCGCGGCCGCCGAGGCGGGCCGCGGCGAGCGGGTGGCCGTGGTCAGCATCGCCAAGCTGTACGGGTACGCGTTCGGCCTGCCCAATCCCGGCCTGATGCCCACCCCCAAGGAGCGTGAGGCGCAGGCCCGGGTGGTCGGGGACGCCCTCGACCGGCTCCGGCGGTGGGGGGTGACCGCGGACGCCCAGGTCGTGATCACGCGCAACCCGGCGAAGTCGATCGCGCGGATCGCCCGGCGCCGCGGGGCCCGCGAGGTGGCTCTGCAGGCCCGCCAGGGCAGCCGGATGCGGTTCCTGGTCGAGGGTGACCCCGCGGCCGGCCTGCGCCGGCGGCTGCGCGGGCGGTGCGAGGTCCGCGCCTGGTACTCCTAGAGGGGCTCGGCGACGATGGGCATCGTGGGCGCGGACGGCGAACCGGGCACGGGCAGCCCGGATCAGGGGCCCGGCGGTCCAGGCCCGCTCGAGCCCGGACAGCTCGCCGACGACGGCGAGGGCCGGGTGATCCGGGAGAAGTTCCTCGACGGGATGAGCCGGGCGGCGGCGACCGTCTCCGTGGTGACCACCGACGGCCCGGCCGGCCGGGCCGGGGTCACGGTCAGCGCGATGACCTCGGTGTCGGCGGACTCCGCCGCCCCCTCGCTGCTGGTGTGCATCCACCGGCTCAGCCCGGCGGCGCCGGCGATCCTGGCCAACGGCGTCTTCTGCGTCAATGTGCTGCGCGACTCCCAGGCCTGGTTGTCGGACACTTTCGCCGGACGGCGGCCGACCAGCTCGGGGGATCGGTTCGAGGCGGGCCGGTGGACGACGCTGCGCACCGGGGCCCCGACGCTCGCCGACGCGCTGGTCGCCTTCGACTGCACCCTGCGGATGGCCACCCTGTACGGCAGCCACTACGTGCTGGTCGGCGAGCTGGAGGAGGCCGTGGTCTCCGAGGGCGGCCCTGCTCTCGTGTACGCCAACCGTGCCTACGGATCCCCGGTCGGCGTCGGCGGTGCGATCGCGATCCGGCGGCAGTCGCCCCCGCGCGGCGGGGAGTCCGCGGTCTTCGGCTGCTTCTCGACGCTGGCGCCGTACGCGGTGCCGAGGCTGCTCGCGGAGTTCCTCGCCCACCACCCGGACGTCGTCGTCCGTGTGATCGAGGGCGATCAGGAGCTGCTGGTGGACCGGCTGCGCAGCGGGGAGATCGAGTTCGCGATCACCTACGACGACGGGCTGCCGCCGGACACCGACCGGACCTACCTGGCCGACGTCGTGCCGTACGTGCTGCTGCCGGCGCTCCACCCGCTTGCCGGGCAGGCCGCGGTGTCGCTGGCCGCGCTGGTCGACGAGCCGATGGTGCTGCTCGACGTCCCGCCGGCCCGGGCCTACTTCCCCTCGCTGTTCGCCCAGCACGGGATGACCCCGAGCATCGGCTATCGATCGCCCTCCTTCGAGATGGTGCGCAGCCTGGTGGGCAACGGCCTCGGCTACGCCCTGCTCGACACCAAGCCGGCCAGCCCGACGACGTACGACGGGCGGGCGGTGGTGGCCCGCCCGATCGCCGAGCCGGTCACCCCGGTCCGACTCGCGGTGGTGACGGCGGGCGGCGCGTCGCTCGGGCCGGAGGCGGAGGCGCTGGTCCGGCTGTTCCGGTTGCGGCTCGGACCGGAGCCGCGCGCTTCGCGGCGCCGGCCCGGCCCCACCGGCTGACTCTGCTGCCCTTTGCTCGCTGAACTCCGGTTTGCTCGTTGAGAGCCGCTTCAGCGCCTACGGGTGCGGCGTGTCCGCGGCGTTGACTGAGTAATGCGGCGTTCAGAGAGCAAGCCGATCAGAAGAGGCTCAGGTACCGATCGACCTCCCAGGCGGACACCACCGAGTGGTAGTCCATGAACTCCGCGCGCTTGGTGGCGGCGAAGTAGTCGATGTAGTCGCCGCCCGGCACCGTGCCCAGGGCCTTGCGCAGCACGTCGTCCGCGACCAGGTTGTCGGCCGCGTGCAGCAGCGTCGGCGGCATCGCCCTGATCCCCCGGGCGGCCAGCACCGCGGGGTCCATCACGTGCAGGTTGTCGGTGTTGGGCTCGCCGGGATCCAGCTTCCGGTCGATCCCGTCAAGACCCGCCGCCAGCATCACGGTGAACGCCAGGTAGGGGTTCGCCGCGCCGTCCACGCCGCGGTTCTCCAACCGGCCCGCCTCGGGCACGCGGAGCATCTGGGTCCGGTTGTTGCCGCCGTAGGTGGCGTACGCGGGCGCCCAGGTGGCCCCGGAGGCCGGCGCGCCGACACCGAAGCGCTTGTAGGAGTTCACCGACGGGCAGGTGACCGCGGCCATCGCCGTGGCGTGCTCGATCAGCCCCGCGGCGAACTGGTAGGCGAGCGGCGACAGCCCCAGGTTCCGGGCATCGTCGTCGGCGGTGAACAGGGTGGTGTCGGACTCGGCGTCCCAGAGGCTGGTGTGCACGTGCAGACCGTTGCCGGTCAGGTTGACGAAGGGCTTCGGCATGAAGGTCGCGGCGAGGCCGACGTTGTTGGCCAGCGTGTGCACCATGTACCGGTAGAAGATCAGCCGGTCCGCGGTGGTCAGCGCGTCCGCGAAGGTGAAGTTCTGCTCGAACTGGCCGTTGGCGTCCTCGTGGTCGTTGGCGTAGTTGGCCCAGCCGAGCTCGTTCATGTACCTGGACACCACCGACAGGTGCGGGAACATCCTGGTCAGCGCCTTGGCGTCGTAGCAGGGCAGGGCCGCGGTGTCGATCGGGTCGGCGAGCTCGATGCCGCCGCCGGGGGTCCGGCGGACCAGGAAGTACTCGGCCTCCACGCCGGTCTTGAGCACCCAGCCACGCTCGGCCAGCTCGGCCAGCTGGCGCTTGAGGATCACGCGCGGGGAGTAGGGCCAGGGCTCCCCGTCGACGTGGATGTCGCACTGGACGACGGCGGTGTTCGGCTGCCAGGGCGCACGCGCGTAGGTGTCGAGGTCCGGGACGGCGAGCATGTCCGGGTCGGCCGGGGACTGCCCCATCGGCCCGGCGGCGAACCCCGCGAAGCCGGCGCCGCCGTCCATCAGCAGGTCGATGGCCTGGATCGGGATCAGCTTGGCGCACGGCTTGCCGTGCATGTCGACGAACATGGCGAAGAAGAACTCGACCCCGTCGTTCGCGGCGCGTTCCGCGAACTGCTCACGCGTGATGCCCATCCATGCCTCCACTGCACGCCCGACTGCCGCCTGACCGGGACCGTGAGCCCGGATCTCTGTGATGCGAGGGAACCTACTCCAGATGCGGGCTGCTGTTGACCCACGTGAAACCCTGGATAATGTCAGTGGATCCGTTGGCTAGCGGTCCCGATTACGTCGAGGAATCAGAAGGTGACGCCGTGTGTGGCATCGTCGGCCTCCATCTCAAGGACCCGCAGCTGTACCCGAAGCTGGGTGAGCTGCTGACCCCGATGCTCGTCGCGATGAGCACCCGGGGGCCGGACTCCGCCGGGATCGCCTGGTACGAACGCCCTCTGGACGGCGGTCGCGAGCGCTTCACGGTGCGGGCCGCCGGGGCCGGCGGGTGGACCCCGGAGCTCGTGGCGGCGCTGGAGGCGGCGGTCGGGACCGGCGTCGAGGTGGAGGCCACCGCCGATCACGCCACGCTCACCACGGATGCCGCCGAACCCCGCGTCCGCGCCGCGCTGCGCGCGCTGGTGCCCGAGGCGGTGATCGTCGGCTGGGGTGAGAGCCTGCGGATCGTCAAGGACGTCGGGACGCCGGCCGAGATCTGCGACCGCTACGCGATCGCCAAGGCGACCGGCTACCAGGGGGTCGGCCACACCCGGATGGCCACGGAGTCCGCGGTGACCACCGACCACTCCCACCCGTTCGCACCGGCGGCGGACCTGACCCTGGTGCACAACGGATCGTTCAGCAACTACGCCTCGATCCGGCGCCGGCTCAGCGACGCCGGGGACAGCTTCGACACCGACAACGACTCCGAGGTCGCGGCCCGGTTCATCGCCCGCCGGCTGGCCGGCGGTGACGACCTCGGCGAGGCCCTGCGCCAGGTGCTGAAGGAGTTCGACGGGTTCTACACCCTGCTGGTCGCCTCGCGCGAGGAGTTCGCCGTGGTCCGGGACGCCTTCGCCTGCAAGCCGCTGGTGGTCGCCGAGACGCCCGGGTACGTCGCGGTCACCTCGGAGTACCACGCGATGGCCGGCCTGCCCGGGATCGAGCGGGCCCGGGTCTTCGAGCCGATGCCCGAGGAGATCCACGCATGGTCTCGCTGAGCTGCGCCGAGCTGAGCGTCCGCGAGATCAACCGCGCGCTGCGCGAGCTGCCCGACGGGGAGCTGGCGACGATCACCGAACCCCGCGGAGCGCACAACCTCGTGGTCGGGCTGACCAACCGGATCGGCGTGACGATCCTCGGCCACGCCGGGTACTACATCGCCGGACTGTGCGACGGCCCGGACGTCACGGTCGAGGGCTCGCTCGGCTGGGGCGTCGCGGAGAACCTGATGAGCGGCACGGTCCGGGTCAACGGGAACGTCTCGGAGTGCGCCGCGGCATCGGCGCACGGCGGCCAGGTGTTCGTCGCCGGCGACGCGTCGTCCCGGGCCGGGATCTCGTTGAAGGGCGGCTCCCTGGTGGTGGCCGGGGACGTCGGGCACATGAGCGGCTTCATGGCCCAGGCCGGGACGATCCTGATCGGCGGGGACGCCGGGGAGGCGCTCGGCGACTCGCTCTACGAGGCGGTGATCTACGTCGGCGGGCGGATCCGCTCGCTCGGCGCCGACGCCCGGGTCGAGGACCTGACCGAGGCCGACGTGGTGCGGGTCAAGGAGCTCGTGCAGGCCAGCGGGTTCACCGGGATCGACGCGCAGAGCGTCACCCGGGTCGCCTCGGCCAAGCAGCTGTACACCTTCGACGCCCTGAAGAACCAGAGGTACTAGATGGACGTCCCGACCAGCGCGGCCCCCGGCGGCGGGGGCGACGCCGTCCCGGTCGTGCTGCACCCCAGCGCCAGCTTCCCGCCCGAGGTGATCGCCCAGATCCAGGGCATGGCGTCCAGCGGCCGCTACGAGATCCGCGGCTGGGGCGCCAAGCGCAAGGTGCCCACCTTCGACGACCTGGTGTTCCTCACCGCCTCCGCGTCGCGGTATCCGCTGGAGGGCTACCGCGAGCGCTGCGACACCGCCACCGTGCTGGGCACCCGCCATGCCGAGCGGCCGCTGCACCTCGACATCCCGATCACCATCGCCGGGATGAGCTTCGGCTCGCTGTCGGCGCACGCCAAGGAGGCGCTCGGCCGGGCCGCGACCGCGGTCGGCACCTCGACGACCACCGGGGACGGCGGGATGACCCCGGAGGAGCGCAAGGCGTCCCGGCTGCTGGTCTACCAGTGCCTGCCGTCGCGCTACGGGTTCAACCCGCGCGACCTGCACGCCGCCGACGCGATCGAGGTGGTGATCGGCCAGGGCGCCAAGCCGGGCGGTGGCGGGATGCTGCTCGGGCAGAAGGTCAGCGAGCGGGTGGCCGGGATGCGCACCCTGCCCGCCGGGATCGATCAGCGCTCGGCCAGCAGGCACCCGGACTGGACCGGCCCCGACGACCTCACCATCAAGATCGCGGAGTTGCGCGAGGCGACCGACTGGCAGAAGCCGATCTACGTCAAGATCGGCGCGACCCGGGTGAACAACGACGTGAAGCTGGCCGTGGCCGCCGGCGCCGACGTCGTGGTGCTGGACGGGATGCAGGGCGGCACCGGCGCCACCCAGGAGGTGTTCATCGAGCACGCGGGGATCCCGACGCTGCCCGCGGTCCGACTCGCCGCGGAGGCGCTGCGCGAGATCGGCAAGACCGGTGAGGTGCAGCTGATCGTCTCCGGCGGCATCCGGTCCGGTGCGGACGTCGCCAAGGCGCTGGCGCTCGGCGCGGACGCGGTCTCGATCGGGGTGGCCGCGCTGATCGCGCTGGGCTGCAACAGCGCGCATCACGACCCGGTACCGGGCGGCAACGGTGCGCGCCCTGGGGACATCGACGCGACGGCGGGCTACCTCGCGCTCGGCACCCGGCCGGGGTACTGCCACCACTGCCACACCGGCCGCTGCCCGGTCGGGATCACCACCCAGGACCCCGACCTGGAGGCCCGGCTGGACCCGGAGGCCGCGGCCCGGCGGATGACGAACTACCTGAAGGCGCTGACGATGGAGCTCACCACGCTGGCCCGCGCCTGCGGGAAGTCCAGCGTGCACAACCTCGAGCCGGAGGACCTGGTCGCGCTGACGATCGAGGCGGCGGCGATGGCCGGGGTCCCGCTGGCCGGCACCTCGTGGATCCCTGGCCGAACCTGAGCAACGCCCAGGCCAGCTCCCTTGCCGGGCAGCTCCCTTGCCGGGCAGCTCCCTTGCCGGGCAGCTCCCTTGCCGGGCAGCTCCCTCGCCGGGCAGCTCCCTCGCCGGGCAGCTCCCTCGCCGGGCAGCTCCCTCGCCGGGCAGCTCCCTCGCCGGGCAGCTCCCTCGCCGGGCAGCTCCCTCGCACTGTGCGGAGTTGTGCTCACCCGTAATGCGCACGGTGTGACACCGTGCGCATTGGAAGAGCACGGTGTGACACCGTGGGCATAAGGGATGCGCACAACGCCGCACAGTCGAGTCCGGGTGGACGGCCGGGCATCCCGATCTCCCGACATGCTCGGCGCGTCCCACGTGGCACGGTCGGGAGATCGCACCGGATGGGGCGTCGTGCCGCCCGATCTCCCGACCACGTCGGCGCGTCTCACGTCTGACGTTGGACGCAAGCCGTAGAGCCAGCTCGCACTGTGCGGAGGTGTGCTCACCCCGGAGGCCCACGGTGTCACGCCGTGCGCCCGGGAGGCCCACGGTGTCACGCCGTGCGCCCGGGAGGCCCACGGTGTCACGCCGTGCGCACGGGAGGCCCACGGTGTCACGCCGTGCGCACGGGAGGCCCACCGTGTCATGCCGTGGGCATCGGGGCTACGAGCGCGGGCGGGTCTTGTCCGGGTCGTAGAACGGGAAGCGCACGACGGTCGCCGGGATCCGCTGCTGGTAACCGTCGATCTTGCCGACCTCCAGTTCGGTGCCGAGGTCGCCGCACTCCACCGCCACCCGGGCCAGGGCGATGTGCCTGCCGAGGTAGGGCGAGCGGATTCCGCTGGTGACCGCCCCCACCTGGTTGCGACCCAGGTACACGCCGTCCCCGGTGCCGACCGGCTGCGATCCGGCGAGATCGAGCCCGACCAGCACGCGCTGCGGGCTCGCCCGGCGCCGGACCAGCGCCTCCCGGCCGATGAAGTCCTCCTCGTCCCGCAGCCCCACCGTGAAGCCGATACCGGCCTCGAACGGGTCGACCTGGTCGTCGAACTCGCACCCGGCGGAGATCAGCCCGGCCTCGATCCGCAGCATCTCCAGCGCGTCCAGCCCCAGCGGGATCAGCCCGTCCGTCTGGCCGGCCTCCCACACGGCGTCCCACACCGCGAGGGCGTGCTTCGGGTGGCACCACAGCTCGTAGCCGAGCTCGCCGGTGTAGCCGGTGCGGGAGACCACCAGCGGCGTGCCGTCCACGCCGCCGATCCGGGCCACCGCGAACCGGAACCAGGCGAGCTCGTCCATGCTCGGCTGGGCCGGGGAGGTCCACAGCAGCTCCCGCAGGATGTCGCGGCTGGCCGGCCCCTGGACGGCGAGGTTGTGCAGCTGGTCGGTGGACTCCTTCACCCACACGCGCAGGCCCCGCTGCTCGGCCAGCTCGCGCAGCCAGACCCCGGAGTACGGGTCGCCGGCGACGAACCGGAACAGGTTCTCGCCCAACCGGAACACCGTGCCGTCGTCGATCATCCCGCCGGTCTGGTGGCACATCGCGGTGTAGATCACCTGCCCGACCGCCAGCCTGCGGATGTTGCGGGTCATCGCCAGCTGCAGCAGCCCCTCCGCGTCCGGTCCGGTCACCTCGAACTTGCGCAGCGGCGAGAGGTCCATCACCGTGGCCCGCTCCCGGCAGGCCCAGTACTCCTCCAGCGCGCCGTGGGCGGAGAACGACGTCGGCAGCCAGTAGCCGCGGTACTCGGTGACCCGGCGGGTCTGCGCCCCCCAGCGCTCCTGGAAGGCGGTCTCGCGGGTGAGGGTGGGTTCGGCTTCCGGTGTCACGCGGTACGCGATCCCCTTCGTGAACGTGCGGTCGGCGTCGTAGACCCGCACCTGGATGTCGGTGGGGTTCCAGGCGTTGGTCGGGTCGACGTCGTCCGGGCAGGCCGAGGACGCCACGACCAGGTCGGTGAGCGCGCGCAGCAGGACGTAGTCGCCGGGGCGGCTCCACGGCTCGTCCAGCACGATCGCGTTGGCCCCGCCGATGCTGGTGTTGTACCAGAGGTTCACCGCCTGCCAGCCGCGCCGCGGCGCCACCCCGTAGGGCGCCAGCGCCCCGTTGAAGTTGTCGGTGCAGTTGGCATGCCCCGGGTACCCCAGGTCCTCGTAGTACTTCGAGGTGCAGGCCAGGCCGAAGGTGTCGTGCCGGCCGCAGGTGTCCCGGACGACCTCGAGCAACGCCTGCATGTCCTGGTCGTAGTACTTGGAGAACAGCCCGGGACCGGGGTAGAGCGTCCCCATCAGGGTTCGGGTGGTGGTGACGTCGAGGTTGCGCTCGACGCCCGCGGCCAGGCGCCGGGCGGAGAAGGTGAGCAGGTCCGAGCACTGCCGGCCCTCGATGTCGATGATCTGGATCCACTGGCCGGCCGTGACCTCGTAGGCCTCCGCGGTGGCCCGGTCGATCCGCAGGTCGAGCTGGAGCGGCCGGGCCAGCGGTTCGGGCAGCACCGGCTCCAGCGGGGCCAGCGGCCGGGCCCGGCGGACCAGCACCCGCAGCGGGGACGGCGGGTTGGGATCGGGGTCGGTGACCTCCATCTCGGCGGTGGAGCTGGAGATCCGGCACACGGTCGCCTCGACCGCGGCGAAGCACGCCGTCTCCCCGGCCGGTGACGCCGCGCCGAACAGCTCGGCGTCCGAGCTCCGCAGGCCGACGGCCTCCGGCCGCTCGAACCGGGCGCAGGCGCGCTGGCGACCCTCGATGTCGATCACGGTCATGGTGTCGCCGGGCAGCAGCCGCAGGGTGAGGCTGCCGCCCGCCTCCACCCGGTAACGCTCCAGGCCTGGCTCGCCCGGCAGCCCCGGCTCCAGCAGGCGGGGCCGTGGCGAGCCGGCCTCCGCCGGCAACCTCACCGGGTCTCGCTCACCTTGGGACCGGGCGTCTTCGCCTCCGCCTCGGCGGCCTGCGCCAGCAGCTGGTCCGCCAGGGCACGCTTGCCGGCCGCGTCCAGCTTCTTCATCTCGTTCTCGACCGCGCGCTGGTTGTACGCCTGGTTCCAGTAGTCCAGGCTCTCGAAGCCGAGCAGCACGGCCTTGCCGACGAACTGCCGGAGCACCTCGTTGGTCGGGCCCATCACCCAGCCCGCCTTGCCGTCGCGCAGGTAGCGCTCCAGCTCCATGTCGCGCTTGTAGCCGGAGCCGCCGCACGCGTGCAGCATCGTGTCGCACACGGTGGCGACGTTCTTGGCGGCCGCGAACTTGATCTGCCAGGCCCAGTGCAGGAAGTCGGCGCGGGCGGTCTCGCCGGGTTCCAGCACCCTGGTGTTGTCGGCCGTGGCCCGGTCCATCGCCCCGGCCACGGACAGCACGAACATCCGGCAGGCGTTGGTGTCGATCAGGCACTCGCCGACGTAGTCCTGGATCGTGGGGTAGTCGCACACCCGCAGGCCCACGTCGACGTGCCGCTTGCGGGTCGTGTGGCGCTTCGCGATGTCGATGGCGCCCAGGGAGATCCCGTTCCAGACCGAGGAGGACCCGACCAGGAACCACGGGTCGACCGACTCGTCGTTGGAGGCCGCGCCGTCACCGACCGGGCCGACGCCGTGCTCGGCCGGCAACTCGGCGTCGATGTTCAACGAGCCCGACTGGTTTCCTCGCAGGCCGAGTGCGTCCCACAACTCGGGCTTGGCCCGGGCGTCCTTGGCGTCGACGACGAAGACCGACAGGTCGTCGTAGCCGGTGAAGTCCGGGCTGGTGGTCTGGACGACGTAGAAGTCGGCGAATCCGGCGGAGGTGGTCCAGGACGCCTTCTTGCGCACCTTGAAGCCGCCGTTCACCCGTTGGGCGCCGGAGGAGACCGGGTACCAGAAGTGGCTGCCGGTCTCCGGGTCGGAGTAGGACAGGGTGCCGATCTTGCAGTCGGCGTCCAGCCGGCGGATGTAGGTGTCGATCAGGTACGGCGTCGGGCGAAGCAGGATGGCGTTCACCGCGCCCATGTGCATCACGTAGCACATCGCGGTCGAGGCGCAGCCGTAGCGGGCGATCGTCTCGCAGATGATCGCGTAGGTGACGTGGTTCTCGCCCAGCCCGCCGTACTCCTTGGGCACGGTGAGCGAGAGGAACCCCTTCTCCGCCAGCAGTTCGAAGTTGCGGCGGGGGAACTCCAGGTCGTCGTCGAACCGCTTGGCGTTGGCACGCATCTCGCGCTCGCACAGCTCGATCACCTGGTCGCGCAGTTCCCGCTGGCGGTCGGTCAGCACCCATTCGGGATCCCACTCGTACCCCAGGCCGAAGTACGGCTCGGCTCCCCACTTCTTGTCGGTCACTGGGCCCCAGCTCCTGTTCGTCTGCTCGGGATGGCGGGAGTCTCAGCTCCACGGGTAGGGCGAGTTGCTGACCGGGTGCAACCGGCCTGCGGCGTAGCGGGAGAACGCGAACGGCGCCAGCAGCGACTGGGGCTCCCCGAGCAGCTCCTTGGCCACCAGCGCCCCGACCCCGATCATCTTGTAGCCGTGGTTGGAGTCGGCGATCACGTAGGCGTTCTCCCGGAAGCGATCGAACACCGGGAAGCTGTCCGGGGTGAAGCAGCCGATCCCGCCCGACGGCTCCCTCGAGAACAACCCGCCCCTGCCCTCGAAGCGCTTGTGGCAATGGGCCAGCCCGGAGGTCCACAACCGGGCGAAGTCGGGACCGACCACGAAGTCGGGGCTGGCCGGGCCGTAGGGGTCGACGTCCACCGAGTCGGCCGGCCGGTCGACGACCAGCGGCATCGCACCGCCCTGGACGCCGCCGAAGTTGGCGTCCGGCTTGTAGTAGATGCCCCACAGCCGGTCGGTGACCAGCGAGCCGTCGGCGTCGTCGAACAGCGGGGCGTCGGTGTCGACGTGCACCACCGGCGGCATCCGGCCCTGGTTGTCGGTGAGGTAGCCGGGGTCGACCCGCAGCGTGCCCTCCTGCAGGGACCAGTAGGTCCACATCGGCCTGGAGCACAGCTTCTGGTCACGGCCGAGCACCTGGACGGTCTCGGGCAGGCCGAGCATGCTCCAGAGGTCGCGCACCCACGGACCGACGGCGACGATCACCTCGTCGCAGCGCACGGTGCCGTGGTCGGTGGCGACTGCGGTGATCGAGGAGGTGTCCTCGTCCATCCCGACCACCCGGGTGCCTGCGAAGATCCGCACACCCTCGGCCTGCGCCTTGCCGGCCAGCCCGTGCAGGGAGGCCATGTTGTGGGCGTAGCCGCCGCGCTTCTCGTGCAGCACCACCGAGATGTTCCTGGCCTGCCAGTCGTGGAAGATCGACTCCATGTAGAGCCGGCAGTCGGTGCCGCCCTCGATCAGCACGGATTCGTAGCCGATCGCCTTCTGCTCGGAGTAGATCTGGGCCACGTCGGCGTGCATCACCTCGGGGGCGATCTGCAGGTAGCCGATCGGGTGGTAGGCGAAGGCCTCGGGGTCGCTCTCCCACACGCCGACCGAGTGCGCCATCAGCTCCCGCATCGCGGGCTGGAAGTAGTTGTTCCGGACGACGCCGCAGGCGATGCCGGACGCGCCGGCGCCGATCCCGGTCTTGTCCAGAACGATGATGTCGCCCCCCGAACCCCGGCCGCGGCTGCGCAGCTCGGTGGCCAGGTGCCAGGCGGTCGACAGGCCGTGCACCCCGGCCCCGATCACCACGTACCTGGCTGCCTTCGGAAGCTCCATGCACATTCCCCCTGCGGACCTGGGCTGGACCCTTGTTGAATACAGGGAAACGGTGTTTCCAGGAATACTATGGTCGGCGGCTGACGGGGGGAAGGGCGGGAGAAGGGAACGGGTGCCGTGCGTCCGACCGCCGAGCAGATCGAGACCTACCGCCGCGACGGGTTCCTGATCCTGCCGGAATGGCTGTCACCGGCCGAGGTGGACTCGGTGAGGAACCGGATGGAGCCGCTGTTCCTGCGGCACGAGTGGGCCACCGGGGTGGCCCCCGACGAGGTGAACTTCACCGCCGGCACCACCCCCGCCGACCGGACCCGTCAGCTGTGCAACGTCTGGAAGGCCGACCCGGCGGTGGCGGCGGTGGTGCTGTCGGCGCGCAACGGGGAGTTCGCGGCGGCGCTGGAAGGCCTGGACGGGATGCGGCTGATCCAGGACAACCTGCTCTGGAAGCCGCCCAGCGGCAGGGCACTCGGCGCGCATCGTGACGCCGAGTACCTGGAGTTCCTCGATCCGGTGAACATGACCACGTGCTGGATGGCGCTGGACGACACCAGGGCGGACACCGGCACGATCTACTACGTGCGCGGCAGCCATCACTGGCCGCACACGGCGCGCGGCGGGGAGTTCCACGCCCCCGAGGACTGGCTGGCCCACGCCCACGCGGTCGCCCCGCCGGGCGACCCGTTCGACCTGGTGCCGGTCGAGGTGCCGGCCGGGGGCGCGGCGTTCCACCACGGCTGGATGATGCACGGAAGCCCGCCCAACGACCGGGCCGACGCCGAGCGCCGCTCGGTGGTCAGCCACCTCGCCTGGTCGGGGACCAGGCACCACCCGACCAACCGCCACCCGATCTACAGCCGCTACCTGCGTCCCGGCTCGGTGCAGCTGGATCCGGCGTTCTTCCCGATCGTCTGGCAGGCCTGACCGCCGCGCACCGCGCCCGGCCTCGGCCGCCGCTCGGGTGTGGCGATCACCCGCGGCTCGGGCACACGCAGAACGGCGTCCCCTCGGGGTCGTGCAGCACCCACCAGGTGCCGCCACCCTGGTCGGACTCGTCGACGTAGCCCTGCAGCGTGGCGCCGAGGGCGACCAGCCGCCGCACCTCGTCCCGCGGCCGGGGCACGCGCACGTCCAGGTGGACGCGGGTGCCGGCGCCGTCGTGCGCCGGCACCCGCTGCACGAGCAGCAGGGGCCCCTCGCCGCCGGGCGGCGGACCCAGCACGGTGTACGGCGGCCGGACGTGGCGGATCTGGTAGCCCAGGACCGCCGTCCAGAAGGCCACCGCCCGCGCCGGGTCGACGGCGTTGACGGTGATCTCCATCGAGGTGGCGGCCATCGGTTCGCGCCCGCGGGCCGGGCTCAGTGTGCCGGGGGCTCCCAGCCCGGCAGGGTGGCGGGCTGCCAGTCCGTGCCCACCGTGGGGGAGCCGCTCACCCACGGGCCGAGTTCGGGCTGGGGGAACTTGGCGTGGGCGTGCTTGAGCCGGATCCCGTAGGAGTTGCCGGAGCGGAGGTGCGTGATCAGCACCTTGCGGGCGATCTCGTCCTCCCGCCCTGGCGGGATCGGGAAGTAGATCTTGATGAACGAGTTGGAGTACCGGTCGAACACCGCGGGCACGCCGTCCTCGGACAGCAGCTCGACGTCCTCCAGCCAGTTCAGGTCCGCGCCGGGGGTGGCCGCGATCAGGTCGACGTCCTCGACCAGCGAGATGTCCTCCTGGTAGGCGAACCGGTGCCCGGCCAGCTCCTCCGCGTCGATCGACCGGCTGGTCGACAGGTGCAGGGCGACCTCGCCGGGGTTCCGGCCGGCGTCGCGGCCGCCCGCGGTCACGACGGCCCCCCAGCCTTGTCGGCCAGCCTGGCCAGCATCGCCTTGATCTCCTCCAGAGCCTGACTCTCGGTGACACCGGGGATGTAGGTGGTCCCGGCCAGCGGGACCCGGGCCATCGCCGCCGCTTCGACGGTCAGCGCGCACAGGTCCTCCGGCTCCAGCGAGTGCACGTCGGTCTTGCCGCAGGCCCGGGCCAGCATCTGCAGCTCCAGGGTGAGGCTGTGCAGGAAGTTGTAGACCCGGGTCGCTCCCTCGTCCACGACGAGCCGCCGGCGCAGCTCGGGATCCTGGGTGGTGATGCCGACCGGGCAGCGGCCGGTGTGGCAGTGGTAGCAGCTGCCGGCCGGGACCCCGATCGTGCCCTCGTAGTCGGTCACGCCCGGGATCTCGCGGTTGCAGCCCAGGGCCATCAGCGCGGAGTGGCCGATCGCCACCGCCTTGGCGCCCAGCGCCAGGCACTTGGCGACGTCCCCGCCGTTGCGGATCCCGCCGGCCACCACCAGGTCGATGTGGTCGGCCAGGCCGACGTCCTCCAACGCCCGGCGCGCCTCCGGGATCGCGGCCATCAGCGGGATCCCGGTCTCCTCGGTGGCGATGTGCGGTCCGGCACCGGTGCCTCCCTCAGCGCCGTCCAGATAGATGATGTCCGGCCCGCACTTGGCGGCCATCCGGACGTCGTCGTACACCCTCGCGGCACCCAGCTTGAGCTGGATCGGGATCCGGTAGTCGGTGGCCTCGCGGATCTCCTGGATCTTCAGGCTCAGGTCGTCCGGGCCGAGCCAGTCCGGATGCCGGGCGGGTGACCGCTGGTCGATGCCAACCGGCAGCGAGCGCATCTCGGCGACCTGCTCGGTGACCTTCTGGCCCATCAGGTGCCCGCCGAGCCCGACCTTGCACCCCTGGCCGATGAAGAACTCGCAGGCGTCGGCGAGCATCAGGTGGTGGGGGTTGAACCCGTACCGGCTCTGGATGCACTGGTAGTACCACTTGGTGGACAGGTCCCGCTCCGGCGGGATCATGCCGCCCTCCCCGGAACACGTTGCCGTGCCGGCCATCGAAGCCCCCTTGGCCAGGGCCATCTTGGCCTCCAGCGACAGGGCCCCGAAGCTCATCCCGGTGATGTAGACGGGGATGTCGAGCTCGATCGGGTGGCGCGCGAACCGCGCGCCGAGGACGGTCCTGGTCTCGCACTTCTCCCGGTAGCCCTCGATCACGAACCGGGTCAGGGTCCCCGGCATGAACATCAACTGGTCCCAGTGCGGGATCGGCTTGAACAACGAGAACCCACGCATCCGGTAGCGGCCGAGGTCGCTCTTCACGTGGATGTCGTTGATCACCTCAGGCGTGAAGATCCGGCTGTGACCGAGCACGTTCTTGCGCGAGGGGGAGTCTTCTGCTGCCATCGGTGGCTCCCTACAGGACGAGCTTGCGCTCGTTGGGTTCGAGCTGGTCGTAGTTCCACAGCTGGCGGCCGCAGCCGAACTTCCGGAAGGTGTCCGGCTTGTCCAGCCCGTAGATGCCGAACTTGCGGTCGATCATCTCCTGGTCGGCCGGGCCGAACTCCTCCTCCACGCAGTCGATGCCGAGCGAGGTGACCTTCCCGGCGACGTAGATGGACCCGGAGTACATCGAGTCGCCCAACCCGGGTCCGACGTCCCCGCAGTAGATCTGGCGACCGCGCTGCATCATGAACGCGACGTTCATGCCGCCGTTGCCGCCGACGATGATCGTCCCGCCCTTCTGGTCGACGCCGGTGCGCGCGCCCACCGAACCCTTGACCACCAGGTCACCGCCGCGCAGGGCGGCCCCGGTCAGGGATCCGGCGTTCTTCTCGATCACCACGACGCCCGACATCATGTTCTCGCACACCGACCAGCCGACCCGGCCCTTGATGTGCACCTCCGGGCCGTCGATCAGGCCGCAGCCGAAGTAGCCCAGGCTGCCCTCGAGGTTGATCCGGCACCGGGTCAGGATGCCGACGGCCAGCGAGTGCTTGGCCCCGGGGTTGAACACCGTCACGTCGGTGACACCCAGCTCGTAGAGCAGCCACCGCAGCTCGAGATTGATCTCGCGGGTGGTCAGCTTGGCGGCGTCGAAGCTGGCTCGTTCCCCGTCGATCTCACTGATCCGCGGCACCGCCGCGTGCGGCTCCGCCAGCCCACGGGCGTCGTAGCTGATCTTGCTCTCTCCCACGGCCATGACCGGCTCCGATCACAGGGTCCACACGTGGACTTGGCGCTCGTACGGGTCGTAGGTGTCGATCTCGCGGTCGAGGACGGCGCGGATCGCGACCTCCTCGGACGCCAGCACCACCAGCTCCGGGGTCTCGTAGAGGACCAGCGGTTTGGCCGCCATCTCGTCCTTGGCCACGCCGAGGGCGTTCTCGGTGACCACGACGTAGGTGAAGACCCCGTCGAGCTCGTCCAGGCTGGCCTTCATCGCCGTCTCCAGCGAGTTGCCCTCGCTCATCTTCTCGGCCAGGTAGACCGCGATGATCTCCGAGTCGCACTCCGAGGCGAACCGGTGGCCCGACCGCTCCAGCCGGCGGCGCCACTGGAAGTAGTTCGTGAGCTGCCCGTTGTGCACCACGGCGACGTCGCTGAACGGGTAGGCCCAGTAGGGGTGCGCACCGGAGATGTCGACGTCCGACTCGGTCGCCATCCGGACGTGACCGATCGCGTGCGTGCCGCGGAAGCTGCCGAGGTTGTACTGGGCGGCAACCGACTCGGCGTCCCCGAGGTCCTTCACGATCTCGAGGGAGTGCCCGATCGACAGCACCTCGCACCCCGGCACGTCCTCCAGGTAGTCGGCCAGCGCCTTCAGGTCGCCGTCGTAGTTCACCGTGGCCCGGTAGGCGTACTCGGTCTCGCCCTGCACCCGGTCCACGGTCGCGCCGATCTTGCCCAGCCTGGCCTCGACCTCCAGCCGGTGTCGCTCCAGCCGCTCGGCGAACTCGAAGTCCCGCCGGTCATTGGCGTCGGCCAGCTTGAACCGGATGACGATCGACTGACCCGGCGGGCCGAACAGCGCGAAGCCGGTGGAGTCCGGACCCCGGTGCTTCATCGACTGCAGCATGCGGGTGATCTCGCTGCCGGTGTCCGCCACACCGTCACGATGGATGATTCCGGCGATGCCACACATGAGCGGCCCTCCTTGTCAATCACGGGCGCCCTGGTTCCGTTGCCCCGTCCGTCTGCCGCGTCCGCCTGCCACGTCCGCCGGCCACGTCTGCCGGCGACCTCCGCCCGCGACCCCGCCGGGGCGCGGCCAGGGGTTGGTCAGGGCAGAACGTCGAGGTACTCCTTGATGTCCCAGTCGGTCACCGTGGAGATGAACCGGATCCACTCGTCGTCCTTGTAGTGCTTGAACACCCGGTACATGTCGCCCGGAAGGGCGGACTTGACCAGCTCGTCGGCCTCCAGCGCCTCCAGGGCCTCGCCCAGCGTGGCCGGGATGCGGCTGACCTGCTTGCCCTGCGCCATCGCCTCGTAGATGTTGCGCTCCTCGGGCTCGCCGGGGTCGAGAGCCTGCTCCAGGCCCTCGCGCATGCACATCAGCAGGCCGGCCATCGACAGGTAGGGGTTGACCGAGGAGTCGACCGAGCGGTACTCGAAGCGTCCCGGCGCGCTGATCCGGACCGCCGTCGTCCGGTTCTGGAACCCCCAGTCGGCGAAGATCGGCGCCCAGAAGCCGGCGTCGGCGTAGCGGCGGTAGGAGTTCACCGTCGGCGCCGAGATGCAGGTGAGCGCGCGCAGGTGGCGCAGGATCCCGCCCAGGGCATGCAGTCCCACCTTGCCGGGCAGCCGGACGTTGTCGGTGTCTGGCAGGAACATGTTCTGCTCGGTGCCGTCGGTGGTCCACAGCGAGAAGTTGTGGTGGCAGCCGTTGGCCGACACGCCCATGAACGGCTTGGACATGAAGCAGGGGTAGGCGCCCATCTCCCGGCCGACCTGCTTGCAGACCTGCCGGTAGGTGGACAGCCGGTCCGCGGTGGCCTCGGCCCGGTCGAAGGTGAAGTTGAGCTCCAGCTGGCCCGGAGCGTCCTCGTGGTCGCCCTGGATCATGTCCAGGCCCATCGCCTTGCTGTACTCGATCACCTTGTGGATGATCGGCTGCAGCTCGGAGAACTGGTCGATGTGGTAGCAGTACGGCTTGGTCATCCCCTCGACCGAGGGCTTGCCGTCCGGCCCGAGCTTGAGCCACATCATCTCCGGCTCGCAGCCGATCCTCATCTCCAGGCCGGTGCGGGCCCGGAAGTCGTCGTGGATCCGTCTCAGGTTGCCCCGGCAGTCCGAGGTCAGGAACGCGCCGCCGTCGACCTCCTCCTCCCGGCCGCGGAACAGGGTGCAGAACACCCGGGCGACCTTGCCGTCCCAGGGCAGCACGCAGAAGGTCTCGGGCTCGGGCAGCCCGACCAGTTCGCGCGCCTCCGGGCCGTAGCCGATGTACTCGCCGTTACGGTCGGTGAACAGATTGGCCGTGGACCCGTAGACGAGCTGGAACCCCCGGCGGGCGATGTTCTCCCAGTGGTCGGCCGGGATCCCCTTGCCCATGATCCGTCCGGTGACCGAGATGAACTGGTAGTAGATATAGGTCACGCCGGCCGCGGCGATCTTCCGGGTGACCTCGTCGACGGCGTCCTGGCGGCCGTCCTGTGCCACGAAGCGCTCGAGGTCGGTGGTCACTGGCTACCCCCTGACGGACGTGGGCGGCGCCCAGGGTCAAGTTTCATCAGAGTCAACCTTGTTTGCTGTGGTGAGACAAGAGGTGCGCCGCCGGGCGGGCGGTGCCCGGCGGGCAGGGTCAGCCAGGCGTGTCGGGACCGCCCTCGGAGCGCAGGTTCCACACCGGCAGGTCGCGCAGCCGGGCCTGCTTGCGCAGCCGCCACCACGGCCGGAACCAGCGGATCCAGACCAGGATGAACACGGGGATCGTGATGTACACCGGCGCGTAGCGGCCGATGAAGATCAGCGTCGCGACGAGCCCGAGGGCCACCAGCGCGAAGGCCACCTCGTTGCGGCGGAACCGGCGGGCCGTGTCCAGGACTGCCTGGTAGTCGGCCTCCGGGATCTGACCGGTGTCCCAGGTGCGGCCGCACCGGCAGCGCTGCCGCTCGCCGTAGGGGATCTGCAGACGCTCACCGCAGTGGCACGCGACCGTGACTTTGGGTAAGGCCACCAGCGCACCTCCGCTCGGACGGCGAATTCGCGGCACGAACCCCTTTACGACCTGCTGTGAAACACATTTTACTGTCGTGAAACGGGCGCCGACCAGGGTCGGTGCGCGTTCGTCGGCTCGGCCCTTGTGAAGGCGGTTCGCGATGGACGGTGGCCAGGCAACGATCGAAGAACGACAACTCCTGAAGACCCTCCGGTGGTGGGACGGGTTCCTCGTGGCCCTGGCCAACCCCGGCTTCCTGATCGCCTCCCTGGGGTTCTCGGTAGGGGTGCTCGGCCCCTGGGGGGCCGTGCTGGTGTGGACGTTCTCGGCCATCCTCGGTGCCCTGCAGTCCTGGATCTACCAGGAGCCGGCCGCGATGTTCCCGCACAAGTCCGGTGGCATCGCCCTGTACGCGCACGAGGGCTGGAAGCGGTACACCAACCTGGTCGGCCCGATCTCCACGTTCGGCTACTGGTTCGGCTGGTCCGCGGTGCTGTCGATCTTCGGTCTGATCATCGGCAACCTGGCCCAGGCCCAGTGGTTCCCGGACAGCACCTGGTCGATCAACCTCGGCATCTCGCACTTCGGCCTGAACAAGTTGATCGCGGTGATCTGCATCCTCGCGGTCTTCCTCTTCAACTACCGCGGGATGCGCCCGGCGGTCTGGGTGAGCTACGCGACCGGCGCCCTGCTCTGCGTGCCGCTGCTCGTGGTGATGTTCGCCTTCCTCACCCCCGCGTTCACCCTCCCGCCGTCGACGCTCACCTTCAGCTACACCGACGCGGCGGGGCAGGCCGTCACCGCGCGGCCCGACCTGACCGTCGTCCTGGTCTGGCTGTACCTGATGGCGTGGTCCTCCTACGCCACCGAGACCTGCGCGGTGTTCGCCCCGGAGTACAAGGACGTCGTCGGGGACACCTCGAAGGCGCTGAAGTCCTCGGCGGTCTTCGACGTGTTGGTCTTCTTCCTGCTGCCGCTCGGCGTGGTCGGCACGCTGAGCGTCAACGAGATCAACGCGGGGGCCTCCGGGGAGTACCTGGTCGAGGCGATGCGCAAGATCGTCGGCGCCGGGAGCGCCAGCGTCCTGATCGTTTTCGTGATCGGCGGCCTGCTGCTGTCGATGAACACCGCCACGATGGACGGCAGCCGCGCGCTGTACGGGATCGCCAAGGACGACATGACGGTCAAGGGCCTCGGCCGGCTGAACCGCTACCACGTCCCGGGCAACGCGATGACCGTGGATGCAGTGATCAACATCGGGCTGCTGGTGCTGTTCGACAACACGCTGGCGATCCTGGCGGCCAGCAACCTCGGCTACGTGATCGCCCACGTGACCGCCCTCACCGCGTTCCTGCTGCTACGGCGTGACCGCCCGGACGCCCTGCGGCCGATCCGCCTGCGCCCGATCTGGCTGCCGATGGCCGGACTGCTGGCCGCGCTGAACGTGGTGTTCATCGTGGTCGGCTTCGCCGCGTTCGAGCAGACCGGCTACGCCAGCGGGGTGACGTGGTTCGGCGTCGCGCGCGAGCTGTGGCTCGGCGTTCTCATCCTGCTGGTCAGCGTCCTGCTCTTCCTCTACCGCCGGATCGTGCAGGACAAGTCGCGTTTCACCTGGAGGGAAACGCCCACCCCCGCCACCACGGGGAGCTGACCGCCCGTGCCGATGGCCGGCGGCCGGGCCGGAGCGTCCCGCCCGGCGGCCGGCCTCCCGGTGGATAAGGTCGATCTGATGGGTGAGGAGCGCGAACGCCCTGTCACCAGCGGCCATCTCGACGACGCCGTGGTGCGCGAGCACGCGCTCAACCTCGCCATCGCCCGCCGGGTCCGGGAGTACCGCCAGCAGATGGGCCTGACCGTCGGCCAGCTGGCGGACCGCAGCGGGATCTCCAAGGGCATGCTCTCCAAGATCGAGAATGCCCAGGCCTCGCCGAGCCTGGCCACCCTGGCCCGGCTGTCGACCGCGATCGCCGTCCCGGTGACCGCGTTCTTCCGCGGCCTGGAGGAGGAGCACGACGCGATCTTCGTGAAGGCCGGGCACGGCATCGAGATCGTCCGGCGGGGCACCCGCGCCGGGCACCAGTACCAGCTGCTGGGCTCGCTGCGGGGCGGGAACCGCCAGTTGGAGCCGCTGCTGGTCACGCTCACCGCCCAGGAGGAGGTGTTCCCGCTCTTCCAGCACGACGGCAGCGAGCTGATCTACATGCTCTCCGGGGTGATGGAGTACGGCTACGGGTCCAGCCGGTACCTGCTCGAGGCCGGCGACTCCCTGCAGTTCGACGGCGGGGTGCCGCACGGCCCCACCGACCTCCTGCACCTGCCCGTCACGTTCCTGTCCGTGAAGTGCCACGTCGAGAAGGGCGACTGAGCCGACCGGCCGAACGGTTTCACCCGAGTGGAGAATGTTTCATCACTGAGCCTAGACTCGCGCCGACCGGAAGGAGGCCGCCCGACAATGGGCAGCGAGCGACGTGGCGACGGCCGGCGGAGGCCGGCTCGGTACTCGGCTCTGACCCTGCTGCGGCGTGGCCTGACCGCCTCGCCCTGGCCGCGCAGCTGGCAGGCTCACGAGCTCAAGCCCAGCTACGACGTCGTGATCGTGGGTGCGGGGGTGCACGGCCTGGCCGCCGCCTACTACCTGGCGGTCAACCACGGGATCACCGACGTCGCCGTCCTGGACAAGGGCTACATCGGGGGCGGCGGGTCGGGACGGAACACCGCGATCCTGCGCTCGAACTACCTCACCCCCGAGGGGGTCAGGTTCTACCAGCGGTCGCTGACCCTCTACCAGGACCTCGCGGCGCAGCTGAACTTCAACGTGATGTTCTCCCGGCGCGGCCACCTCACGCTGGCCCACACCGACGCCTCGCTGCGGACCATGCGCTGGCGGGCCGAGGTGAACAAGCTGCAGCACGTGGACTCCGAGGTGATCGGCCCGGAGGAGGTCAAGCGGCTGGCGCCCTACCTCGACGTCACCAGCCGGGTCCGGTACCCGATCCTCGGCGCGCTCTACCACCCGCCCGGCGGGATCATCCGGCACGACGCGGTGAACTGGGGGTACGCCCGGGGTGCGGACGCCCGCGGGGTGCACATCCACCAGGACACCGAGGTGCTCGGGATCGACGTCGGCGCCGGCCGGGTGCAGCGGGTGCGGACCTCCCGCGGCGACATCGCCACCCCGGTGGTGCTCAACTGCACCGCCGGCTGGGCCACGACGATCGCCGACATGGCCGGGGTCGGCCTGCCGATCATCACGCACCCGTTGCAGGCGGCGGTCACCGAGCCGGTGAAGATGTTCCTGCACACCGTGGTGGTCTCCGGGTCGCTGCACGTCTACGTCAGCCAGACCGACCGCGGGGAGCTGGTCTTCGGGGCCAGCGTCGACCCCTACCCCTCCTACTCCACCCGGGGATCCCTGGAGTTCATCGAGGAGCTGGCCGGGCACGTGCTCGAGCTGATGCCCTCGATCGCCAGGCTGCGGCTGCTGCGGCAGTGGGCCGGCCTGTGCGACATGACCCCGGACTACTCCCCGATCATGGGCGTCACCCCGGTCGACGGCTTCCTGGTGGACGTCGGGTGGGGCACCTACGGGTTCAAGGCCGGGCCGGTCTCCGGTGAGGCGATGGCGGAGCTGGTGGCGACCGGGAAGACGCCGGAGCTGATCGCGCCGTTCGCGCTCAGCCGGTTCGGTGCCGGCGCCCTGGTCGGCGAGAAGGGCGCTGCGTCGGTGGGGCACTGATGATCCTGATTCCCTGCCCGCACTGCGGGCCGCGCAACTCCAGCGAGTTCCGCCACGCCGGTGAGGTCAAGCCCCGGCCGGACGTCGGCACCGTCACCCCGCAGGAGTGGCGCGACTACCTCTACACCCGGCGGAACCCCGCCGGGTGGACCACGGAGACCTGGTACCACGCCTCCGGGTGCCGCCGCTTCTTCACGCTGACCCGGCACACGGTGACCAACGCCATCCGCAGCGGCGAGGCCGGGCGGTGACCGGGTACCGGCTGCCCGAGCGGCCCGGTGAGGTGATCGACCGCGGCACGGCGCTGACGTTCACCTGGAACGGCCGGCCGTGCACCGGCCTGGCCGGGGACACCATCGTCTCCGCCCTGATGGCGGGCGGGGTGCGCGTGTTCTCGCGCAGCTTCAAGTACCACCGCCCGCGCGGGGTGCTCACCGCCTCCTTCCACGACCCCAACTGCACCGTGCAGGTGGACGACGAGCCGAACGTCCGGGGGGCGCACCGCCTGCTGGCCGGCGGCATGTCGGTCTGCTCGCAGAACACCTGGCCGTCGCTGCGGTTCGACGTCAAGGCGGCCAACCGGTTCGCCGGGCGGTTCCTCACCGCCGGCTTCTACTACAAGACGTTCATCCACCCGCAGCCGCTGTGGCCGGCCTACGAGCGGGTGCTCTCCCGGTTCGCCTCGGGCGGGGTGGCGAGCCCGCATGCCGGGCACGGCTACTACGACAAGCGCTACGCCCACGTGGACGTGCTGGTCGCGGGAGGCGGCCCGGCCGGGATGGCGGCCGCGCTGGCCGCCGCGGAGGCGGGCGCCGACGTCCTGCTGGTCGAGGAGGAGCAGCACCTGGGCGGGCACCTGCGCTGGGGCGGTGCGGCCGACCTCGCCGCGCTGGCCGACCTGCGCCCGCGGGTGCTGGCCCACCCCCGGATCGAGGTGCTGCCGGACTCCGTGGTCGCCGGCCGCTACGACGACAACTGGATCGCGGTGCTGCAGCGCCGCGGCCTGCCGGCCGCCGGCCCGGTGGAGCGGCTGCTCAAGGTGCGGGCCGCCGTCCTGGTGGTGGCCGCGGGGCTGATCGAGCGGCCGCTGGTCTTCGAGGGAAACGACCTGCCGGGGGTGATGCTCGGGACGGCGGCGCGCCGGCTGATCAACCTCTACGCCGTGCGGGTGGGGTCGCGCGCCGTCGTGGTGTCCGCCAATCCCGAGGGCGACGCGGCCGCGGCGGACCTGCGGGCCGCCGGGATCGACGTCGCCGCCGTGGTCGACGCGCGAGCCGGGCGGACCGTGCGGCGGGCCGTCGGCGGGCGCGGCCCGGAGGGCGGGGTTCGGGCGGTCGAGCTCGGCGACGGCACCCGGATCGAGGCCGACCTCCTGGTGGTCTCCACCGGCTGGACGGCGCCCACGTCGCTGCTGTCGATGGCCGGGGAGCGCGCGGTCTGGGACGCCGCGGCGGCCCGGTTCGCGCCCGGTGACGGGCTGCCGGACGGCGTCCTCGCGGCGGGCGGGATCGTCGGCGACGGCAGCACGGCCGAGCTGATCGATCACGGCCACCGGGTCGGCGCCGAGGCGGCCGCGCGATCCGCCGGGGCCGCGCCGTCCCCGGTCGAGCCGTTGCGGCGGCCCCCGCACCCGGCGCTGTTCCGGACCAGCCACGGGATCGTGGACTTCTGCGAGGACGTGTCCAGCAAGGACATCGTCGCCGCCGTGGCCGAGGGCTACGACGGCGCCGAGCTGGCGAAGCGGTTCACCACGGCCACGATGGGGCCGACCCAGGGGAAGCTGGAGCTGGTCAACACGATCGCCGTTCTGGCCGAGGCCGCCGGCCGGGACTTCGCGGAGCTCGGCACGACGACCTGGCGGCCGCCGTACGCGCCGGTCAGCCTGGGCGCGCTCGGCGGCCGCGGGTTCGAGCCCACCCGGGTCTCGCCGATGCACGGCTGGCACCAGGCGCACGGGATGGTCCCGCTGGTGGCGGGCCAGTGGATCCGGCCCGACCACTACGGTGATCCGGAGCAGGAGGCCCGCGGCGTCCGCGAGCGGGTGGGGATCATCGACGTCACCCCGCTGGGCAAGCTCGAGCTGCGCGGGCCGGACGTGCCGAAGCTGCTGGACACCGTCTACATCAACTCCTGGGGCAGCCTCGCGGTGGGCTCGGTGCGCTACGGGGTGATGTGCGCCGAGGACGGCGTGGTCTTCGACGACGGCGTCACCGGGCGCCTCGGCGAGGAGCGCTACCTGATGACCACCACGTCCTCCGGCGCCGCCGCGGTCTGGGAGTGGCTGGAGAACTGGCTGCAGACCGTGCACCCGGAGTGGCGGGTGCACGTGGTCCCGGTGACCACCGGTTACGCCAGCATCAACGTCGCCGGGCCGGCCTCCCGCCGGCTGCTCGAGCGGCTGGTCGAGGGCGTGGACCTCTCGAACGAGGCCTTCGGGTACATGCGGGTGCGCACCGGCCGGGTGGCCGGGGTGGACGACTGCCTGATGTGGCGGATCGGCTTCACCGGGGAGCTGAGCTTCGAGCTGCACGTTCCCGCGTCGTACGGGCTGCACGTCTGGGAGGCGCTGTTCGAGCACGGCGCCGACCTCGGGGTGGCGCCGTTCGGGGTGGAGGCGCAGCGCATCCTGCGGCTGGAGAAGGGGCACCTGATCGTCGGGCAGGACACCGACGGCCTGACCCGGGCGGTCTCGGCCGGGCTCGGCGGGCTGGTCAGGCTGGCCAAGCCGGACTTCGCGGGCCGGCCGGAGCTGGCCCGGTCGCGGGCGGACGAGGCGCCGCACCTGGTCGCCCTGCAGCCGATCGAGCAGGACGTGGTTCCGCCGGAGGCGAGCCAGATCGTCACCGGCGGGCGGCGGATCGCCGGCCGGGTGACCTCCAGCCGGATGTCGCCGACGCTGGGTCGGGCGGTGTGCCTGGCCCAGGTGGAGCCGGGGCTCTCGGCACCGGGGACCGTGGTCACCATCGTGCTGCCGGACGGCGGGACGGCGGAGGCCACCGTGATGCCCCAGCTCGCCCACGTCGACCCGGAGGGGGCGAGGTTGCGTGTCTGACCCGGTGACAGCGGCGAGGCCGCCGGTGGCACGCAGCCCGATCGCCGCGGCGGCGCCGGTCGCCGTCCTCGACGGGTGGGAGGTCTCGCAGCGCCGATCCACCGCGGCGTTGCGGCTGGCCGACCTGAGCCCGCTGGCCAAGGTGTGTGTGCGGGCGGAGGAGGACTCGCCCGCCGCCGCGGCCCTGCAGGTGGGATTCGGCCGGGCACGGCGGCGCCCGGACGGCGTCCTCGTGGTCGGCTCCGGACCGGGGGAGTGGCTCCTGGTCGGGCCGCCCGGCTCGGCGCGCACCCTGGCGGCGGGCGTTCCCGGCGGCGAGGACGGCGGCGGCCGGCCGGTCAGCGTGGTCGACGTCACCCACGGCCGGGCCCTGATCCGGCTGACCGGGGACGACGCCGCCCGGGCGCTGGCCAAGGTGTGCGCGATCGACCTGCGCGATCGGGTCACGCCGGACGGCACGGCGTTCCGCAGCTCGGTGGCCAAGCTCGCCGGCGACGTCGTCCGCGACGACGTCGCCGGGACCCGTTCGTACCTGGTGGGTTGCGAGCGATCGAGCGGGCAGTACCTCTTCGACGCGCTGCTCGACGCGTGCGCCGAGTTCGGGGGCGAGGTCGAGGGCTTCCAGCCGCGCTGAGCGCGCGTGGTTGGATGGCGCCCGATGGTTCGTGAGGGGTCCGCCCCGGGCGGTGGAACGAACGACGTGGAGGACTGGGTCCGCGCGGCGGCGGCCGGCGACCAGGCCGGGTGGGAGCATCTCGTCGACCGGTTCGGCGGCCTGCTGTGGTCGATCTGCCGCGGCTACCGGCTGAGCTCCGCGGACGCCGCGGACGCCTTCCAGCTCACCTGGTTGCGGCTGCTGGAACGGCTGGACTCGATCGAGGAACCGTCCCGGGTGGGTGCGTGGCTGGCCACCACGTGCCGCCGCGAGTGCCTGGCCACGCTGCGCAAGGGCAGCCGGACGACGCCGGTCGGCGACGAGGCGCTGACCCGGCTGGTGGGGGCGGCCGCCCCGGCCGACGTCCCGACCCTGGTGGCGGAGCGGGACGCGATCCTGTGGCGGGCGTTCTCCGGGCTGACCGAGCGCTGCCAGCAGGTGCTGCGGGTGCTGGTCGCCGACGCCGACCGCCATCCGCCCCGGTACGCCGCGGCGGCGGCGGCGCTGGAGATGCCGGTGGGAAGCCTGGGGCCGACCAGGTCGCGGTGTCTGGACCAACTGCGAAAATTGCTTGACATGATGGGTATCTGAGGGTCCCGCGGCGGACTCATCAGGGATGACAGCCAACACAGGGCGATGTGCGGACGGGGTTCGGTACCGGGCGCAGTGACCGTCCGCGAGCCGCTTCGGGAGGTGCAGTGGACACGGATGGCCCGGGTATCGATCCGCCGCTGCACGAGCTGGGTGACGAGGCCCTGCTGGAGCGGCTGCGCGAGATGTTCGAGCGGCGCGACCCCGTCCCGTCGTGGGCGGTGGAGGTGGCCAAGCTGAGCCTCGAACTGCACGCCATCGACGCCGAGCTGGCCGAGCTGACCCAGGACGCCGCTGACGAGCTCGCGGCGGTGGCGGTGCGTTCGGACGGTGGTGGGCGGACCGCCACGTTCGAGAGCTCCGACCTGGTGATCGAGATCGAGGTGACCGGCAGCGGGCCCTCGCTCGGCGTGGTCGGCCAGCTCGTGCCCGCGACGCCAGCGCGGATCGAGGTGCGCCAGCCGCGGGTCCGGCGGCGGTGGGTGGACGCCGACGAGCTCGGCCGCTTCGCCGTGGACGACGTGCGTCGCGGCCCGCTCAGCCTGATCTGCCACCGGCCCGGGTTCCGCCCCACCGCGACCAGCTGGGTGATCGCCGAGTAGCCCGGCCGCGCGGCGCCCCCGCCGCACCGGGCGCCTCCGCCGGCCAGGAGGCTCCGCCGCGTCGGGAGCCTCCGCCACACCCGGACCACGCCCGTCACCCCGCAGACGCTTTGCACTCCACGCACATGTGCACCGACCGTGCGCCGGCCCGCGGCCGGCTGCTGAGCCAGGCGCTCGACCCCCTCGCCTGCCCGACCTCGACGTGGTACTCGACGGTGAACACAGGTGGGGGCGATCACACCCGCCCAGGTTCACCGTCACGTGCACCGTCGCGGAACGCCGTCGACTCGTCGTCCCACGGGTCCGGCCGTTCCGGATCCGCGTGCAGAGCAAAGCGTCCGGCGGGCGCAGGCCGCGGCGGGTGCTGGTGACATCCGAGTTGCGGGTGGTGCGCGCGGTGCCGGTACCCGTCGGGAGCTCAGGCGCCGCCGTAGGCGGTGAAGGCGCACCAGTTCACGAAGCCGGCCGGCTCGTCGAGGTCGATGTCGCGACGGGCGGCGTGCAGGGACTCCGCGAGCGTGCGGCCCCGGCCCAGGTGCTCGTGCACCGCGGTCATCACGGGTACCGCGTCCAGGTCCGACACCACGACGATGCTGGCCAGGATGCCGGCCGTGCCGCGCGCCAGCAGCGCGCTGACGAACCCGAGCAGCTCCTCGCCCGGGTACCCGACGTCCGCCGCGGACTCGCACGAGGCCAGGATGACCCGGTGCGGCGCGACGCCATGGGTGTCGAGTTCCTGAACGGTCAGCATGCCGTCGCTGAGCGCCAGGCCGGAGAACATCGGGTTGTCGGAGCGGAGCCGGCCGTGGCACGCCAGGTGGGCCAGGTCTGCGCCGTCCAGCGCGCCCAGCACCGCGTCGATCGTGCTGCCCGGCGGGACCAGCACGCGCGCCTGCGGGTACCGCTCCCGCAGCGCGTCGATCTCGCGGTGGGCGCCGGTCAGGCCGGGGCCGGCGACGAGTGCCACCTGCCCGGTGGGCCGGGCACGCTCCCGGGTCCGGGCCCAGTGCGTTGCCGAGGGAGCCAGCGACACCGGCCCGGGGTGCAGGCTCGCCCACGGGACGCGGTGCAGGACGCTGGCCGGGACGACCACCAGCTCCGCCTCCCCGGCCAGGGCCAGCGGCGAGACCAGCATCCGCCGCAGGTCCTCCAGGCCGGCCTGCGCGCTGGCCCGGGCGGCGGCCGTCACCGCCGGCGACCGGCTCCGGATGATCCGGCCGAGGGCGAAGCCGACGCCGTCCGCCACCCGCCGCGGCGCGGCGACCGGCCCCAGCCGCACGATCCGGCCACCCCGGCGGTCGATCGTCACCGCCAGCAGCTCCTCGTCCAGCACGGCGTACTCGACCAGCACCCGCCGGTCCAGCGCGTGCCGCAGCCGGGAGACGGACGCCGCGCCCGCGGTGCCCACCCCCGGCCCCGGCCGCTGCCAGGCCGCCCGGCGGATCCGGCTCTCCAGGATCCGCTGCCTGGCCAGCAGCGCCGTGTCGTCGCGCCCGTGCTCGTGCCGGCCGTGGTCGGTGCGGCCGACCAGGTCGGCCAGCTCGGCCTGGACGGTGTGCAGCGCGACGAGATCCTCCCGGACGGCGTCGCCGGCGGGCGGCTCGACGACCGACAGCGCGGCCGCCCGGGTGCGTTCCATCCACTCCAGGACCCGGGTGGGCGAACCCTGGCGGGCGGCCACCTGCAACCCCATCCGGCCCAGCTCGACGCCGTGCCCGGAGGCCAGCGCGCGCAGCTCCATCGAGGGCAGCGCCATCCGGTGCCGGGTCAGGTCGTTCAGGCCGCGGCGGCAGGCGGCGAGCACGTCCGCGTCCCGGTGCCGGGCCCGGGCGGCCAGCGCGGCGGCGAGCCGGCCGCGCAGCCGGACCAGGACCGGCGCGCCGCGGGCGAGGTCCTCCGCCCGCTGCCAGGCGTGCAGCGCCTCCGGGCGGCGGCCCAGCGCCGCGGCGGCACGACCGGCGAGCACGTGGGCCTGCACGGCGGAGGTCCGGATGCCCAGCACCTCCAGCCGCCGCGCCGCGCGGCGCACCTCGCGCAGGTCGGTCGGGGTCACCCCGCCGTGCTGCAGCCGCGCCTCGGCCAGGACCAGCCGGCTGCGCGCCGTCCATGCCGGCCTGCCCTGACGCCGGAAGCTGGCCGCCGCGTGGGTCGCCGTCGACACCGCGGCCTCGAGGTCTCCGACCTGCAGCGCCAGCTGGGCCGCCCGCAGCCTCGCCTCCGCCTCCATCAGCGGTACGTCCGCGGTGGTGAACTCGGCGACCGCGCGCCGGGCGGCGGCCTGCGCCTCCGGCAGCAGCCGGAGGTCCAGCAGCGCGTCCACGTACTCGGTGTAGTGCTCACCGAGCGGCAGCTCGGCCGCCCGGTAGGCCTGCTCCGCGGTGTCGAACAGGCGCAGCCCCTCCGGCAGCCGCCCGGACTGCACGGTGACCCAGGCCCGGCTCTCGGCCAGCAGCGCCACCACCGCGGGTCCGACCCCGGCGGCCGTCGGCAGCGCCTGCTCCAGCCCGCGCAGGGCCTCGGCATGCCGGCCGCGCTGGCAGTCGATCATCGCCAGGTTGTTCGCCATGATCGCCTTCACCCGGGGCGGCGTCGCGGGCTCCGCGAGCACCCGGCGGTAGATCCGCTCCGCCTCGCCGAGCCGGCCGATGTTCTGGTGCAGCGCGGCCTGCTGGAGCGCCAGCTCGGCGGAGGCCCGGGCGCCCAGCAACGCCGAGGCGGCGTCGAGGTCCCGCTGGGCCGCCGACAGCCGGCCCAGCTCCTGGTTGACCGCGGCGCGGCTGAGCAGCACCAGGGCCAGATCCTCCGAGGCCAGCTCGCGGCGGGCGATCCGGGAGGCCTCGTCCAGCAGCCGCTTGGCGGACAGGTTGGCCAGCCGGGACCGCTCCGCCCAGGCGTGCGCGCGCAGCGCGAGGACCAGCGCCTGGGTCTGGCGCGCCCGACGGGCCTGGACGACGAGATCGGCCGCCACCGGGCCGTACCGCCGGGGATCGCCGGCCACCTGGTCGTAGGCACGCCGCGCCCGTATCAGGAGGTCGCTCGTCGCCTCAACCTGGGGCAAGAATCGTCTTCCGCGCAGAGCCGCCCTGACGGGCATGAAGGACAACTGACAACCGATCGTATCGTTGCGGACCTGGAGAACGGAGGTCGCACATGCCCTTCGATGCCGCCCGCGGGGGTCGCCCGTTCGGGGAGGACTTCGCCCGCGCCGAGGAGCCCGCGCAGGAGGAGCACCGGCAGGCCGTCCGGCGCCAGGCTCGCAACCTGCGGCTGTTCGCCACCACGCCCGCCCTGCGCCGCTGGCAGTTGGAGGCGGTGCGGCTGCGACGCAGCGACGGCGACCGCCGGCAGGTCGAGATGCTCGAGACACCTGCCGGGGCGGAGACCCTGGTCGCAGCGGGCGAGCTGCTGATCGACGCCGGCGCGCTGCGGCGTGCCTCGATCGGCCGCATGGTCAGCTGGCACGGCCTGGAGCCGCACGCCGCGCAGCACGATGCGCTGGCTCCCGCCGTGATCCGGCTGCGGGCCCCGGACCGGGTCGGTGTGCGGGCCCTGGCCGACCTGTCCGAGGGGTTGCTGCTGTCCGACGCGCCCGCCGCGGTGAACCACATGATCCCGCTGGCGCCGGTGGGCAAGGGGATCGACAGCCCGGAGCCCGCGCCGGGGCTGACCGCCCGCTACGACGCCGGCGGGTGCACCGGGACCAGGGTCGCGGTGATCGACACCGGGATCGCTGATCAGCCGCGGGACGACGGCTGGCTCACCGAGATCGAGCGTCGCGGCGAGCCCGACCGCGGCGACCCCTCGGGCGAGGGCAACATCGACCCGCTGGACGCCTTCCCCGACCCGCCCGACGGCTACCTGGACCTGGCCGCCGGCCACGGCACGTTCGTCGCCGGGATCATCCGGCGGGTCGCGCCGCAGGCGGACATCCGGGTCTACCGGGCCCTGGACAGCGACGGCGTGGGCGGCGAGTTCGAGGTCGCGGCGGCGATGCTGCAGGCGGTCGAGGACGGCGCCCAGATCCTCAACCTGTCGCTGGGCTCGCAGACCGTGGCCGACCGGGAACCCCTGGCCATCCGCCGGGCCCTGGACCTGATCCGCGCCAGGTATGGCCGCGACGTGCTCGTCGTGGCCGCCGCCGGGAACTTCGGCACCACGGCCCGGTGCTACCCGGCGGCCTGCGACGGTGTGATCGCCGTCGCCGGCCTCACCCCGGAGCTGGAGCCCGCCCCCTGGTCCAGCCGAGGCTGGTGGGTGGACTTCTCCACCGTCGCCGAGGGCGTCCGCTCGACCTACGTCGAGGGCCGGGAGAGCGTGGCCGTCGACCGGGAACCCGACGCGTTCCCGCTCGACGCATGGGCGGTGTGGTCGGGCACCTCGTGCGCGGCCCCGCAGATCGCCGGTGCCCTCGCCGCGATCTGCGACCAGCTCGGCGTCCCGCTCAGCGAGGCGCTGGACCTGTTGCGGCGCAGCGGGTTGCCGGACCGGCGGCACGGCTTCGGGGTCCGCCTGGAGATCCTGCCCGGCATCTAGCCGGCGACCGGGGCGAGGTCCGGTACGGCGAACTCGTCGTAGCCGGGCGCCGTCCGCGGCCAGGGCTGCTCGGACTCCCACCGGGCGGCGATGTCCAGCAGCAGGCCGTCCCGCCAGCGCGGGCCGGTGACCTGCAGCCCGAACGGCACGCCGATCGGCGTCAGGCCGGCCGGCACGGTGATCGCCGGGTGACCGGTGATGTTCTGCACGCCGGTGTTGAACACCTGCGGCGGCAGCATGCCCGGGGCGTCGTCCGCGGTGAGCCTGCCGTCGGCCAGCCAGCCCTCGACCGCCACGGTGGGGGTGACCAGCAGCCGGTCCCGGCCCAGCATGCCGTCCAGCCGGCGGGTGTAGCCGGGACGGCGGCGGCGAGCGGCCAGGTACTCGTCCACCCCGACCTCCAGGCCGTGCCGCATGAACGCGGCCGTGGACGGGTGCATCCGGTCCAGCCCGGCCGTGACGGCCTCCCGGCCCAGCGCGGCCACGTGCTCGGCGGTGGCCAGCGTGACCCAGTCCAGGTCCGGATCTCCGCCGCCGCCCGGGAACACCTCCTCCGGTTCCAGCCAGGTGACCGGGACGCCGAGCACCTCGGCCAGCGCCTCGACCCCGGCGGTGTGCAGCGCGGCGACCGCCTCCGGCAGCAGGCCCCACGGCGAGGTGCGCTGCGCGGCGATCAGCCGGCTGGGCGGCGGGCCGGGGTCGGCGTCCAGGGCGATCGGCGCCGGCGCGGACGACGGGTCGCCCGGCACCACCCCGACGATCAGCGACAGCAGCAGCCGCAGGTCGGCCACCGTGGTGGCGATCGGGCCGTAGGTGGACAGGTCGATCCAGTCCGCCACCGGCCACCGCCCGACCAGCCCGTGGGTCGGCTTGATCCCCACCAGGCCGCAGAAGGCCGCCGGGATCCGCACCGACCCGCCGCCGTCCGTGGCGGTCGCGATCGGGACCATCCCGGCGGCCAGCGCCGCCGCCGAGCCGCCGCTCGAGCCGCCCGGGGAGTACTCCGGCGCCCACGGGTTGCGGGTGACCCCCTCGAGCAGGTTGTCGGTGTACCCCTGGACGGCGAACTCCGGCAGGTTCGTCTTGCCCACCACGATCGCGCCGGCGGCGCTCAGCCGGGCCGGCACCACCTCGTCGACCTCGGCCGGTGCGGCCGCGGCGAACAGCAGGGACCCCCGGCGGGTCGGCAGTCCGGCCACGTCCTCCAGGTCCTTGACCAGCACCGGGACGCCGGCCAGCGGCCCGGGTGCGACGTCACCGGCGGCCAGCGCCTGGTCCAGCGCGGCCGCCTCGGCGCACGCCTGCTCGGCGCGCAGCGCGACCACGGCTCCGATCTCCCCGTCCCGCGCGGTGATCCGCTCGAGCGCCTGCTCGACGGCTGCCACCGCGCCGCCGCGGCGCTGCGCGACCGCGCCGGCGAGATCGCTGATCGGCCCCCCGGACACCGACGCTCACCCGGCCCGGCGGGCGGCCAGCGCGTACAGGCCGAGCAGCTCGTAGACCAGGTTGGCCGCCGCCACCGTGGTCAGCTCCGCGTGGTCGTAAGCGGGTGCCACCTCGACCACGTCCGCGCCGACCAGCCTCATCCCGTCCAACCCCCGCAGGATCGTCATCAACTCTCTCATCGTCAGGCCCCCGGGTTCCGGCGTCCCGGTACCCGGCGCGTGCGCCGGGTCGAGCACGTCGACGTCGATGGACACGTACATCGGTCGCTCCCCGACCCGTTCCCGGATCCGGTCCACGGCCTGGTCAACGCCGTGCCGGGCCAGATCCACCGAGGTGATCGTCGCGAAGCCGAGCCGGCGGTCGTCGTCCAGGTCGGTGTCGGTGAACAGCGGGCCGCGGATGCCGACGTGGGCGGAACAGTCGAGGTCGAGCAGACCCTCCTCCACCGCCCTGCGGAACGGCGTGCCGTGCGTGTAGGGCGCGCCGAAGTAGGTGTCCCAGGTGTCGAGGTGGGCGTCGAAGTGGACCAGGGCCAGCGGGCCGTGCCGGCGCGCGGTGGCGCGCAGCAGCGGCAGCGCGATCGTGTGGTCGCCGCCGATCGCGACCAGGTGGCCGATCCGCGCCAGGGCCTCGTCGGCGGCGCGCTCGATCTGGGTGATCGCCTCGCGGATGTCGAAGGGGTTGCAGGCGACGTCCCCGGCGTCGGCGACCTGGTGCACGGTCCACGGCAGGACGTCCAGGTAGGGGTGGTAGGCGCGCAGCAGGCGGGAACCGGCGCGCACCCCGGAGGGTCCGAACCGGGCCCCGGGGCGGTAGGAGACCCCGGAGTCGAACGGCACACCGAGTACGCCGGCGGAAGCCTGCCCGACCTGGTCCAGCCGTGGCAGCCGGGCGAAGGTCTCCGGTCCGGCGTAGCGGGGGACGACCCGGCCGTCGGGAGGTTCGACCGGTGCCGCCGCGGGCTGCTCGATCACAACCGTGTCACGACGCTCCATCGTGCCACTTCCGGCGCTCGGAGTGAGAGCTTCCCGGAGCACGACATCGCAGGTCATCCAGGTCCCCGGCGGCCCTTGTCGGGGCGCTCGGGGCCGGCCGTTGCAGGCCTTAGGCTGCCCGACGTGGCGCAACCCGCAGGCTCAGCCGAGGGCCGGCAGCCGTCCGCGACCCCTGACGTGGCGCGGGCCGCGGCGCGGATCTGCGCCGATGCCTTCGGTCTGGACGGACAGGCGCGTCCGCTGCACGGGGAGCGGACCCTGAACTTCCGGATCGACTCGGGGATCGATGGTGTCTGGACCGGCGAGGAGCGGGCGCGGTACGTGCTCAAGCTGCACGATCCGGCCGACCGCGCGGCGATCGAGC